>VFSW01000826.1_pt1 | contig 45868 bp, 50 predicted proteins | sample 5358111 | NCBI WGS metagenome assembly VFSW01 (sample SAMN11554181, study PRJNA540505) | mine drainage metagenome | isolation source: sediment from site ElyBrook_90M | place: USA: Ely Copper Mine, Vershire, VT | collected 2017
TGCGGCGCTGAACGGATTATCGTAATCCTGAACCGCCGGCCAGTAGCGATCGTAAACGATCAGCTCGCGCGCCAGCACGGCTGGATCGGAGAATCCGCCCTGCGGATTGGCGAGGCCGCCGTGGCCGCCGAAGGCCGCCGAATCGTGGACGACGTGCGCGAGATTATCGCTCGCGGTCTTGAATTGCGGGATCGGCGCGGGCCCGTCGGGATCGCGAATGACGGCTTCCATCAGGGCTTTGCGCTTGTCGTAGGTGAGATGATGTCCGCCAATATCGTCGGCGACACGATCGGGCGCCGGCGCGGTCGAGGCGGAATGCGGGAGATAGCCGTCGAGAATGATCAGTCCGGCGACGTTCTTGGGATCGAGCGCGGCATATAGGTAGGCGAACTCGGCGCCGCGGCTGAAGCCGGCGACGAAGATTCTCCGTTGATGCGTCGTCGCGATCACAAATCTCGCGGCATCGTCGATGTCGCCCGCGAACAGATCGTTGGTCCATCCTTTGAGTTCCGCGAGCGCGGCGGGCGGCGTATCGGGCGGAATGAAATGCGTGCGATAGTCGAGCGACCATACGTCGGCGCCGTGCGCGGCCATGTAGAGCTGGATCGAATAGCGCACGTCGCCGATCGCAACTTCGCCGTTCATGTTGGTGCCCGGCAGATAGAGGATGACGATTCGCGGATGGGCGGGCGCGACGGGTCCGCGCGCCACGCGATGGAGCCCGATGCGATCGAAGCGCGACGGTCCGCGCGTCGCCTCGAAGCGCCATTCGTAGAGCCCTGGCGATGCGATGAGCGCGCGCGGCAATCCGGTGGACCTGAAGGCGCCCGCGGCAGGCTGCGACGAATCGGCGCGCGCCGGAACAGTCGCGACCGCGCCGGCAATCGCAATCGCGACGGCGAGCGCCGCGATCCTCGCGCGCAGTCGAATCCGCCCGATACATTTGCGCCTATCCGTGTGCGTCATCTCGATCCTCCGCGCGCACCTTCCAATCCGTCGCGCCAATCCGTCGCGTATCGGGCACGGTTGACCGACCGCGCCGCGCGTGCGAAACAGATTCGCATATCCACGTCACAACGCCACGGAGCCTACGATGCCGCATAAAGTCGATTTCGCGCTATGGTCGCCGCAGGCCGGCTCGAACCCGAAGCTTATTCTCGATCGCGCCCAGCTTGCCGAACGCCACGGATTCCATTCGATCTGGCTGGTCGACCATTTCTGGACGCTCGGCCTGACCGACGCCGACATGCCCGAGGCGACCGCGATGATGGCCGCGATCGGCGCCACGACCGAGCGCCTGCGAATCGGCACGCTGGTGCTATGCCAGTCGTTCCGTAATCCGGCGCTGCTCGCCAAGACGCTCACCACGATCGACCATATCAGCAACGGACGGCTCGAAATCGGCGTGGGCGCGGGCTGGATGGAGCCCGAGTACAAGGCCTACAACTACGAGTTTCCGTCGATCGGACGGCGGCTGCGCGAACTCAGTGAGACGCTGCAAATCCTGAAGCTGATGTTCACCGAAAAGCGCGCGACCTTCGAGGGCCGTTACTACTCGGTCAAGGACGCGCCCAACAATCCCAAGCCGGTGCAGAAGCCCCATCCGCCGATCCTGGTCGGCGGCGCGGGCGAAAAGGTGCTGCTCAAGATGGTCGCGAAGTACGCCGACCGATGGAACTGTCCGGCCGGCTATCGCGACTTCGCGCATACCTTCGGCGTGCTCAAGGAGCATTGCAAGACGGTCGGCCGCGACCTTTCGGAGATTACGATTTCCGAGCAGGTGATGGTGTGCCTTGGCGCGAATCAGGCCGAGGCCGATCGCCAGTGGGAGATGGTCAAGAATCGCCGGCCCTTTTCGTTCACCGCGATCAAAGGCACGCCCGAGCAGGTGGTGGCGCAGATTCGCGAGCGCGTCGGATGGGGTATCACGATGTTCACGATGATGTTCTCCGACATGGCGCAGCCCGCGACGCTTGAGCTGTTCGCGCGCGAAGTGATGCCCGCCTTCGCGTGATAATCGCGCGACCCGGCGCATCGATCTTTCCAACCTGACAGGGGTCAAAAATGAACGGAGCCGAGAGTCTCATTCGGACCGCGCTCGGATGCGGTATCGATGTCTGTTTCGCCAATCCCGGCACCACCGAGATGCCGCTGGTCGCCGCGCTCGACGCGGTCGACGGGATGCGTGCCGTGCTCGCGCTGTTCGAGGGCGTATGCACCGGAGCAGCCGACGGTTTCGGCCGGATGGCGGATCGTCCCGCGATGACGCTGACGCATCTGGGGCCCGGCTTCGCCAACGGCATCGCGAATCTCCCTAACGCGCGGCGCGCCCGCACGCCGATGGTCCACGTGATCGGCGACCACGCCACCTGGCATCTGGCGGCCGACGCGCCGCTCACCGCCGATATCGAGTCGCTCGCGCGGCCGGTCTCGGGATGGGTCAAGAAATGCGCGACGCCGGCCGGATGCGCCGCCGATATGGCAAGCGCCTACGCCAATGCGATGCGATGGCCGGGTCGCGCCGCGACGCTGATCGTTCCGTCGGATTGCCAGTGGAGCGAAGCGCCGGGCTCCGTCGAGCCGCCGATGATCGCGCCGCCGCCCTCGTCGCTCGGCGGGTCGGTCAAGGAGTCGGCCGAAATTCTGCGCAAGCACGGCGCACGCGCGACGCTCTTCCTCGGCGGACGCGCGCTTCGCGAGCGCGGATTGCGCGCGGCGGCCCGTATCGCCGCCGCCGCTGGATGCCGTCTCATGTGCGAGACTTTTCCCGCCCGGATGGAGCGCGGCGGTGCGATGCCGAATGTCGAGAAGCTCGCCTACTTTCCCGAGCAGGGAATCGAAGCGCTCTCGAAATCCGACGCCTTCGTGATCGCGGGAGCGCCCGAGCCGGTCTCCTTTTTCGGCTACCCCGGCGTCCCAAGCAAGCTAATTCCCGTCGGACGCGAGACCGCCTTTCTCGCGACGCCCGAACAGGATTCGCCCGGCGCGCTCGAGGAGCTGGCCGAAATGCTGAAAGCGGCTCCGGCCGTGCTACGCCAGGCGACGGAGCGGCCCGCCATCCCGACCGGCGCGCTCAACGCGGCGACGGTCGGCGCGGTGATCGCCGCGCTGATGCCCGCAGGCGCGATCATGATGGACGAGGCGGCCACCACCGGATTGCCGTTCTTCGCCGCCTCGGCCGCCGCTCCGCCGCACACCTATCTCGCGCTGACTGGCGGCGCGATCGGCCAGGGCCTCCCGTGCGCGACGGGCGCCGCGGTCGCCTGTCCCGATCGGCGCGTGATCGCGTTTCAGGCCGACGGCAGCGCGATGTACACCGTCCAATCGCTATGGACGCAGGCGCGCGAGGGCCTCAACGTCACCACGCTCCTCTGCAACAACCGCCGCTACCGGATTCTGCAGGTCGAGCTTGCGCGCGCCGGAGTCACCGAACCGGGCCGCAAGGCGAAGGCGCTGACCTCGCTCGCAAACCCCAATCTCGATTGGGTTGGGATGGCGAATTCGATGGGCGTGCCGGGCGTGCGCGTCGAGACCGCGGAAGCGCTCGCGGATCAGCTCAAACGCGCGCTCGCCGCGCCTGGCCCGAACCTTATCGAGATGCTCGTGTGAAGACGAATCACGCAACGGTGCCGTACTGACCGGGAAATTCTAGAACCCGCGCCGCCCAGTGAGCAGGCGCTCGACCGCGGCGGGGACGTCGGCGAGCGTCGCGACCCGGATTGGCGATTCGACCCGCGCGCCCACGCCGATAAAATGCGTACCGGCTCCCTTCGCCGCCTCGTAATCGATCTGACTATCGCCGACGTATACGGCGCGCCCGGCCTCGATGCCTGCGCGTTCGAGACATAGCATCACAATATCGGGCGCGGGCTTCGGTCGGACGTTATCGTGCGCGCTTGCGACCGCGTCGAAAATCGTCGCGAGCCCCAGATGGTCGATTAGTCCGCGCGTCGTCGCCGATCGATTGGTCGCAAGCCCGACCCGGTAGCGCCGCTTCAACTCCGTCATGAAGGGAAGCAACTCGAACGGGGGCCGGAGCATCGCGAAGAACGGCGAAAAATCTATCGAGCGCGCGATCTCGCGCAGCCGCGCCATCCGCTCCGGATCGCCGCCCGCGCGCATCGCGAGCACCTCGGCCGCCGCCATGAAGACGCCCGCGCGCTCCTCCTCTGGCGTCATCGGCGGCTCGCCAATCAATGCGAAGATCGCATTGTAGTAGGCGGTATTCGATTCGCCCGAGTCGAACAGCACGCCGTCGGCGTCGAAGATCACAAGCTCGATCATTTTTCAGTCAACCAGCCGAATCGCCCGGATTGCAGCACAATTTCGCAACGCAAATCGCGCACGAATCGGCAAAGCTTAGCAGACCCTCGAGGCGGGCCGAATCGCCGCCCGCGCTACGTCGCGGTTGCAGTTTCACGCGCGGTTTGCTCAAAAGAAAGTTGTATATGCGTGCTTTTTCGATCGAGGTTCATCCGGCACGCTTGCCAGCGCGGCTGCGCGCGATCTTTCGCCTGGCGGCGCTTCAACCGACGAATAAAATCTGGAGGAGAACAGTGAAAGCGATCGTTTTCGAAAAAACCGGCGGCCCGGAAGTCCTCAAATATATCGACGTGCCGAAGCCCGAGCTCAAACCCGGCACCGCGATCGTCAAGGTGCATGCGGCCGGCGTCAATTTCGCCGATACCTTTTTTATCCGCGGCGAGTACATGTTGAAGCCCAAGCTGCCCGATACGCCCGGGATGGAAGCGGCCGGCGTGGTCGAGGAGGTCGCGCCCGACGTCAAGGACTTGAAACCCGGCATGCGCGTCACCTCGATCACGATGAAGACCTATGCCGAATACTGCGTTGTCCGTCCGTCGCAGGTGATCGCGCTGCCCGACTACGTGAGTTTCGAGGACGGCGTTGCGTTTCCGATTCAGACGCTGACCGCGTGGCACATGCTCCATACCGCGCATCGGACCACGCCCGGACAGGTTGTGCTGGTTCATTCGGCGGCGGGCGGAGTGGGGATCGTCGCGATCCAGATCGCCAAGGCGGCCGGCGCCCGCGTGATCGGCACCGTATCGAGCGAATCCAAGGCCAAACTCGTTAAGGAGTGGGGCGCCGACGAGGTTATCAACTACGCGACCCAGGATTTCGCCGCCGAGACCCTCAAGCTGACCAACGGCCGCGGCGCCGACCTTATCCTCGACGCGGTCGGCAAGCCCACCTTCGAGAAAGGGCTGACCTGTCTCGCCCCGTTCGGCCATCAGATTCTCTACGGACGCGCCGGCGGACCGCCCGATTCGATGAATCCGTTCGTCCTGTTTAACAAGTCGATCAAGGTGAGCGGCTTCGCGCTGCCGACCGTCTACGGGATGCCCGACGTGATGCGCGAGGGAATCGAGAAGTCGTTCGCGTTGATCCGCGACGGCAAGCTCAAGATGTTCATCGGCCGGAAGTTCCCGCTCGCCCAGGCCGCCGAAGCTCATCGCTTCATCGCGTCGCGCGAGTCGGTTGGCAAGCTTGTCCTGACGCCGTAGGGCGCGCGGCAGATCGGCGGCGCGCGCGAGGCGCTGCGGACCTGTTCGCCGATCCGGCGGCGCGCTGTACAATGGGGTCGAGGAGGCCCGAGCGGCGTGAATTCCGCAAAGGGACGCAAACCGGTGCGAGCTGCGGGCAGGGGTCCCGCGAAGGTGATCCCGCTGCCCTTTGTGCGCCGCCGCCGTCGGCGCAGAGCGGCCGTGATCGCGATCGGCGCGTTAGGGTTTGCCGCGTTCGGCAGCGTCGGCCTGTGGCACTATGTCGTCCCGTCGGTCCATATCCATCTCGACCATAGCTACGGGATGAGCGCCGAAGAGTCGAAAATCCTCGAGCTGGTCAACGCGGAACGGCTCCGGCTTGGCGAGCCGGCGCTCAAAGCTTCCGGGCGGCTCGTGCTGGCCTCGCGCAGCCACAGCTACGATATGGCCGTGCGCGGCTACTTCTCACACGACGGACCCTCGGGCGATACGCCGGCCGAACGTCTCGAGAGTCTCGGGGTGGGCTACCGGGAACTCGCCGAGAATATCTACACCGAGCGGAGCGGCGATCTGAACGGGCTGCCCGAGCGCGCGGTCGCCGGATGGCTCCACAGCCCCGAGCATCGCGCCAACATGCTGGCGCCGGGCTTCCGCGAAACCGGAATCGGCGTCTCGCGGACCGCCAACGGCAGCGCCTACGTCACCCAGGATTTCGTGCGCTAGGGAAACGCCGCCGGGTCAGGCTACAATAAACGCTTGAGATTACGGCTCAAGATAATCAGGTGACGACTATGGAACGTACCGAACTCACTCGCGAATGCGACGCGATTCAAATTCCGATCGGAACTCCGACGGTGCTCGATAAGGGTATTGAGGTTTTTATCACCCAGTCGCTCGGCGGAACCTTCACGATCCAGGTGCCCGCCTACGGCGGCCTCTATCGGATCGCCGGCAAGGACGCCGACGCGATCGGCAAAACGCCCGAAGATGCGGCCTCGCCGGCAAGCGCGGGCGGCGACCTCGAGGCGATGGTCTGGGAGCAGCTCAAGAGCTGCTACGATCCGGAGATTCCGGTCAATATCGTCGACCTGGGGCTGGTCTACGCGATGGAGTTGGCGCCGATGCCCGACGGCACCAAGCGCGTCGATATCAAGATGACGCTGACGGCGCAGGGATGCGGCATGGGCGCCTCGATCGCGCTCGACGCGCGCCAGCGGATTCTCGGCCTGCCGGGCATCACCGAGGCCAACGTCGACGTGGTCTGGGATCCCCCCTGGACTCCGCAGATGATTTCGCCCGAGGGTAAAGAGCGCCTCGGTATCGACTGACGCTTCGGCCGCCCACGCCCGGTGCGTTCAAGCTCTTCATTGTGGGAGAAGTGATCTCGCGGTCGACCCGCGCTTATTTCCTGTGTGGCATCGGCGCCACCGAGATGCAGGGTGAAATATGATTACCGGCGGATGCTTATGCGGGGCGGTGCGATACCGCGCTGCGGGAGACCCGCTGTTTGCGGTTCTCTGTCATTGCCGTGACTGCCAACGAGCATCGGGAACCGGACATGTCCCGGTAATGGGGATGCCGAAGTCGTTGTTCACGGTTTTGGGCGAGACGAAGAGCTACGCGGTGCGTCACGCCAGCGGGCGAAGTTCTATCCGTCACTTCTGCCCGACGTGCGGCAGCCTCTTGTTCGGAACGACTGAAATTGGTCCGGAGGCCGTTTCAATCTACGTCGGCACGCTCGACGAGCCGTCCGTGTTTGCGCCCGAGGCCGTGATGTTCAAACGGGATCGGCACGATTGGGACGTGACCGCAGGCGCGCTTGCGGAATTCGAGACCATGCCCCCCGCGTCCCCCGCCCGCGCCTGAAATCAAGCCACTATTGAAAGTCGGGGGGCGTTTGACAGCGGCGGATGGCTCCCCTAAGTTATCTGGTTCGGACGGGGCGATGTTTGCAATTGTAAGAACAGGCGGAAAGCAGTACCGCGTCGGCGTCGGCGACCAGATCGTCGTCGAGCGTCTCGCGGGTGATGTTGGTCAGGAAATCTCGCTCGGCGACGTGCTGGCGATCGGCGGCGACTCGCCCGTAATCGGCGCGCCGACGGTGCCGGAAGCCTCGGTGCTTGCGCGAATCGTGCAGCAGCCGCGCGGCACCAAGGTGATCGTCTTCAAAAAGAAGCGGCGCAAGAACTATCGGCGCAAGCGGGGCCATCGCCAGGAACTTACCGTCCTCAAGATCGTAACTATCAACCGGACCGCGCAGACCGCGACGCCGCCGGAATCGAGCCCCGAGACGGACTCGGAACCGGGCGGTTCGGAAGCGACCGCCTAGCCCCTCGGCGCGGCGGATTCGCTGCATCGGAAATCGGTCCGAGAAGACTCTTTTCAGGGAGACGTTAGCGTGGCTCACAAAAAAGGTCAGGGCTCGACGCGCAACGGCCGCGACAGTCCGGGACAGCGCCGCGGCGTGAAAATTTACGCCGGCCAGACCGTCAAGGCCGGTAACATACTGGTTCGCCAGCTCGGCACGAAAATCCATCCGGGACGCAACGTCGGGATGGGCCGCGACTACACGCTCTATGCGCTGATCGATGGCGTCACGAAGTACGAAACCTTCCGCCGCGACAAGCATCGCGTGAGTATCGTCGCGAAGGCGGAATCCGAACCGGCGCAGGCGGCGGCTGGATAACCGGCCTCTTTGTCGATACTGGCGCGACTTGAAGCCCTGCGGTAAAACCGTGGGGCTTTTCATTTGATCGATTCCGAAGGAGGAGACGGCGATGCGGCTAGGATTTCTCTTTGGCGCTTCCGCTTCGAAGGACGCGATTGACCTCGTGCTCGAGGCCGACCGGCTCGGCTATGACTCGGTCTGGACGGGCGAGGCCTGGGGCTCCGACGCGATTGTGCCGCTTGCCTGGATGGGCGCGCTCACCAAAAAAATCCGCCTCGGCAGCGGAATCATGCAGATGCCGGCGCGCACGCCCGCGATGACCGCGATGACCGCGATGACGCTCGACGCGATGTCGGGCGGCCGTTTCATCCTGGGCCTCGGACCCTCGGGCGCGCAGGTGGTCGAAGGATGGCACGGCGTGGCGTACGGATCGCCGACCGTGCGCTATCGCGAGTACATCGCGATTATCCGCAAAATCCTCGCCCGCGAGGCCCCGCTCGAATTCGACGGCAAGATGTACCAGATTCCCTATCGCGGTCCGGGCTCGACCGGCCTTGGCAAACCGCTCCGCAGTATCCTGCACGGCCGGCGCGACATGCCTATCTACATGGCCTCGATAACGACCACCGGCGTGCGCCTCGCGGCGGAAATCTGCGACGGTATCCTGCCGATCTGGGCCAATCCGGAACGCTTCGACGTGTTCAAGTCCGATCTCGATCGCGGCTTCGCCAAAGCCGGCGGCGGCAAGAGCCTCGCCAAATTCGATGTCTCGCCGTTCGTGACCGTCGTGATGGGTAACGATATCGAGAAATGCCGCGCGCCGATCAAGGCCAATCTCGCGCTCTATATCGGCGGGATGGGCGCGCGCGACAAAAACTTTTATAACGATTACGCCCGCCGCCTCGGATACGAGGATGCGGCGCGCAAAATCCAGGACCTCTTCCTGTCCGGAAAGAGGGATGAGGCCGCGGCCGCCGTTCCCGACCAGTTGGTCGATGACGTCGCGCTGGTCGGCCCGCGCGAGCGGATCGCCGATCGCGTGCAGGCATGGAAGGCGTCGCCGGTCGGAACGATGCTCCTGGGAACGCGGCAAGTCGAGGCGATGAGGCTGCTCGCGGAGCTTTGCCTGTAGAGGACGCCACGATCCGAAAGCCGAAAGCGACTTCGCCGTCCGTTTGATATAGTCGGGTCCTGATGCGCTTCGTCGATGAGGCAAGAGTGTTCGTGCGCGCCGGCAAGGGCGGCGACGGCGCAATCGCGTTCCTGCGCGAAAAATACCGTCCGTTTGGCGGTCCGGCCGGCGGCGACGGCGGCCGCGGCGGTAACGTTATCTTCGAAGTCAACGAGGGGCTCTACACGCTGCTCGACTTCAAGTACAACCCGCGCCTCGTTGCACGCGACGGTGAGTCTGGCCGCGGCAAGCAGCAGTATGGTCATGCCGGCGAAGACCTGGTTATCAAAGTGCCGCCGGGCACGCTGGTATTCGACGACGAATCGGGCGAGATGCTCGCCGACCTCGTGATGCCGGGGACGCGCGCGATCGTCGCGCATGGTGGCGAAGGCGGCCGCGGCAACATGCACTTCGTGTCCTCGACCCGCCGCGCGCCGCGAATCGCGACTCCCGGCGGTCCCGCCGAGCAACGCTGGATCAGGATCGACCTCAGACTGGTGGCCGCGGCCGGCCTGGTCGGGCTTCCGAACGCGGGAAAATCGACCCTGCTGGCGGCGCTTAGCGCGGCCCATCCCAAGATTGCCTCGTATCCATTTACGACCCTGACGCCCAATATCGGGCGGGTCTTCCTCGCCGATGGCGCGAAGAGTTTCACCCTTGCCGATATTCCCGGGTTGATTGAGGGCGCTCATCTCGGGCACGGCCTCGGAATCCGCTTCCTGCGCCATCTGAGCCGCACGCGGATGCTGGTCTTCGTTATCGATATCGCTTCCGCCGCCGCACACGACCTTCAGACGGTGCGGGCCGAACTCGAAGCCTTCGACCCGGCGCTGCTCGGCCGCCCGGCGATAATCGCGTTGAACAAGCGCCACCTTGTCGCGCCGGAAGAGGCCGGGGAAGATGCGCGCCGCCTCGCCGACGCGACCGGACTCGAAATCTTTCCGATCTCCGCCGAGGCGCGGATAGGGCTCGAGCCGCTCGTCGACGCTATCGTGCGGCGCCTGGCCGTGCCTGAGGGCGACGCCGTCGCATGTCGCAGCTAGGCTATAAGGCGGCGATAGTCGAGCGCGCGCGGCGCGTCGTGGTCAAGGTCGGCAGCGCGGTGCTTTCGGACCGTGACGGCCTGCGTATCGACGTTATCGACGCGCTGGCGGGCGAGGTGGACGCGCTAGTGCGCGGCGGCCGCGAGGTGGTGGTGGTAACCTCGGGGGCGATCGCGGCGGGACGCGCGCGGCTCGGCAGGCTGGGCGGCGCGGCGATCGCGGCGCGGCAGGCGGCCGCCGCGACGGGACAGATCGAGCTGATGACGCAATGGGCCGCCGCCTTCAGGCGGCGCGATCGCGCCGTCGCGCAGCTTCTGCTGACCCATCAGGATTTGGCCGAGCGCCGCCGCCGCGCCAACGCGACTCAGACGATCCGTTCGCTGCTTGAAGCCAGCGTCGTCCCGATAATAAACGAGAATGACACGGTGGCCGTCGAAGAGATCCGGATGGGCGACAACGACGTCTTGTCGTCGCTCGTGGCCGGGATGGTGCAGGCCGACCTCTTGATAATCCTAAGCGATGTGCCCGGCGTGCTGACCGGGAATCCGCGCACCCGGCCCGACGCGCGGCTGGTCCCGCTCATCACTGACCCGGAATCCGCGATGCGCGGCCTGGTGGCGGAAAGTGCGGGACCGCTCGGGAGCGGCGGGATGGCGACCAAGCTCAAGGCGGCCCGACAGGCGGCGCGCGCCGGAATCGCCGCGATAATCACCGAGGGGCGCGCCCCGGGCGCGCTTGCGGCGGCGCTCGATCCCGCACGCGAGTGCGGCACGCTGGTGCTGGCGGCTGAGTCGAGGCTCGGACGGCGCAAGCAATGGATCGCGTTCGCAATGCGTCCGGCCGGCGAACTGCGCGTCGATCGTGGCGCTGCCGAGGCGCTCAGGCGCAAGGGCCGAAGCCTGCTGCCCTCGGGAATCCGCGCCGTGGAAGGCGAATTTTCAACCGGCGATTGCGTCAGCCTCTTCGATCACGAGGGCGTCGAGTTCGGCCGGGGACTGGTCAACTATCCGGCCGCCGACGTGATGCGGCTCAAGGGCCATCGCTCGGGCGAGATTGCGGAACTGCTTGGCTACAAGCTGGCGGATGAGGTAATCCATCGCGACAACTTCGTTCTGATAGAGGATCTGACGTGAGCCCTGAGTTGAATATCGAGGCCGCGCTTGTGCGCACGCGCGACGCGGCGCGGACTTTCGCCCAATGCCCGACCGAACGCAAGAACGCGGTGCTGATGGCGCTCGCCGGGATGCTTCGCGGTGCGCGCGAGGAGATACTCGCGGCTAATCGCGAGGACCTCGCGAGCGCGGCCGAGGCGGGAGTCGCGGGCGCGATGCTCGAGCGGCTGGCGCTCGACGATCGGCGGATTGATGCGATGGCGCGAAGCGTCGAAGAGGTGGCGGCGCTGCGCGATCCGGTTGGCGAAGTCATGGCCAAATGGCGCCGTCCGAACGGACTCGAAATAACCCAGATTCGCGTCCCGATTGGCGTCATCGCGATTATTTACGAGTCGCGCCCCAACGTCACGATCGACGCCGCCGTGCTGGGCCTGAAGGCCGGCAACGCAGTGGTGTTGCGCGGCGGACGCGAAGCGCTTCGCACCAACGCCGCGCTGGCCGCGCTGGCCGCAAGCGCGCTCGAATCCTCGGGTATCGCGCGCGACGTGCTGCTCTTTATCGCCAATCCAGATCGCGAGATCGTGCAGACGCTCAAACGCAGCGTCGATCTTATCGACCTGATAATCCCGCGCGGCGGCATACCGCTCAAGGACGCCCTTGCAGGGTCCGCCGTGCCGATCCTGCCGCACTTCGACGGTATCTGCCATACCTATGTCGACCGCGGCGCGGACCTTCGGATGGCCGAGGAAATCTGCTTCAACGCCAAGTGCAGCCGCCCCTCCGTATGCAATGCGATGGAGACCCTGCTGATCCATCGCGAGACCGCCCCGCGGCTGTTGCCGGCCTTGGCGGCGCGGCTCGAAGCGGCCGGCGTCGAGCTTCGCGGATGCGAGCGCACGCGCGCGCTGGTGCCGTCGGCGAAAGCTGCGACCGAAGCCGACTGGGATACCGAGTATCTTGACCTCGTGCTCGCGATAAAAATCGTCGATTCGATCGACGAGGCGATCGCCTTTATCGCCCGCCACGGCTCGGGCCTGGCCGACGCGATCGTCACCAGCGACGAGGAGATGGCGCAGCGCTTTCAGCATCAGGTCGACTCGGCGACCGTCTACGTCAACGCCTCGACCCGCTTCACCGACGGATTCGAGTTCGGCTTCGGCGCCGAAACCGGCATCTCGACCAACCGCCTTCACGCGCGCGGCCCGATGGGCCTGCGCGAGCTCACGACCTACAAGTACGTGATCCGCGGCAGCGGGCAGGTGCGGGTTTGAGTGCGTGCGCCGCCAGCCTGGGCCGGCCCGGGCGTGATATCCTGAGCCCATGCGGATAGGACTCTTCGGCGGCAGCTTCAACCCGATCCATTTCGGCCATCTGCGCTCAGCCGAAGAGGTCCGCGAAGCGCTCGCACTCGATATCGTCTATTTCGTGCCAGCCGCTTCGCCGCCGCACAAGGAGGAGGGTGGCCTCGCCCCCGCCGAACATCGGCTGGAGATGGTGCGGCTGGCGACCAAGGGCAATCGCCATTTCATGGTCTCCGATGCCGAGATGCGCCGTCCGGGACGCTCCTACACGGTCGATACGGTCCGCCATTTTCTGGCGACGCTGCGCGATCGCGGGACGCTCTATCTGCTGATGGGCGCCGATGCGTTTGCCGATCTCGAAACGTGGAAGGATTGCGATGAGATCGTGCGCCTCGCAAGCCTCGCGGTGCATACCCGGGTCGGCGCGGACGGCACCATCACCAACGTCGCTCTTGTCGCCCGCCGCCGCTTTGGCTACAGTCAGGAGAACGGAATTTTAGTGAATCCGAGTGGCCAGACGCTTTCCTTCGTTCCAACCGCTGCTATCCATATTTCCGCGACACTTTTGCGCGACAAACTTCGCCAGGGGCTTTCGGTGCGCTACCTGATACCCAACGAAGTGCTCGATTATGTCGCGCGGCACGGAATCTACTGACGGTGTCGCGCGTCTTGAATCGTTCTTTCAAGTGACCTCGCTGGATAAGGCAATTCTTGCTGCCCGCGCGGCGCTCGAAAAAAAGGCCTACGACCTGATCGTGGTGCAGGTCGAACATCTGAGTTCCGTCGCCGATTACTTCGTGATCGCGACCGGCCGCTCCGACGTGCAAGTGCGCGCGATCGCCCGCGGTATCGAGGAAGAGATGGCGCGCGAGGGCGAGCGTCCGCTCTCGGTCGAGGGCTCCAACTACGGCCATTGGGCGGCGCTCGATTTCAACGACGTCGTGATTCACGTCTTCTTCGAGGAGACCCGCGACTTCTATCGGCTCGAGCGCAACTGGCTCGACGCGCGCGAAGTCCCTCTGCCCGAGCCGTATCGGACGCAGGCGCTCGACCTGCGGCTCCGCGCTCTCGCCTAGCTTTCCGTTCGCCCCGCGCACCGACTTCGCGCGTGCAAATCGGGGCTCCTCGATGCGATAGTCGGCTTCTCGAAACCCGGAGGTCCGCGATGAGCGAAGGCAGTGAGAATCTTTCACGGATACAGGATCAGTTCCGGCGCCAGTCCGAGGCCTATTCCAAAATGGCCGTCGTGACCGATCCTAAACTTCTCGAACAGATTGCGTCGCTGGCAGGCGCGGGCGCCCGCGCGCTCGATGTCGCATGCGGCCCCGGTTTCGTCGCGATGGCACTGGCGGCGCGCTTCGGCGCCGTGGCCGGAATCGACGCGACCGACCGCCTGATTGCGCGCGCCCGAACCGAAGCCTCGGCGCGCGGTATCGGCAACGTCGCCTTCGCGATGGCTGACGTCGGCCGGATGCCGCTTTGCTCGGACTCGTTCGACGCCGTCGCATGCCGCTTCGCGTTCCATCATTTCAGCGATCCGCGCGGCGTGCTCGCCGAGATGAAGCGCGTATGCCGCTCGGGCGGCCGGATCGTGATCGTCGACATGACCACCGCCGAGGACGCCGAGCGCGCCGATTATCACAACCGACTCGAACGGCTCTGCGATCCGACGCACGCGCGCGCGCTTCCGATTTCCGAATGGGAGGCGATGTTCGCCGAGGCGGGCTTGCGGGTCGCCGCGAAGGCCGGCCGCGAATCGAGCTACGAACTCGACGCCTGGATGGAGCATGGCGGTCCGCCGCCCGAACGCCGCGCGCAAATCGTCGCGATGATGGAGGCGTCGCTCGCGGTCGATCGATGCGGGCTCAAGGTGCGGCGCGAGAATGGCGCGATCCATTTCAGCCACGCGGGCGTCACCTGGACGCTCGACAAGCCCGCCCCCTGACGAATCCAAATGGCTTGATAGTCAGGCCGGGCAGACGTAGATCGTCGCGGGCGCGCCGAGAATCGAAACCCGGATCGTGCGGGCCGGCTTCACGAGCCCCCGCCGCGTCATCTCATGCATCAGCGCCGCCTCGGCGGTAAGCATCACGATCGTTCCGCCGGGCCTGACGACGCGCTTGAATTCGGTAATGATGCGCGGATAGAGCGCGCGATTTCCGGCGTGCGATCCGTGCCGCGTTCCCCAGGGCAGGTTGGTCGCGATCGCCGAGACCGACGCGTTGCCGAGCGGCATCCGCGCTGCATCGGCAAGCCCAAGACCGATCGGCTTGTAACGCGGCCCGACGTTCGCGATCGCCGCGTCGAGCTGCTCGCGGTCCTGGTCGAACCCGAGCATCATCGCATAGCGCCCGATATGAGCGCGCTCGATCGGAATCGTGCCGGCACCGCACATCGGGTCGAGCACGATATCGTCGTCGCGTGGATGAGTGAGCCATGCGAGCGCGGCGGCGACCGACGGCCGCAGCGACCCCGGGCGATGTGCGACTTTGTATTCGCGAATCCGCATCCGCTCGCCGCTCAGCCGTAGCGCCAGGAAGAATTCTCCATCGATCAGGGTCGCCCAGAATTCCAGTTCGGCGCCGTCGCCTTCGAGCCGCCACAGGTGATCGGTGCGATCGCCGATGCCGCGCTCGACCTCGCGCTGAAAATCGACCCGGCGGAATTCGTGCGCGCCGGTTATGCGTGCGATCACGCGAAAGCCCAGCCGCCGGCCGCCGCGCGCCCCCGGCATCAGGACCGTGCGCGCCGCGAGCGCGGTTTCGATAAATGGCGCCTCGCGTGCGAGCATCCGCACGCGCTCGAGCGCGCGCGCCGACGGCTCGAGGCCGGCGCCGTAGCCGGCGATCGCGAACAGGTCCTCGGCGGTGCGGATCGTGCGCAGCGGCTCCGGCCGCGGCGCGCTGAAGATCGTCATCCCGGCGCGATCGGGCACCACGCGCCGGCCGCGTTCATGCGCGCCGCGCGATCCGCCGCTAAAGCGCGCCGCTATCTCCTCGGCGGCGATTCCTTCGAGGCCGGGCTGCGTATGGGCGATATAGAGATTCGGCGCGAGCCGGATCGTCGGATGCGCCGCGACGCTCGGGGCGGCCGCGCCGCGCGCGATGCCATGGGCGTGCGCACGTGCGGAACCTGCGTCCGCCGTGCGATCCAGAGAGCGTCGGATGGAGGAACCTCGGGCCGAACGCGCCAGCGTCCGGCCTACTTCGCCCGCGCGACGTAATCGCGGGTCTCGGTATTGATCGTTATCACCTCGCCCTCCTGGACGAAGTGCGGCACCTGCACGACCAGCCCGCTTTCCATCGTGGCCGGCTTCAGCGTGTTGTTGACCGCCGCCGTGCGCGAGCCTGGCTCGGTGTGCGCGACCTTCAGATTCACCGTCTTGGGCAGCATGATATTGAGCGGCGCGGTTTCGTGGAATTCGACCTCGACTTTCATGTTGGGCGTCAGGAATCCCACCGCGTCGCCGATCAGATCCTTCGGGATCGTTATCTGATCGTAGCTTTCGGTGTTCATGAAATGGAAATCGTCGCCGTCCTGGTAAAGGAACTCCATCTCGATTTGCGACAGGATGATCCGTTCGACGCGATCTTCAGAGCGGAAACGGTTTTCAGTCTGCGTGCCAACCTTGATATTGCGCAGCTTGGTCTGGACCATCCCGCGCCAGTTGCCCGGCGTGATGTGGGTGATCGTCATGACCCGCCAGAGATCTTTATTGTACTCGATTATCATCCCAACGCGCAGTTGGGTTGCCTGAATCAACATCGTGTAATCACTCTCGTCGAGGCGGTCGAACCGAAAAGCATAACCGGCCAACGCCCGCCCGGCAAGCGCGTCGTGGCAAGCGCTCCGCACTCCTCGTTCGGGCTCGAACTTGCGTTTGCGGACCGCGGGGCATTGATGCGATGCTGAATCAAATGCGACGTTAACAATGGTTTCCTATGAACTGCTATAGTAACGAAGAATTTTCGAGCGAACGGGTTGCAAGAGTGACGTTGGACGCTGGCTCGCGAAAAAGTGAAGCCCGCTTCCAAAAGGCTATCGCCAGCATGACCTCGCCCACCAAGACGACTCCGAAAGAACAGGACGATAACACCGTGTCAGAAGAGCAGATCGAAGAAGCTGAACAAGACGCCACTGACCCCACCCACGAAAAGGAGATACCTCCGGACAAATAGCTTCCGTTATCGGACAGCTGTGCGCGGTCTGCATCCGTAATTACCGGGGGGTATCGCGCGCGGGCTGACTGAAGGTTCAAAAGTGGGAATTCCGGTTAATCTCTCAGCACGAGGAGGTCGCTTATGTCACCATTGCTTATAATTCTGATTCTGGTGTTGCTGTTCGGCGGGGGCGGCGGTTATTACGCGTATGGACCCTATGGCGGAATCGGGATCGGCGGAATTGTCGTCATCATCCTGATCATCCTTCTACTGACCGGACGGTTATAGATGCGCCTGCCGGAGTGTCTTGTTCTGACCACCATCAGTGGCTGAATTAAGGCATTAATCCGCTTCTGTCGGATGAAGCCTGTTCCAAACCAATCAGCCTCCGAGGCCTCCGAATCGAGCGCCGAGTCGCTCGCCGGCGGATATCGCGCGCTCATCGAGGGCGCCGGAATCCGGATCGCCGGCGAGCGCCTGATAATCCGGATCGTCGGCGACGATCGCGCATCCTTCATGCAGGGGATGTGCAGCAACGATATCAGGGGGCTCGCCTCGGGCGCGCTGCTTCCGGCGCTCTTCCTTACCGAGCACGCGCATCTGATCGCCGACGCGATGATGTGGGCGGCGGGCGATGCGCTGATACTCGAAATGGAGCGCACTCTGTGGCCCGCGGTTCGCGCGCATCTCGAACGCTTCCTGGTGGCCGACGATGTCGAGATGGAAGAGGACGCGGACGCGCGAATCGTCGAGATCGACGGACCGAAGGCGCCCGATCCGGTCGCGCGCGCGTTCGGCGATGTGGCCGCGTCACTCCCCCGATGGCGTCACATCGAAACCGGCGGCGCGCGCGTCGCGAGCGTCATCCGCTACGGCAAACCAGCGTTCACGATTAGCGCCGCTTCGGCGCAAGCCGCGCAGGAAATCATGGCACGGATGCTTGATTCGGGAGCGCCGGGCGAGACTCGCGAGGTAACACGCGAGGATACCGAGATAATCCGGGTCGAAAGCGGATGCGTGCGCGCCGGAGTCGATACCACCGAAAAGACTATCGCGCTCGAAGCGCGGCTCGAACCCGCGATCTCGTTCAGCAAGGGATGCTATATCGGGCAGGAGACGATCGAACGGGCGACCGCGCGCGGCGGGATCAAACGCCGCCTCTTCGGCCTGCGCTTCGAGTCGGGCCGGATGCCGAATCCCGGAGCGCCCGTCACGCTCGAAGGGCGCGAGGTGGGCCGTGTGACCAGCGCGGTCCGCTCGCCGCGATTCGGCGCTATTGGACTCGCGATTCTCAGTCATAGCGCATGGACGCCGGGCACGCGGGTGACGGTCGGCGAGGCCGCCTCCGCAATGGCCGCGATCGTGAACGATCTGCCATTCGATGCCGACTGAATCGCGCGCCCCGTTGAATAACGCCCGATGATCCTTATAAGTAATCGTCAGAGTACCGCGCGGCCTCGCAATATCCGGATCGTGCGGTGAACGGGAGCGTAAATCACAATGGCCAACATGCTCGGCAAGCGTTATATCTGCGAGAAGTGCAATACCGAAGTCCTCTGCAACAAGGCGGGCACGGGCTCGTTCGAGTGTTGCGAGGTCGAGATGAAGATCAAGGAGGCCAAGGCGCTTCCGTCTTCGGACTAAACGGCCGCGTCCGGGCGAGGCATCACGCGTGCGCCGCGGCCTGACCGTCCCGGGATCGTAAAGACGACCAATCGATGGCCCTTGAAAAGGCGGACCTCGTCCTCCACGAAGGCGTGGTGATGCGCCATCCCGCAAGCGATTCGGTGGCCGTGGCCGGCGGCCGGATCGTTGCGCACGGGCCGTTCGATTCGCTCAAAGGCATGGTGGGTCCTAGCACCCATCTAATTCGCCTCGCCGGACGCACGGTCGCCCCGGGCTTCATCGATTGCCATCTGCATTTCCTCGAGGCCGCCTCGGCCGCCTCGGGCCTTGCGGTCTGGCGATGCCGCACGATGTCCGATCTGCTCTCGACGCTGCGCGTCGCGGCGGCCAGGACTCCGCCCGGCAACTGGCTGCGCGCCTTCGGATGCGACGAGGCGCTGCTCACCGATCGGCGCGGGCCGACGCGCCAGGAACTCGATCAGACCGTCCCGAAAAATCCGCTCCGCCTGCGCCATCAGACGCTTCATGGATCGTGGCTTAACTCGCGCGCGATCACGGCGCTCGGCCTCGAAGCGCCGGACTTCGTTCCGCCCGCCGGCGCGACCTTGATAACCGACCTGACGGGGCGTTTGACCGGCCTCGTCTTCGGGATGGAGGAATGGATCACGCGTCGGCTTCCGCGCGTGACCGCCGCCGAGCTCGAAGCTCGCGCGCGCCTTTTCAGCCGCGAGTTAGCCTCGGCCGGCGTCACCGCTTTCACTGACGCGACCGCGCGCAACGGCGCCGAAGAGGCCGCGCTCTTCGCCCGCTTGGTCGAAACCAGGGCGATAGTCCAGCGCCCCGCCCTGATGATCGGCGCGGCGCATATCGATGAGGCCGGGCAGGCGGCTCAGGCGGGCGCCGGCCGCGTGCGACTCGGCTACGCGAAGTTTCTGCTGAGTGCCGGCGACGATCAGCGCGCGCTCGCGCTCGCGGTGAAGCGCGCTCGCAACGCCGGCCTCGGATGCGCCTTTCATGCGACCGACGTCGAAGAGCTCGAGACGGCGCTCGCCGCGATCGAGACCGTGCGGGCGGACAATCCCGCCGCCGCGGACGGCGCCCTTGCCTATCGAATCGAGCATGGCGGCCTTATCCCGCCCAACTTTGTCGATCGGATCGCCCAATCCGGCGCCTGGGTCGTGACCAATCCGGGCTTCGCTTACTATCGCGGCGCCAAGTACGCCGCCGAACCCGGACTGCTCCCATATCTCTATCGAATCCGCAGCCTCCTCGATGCGGGCATCCCGATGGCGGCCGGAACCGACGCGCCGGTCACGCAGGCGCGCCCGCTCGTCGCGATCGCCGCCGCCGCGATCCGCGTCTCGCTCGAAGGTTACGAAGCCGGCCTGGGCGAGCGCGTCACATTGTCGGAGGGCTTCGATCTTTTCACCACCAATGCGGCCCCGCTAAGCGGCCTCAATTGTGGCGATCTCGCCGCGGGCAGGATGGCCGACCTGATCGTGATGCCGCGCGATCCGCTCACCCTCAAACCCTCCGATCTGATGACGCTGCCCGTCGACCTGACGATCGTCGGCGGCCGGGTAGTCTACGAACGCGGCCGGCCCGAAATCGCCAACAGCGACAGCGCCGATCTCTACAGCTCGTGAGCCGCCGCATCTCCGGCAAACTCGCGCCGTCCGACGGCGCCGAAGCGCTTGCGCCGTCGCCCGGATTTTCGACTATCCGATTCGAAAAGCGCGGCGGCGTCGCCTGGCTGACGCTCAATCGTCCCCGGCAATTCAATGCCTACAACGTTGCGATGCGTGACGACGTATTCGCCGCGCTGAGCGCGATCCATGACGACCCCGAGGTCCGCGCGCTGGTGCTGGCCGGTGCGGGTCCCGCCTTTTCGACCGGCGGCGATGTGTCGGAGTTCGGTTCGGCGCCGTCGCCGGTTGTCGCGCGATGGGTCCGCTTCCGGCGCGACGTCTGGGGCCGGCTCAAGTCGCTGCCTATTCCGACCGTGGCCGCCGTGCATGGCTATGCGGTCGGCGGCGGACTGGAGATGGTGCTGCTGTGCGATGTCGCGGTCGCCGCTTACGACGCGCGCTTCTGTCTGCCCGAGGCCGGCCTCGGGATGATTCCTGGCGTCGCCGGGACGCAGACGGCCTCGCGGCGGCTTCGCCTCGGATGGGCGCTCGATCTCTGTATCACCGGCCGTTGGATTGACGCCAAGCAGGCAATGTTAATAGGTTTGGTCGCGGAAACGGTCTCGAGGGCGAACCTCGACCGTGCGGCGCATCGCATGGCGCTCGAATTGAGCCATTTGCCGCGCGAACGGGTGGCGGCCGTCAAGCTCGCCATCTGGAGCGGACTGGAAATGCCGCTGCGCGACGGGCTTGAGCTCGAGCGTCGCCTTGCCCGCAGATTGGATAATTTTTGTACGGCGAACGTGCCGGTCAACCCGGCGCGGCGTCGGCGTGGAGGGAGTTTGATACCGTGAACACCGTCAATTTTATCAGCATCCCGGGTTCAATTGTGCCCGATCAGGAGATCCTGGTCTTCGGCGAGCGCCGCCTCGACTATACTCACCTGAACGACTATGTCGGGCGGCTGTGCGCCGCGTTCAAGGCGCTCGGGCTCAAGCAGCGCGACACGATCGGCGCCCTCGATACCAATTCCGATCGCTACGTCGCCGCCTACTACGCCGCCGCCAAGGCCGGCCTCACTTTCCTCCCGCTCAACTACCGCGCCAAGGCGGCCGAGCTCGAATACATGATCAACACCGCCGGCGCCAAGGCGCTCCTGGTCGGCGATCGTTACATCGACCTGGTCAAGCAGATCGAGCCCTCGTTCAAGGGCACCAAGGTGATCGCGTGGGGCGAGGGCGCGGCCGGAATGCCTCGCCTTGCCGATCTCGTCGCCAAGGCCGAGCCTGATGAGACCGAAGCCGAGGTCGAAGACGAGGACGTATCCGTCCTGATGTACACCAGTGGCACCACCTCGCTGCCCAAGGGCGTGATGCTGAGCTTCCGCGATTTTACCGCCTACGTCACGGCCAACGTCGAGATGGCCGACGGCACCGATCGCGGCGCCGCGCTGGTATGCGTGCCGTTCTACCATATCGCCGGGACCACCGCGTTGATGACCAACCTGTGGACCGGCCGCAAAATGGTCGTGATGCCGCAGTTCGACCCGAAGCAGTGGCTCGAACTGGTTCAGCGCGAGCACATCACGCATGCCTTCGTCGTACCCACGATGATGAAGCAGTTGCTCGACGAGCCGTCCTTCCCGAACACCGACCTGTCGAGCCTCACCAATGTCGCTTACGGCGGCGCGCCGATGCCGATCCAGGTGATCCGCCGCGCGATCGAAGCTTTCCCGCCAACCGTCGGCTTCGTCAACGCGTACGGCCAGACCGAGACCACCTCGTCGCTCACCGTGCTTGGGCCCGATGACCATCGGATAACCGGCGACGCCGCGACGGTCGAACTCAAGCTGCGCCGCCTCAATTCGATCGGCCGCCCGCTGCCCGATGTCGAAATCGCCGTGCGCGACGAAGACGGCGCGCTCCTCGGACATGGCAAAGTGGGCGAGATAATCATCCGCACCCCGCGAATCATGAAGGGCTATGCGGGCCGCGCCGACGATTCCGCCCTGCCCGGCGGATGGCGCGCTACCGGCGATCTGGGCTGGGTCGATGACGCGGGCTATGTCTTCTTCGCCGGCCGCAAGGACGACATGGTGATCCGCGGCGGTGAAAATATCGCACCCGCCGAAGTCGAAGCCGTCCTGATGAGCCATCCGGCCGTCGACGAGGCCGCGGTGATCGGCATCCCCTCGATAGAATGGGGCCAGACGCTCAAGGCCTTCGTCGTTGCGCGGGTCGGACAAAACGTCACTGCGGCCGACATAATCGAGTTCTGCCGCACCCGCCTCGCGAGCTTCAAGCGCCCCGAGGAGATCGAATTCATCGACGCGCTGCCGAAAAATCCGCTCGGCAAAGTCCTGCGCAAGGAGCTGCGTGGCCGGACCGAAGCGCAGGCCTAGCGCCGGACGCGCGTCGGCCGAAGGTACTGTCGCCATCAGCGTCGCCGCCGGATGCCTGACGGCCGCGCTCTCGCGGCCGGGCGCGGGTAATCGGATGAGCGCTGCGATGGCGCGCACGCTCGCCGAGGCGGCTGAGCGCGTCGAGGACGACGACGCTATCCGGGTGCTCGCGATAACCGGCCTGCACGGCGCTTTTTGCGCCGGGTTCGACGACGATACCGATCCGCGCGTGGTCGAGACGATCGCCGCGATCAGCAAACCTACGGTCGCCGTGATCGATGGCCCGGCAATCGATTCCGGAATGGAACTCGCGCTCGCCACCGATGTCCGGATCGCTTCGGCGGCCGCGCGCTTCGCCATCGCCGATCTCGAGCGCGGGCGGATGCCTCGATTCGGCGCCACGCAGCGATTGCCGCGTCTGGTCGGCGTGGCGCACGCGATGCGTATCTTGCTGGCCGGCGCAAAGGTCGCCGGCCGCGAAGCGATGCGCCTTGGGCTCGTGACCTACTACGCCCGCGACGCCGCCGCGCTCGGCGAAGTGACCGGACAGGTCCTGTCCGCGATCGCCACACGCGGTCCGATCGCTGCGCGGCTGGTTAAGGAGGCGGTCAACAAAGGATACGATATGACGCTCGATCAGGGCGTAAGGCTTGAAGAAGATCTCTACGCCTTGCTACAAACGACTGCCGACCGTGCGGAGGGGATACGCGCATTCCTCGAAAAGCGCAAGCCGCTTTTCAGGGGGGTGTGAGTGCGTGCGGCAAACTTACGACAGAACGGAGAAATGATCGGAAATGGCTAACCAACTCGGTAAAGTCTACATCTGCGGCAAGTGCGGCTCGCAAGTGATCGTGACCAAGGGCGGCCAGGGCGCGCTTAAGTGCTGCGACGCCCCGATGGAACAGAAGAAATAGACGCTCAGCCGGCTTTTGTGGGGGAAGTATCGGTCTTGCGACCCTGACAGCCCCGAATTTCCGCGAAGCGCGGCCCGATGTCAGGAAATCGCAAGCAGTCGGCCGACTGATCGTTGTCGCGCTTCAGTTCGATCTCCAGCAGTGGGAAATCCCGCCGGAGCTCTCGGCAACGATCACGGCGTCCAAACGGGAGGAGTCTATGCTCGCAGCTATTATTATCGGTCTGATCGCCGGATGGTTGGCTGGAACCCTGATGCGCGGCAGCGGTTACGGGATCATCCTCGATATCATCCTGGGGCTGGTTGGCGCCGTCATAGGACGATGGATTTTCGGATCTCTCGGTATAGCAGTTTACGGTGGCCTCGGTTATCTGGCGATGGCAACCGTCGGAGCGGTCGTTCTGGTAGCCGTGGCTCATCTGGTAAGTGGCCGGAGAATTTAATAAATTATGGCAAAATTTACGAGATTCACACTGGTGCTTGCTATGTCCGTAACAATGTAGTAACTCAAAGATGACGTAAAGGTAAAGATAGCAAGAGTTGGCGATAAGTCAGTTTATGAGCAAGTTATTCGCTATGGCTGTCGGGTTGTTTCTTTTAGGCGCTTTGTTCTTGGTCGCCAGTTTCGCCGTCAGTATCGCATCCAAGGTCGCCCGGGGCGACTGGACGAACCGTGGCGGACAGGTTGTCGGCAACGACGCTTTCCGGATCTCCCGCTGGTCTCTGCTCGCTCGGGCGCTGTTCATGGTTTGTCCGCGATGCGGCTTGGACAGCATCTTCGAAGCCCGCTTCAAGCCCAGGCGTCTATGCCGGGGATGCGGAGCGCTCTTCAGCACTGGAATCCACGAGTGGTATGGTCTGCTTATCCTGGATTACACGGCGGGAATGGTGGCGGGCCTGCTGGTCTGGATGTTGATGCGGATGGCCGACGAGGGTTCGCAAGCCAAGACCGCGCTGGTTGGCCTTTCGATAATCTTTACGATGATTCTCGCGCTCCCGTCGTCGTGGTCATTCTGGAAGATGTTTCTCTTCTCGAACGGCTCTCTGGCGATTGACGACCCCACGCATTGTGCTTCGCTGGTCAGAACGGAACGATCATCGGCTTCGACTGAGCAGCAGCGCGCCTCTTAGACTCACTCGATATTGTAATACTCGTACTGATCGTGGCTGCGATGGTGCCAATGGCGCCATCGCCGCCGATTTTCGCTCGGTATCGGTGACGGCGGAGTCGGTGCTGCCGATGGATGGGGCGTCATCACTACGGATGGCGCCGGCGGTGCGTTCGTGGCCGTCGGTGACGGCGTCGGTGTTGGCGATTTGGCAACGGCGGCTATCGGAGCTTGCAGCGCCCAGGAGGTGGGCATTGGCACGCCGGTGATGGCCGGCGAGGCACCCGTGGTGGGCGTCGCGGATGGTTTCGGGACGGGGGGTACTCCAACCGCCTGCGCTGTCACGCGGGGAATCGGCCTGCCGCGAACCGGTCCGGCCGATGATGCGGTGGCGGCCGGCGCCGCGGGCCGTTTTGGTGACACGGCGATTGGCGACTGGCTCACAATCGTTGGAGGAAAGGGCAGGGCCGGGTTTTCAGCGATCGTGGGGAGTGACGATGGAAGTGGCGACGCTGAAGGCGAAGCAATCGGCGGCGCGCGAGTCGAAAGGGGCGTGGCCCTCGCAGGCGGTATCGGTGTCCGAACGGGTGTTGATTCGCCCATCGGCGTCAAAATATGTGTTGACGTTGGCGCGAGTGGCGGAAGCGGTGCCGGCGTCGGATAAGGCGTCGCCGTCCTGACCGGCCGGGGCGCGGTGACCGCGGCGGGGGTAGGTGCGGGCGCGATGCTGCGCGACAGGGGCGGTGGCGGAGGTATTGCGCTTGTCGGCGCCGGTGATGGCTTTGGCGTCAGCTTTGTCAACGGAGCTTGCGAGGCGTTCGCCGATGGCGCTCGGGTCGGCGCGGGAATCGCCGACGGCACGGGGACGGCGGTGCGAGCCGGCGTGGCCTCGCCGGCGGGTCCACCCGCCGTTGGCGGCATCGGCGCAGGAATCGCGAACTTGTTGCCGATCAATGTGCAGATGTCGCGCGCGATTATCTCTCCGCCCAGCAAGTGACCCGCCGCATTCCATTCACCCACGCCGGCCGCTTCGAGCGAACCACCGTGGAGATAGGTGCGGTACTCGTCCGCGTAGGATTGCATCTCGGGTGCGAGTGCGATTACGGGAAAGCCGTCGCGATCGCCGAGTTTGCGGAGCCGCCGTTCAGGGTAAAAGATGTCTTCGCTTCCCGATTCCTTGAGCGCCTGCTGGCGCAACTCCGGATACGGATAGACCTGCACCGGGTTGGTCAGCGTCACCACGATGAAGCGGGTCTGATGCTGAGCTGCGTCGCGTGCCATCGCGGAGATCAGAGCTTCGCCTACATCCCAATCGAGGCGAGCTTCCGGACTGCCGGGAGGTCCATAGATTTGGCTTGCGGGAACGGGCGCACCGGACTTTTGGTCCTGATCATCGGGCGCATGGCCGACGATCAGACGATAGATTTGTGACGCTCCGCCGGCCAGAAATCGTGGCAGCCGCAGGCTTCGAAGCTCGAAGCCGGTTTCGCATTCGTTGCGGAGCCCGACCGAGTCGCGGAAATCGTAGCTCAACTCGAGCGCGCCGTTGGGCAGGGTCGCCCGCGGGCGGCATCGCTGCGAAGCGCTCCGGTCGCCGTCGGGCGCGGCAGGACGCGATCCGAAATCGCGCGCCGTGTTGACTGCGAGGACAACGATATCGGGCTGGAAGCGCCAGACCTGATCGCGCAGGGTGAGCAAATCCTGGGTAAGGTCGTAACCCTCGACGCCGAAGTTGAGCACCTCGACCGGCTGACCGTTGGTCGAAGCGCATCCAGCCATCTCGCTCTCGACGATGGCGCAAAAGGTCTTGTCGTAGGGGATGCGCGGAGCCTCGGTGGTGGTGCCGCCGATCACCGCGATACGCAGAGTTCCGCCGGGCTTGAGCGCCGAGGTCTCGGGGCCGCGCAGGCCGTCGTCGTTGATTCGCAGCTCGACGGGGCCCTCGCCCTCGATGCGTCCGGTGACGCCGGCCGTCAGCCGCCATCCGCGCGTCGGGTCGTACTCGAGGAGCCCGCCTCCGCCCAGGCCGGCTATCCTGAGCGCCACCTCAGCGGCGCCGAGCGCCGCCACCAGGAGGACCACGACCAACAGAGTTCTAGCAACCGCACGCACCGCACCTCGAACCGACATCGCTCAAGAGCCCTAGTATTGGCACCCGCGATCGAGCGTGGGCGCCACTTCGCGCCGGACCGCTTCGTCCGGCGGCCCCAGTCTACACTTACCTACACTGCGTTGAAGCCGATTCGGCTGATCAGGACGCGATCGGGACCGAGGCGAGCGCGGAGCACCGCTACCAGTTCGTCCTCGGCGCCGCGCTCGAACCAGCGTTGGTAGCCAAGCCGCGCGTAAAGCTCGCCGATTCCGAGCGCACGCGAGCGGCGGCCGCCTGAGCCGTCGCCGGCGAAGTAAGTATCGACGATAACGCGGTCGGCGGCGCGCGCGGCGATTTCGGCCATCCGAGGCGGATGGTTGGGCATCATCGGGGCGATCGCGATCTGGACGAAGATGCCGGCCTCGCGCAGACGGCACGCGGTCTGGATACGGCGCGCGATCGAGGGCGAAGTGGGAGTGATCGCGCGGCGCACGGCCTCGTCATCGGTTTCGAGGGTGATTGACACGATTACGGTTTCGCCGAGCTGCGCCAGCAGGTCGATGTCGCGTTCGACGAGCGGGCTTCGAGTCTGGAGCAGGATGCGCCGCGGCGGATAGTGGATCATGACTTCGAGTGCGCGGCGCGTCAGCCGCTCGCGGCGCTCGATTCCCTGGTAGGGGTCGGTCGCGCTCGACATAAAGATCGTGGTCCGTTCGAGCTTGTGCAAGCGAGCGAGCGACGTCATCTCGCGCTCGAGCAGTTCGGGGAGGTTGGACTTCGCGATTACCCATGCTCCCCAAGGCGCTTCGACGGTCCGCGCGACGGGCAGTGCCCGCACGTAACAGTAGGGGCATCCGCCGCCCGTTCCGAAGGCGCATCCGATGTAGGGATTGAGCGAGTAGCTGAAGCCTTCGAGAAAGCCGCCCGTTCGCGTCAGCGCGTGCTTTGCAGTTACGGCCGAACGCAGAGGCATCGTAGGCGAAACCGGCGCGGACTTCGAGCCGGCTGCGTCAATGCATCACGGGCTGACCGGCCAGGCCGGGCGGAGGCGTCGGAAGCTGATTGGTCGTCGACATCGACGACAGCGGCCGGATAGCCGGGGAACGCGAAGGCGCGGGCGCGATATGAGTCGCAGGCACGGCTGAGTTCTCATACGCCAGCGCGGGCGGCGTCGGCGGGTTCGGATTCACGGTGTCGCCCGGATAATAGATCTGGCTGTATTCGGTATCGCCACTCATCATCGGGGTAAGAGGCGTGCGAGTGGCCAGATAGTGGAGCGGACGCGTCACAGTCCACTCGAGCGCATAGCCGATAGGGGCGAGAAAGTAGCTGAAAATCTTGAGCGGCTGGCCGTCTTCGGTGTCGGTATAGGTGTAGGGATTCTGCTTGTCGCCGTACGGACCCTGCTGAGCGAAAGCGGGAGCGGCCAGCGCCATTGCCAGCGCAACGCTAATAAGAATCCGCTTCATAATGACTCAGTTTCGGCCATCCGCCACCCCTGTGTCAACCGCAGATCGAGGGCGCCGGAGAACGATCTTCCTCGAACCGCTTGATTCCGCTGATGCCCCGGAAGTTGATGACCTCCGCGGGCCTCTTGGCAGTGCGGCGGCATTCGAGCCATTCCCCGATCGCTTCACGAATCAGGGCGCTGCGAGCCTTGCCGCTTTGCCTGGCGGTCTGATTGAGCCGTTCGATCAGGTCATCGTTGAGATGAACGCTGAAATTCACGGCTTGAATCGCCACCTCTCTCGTATACCTTGCCGCCGAATCACTGGCCTACGCCTATCGCGGCTACATCAACCCGGCGGTGCGGGACCATTGGTACTTGGCGCCCAGCACCGTGACCGGCTTCTCCGTCGTATACGGGTAAGCCGGGATGTTGTGCGCGAACAGCATCTGACAGGCCTCCTCGACTTCGACATCGCCGACCAGCGACGCGACGATTGGCTTGTCGATTCCCTTAGCGCGATATTCCTCGACCACTTCGACGACCAGCTTCGCGAAGACCATCGGCGGCGTGATGATCGTGTGCCAGTAGCCGAGGATCAGGGCGTGGATGCGCGGGTCATCGAGGCCGAGGCGAATCGTGTTGGCGTAGGTGGCGGGCGGCTCGCCGCCGGTGATATCGACCGGATTGCCGGCCGCGCCGAAGGGCGGAATGAACTTGCGGAAGGCGGCGTCGAGGTCGGGCGGCATATCCATCAGCGAAAGGCTGTTATCGACGCAGGCGTCGGAAAGGAGCACGCCGGAGCCGCCGGCGCCGGTGATTATCAGGACGTTCTCACCCTTGGGCGCCGGCATGATCGGGAGGCATCGCGCGAACTCGAGGAGATCGTTGAGGCTGCGGGCGCGCACGACGCCGCTCTGGCGCAGCACGTCCTCGTAGACGCGATCGTCGCCGGCGAGCGCAGCAGTGTGCGAGCGCGCGGCGCGGGCGCCCATCGCGGTGCGGCCGGCCTTGAGTACGATAACGGGCTTCTTGCGCGAGACCCGGCGCGCGACTTCGGCGAACGAGCGGCCGTCCTTCAAGTCCTCGACATGCATCGCGACGACCTGGGTGTTGTCGTCGTGCTCGAAGAAGGTGAGCAGGTCGTCCTCGTCGAGGTCGGACTTGTTGCCCAGCCCGACGATGGCCGAGACGCCCATCCGGGCCGAGCGGCTGAAGCCGATAATCGCCATCCCGACGCCGCCGCTTTGCGAAGAGAGCGCGGCCTTGCCCTTGACGTCGTAGGGCGTGCAGAAGGTCGCGCAGATATTTTCCGGCAGATAGTAGAAGCCGTAGATATTCGGACCCATCAGCCGGATTCCATACTCGCGCCCGATCCGGACGATCTCCTCCTGCCCGGCGGTGTTGCCGGTCTCGGCGAAGCCCGACGGTATCAGCACGGCACCTGCGATATTTTTTTCGCCGCATTCCTTGAGCGCGCCCGCAACGGCCGGGGCCGGAATCGCGAAGACGGCGACATCGATGTTGCCGGGGACCGCCTTGACGCTCGGAAAGGCCTTGCGGCCCATGACCTCGGCGAGCTTGGGATGGATGGGATAGATGGCGCCCGGATAGCCGCCGTTGATCAGATTCTTCATCACCGAATTGCCGATCTTGCCGTCTTCGGCCGAGGCGCCGATAACGGCGATCGCGGCGGGGCGCATGATCCGGTTCATCGAGCGCAGGATCTCCTCGGAGGACGGACGATAGCGCGGGGCGGGCGGCGCAAAATCGAGCAGCACGCGAACGTCGAGCGCGACGGCGCCGTCGGGCCGCGCCAGTACGGGATTCAGGTCGAGCTCGGCGATCGCGGGAAAGTCGGCGACCAGCGCCGAGACCGCGGCGATAACCTTCGCGAGCGCGGCGCGATCGGCGGGCGGGGCGCCGCGGACGCCCTTGAGCATCGCAGCCGCCGCGATACCGTCGATCATCGCGAGCGCGTCGTCCTCGGTCGCCGGAGCGAGGCGGAAGGTCACGTCCTTCAGCACTTCGACCAGGACGCCGCCGAGGCCGAAGGCGACCAGCTTGCCGAAGCTGGGATCGGTCACGGCGCCGACGATAACCTCCTGCCCGCCGGTGAGCATCTGCTGGATTTCGACGCCGGCGATTTTGGCGTCGGCTTTGTAGGCGCGGGCCGAGGCGACGAGCTTCGCGTAAGCCTGATCGACCTCGGATGCGCTGTTCAAGTTGAGCGCGACGCCGCCGGCTTCGGTTTTGTGGAGGATATCGGGCGAGATGATCTTCATCGCGACCGGATAGCCGGCCGAATCGGCGGCGCGGACCGCTTCGGCAGCCGAGGCGGCGGTCGCCTCGCGCGGCACGGGGATACCGTAGGCTTCGCAGAGCACGTGGCTCTCGGCCGGAGAGAGCGAGGTGCGGCCCTCGGCGCGAGCCTTTTCCATAACCGCCTCAACCGCGGCGCGATCGTGATTCATCTAACCCTCCCGCAAGGTTCAGCGACCCGTTTGATCACGAGCCGGGCGGTCCGTTCCGCCAAGTGTATCTTTCGGCACCATCTACATCCGGTTCGCCTTGAGTTTCCAACCGGCGTATGCGCTAAATGGGCCGTAGTATTAAGAAATTAACGCCGCCCGCGCCAGCGCGTCAAATCGATTCGGGCGTTTGCGCGCACGGCCTCGAGGAGCAGTCGCATCATGGTCGAAAAGACTATCGAACTAATCGGCAGCTCTACAGAGTCGATCGAGCACGCGGTTAACCTCGCGATTGCGCGCGCCGGCGTGACAATTTCGGGTATCCACACGGCACACGTCACTGACGTATCGGCCGAAGTGGCGAATAACCGGGTTACGCGATGGAAGGTGACGGTCGATCTGACCTTCCAGGTGAAGGATCAGCTCCACGAATGATTGAGTGAAATGAAGCTTCCCGGAACGTTCCGAGGGGTGTCGCCGGCCGTGGCGCCGCTCGGAAAGTCGTGACGGGAACCAAGCCGGACGGGGATGGCTCTCGCGGACCGACGCGCCAAGCGCGGTCACCCGAAGGTCGCCACGCCGCCAGAGGGCTTCGATATGACAGCGAAGATCGCAGAGGTGCATCCGGGAATCTACGAGATCTTTCTGCCGCTGCCGATGCGGCCGACGATCGTAAACGTCTACCTGGTCGATTGTCACGGCGCATGGGCGCTGATCGACACGGGGATGAATACCGCGGACAGCCTCGCCACACTGGAAGACGCCTTCGTGCAGGCGGGAACGAAGCTCGAGAATCTGACCGTACTGTTCGGCACGCACCATCACGTCGATCACTTCGGCGCCTCAGGCACAATCAAGCAGCGCAGCAACGCCAAGACCTATCTGCATCAGTTTGAGATTGAACGGGTGAACCGGATGCTGACGCTGGGGCCGCCCGCGGCGCATCCCGAGGCGCTCGCGTTTTTCACCGGCCACGGCTTTCCGATCGATCGCTATCCGCTCGAAGGGATGCGGCCGGCCTGGATGGGCACCGAGATGTACAATCCGCTGGCTCAGCCCGACGACCATCTGCGCGACGGCGACGTGATTACGGTCGGCGACCGGCGCTTCGAGGTGGTATGGACGCCAGGACATGCGCCGGGCCATAGCGTCATTTACATGCCGAAAGAGAAAGTGATGATCGTCGGCGACCATCTGCTGCCGAAGATCACGCCGCATGTGGGGGTATATCCGTCGGGGCCGGCGAATCCGCTCAACGACTTTATCAACTCGCAGCTCAAGGTGCAGAATTACGACGTCGAGCTGGTGCTGCCGGCACATGGCGGGGTCTACCCGGACCACCGCCATCGGGCCAATCAGCTAATCTAGCATCATGCTTACCGCGAGGCGGAGATGCTGGATTTGGTGGCGCGGGAGAAGCAGACGGCGTTCGAGATAGCGTCGCAAGTATTTGGCGATCAGGATCGGCCGATATTCCACGTGATGGCGGCGACGTTCGAGACCCTGGCGCATCTCGAGTACGCGCGGAGTAAAGGACGCGCGCGCAAGAGCGAGGAAAACGGCCGGATCGTCTGGAGCGCGGTCTGATTTGAAGAAGGCGGCGCGACGCGGGAGGGTGCGCCACGCCGCCTGACCGGCCTCAACCCGCCGGAGTTTGCCCCACCGAAGCTTCGATTGAATGCGCAAAGTCGTTGCCGGTCGCGGCTTGCGCCGCCGGCCGCGCTGACGTGCGGCGATACGGCGTACTGATACGGCCATTGCGCGAGACCGGCGAGCGTCGCGCGAGCGTGGGCGGCTGAAAGCCCTCGAGCTGGCGCGCCAGCGTCCGCTTCATCCAGCTCCGCACGCTCTGCGCATCGACTCCCAAGATCGAGCAGATGGTCTCGAAGGCGAATGGGCCGTCGCATCGGCGCTCCGCCATCCAAGCCGTCGTCTCGGCAAAGATATAACGGTCCTCGCGCCGTTGTGAGCCGACGCCCGCCCGCAGGCATCGCAGCGCGTCTTCAAGCACGGCCATCATCAGTTGCTTAATGGGCTGCATCTCGGGGATTTGGCGATTCCCCTCGTAGTACTGTTCCGGCGTCATCATATCCGGAGCGATCATACGGTTCAGCGACCCCAGGTCAGATTCCATTTTTTTAATGTGCCCGCCGTCTCGAAGCGGGCCTCCCAAGCTTTCGATTGCGTCCTGACTGATCGATAGAGCAATTCACGAGCCAACCGCGGACCCCGCAATGCGTAGCATTCATATGATTCATCAGAATATAAAAACATCCAATAAAGAGCAATAGCATCCATCGCAGTGCCAGGTCAATAAGCGCGATCGCAGCCTCAAGGCCCGATCAGGTCGGAGCCGGTGTTGCCAAGTTGATACATTGCCGCGCCAAAGAGATGACACCTGTGTCTGCACAGGCGCGACCACGCGAGCGCGCCGGCTTGCGGGCTTAGGATGAAAAGGCGGAAGGCTAGTTGACGGTGCTGTTTCCGGAACCGCCGGGCCCGAACTTGCGCTCCTCGCTCTTGAAGGTCAGGACGTCGAGCAGGCAGGATGTGCGCGCTTCGAGCGCTTCGAGCAGGGTCTGCTTTTCGATCGGGGCGATATCGAGATGAAAGCAGAGAAAGTTGACCAGGTCGGCGTCGCGCAGTCCCTGGCCTTCGACCAGCGCGGACCACGCCTGTTCGGCATTGGTGCCGAGCGATCTCGTGAGCAGGTCGCGCAGCGCCGCCATCTCATGCGGCGACATCCGAAGTTCCGGCGACGCGCACCAATCAACTTCGGCCTGGCGATAGGCGCGCTCGCGAATCTCGCGTCTGATCCTGAATTCGCGCAGCCCGCGCAGATGGAGGTTGAAGCGGCCGTCGGGCAGGCGTTCGAGGGCGGTCACCCGTCCCGCACATCCGACGTCGAAGATGTCGGTCTGCGAGTAGTTGCGCGGCTCGGCGTAGTACTCGCGCTCCCACACGCCGCGCAGCATCACCATCCCGATGATCCCATGAGAGGCGGCGGCGTCGGTGATCATTTCGCGGTAGCGCGGCTCAAAAATATGCAAAGGAACCGTGGTGCCGGGAAAAAGCACCAGGTTAGGCAGCGGAAACAGGGGAACGATGTCCGGCAGATCGGCCATCACCACCTACGTTAGAAGCGGCTTCGCCCGCCGTCAAGGAGAAAATCGCGCCGAGGCGCAGTTATGCGAACGTGTGGGGGCTTTTGCCAGACCCAGGACACTATCGCGGAGGACTCAGACCGTTGGCGGATCGGGCGCCTCTGACGGCCTGTCCTCCGAGGGCGGGCGCGGGCGTGTCCGCGAGGCTCTCAGCCGCCACCATCCGATTGCGTAAAGACCGCTGGCGGTCGCGAGGAAACCCGCGAAGTAACTGCCGTGGGCGAAGTCGTATACGGCCGCGACGAGCATCAGCGCCGCGAACGCTATCGCGAGCGACCATCCGAAGCTGCGGCCGAAACGCGCGCGAAAGGCGGGGCTCGAGAGCATCGCGGCGACCGCCGCGAGGATCAGCAGGATAAGCGCCACGAGCAGCACTGGAAGCATCGATGACAGGTTAATCACGGCAATGGTCTCTTAATCGGGTATCGATCGGGTTATCGTCACGATGGATCGGTTCGGAGTCAAACAGCATGGCGCGGAGCAGGTGATACCGGCGCAATTATTCCGTAAGGCGAAGACCTGGACCTTGCGGTCGCGGCGACGCGCGAGGCGGCGGACAGCGGGCAGCTATTGGAAAGCGGCGGCGGGCAGCAGTTCAAGCTCCATCTCGGGTGTCTTGGGAGGGGGAGCGAATTTGTTGGTCGCGGGATCGTAGAGTTCCGCTGACGCGAGGGCGCCAGGGTAGCCCGCGCCGCCGGCGAGCAGAATTTCTCCCGCATTCGGCCCTGACGCGATCGCCGCCGCGGCGTCCTGGTTACGGGCGACATACATGGTAGGACCGGGAGCAAAAGTATTGGTCGCCGGATCGTATAATTCGGTGGAGGCAAGATAGTGCTCGTCAGTGCCAATGCCGCCGGCAATCAGAATCTTTCCCGCATGCGGGCCTTCCGCGATCATCGTCGCAGTATGTTCCTCGCGGGCAACGCTCATGGTTGGGCCCGGCGTAAACCGGTTGCTTGCCGGATCATAGAGGTCCGTGGTGGAAAGCGGCCGGCGGCGGCTCTCCCCGAAGCCACCTGCGATCAGAATCTTGCCCGCGTTGGGTCCGGAGGCAATCGCCGTCGCGGTAGCCCACCTCCTGGCGACGCTCATGGGCGGTCCGGACGCAAACATGTTGGACGCCGGATCGTAGAGTTCCGTTGATGCAAGAGCGCCGCTGTAGAACTTGCCGTCGGCGAAGCTGGAGCCGTTGCCCCCGGCGATCAGTATCTTGCCGGCATTCGGTCCGGATACAATAACCGTTGCGGTATGGTCCGTGCGGGGATCGCGCATGGATGGACCGGGCGCCAATGTGTTGGAGGCGGGATCGTACAGTTCTGTCGAATTCACCTCTTCGTAGGTGTCATACCCCCCGGCAAGCAGGATTTTGCCCGCGTTCGGCCCCGAGGCAATCGCCGTCGCGGTGTGGTCGATCCCGACGGTGCTCATCTTCGGACCGGCGATGAATCTGTTGGACAGCGGATCGTAGAGTTCCGTTGACGCAAGAAAGCCGTCGTCGCCCTCACCGCCGGCGATCAGGATTTTTCCGGCGCTCGGCCCCGCAACAATCATTGTCGCACTGTGCTCTTCGCGGGCGACGTGCATGTTTGGACCGGCGGCAAAGGTGTTGGTCAGAGGATCGTAGAGTTCAGTCGAGGCCAAACGGGGTTCAATTTCTGTCGAACCCAGATCGACGATGCGGCCATAGCCGCCCACGATCAGGATTTTTCCGGCATTGGGCCCCGTCTTCAGCAGCGTCGCAGTTGCCCTCACACGTGCCAGTGTCATAAGCGGCATCCGCAGAGCGAATCTCTTCGGCGCCGCCACGTTCAAGGCGGCTGTGGTGCCCCTGGCGGCTGGAGTCTGGCTGCGGATCGGCCCGTCGGCGCACGCCGCGGTAAGCAGCATCATCAACGCGGCCACCGCAGGGAGCGCCCACCGCCTTGGCCGCAAGTTATCGGTCGAACTGCACATGAAAGTGTTTTTCCCCATGGAGTTCATTCTCAATCAGGTGGCCCTGGAGCGAACCCAAAACCTCTGTGACCACCTGTTCAAAAGCCTGTCTGTCTTCGGGCCTTCTTACATCAAAAGCGCGGCCCGTCAGGTGGCTGGAGATGTACTCGCGTTTGTTCACCTGGTCGCGAATGACAGCGGCCATCGCCTCAGTCTCGCCTCGTTCCCCGGTTCCTGCCTTGTGTGCGTTGTCGTAGGCCTCCCAGATATCGTCGGCAAGTTTCGCGCTTTTGCACAGCCCGATCAGGGCTGATTTCCCATGGGTCGCCTTTTTGCGCATCTCGCGGGCCTGTTTGTCCGCCGTCCGCAAACCGCTGGTGACCTCCAACTCTCTGCCGGTCAGGAGATAGTACCCATATGCGATCCTGATCAAAATTCCCTTAATAGAGCTGGTAAGATCAACGCCGCTATCCGGCCGGAAGTAGTCCCGATCGGGCTGGTCGAAAGACAGCACAAAAACGTCGTCGCCCCTGAGATACTCTTAATATCAGCAGGCAATACTGGCGAAGCGGGCGCGGATAGGACGTCGCACAAACTTCACCATATATCGCCAGCACGGATAAGTTGTTAACAGTATTGTAATTGGGCGGGTGGAGCACTCTTGCCGCGTCATTCGATATTCAATCGGCACTGAGATAGAAATAGAGGGGAAGGGGGGTTGAACGCTCGCCAAATCATCATGGGGAATGAATCCGATAGTCAAACGATTCCGGACGGAACGGCGTTGTCGCAAGCGACGCCCGAGGGTGGCGCGGATGGATCGCAGGCCGCAGCGCTCGACGGCAATGGCAACGGTGACGGCGGGAGCATCGCCCGGGTCGCGGCGATTTCGGCGCTCGCTGATCCAGATCTGAAATCGCCCGAATTGTTTTTGAATCGCGAGCTGACCTGGCTCGAGTTCAATCAGCGCGTTTTGCACGAGGCCGAAGACCAGCGCAACCCGCCGCTCGAGCGGCTTAAATTTCTCGCCATCACCGCGTCGAACCTCGACGAATTTTTCATGAAGCGCATCGGCGGCCTCAAGCAGCAGGTGGTGGCCGGAATGCGCGAGTTGACGGTGGATGGCCGCGCGCCGCGCCAGCAGATCGCGGAATGCTACGAGGTTGTGCGCGACTTCGAGCAGCGGCAGCGGCGGCTGGTGCCGATCCTGCTCGCGATTCTCGCCGACCATGACATCCGCATCCGGCCCTATGAATCATTGAGCAAAGCCGAAGAAAAAGATCTGCGCGAATACTACGTCCGCAGCATCCTGCCGCTGGTCACACCGCAGGCGATGGACCCGGCGCATCCGTTTCCGTTCATCTCGAATCTATCGCTCAATCTGCTGGTGACGCTGCGCTACGGTACCGACGGCGAGGACTCTGAACCCCTGCTCGCGCGAGTCAAGGTTCCGCTCGGATTCGGCATTCAGCGCTTTATCCACCTCGGCAAGGCAAATGAGTTCGTGCGCCTCGAGGAGGTCATCGCCAACAATCTTGATCTGCTGTTTCCCACGATGGTGGTCGAGTCGTACCGGCTCTTCCGCGTGACGCGCAATGCCAACACCGAGCGTGACGAAGAGGAGGCGGATGACCTGCTCGAGCTGATCGAATCGGAGCTGCGAGATCGGCGTTTCGCCCCGATCGTGCGGCTTGAAGTGATGACCGGGATGAGCCCGGTGCATCGCGGGATGCTCGCGGCCGAACTCGGACTCGACGAACGCGACGACGTGTTCGAGGTCGATGGCGGGATGCTGCAGTTGCGCGATCTGATGGAGCTCGCGTCGATCGAAGCGCCCGCTTTGCACGATCCGCCGCATCATCCGGTCGATCATCCGCGCCTCACGCCGGAGCGCAACATCTTTCACGTGCTGCGCGACGCCGGTTCGGTCCTGCTGCTTCATCCGTACGAATCGTTCTCGACCTCGGTCGAACGCTTCCTGCGCGAGGCCGCGCAGGATCCCAAGGTTCGCGCGATCAAGATGACGCTCTATCGCACGTCCGCCGACGCCAAGCTGATCGGCTACCTCTGCGACGCCGCGCGCAACGGCAAGCAGGTCGCGGTAGTGGTCGAGTTGAAGGCGCGGTTCGACGAGGCGGCAAATATACAGTTTGCCACCCGCCTCGAAGAATTTGGAATCCACGTCACCTATGGCGTCGTCGGACTGAAGACTCACTGCAAGGTCGTACTGGTTATCCGTCAGAACTATAATGGCCTTCGCCGCTATGCTCATATCGGCACCGGCAACTATCATCCTGATACCGCACGCCTTTACGCCGACATGGGATTGCTGACCTGCGACGACGCGCTGGGCGAAGACCTCACGCAACTGTTCAACTACCTCACTACCGGGTACGTGCCCAACCGCACCTATCGCAAGCTGCTGCCCGCGCCGACCTTGCTCAAGAACGCGCTGATCGCGAAAATCGAGCGCGAGGCGCGGCTTCATTCACCCGTCTCGCCGGGACGAATCCAGTTCAAGATGAATGCGCTCGAAGACGCCGACGTTACGCGGGCGCTTTACCGCGCGTCGCAGGCGGGCGTGAATATCGACCTTATCGTGCGCGACACCTGCCGGCTGCGTCCCGGACTCGCGGGCTTTTCGGAAACCGTCCGCGTTGTGAGCATCGTGGGACGCTTCCTCGAACACGGGCGCGTATACTACTTTCGCAACGGCGGCGACGAGGAATACTACATCGGCTCCGCCGATTGCATGAAACGCAACCTCGAAAGCCGTGTCGAAGTGGTAGCGCCGGTCGAGGATCCCGCTCTGCGCAAAGAGCTTCGGATGCTGATTGATCTCCAGCTCAGCCCCAACCGATGCGCCTGGGACATGCAGTCCGACGGCTCCTACATCAAGACGGCCGCCAGCGACGCGAGCCCCGGATGCCAGCAGGCGATGGTCGACTTCGAGGAACGGCGGCTGGTCGAAGGAACCAAGCTCAAGAAACGCCGCACGAGAGGCTTTGCCCGGCGCGCCAAGCCGCGCGCGGGATCGGCACCCGCGCCCGATTCAACCGACTGAAACCCTGCGGATCAAGCGCCGCCAAGCGCGGGCGGCGCGGGCGCTTCGATTCCTGGCGCGCTCATACCGGCCGGCAGATTTTGCACGCGCGCATCCCGGCGTGCCGCGCCTGCGCCGAGTCGGCGAAAAAAAGAATCCGCGTCCGATCAACACGGATCGCGGCCCTGCAATTGGGGTGACAATAGATTTTTGTGCCGCGATGGCCCCAGACCGCCCGCTCCGGAATCCGTGTGCTCGACTCGTCCACGGCGAAGCCTTCGACCCGCAGCAGTTCGATTTTTCGCGCGTGGCCGCCTCCGTAACCGCCCAGCCGCCCGTCGGAGGTGATCACGCGATGACACGGCACGTAAATCGGGACCGGATTGTTATGCATCGCGTTTCCGATCGCGCGTGAGCCCTCGGGATTTCCAATCGCGGCGCCCAGCGCCTGGTAGCTCACCAGCGCGCCGCGCGGCACGCGCAGCAGCCGTCCGAGCGCCCGCTTTTGAAAGGGCGTCGCGGCCAGGGTCAAATCGGCGCGATAGCGGAGTGCCTCTTCGCCGCCTTCAAGATAGCGGCGGATGTCCGCGCCGATTCCGGCGACCGCGGTTTCGTTTTCGACCGGATCGAACTGCGCGCGCAGCCGCATGATCGCGGGCGCGATATCATCGTCCCGATCGGTGTAATGAACCATCGCGACGCCGCGCTCGCTGGCCGCGACCAGCAGCCGGCCCAGCCGCGATTCGACCATCCCCGTCGCGATCGCCGGCCGCCGGATACGTCCGAGCGCACGGTCAAGCCGCCGGCGGCTGACTGGCATTAAAGCCGCGACATCGTGTTCGTCGAATTCGAACGGAAAAGCCTCGATCACTTCGTCGGTTTTCATCGCATCACCATGCGGCCTTGAGTTTTCTTGCGGCCTGCGAAACATTTCCACGCGCATTCTCTTCGGAACATCCGAGCGTCGCCGCGATTTCCGAGTATTCGAGCCCGGCGAAATGACGAAGCATCAACGCCTGGCGCTGCCGGGCGGGAAGCGCGCCCATCAAGCGGCGCATGTGAACGACCGCGTAGCCGGAATTGCCGTTGCCGGCCGATGCGAAATTGGCAACTGAATCCTCGCTCGAGGTATCGCCGCTATCGCTTCGCGCCGGCGCGATTACCCGGGCGCGCCTGGCCCGGCCGCGCGCATGATTACGATAGAGATTGGTCGCGATCGCGAACAGCCACGGCCTCAGATCGCTCTCTGGAGCGACCCGCGGGTAGGCGCGGTACGCCCTGAGCCAGGTCTCCTGGAACAGATCGGCGGCGTCGTCGCGATCGCCGGCGACCCGCAACAGGTAGCGCATAATCTCGCGCTGATGCCGCTCGATAAGCTCATCAAACGGCGCCGGTATGCCGAGTTTCACGTCCGCCATAGTTGTTAGGAACCCCGCGCCGGGGCGGTTGTGAAATCGGGATGGCGGGACGCGATCGGCGCGGCAGCCGGCGCGGAATCAAATGTCGTCAGGAGGCCTGTTTGTCGCGACCCCCCTGGGCGGTTGTGATCTCGTTGGCGGCCAGGGTGTCGAGTCCCATCGCCTTGATCGATATGGTGAATCGCTCCTGCATCTTCGCGTCGTCTGCGCAGAAATTGCGCGTCAGGCAGCAGTATTCCAGCGACAGGCCATTGGGATCCTTGAAGTAGATCGATTTGGCCCACCCGTGATCGACGACGTCGGTTATCTGCACGCCCTTGCCCATAAGCTCGCGCCGCTTGTCCTCGAGCGCGGTCTCTGTTCCGGCCTCGAAGGCGAAGTGATAGAAGGCCGCGGGCACGCCGAGTCCGCGATTGATCCCCGCGTCATATTCGACCGGAACTCCAGGAACACCACGCGGCTCCATGAACGCGATCAGTTGATCCCGCCCAGTGTCGAAAAATATGTGGCGGATTGCGCCGCCCTCTTTGACCTTGATCGTGTCGGCAACCACGACCTTGAAACCGAGGATGTTCTCGTAAAAATCCCTGGTCTTGTCGAGGTCGAGGGTCGAAAGCCCGATATGCGAAAAGCCCTTGTGAGACATCGTCTACGCCTCCTGCGCTCATCGACCCGTGCCCGGGCCGAACTGTTCGTCACCTAACTATTTGTATTCCTACCACGTTCGCATCTGTGCGAGAAGGTCCATCGATCCCGCGGCGCGATGTCAGGCGCAGGCCAGTGATGCGGCCGTGTCGCGGCGCGCCTGCTCATATTCGGCGGCGGTCTCGGCGATAAGCTCGGCAGCGCTCTGAATTCGCTTGACGCCCGAGACCGAATGGCCCGCGCTCCACACGTCCTTCCACCGCCGCGGACCATTGTTCAATGCCGTGCCGCCAAAAATCTCGGTCGCCAGCTCCGGCGTCACCCGCTCGGGCAGTTTCGCCGGATCGAGTCCCGCGGCGATTACCGACGGCTTCAGCATGTTGGTATCGAGGCCGGTGAAGGCGCGCGTCAGCATCACGTCGTCCATCTCGCATTCGACCAGCATCTGCTTGTACTCGGGCGCCGCCATGCTCTCGCGCGTCGCGATAAACCTGGTTCCCATATACGCGAGGTCACATCCCATGACCTGCGCCGCCCATAGCGCCCGCCCGTCCGTGATACCGCCCGCCAGCACGATCGGCCCCTCGTAGATTCCACGCACGGCGCGCACGAACGCAATCGGATTCATCCATCCGGTCTGGCCGCCCGCCCCCGCGGTCAGCAAAACCAGCCCATCGACGCCCGCCGCGAGCGCCTTCTCGGCATGATGAATCGTTGCGACGTCAGCCATCACCACGCATCCGATGTCGTGCAGGGGTCCGATCGCCTCGACCGGCGATCCCACGCTGGTTATCACCATCTCGACCCGATGGCGCACCAGGCATTCGAGGTCGGTCTTCAACTCGGCCCGTTTGATAATCAGGTTCGGGCAGAAGGGTGCGATCGGCGCCGCCGGATTCGCCTCGCGCGCCGTCGCGAGCGCATGCTCGATACGCGTCAGCCATTGGTCGAGCTGATCGGCGCCGCGCGCATTGGCGGCCGGAAACGCGCCGATCACTCCCTCGATACATGCGGCGATCACGAGTTCGGGCCCCGAAACCCGCAGCATCGGCGCCGCAATCAGCGGTATCCGCAAGCACCGCTCAATTTTTTCCGACCAAGCCATCCTGAATTCCTCGCAAGCTCTTTTAGCGCATCGCGCGCCGCCGGATAAACCTGCTGCGTGCCCACGCTACGACCAAAGTCCTATTTGCGAATAACTCCCGCCCTGACATTATTCTTTCACGCGGCCTCACTGAGGCCCGGCGAGAGACCATTCCGGTGGAAGATGCCAGCGAAAAGCGCAGCCAGGGGAAAGTGTCCTTCGAGCGAGGGGACGCCTCGACGCTCGTGATGCGCCTGTCGGGCCCGTGGCATCTGCGAAGCGATCTGCCCTCCGCGTCGCAGTTGGCCAATGTGCTCAACTCGCAACCGGTTCCAACGCGGCTCGCGATCGACACCGCGCAACTTACGCATTGGGATAGCGGACTGCTCGCATTCCTCACCGAAACGAGCGAAATCTGCCGCACACGCGGCGTGACGTACGATCGCGAAGGCCTTCCCGCCGGACTGAGACGCCTGCTCGAACTCGCCGAGGCCGTGCCGGAGAAAAAGGGCGCGCGAAAGGACGCCGCCCGCGCCGGATTCCTCGAGCGCGTGGGCAATTCGACGCTCGGCTACGGGCTCTCGATAAGCGATTTCCTCGCGTTCCTTGGCGAGCTGGTCACTACCTTCGCCAAATTTTTTCGTGGCAAGGCGCGCTACCGCACGGTCGATTTGCTCGAAGCGATCGAGCAGTGCGGCGCCGATGCGGTCGGTATCGTGTCGCTGATCGCTTTCCTGGTCGGCGTGATCCTCGCTTTCATGGGCGCGGTTCAGCTCTCGCAATTCGGCGCGTCGATCTACGTCGCCGACCTGGTCGGTATCGGGATGGTGCGCGAGATGGGCGCGATGATGACGGCGATTATCATGTCGGGCCGCACCGGCGCCGCCTTTGCCGCGAAAATCGGCACGATGAAGGTTACCCAGGAGATCGATGCGCTGACCACGATGGGCATCTCGCCGTTCGAATTTCTGGTGCTGCCGCGCGTGCTGGCCCTGATCCTGATGATGCCGCTGCTCTGCCTTTGCGCCGATCTGATGGGGATACTCGGCGGCCTGTTCGTCGGCGTGACGATGCTTGATCTTTCGGCGACCAATTACATCCGGGAAACGATCTCGACGCTGACGATGCTCAATCTGTTCGGCGGACTTGTCAAGGCGACTTTCTATGGCGCGTTGATCGCGATCGCCGGATGCCTGCGCGGTTTCCAATGCGGCAACAGCTCGTCGGCGGTCGGCGATGCGGCGACGCAGGCGGTTGTGATGTCGATCGTGATGGTGGTGGTCGCATGCGGATTGTTCGCAGTTGTTTTCAACATTCTCGGAATCTGAGCGCACGACGCAATGAGCGGCGAGGCAGAGGTCAAAATCAAAGCGCCAGCCGCGGAGCCGCACATCATTGCGCGCAACGTGACGATGGCTTACGGCAGCTTCGTCCTGATGCGCGAGCTTAATTTCGTGGTGCGCCGCGGCGACATCTTCATAATATTGGGCGGCAGCGGATGCGGCAAGAGCACGCTGCTGCGTCATCTGATCGGCCTCAAGGATCCTGCGATCGGCGAAATCATCTACGGCGACGTGAATTTCACCACCGCTGCGCCCGAGGTGCGCGAAGGCCTGCTGCGCCGCTTCGGAGTCCTGTATCAGAGCGGGGCGCTGTGGAGTTCGATGACGCTCGCCGAGAACATCGGCTTGCCGCTGGGCGAATTCACCGACTTGAAGCCCGCGCAAATCCGCGAGGTCGCCGCGCTCAAGCTGGCGCTGGTCGGCCTTTCCGGATTCGAGGATTTCTACCCCAACGAGATCAGCGGCGGAATGCAGAAGCGCGCCGGGCTGGCGCGCGCGATGGCGCTCGATCCGGAAATCCTGTTTTTCGACGAACCTTCGGCGGGGCTCGATCCAATCAGCTCGCGCCTGCTCGACGATCTGATCCTCGAGCTGCGCGCGAGCCTCGGCGCGACAATCGTGGTTGTCACTCACGAACTGGCGAGCATCTTCACGATCGCGAACAACAGCGTCTTTTTGGACGCCGAGTCGCGCACTCAGATAGCCACCGGCGACCCTCACGATATGCTCGCGAACTCGAAGGATCCGCGGGTGCTCAAATTTCTAACTCGCGGAGAGCAAGGAGGCGGCGCAGCGAACACTAATGGCCAAACGCGTTAGTCCCACGGCGATCGGCGCATTCGTGGTCGGCAGCTTTGCGATCTTGATCGCGGCGGTCGTCGTAGTCGGCTCCGGGCGGCTGTTCCGCAAGCCGCTCGAATTCGTCTGCATGTTCCAGGGCGACCTCAACGGCCTCAAGGTCGGCGCCCCGGTCAAGGTCAGGGGCGTTCAAATCGGTTCGGTCACCGCTATCAGACTGGGCCTCTCACCGGCGGAGGGTCGATTGCGCCCCGGCGTCTCGGACATCCTGCTGCCCGTGATAATCGACCTCGATCGGTCTCAGCTTATCAAGCGTGGAGGAACCGGTCAGGCACTGGGGCAGAACGGCTTCGACTCCATGATCCAGCGCGGGATGCGCGCCCAACTCAGAACCGAAAGTCTCCTCACCGGTCTTCTCTATATAGATCTGGATCTCCATCCCGGCGCGCCGCTCAATCTGGCGATCGAGCCCGGCAGCGGACCCTACAGGGAAATCCCGACTGTCCAGACCAATCTCGAAGCGGTTCAGGAGCAGGCAACCAAGGCCATCGCGAAATTTGAACAGATCGACTTTCAGGCCCTGGCAACCTCGATCACCGTGGCTGCCAACTCGATCAATAATCTCGCCCGCTCGCCCTCGCTCAAAGCCACGCTCGATTCGCTGCGGGACGCGACCGCCAATCTCAACAAAACGGTCATCTCGATTCACGAGGCCGTTAACAACGCCAACGCCAAGATCAATCCGCTCGTGGCAAGCCTCCAGAGGAACTCGCAAGAGGCCGACTCGACGATGCGGCAGACCCGTGCCGCACTGGTCGATCTCCAATCGACCCTTGATCCCGCCTCTCCTTTGGCCGTCAACCTCAATCGCGCGCTCGACCAGATGACCGACACGATGCGCTCGGTCGGCGAGCTCAGTGATTATCTGCAACGCAATCCGGCATCCCTGGTCCGCGGCAGATACGTGCCCGATAACCAACGATGATTCCAATGAATATCAGAACAATGATTGTCGCGGTTGTCATCGCCGCGCTCGCCGGATGCTCACCGCTTGCGCCGCGGCCCGATCGCTCGCAATTCTTTATCCTGACGCCGCTTGCCGGCCGCCCCGATCCGTCCTTGACCACCGGATCGGCAAATACCAATTCACGGCTCGCGATTGGCGTTGGACCGATCGATTTTCCGGGCTACCTGCGCACGCGCCAGATGGTTACGCTCGCCGCGCCAAACCAGGTCGATCTGTCGCCCGAGAAACGCTGGGCTGAGCCGCTCGACAAAAACTTTGCGCGCGTCTTCGCCGAGAACCTCGCGCAACTGTTGAACACTCAGCGGATCGAGAAATATCCCTGGCCCCGAAGCACGCCGATTGACTATCAGGTCGCCGTCGATGTCCAAAACTTTGAAACGACCACTGACGGCCAATCACAATTGAGTGCGCAATGGATCATCAAGGATGGTTCCACCGGCAAGGACCTCTACGCGTCGCGAACCCTTGCGAGTACGCCGGTCGCCGCTGGCGACGCCGGCGAATCTGCCGCGCTCAGCGCCGATCTTGCCACGCTCAGTACCGATATCGCCTCGCGCATCACCGCGCTCAATCAACATCGTCTGAGCGCCATCGAGGAGTAGGATTTCGCCCCACGCGCCGGCCCGTTGCGGATTTCCGTCTCAACGCGTTACTAGAAGTCCAGTCCGCCCCTGCAAGGAGAACCCCCGATGCCGACCGACAAGGTCACCATCTATATCGATTACAAGAGTCCCTACGCCTACCTGGTCAAGGACCCCGCCTATCAGC
>VFSW01000827.1_pt1 | contig 45845 bp, 48 predicted proteins | sample 5358111 | NCBI WGS metagenome assembly VFSW01 (sample SAMN11554181, study PRJNA540505) | mine drainage metagenome | isolation source: sediment from site ElyBrook_90M | place: USA: Ely Copper Mine, Vershire, VT | collected 2017
AGATTGGAAGAATATTTTTCTTCATGCTTGACTTGTGCCATACCGGTCCCCTTGCCCTTATCAGCGAACTGTCAACAGATCCTGTCCTGGCATCTACAAGGCCTTCTAGCAAAAAGATATTTCCCATCTTTGCAATTACCTTCCTGATTGGGAGCACCTTGAATCTGCGGTCAAATGTTCTTCTGTCTGGAAGACTGTCCAGTCCGCATGCATTGCAGATCCTCCTATGATAAGTGTCACTGATGGAAAGATAGTAGTGCAATGCATTGACTGATGGTATTCTCATCCATATCCTGACAACACAACACCGCAGGATTATCATTGTAGGGTAGACGTAAGGATGGCCTCTCTTCTTGTCATCATCCCTATACAAAAATAGCAAACCTATCAGATGCAAAATGCCAATAAGGATGGATTCTGATTGTACCTTGCTGGGGAGCCTTCTTGTCAAATGCATGTTGCAATGATATTTCCAAGAAGTGATCCTTAGCTTTTTCTATCCAATTGAATTGTTATCGTAGTAAAATTGAGTCAGGAATTATGCCCAACCCTCAAATATTTTGTAGATTACGAATTTAAAATGTCACTAGTGTAAGACTCAAGAATGTGAATTAATCAGAGCTGTTTTGATTTGTAACAGTCTTTGCATATCTCAACTGTCTTGCCATATTTTTTTGAATAATATGAGCCAAGTTTCCCTAGTATCGTAAAATACAAAACTCTTGGATTAAAACAACTGCACTTAAAACAAAGAAAGTCCTTTTTGCCCAATAAACGGTAATGTAGGACTATGTGACCGTAACCATCATTAGCTATTCCAAGGCCACCGAACCAATAAACCCCATGGCCACAGTTGCAGACACCTGGAGAAAAACAGTTATCACATCTTATACAATTTTCGTCATTACAAGCAGATCAGGACAAAAGATTAACCTGCCGTCTTAAGACCAAATTTTTGATCTCATGATACCAACGGGCTATGAACTTTGTCTGCAGCTGGAACCAGCAAAAAGAAAGCATTTCGCAAAGGGTTCTTGACACGATACACTCTAATGATATCCGCTATACAAAGTACAAGAAGGCAAAAAAGAGGGTACTGCTTCAATTTGAAAAATTTTATTTGCTTTCAGATGAACTGCGCAAGAAAGAAGCGGCTGATTTTGAGCGGGTTCTTGAGGCAATCAGACTTGGCAAAAGGGTAACCCACCAGATTGCGCTAAAGCACTCTTCGAGATCAGAGTTGCATTCAAGACAGCAATTTATGGCAGGCTTCAGATGAAGAAACTTTACCTGCAATTGGAAAGATTGTCCAATTTGTGCTTCGTTAGCTGCCGCCATACATATGCTTGTATGATTAAACCCGCAGTAGAGAACTAGAGTTTTAGCTCATTTTTAACGGCGTTGACAAAAATTTCTGCCTGCACCAGCAAGTATTCTGCCTGCGATTTTGATACCACGCCTGTTCGATCGTAGGATGCCTCATGCCTATTGAGTCTGGCAGTCCCAAATGCAATGAGTGCATCAGGTGGAATAATTTTAGTGCATTGTGATTTCAGGAATTGTTCTACTGCCCAGTGGTGTTTTCCGGTTGTCTTTATTGGACGATATCCCATGATATACATTATGGCATAACCCGATTGCAGCATTGCGTTGTATGCTTGATTGTATGCCCAGTCGATGCTCCGTCCAGTATCTTTTATGCTATTCTTGGAAGCTCCGATATCTTCGACGGCAATTTCCATTTTCTGTTTTATCTCTAAAGGATTACTTGAATACGCTTCAATTAATCCATTATCTATTAGATCTCTTAAACTCATCTTCATCTCCTATTATCATTATGATTGGATTTTTAACAATCTCTTCAACTAAAATAATCTTATCTTTTGCCTTTTGGTAAAATTCTTCCCCACTCCACACTATAGCATTTATCTCTCTTCCTATACTGCTTTCTATGTTTGATATGGCTCCCAAGATCAGATTTTGAGGAGTGTCTCCCACTATCAGTAGATCTACGTCGCTTGATTCAGTTTCTGCACCCCGTGCAAATGAACCAAAGATTAACGCAAATTTAATATTAAATCCAGCAAGGTCTTTTGCAATCAGTTCATCGACAAACTCGAACTTGAAAAGTATCTGTCTTAATTCATTGTAAATTATACTCTGCTTGTTGATTTGATACAGAGAAAGATTTCCCTTTACCGTTTTTAATACAAACCCTAGTGCAAGTATGTTATGAAGCTCTTTTGATACTGCAGAAGGAGAGGTGCCAGTTCTTCTTGATATATCGTTTGAGTGAAACGAAGTTGTCGGATGCCAAAACAAGAGCTTCAAAATTAGAATAAGGTTTGCCGATTTGAACAGCCTGTCAAGTGATGTTCTGACTTGAACTTCGGGTTTTTCCCTTGTCTTCTGGGTCAAGATACGATTTTTTACTGATTCAAGTGCCTCAGACTCGATGGGTTCCACAAGTGTCTCAACGCTTTCCCCCACAGATAAGAGTCCAATCCCCAGGCTGCTGCATAGATTCCGTAATCTGGTAGTTACAACATTTTCTGGCAATGCAAGATACGAATAGTTGGCTGAATTTTTAAAATGCATTGCCTGCTCCAGTCCTCTGTCAATGCTTCCCTTGTATCCTTTTACTTCCACCATTGCTATCTTTCCGTTCTTGCTAACTACGAGATCCGGATACAGTCCGCGGACCTTATCTGAGAGATGTTTCTCCCAACCAGACTTGACAAAGTGTTGCGCAATCTTATCTTCCAGTATTGATTCCATCTGTAAACTCACATTTTCTGTATAGAAACAATCGTTTCCATATAGGAAATATGACTTCTCAATATTAAAACATTCCTGCAATCTATATACCATTTCTGGTATGATATTGAATTACCGATATATCGGTAACTTGTATAGTATTTAAGGCCAATCGATATATCACCTTGTCTTGCCTGGCATACCTACCCCCTGCAACGAATAATGTAATCACCACTTGAAGCAAGGCTCAAGTCAGTTTCTTTTAGGATATTGTCTTTTGGAATTTTATACGAACCAAGAATCTTCATGACATGTTTCAGAGCAGGTTCGTCTGAAAGACAGTTTGACGACAGAAAATATCTTTTTGATCTGTCCAACATATCCGGTACTAGCTTGAATTCATATATAGTTAATCGTTTTCATTTGCTGTATATCATAACAATAAAGATGCTTTGCATGTAATAACACACTTAACTTCCAAGTCTCTCTCAGAATTTGTTTGAAGCTATGCGATATTCTTCCACATTTACAGCCAACCTACAAATCAGTTGAGATAGACATAGCTTGCGTTCTTCACGAAAATAAATGGCATAATTTTGTAACTCTTGTCAAATTCGTAGATGAAGATCCTCTTGAAGCCAATGAAAGAATTTCACGTGATGGTAAACTCCAGAAGCTAAAGGCTGGCAAGATCTTTAGAATATACAAAAAACACTTTGCAATAGACAGTTTACCAACAATACTTGAGAACTTTCAGAAAGGAATTAAGGTAATAGATGGAGATACTATTTCCTATTACCATCCTATAGACCTGATGAACAATCTCAGCTATTACAGGCATTGCCCTTCAAATGATACTGATTTTGGCGCATACATTACATTTGAATCGGCAAATGATGCATTAAGGAGCAAACTCTATCCTCTAGGAGAGATGGCAAGAAGTGAGGTAGTGCCTCTTGGCTATGATGATATCTTTGATGCGATTAGGCGTGTCTTTTGTACAGAATACGTTGCTGAATCCACCTCCTATGTGATCGTAAAGCTTCCCGTATTTGCAAAGATAGACAAGGTCGATCTTGATGGAAAACATATTCAGATTGTTTGTAGATATCATAGAAAATTGGGTGATCTCTTTTTGCGTTATGAGATGAAGAATTTTCCAGAAATCGAACCAGTATCATACGATCAAAGCAAAGGTAGTTTTAAAGAAGAGAGGGATTTTGAAGTTTGGCAGCTGGAGGTAGACAGTGTACCGCTAGACCAATCACGTGAAGATATTTGGTGTGAAGTGAATTTGTTCTTTCGGCCGTTATCAGAAGATGTTTCCTTTTTTAGAGAGAAATTCAGTAAAATGCTGGCTGGAAAAAAATTACTAGACGCAAATCCTCTGGCAAAAATCTTCAGTAAATTCTGTAGTATTAAGGAGCTACAAAAGATGTTTAGTGAAGCAGAGGTCCATCGTTCAAAATTAGATGTGTCTGATCACTTTGAGCGTACGGTAAGCTGGTTATTTGCATTACATGGATTTCAATCCATCTGGCTTGGTAATGAACTTCAAGTAATAAGAAGTCCGGAATCGGTCAACCTTGGTTCAGCCGACGTGATATGTTATGATAACGTAAAGAAAACAATGGCAGTAGTTAGCTGTAAGATAGGCCAGATACCAGATGATGCAATTGATGGGATAAAGAACCTGTCAAAAACAATTGAAGACGAATTAAAGGAGTTTAAGATAGAGGTGGTTCCAATCATAGTCTCGGCAAAACCTGCAGATGCAGTGAAACAAAAGGCAAAAGGTCACGGTGTTCACGTCATTGATGAAAATGACCTTAATATGATATTGCAGAAACTCTATGAGGGTCCATCTAGGCCTGATCTTTTGTTGAAACCGCTAAACGATAAAGAAACATTTCAAAATTTTGGCATACAGTACTAGTTATTTTTTACAGATAATTTTGATATGTAATACTTTACAATCAAAACGAATCTTGTAAAATAGAGCTATGAAGGGTATGAGTAATTGGTTATTGAAAAATAATTTAGATAAAAATCAAAAAATACCAGATGAATCAAGAAATTATGATAAACAAATAAGATTACAATTGAATCAAGAACAGTGTCTAAAAAATACATTAGAGAATCATAATCTAAAAACTATAGGGTTTTCAAGGAACAGGAAACTGGAAAGAAAGCAAGATGCTAAAACGGTACAAAGAGAAACAAAATAAAAAAAATAATAATACGTATAATATGGCGGAAGGTGACATTTTAGTCAAAACAAGGAAATTTTTACGCATGGTTTGTTCGTGAGTATCAAATTTCCTTACTTGTTTTTGCATGTTTCTTTGTGCAGTCAGTTCCAAAACTTGGCGCAGTCTGTATTACATCAAAGAAAACCATATAGTTTTTGGTGTCAAAACCCTATAGTTTTTTAAGAAGTTTTGTATCAATACAGTTGTACAATGAGAACAGCAAAATGACCTCATGGCTGGTAGCTGCTAAAAAAGTCCCTGACTATCTTGTCTGTTATACTATACTTGCCACCAATCTTTTGAACTAAATCGTATTCTATCAATTTGGTTAGGAATTTGGGAAGACTTGTCATCTTAAGTGCGGTCTCCTCTGCAATATCAGATACAGTCTTTTGGCCTGTACCAAGGCAGACAAGTATCTTCCAGTATGCTGTGCCCTTGTAATCAGAGCCCAGGTCTTCTGTTACAATATAGTTGACATAGATATACAGTGCACCGGTGGTACTTGTAAGCAATTCTTTGTAGGTATCTGATAATGGTACATCTTTTTTGTATGCATGTGATAACATTACTAGATAAAATGGATGCCCTCCTACAAGATCAAATGCCAATTGAGCATCCTGTTTGCTTGCAACAGGCTGCGATTTTAGAAATAGCTCTTCTGCATAGTTTCTTGCCAATTCCTTTATCTCAAGTATGACAAAATGGCCAAAGAGCGGGCTGCCACCCTCTGCAAGAATGTTTCTTAGGTAATGTATTCTTGAGCCGCTTACTATAAACGAGACATTCTTTCTGCGTTCAAGTATCGTTCTTATGACATCAAGTATGTTTTTGAGATCATCGAACTTTTTGTACTCTATGATATGCTGGAACTCGTCTATTATAATGACAACCCGTCTGCCTGAGGCTTTGGATATCTTGTTTGCATAATCAAATGTATCCGTTAGTGCCTTGAGATAATTCTCCTCTCTTTCTTTTACGTACGGGTCTATCCCAATTGTCGGGCTTCCATGTTCGTCAATTCCTGCAACAAGCCTTGCACGGACTCGTTTTATCTCCCTTAGCTGTGCTAGTGCAGATGTCACCTTGGATTTGATCTTTGACGTGGCAGGCAAGGTATCGTAATAGGCCTGCGTAAGATCCTCGGTCAATCTCTCGGCCATGTCAACTGGCGAGTATCTAAACTCTCCAAAATCGATGTATGCCACAATCAGTTTATCTTCTAACTTACGCTTTACCTCTCCAAGTATGGTCGACTTGCCAATCCTTCGATGTCCTATCAAGGCATAGTTCACATTGGATCTCGGATTTGTCATGGTATCTACCATCTTGCCCACCTCGTCTTTCCTGTCGACTATCTTCTCAGGCGGTTTGCCTACTATCATATTCTATACAGAATATATGCTATACAGTATATATTCTTATCAGAATATACTTGAATATAATGTTGGACTAGTGGGATCAATGCCTGTTCAGAATTAGATTCAAGGCAACTAATCCCTTCGGGTGTTTTCAGATCTCATTTTTAATTTTTCACGGTTTCATTATTGGTGTATCGTGATACCAAAAATCTATGCAAGAAAAGTAATGAGGATGGGACGTGAGCCTGAGCACTCGTTGACAGTTACAATACCCAAGAAAATCTGTGAATCTTTACAGATAGAGAAAGGTACAATACTTTATTTCAAGCTTGAAAAGAACAGGTTTGTCATATCAAAAGACAGTAAATTTCTTGACAGCATTACAGGCAATAGCAATGATGATACTATTACAATTGAATCCGTGAAATCAACAAAAGAAAAGAAGGAAGATGTCATTGTGGACGTGGTATCACTTTCTGACCTTCAGTATTAGATACAATCTGACCAAGCTTGTAGAGTCCTGTTGCGTTAGAGTACACTGGATCTTTTACTATTCTAATACTGTCTGGTATCTTTGCCTGCAAGGACTCGCATAAACCAGGTACGAGAGCGCCTCCACCTGACACATAGATGTCATATTCTTTGTTTAGTCTGGTCTTAAAAGATGCCAGTTTGTTTGCAAGAATGTTTGTTAACGCATCTATTCTCTTCTTGTCTATGTTATTTTTTTCATATTCGATGTAGGCAAGATCATCTCCATCACACAGATAGTCACAAGCTTGTGGAATTGATATTCCGGTAACTGGCTTGAGGTTCTCAAAGAGCACAAGCTCAGTTGTTCCATGTCCTATTGATAATACGATACCAGTCCTTGCATCCTCTGAAAGCAAGGTGCCAATCGATTGTGGTATCACAAGTACTTTTCTTGGCTTCAAGCTTCGCTCTACAAGCTTCTCAAGTTGCTGTTTCTGTAATGCTGCACCATATGGAAGACCCATCACAATCAAAAGTGAGCCAATGTCTCTCTCACATCCAAGCTCTCTTACTGCCTCCCTGATTATAGCTACAAAGGCCTTCTCCTCTGCTATCTTGCCCTCAAGTACAGCCCTTACAAGTACCGTATCAGGATAGATTGACATATTTTTTGCCTCATATCCCACTGCCTCTACGATACCTTCCTTTGGATCCTCCCACTTGGTTAGTCTCCTTGATGCGCAGATTGACGGAAATGACCTTCGTAGGTGGGATGAGACACACTTGACAAAGCCGGTTCCTGCGTCTATTGCTATTATGTTGTTATTGGTTTCACATGCCATTGTATCTCAATAGAATAGTACAAAATTAAAAAATCAGTCATCTGGGTTGTCTAGTTCGTTCTCATAGTATGTGTCATGATTGTCAAGCCTATTCTCGTTGTATGTGTCAGGATCATCAAGCATGTTCTCGTGGCGTGTATCATAGTCGTATCCCTTGCTTCTAGATCTAACAAGATCTTTTCTGTAGCGCCACGTTGTCCTGCTGCCAGATCTTTTTTGTAAAAACTCTCGCCTCTTTCTTTTCTTCTCTCGTTCCTTCTCTGCTCTAAGCTTTACAAAGTCGCTGTACGATACCGCAACAAGGTTCATCTGTAACAGGCGCTTCCAGACCAGCCTGTGTATGTGCTTTCTTGCATAGTTTATCCTGTCCATGATGATACCATAGTTGAAAGATCTGTTGCGCGTATTCCAGTATGCATCGCTTTCCTGCCTTGCAAGCTCTTCCTTTTTCTTTGCAAGTCTATGTCTGTAGAGATCCTTCATGTCCTGGTACCTTTGAAATTTTATGACACAGTCATGCGGTTGCCTCTCTTTGTCTGTTACAAAGTCATTATTTTCATATATGGTACCATGTACAAACTCGTCTAGCTGGTAGTCAAGTCCGATCACAAGCTCTGTACCCGCACCCCATCCATACCTGTTACATATCTTCTTTGGTATCAGCACATACCTGCTTGACCTGCCGCTTTTCTGTATTGTTGTCGTAATTTTTTTGTCTTGTATCGAGTTTGGTGGCAGCTCGTTGCTCCATAGACTCAACAGAAAGCATCTTGAACCTTCGGTAACATCGTAGAAATAACGATATCTTGCAAAGTTTGCAAGCCTTTTTGCTATCTCTTTATTTTGTGATTCAATCTTTCTCTGTAGCTTTTTTGGTAAAGATATGATAAACGAGCTCTTGTCCAGATGCTTTTTTGTCTTTTTTATCTTCCTGATAAAATACATGATATCCCAGATCTAGAAAGAATTTACCAGAAATTAAAAATAGAATTCCATAGCTCTGATGCAATACACTATGAGCTATTGCAATATTACGGATTTCGACACGCTCATTAATGAATTATAAAGAAGAAAAGAGAGTAAATGTGTAATAATATACGTATTTTTGATGAAAAGAAGGGTCAAGTTTTGTTAATTGAGAACAGGAAACTATAAGTGCTTCCTTTAAATAGAGTAGATCCTGTTTTTTGGCTGTGAAAACTGATTATGATATAATAGTAGCAGGCGGGGGTTTGGCCGGAATGATCGCAGCACAGTCAGCAGCCTTCTATTCGAATCAGAGATTATCAATTCTAGTCATAGATAGAAATCAAGAACCAACGGTAGGTAAAAAGACAATAAATGGTTGGATTTGTGGAGATGCGGTAGGCAAGAATACTGTTGACTACATGACAGATAGGATAAAGATTAGATGGGGAAATCCAGAGATTGAGCACCCCGTTAAAGGAGTGATGGCGTTTTCACCAGATAGAGAAACTTCGATTCCTTTTGATGGCGATGGTTTCATGTTAAATAGACAACAACTTCCTAAACGCCAGCTTAGCGACTCTAGGAAGATGGGAATCAACATGCAATTTTCCGTAGCGCTAAGAAGCCTTACATATGAAAATGGTACTGTCGTAGGAGTAGAAGGAACTAATCTTCTTTCTAATGAACCATTCAAGAAAACCGCAAAGATAGTAATTGATGCCACTGGGGTTACATCGATGCTAAGAAATGGACTATCCATAGATTCAAAAATTGAAAAAAAGATTGACCGTGACGATTTAGAATCTACAGGAAGACATCTAATGAAATTTGAGCATGGTATAGATGATAAAATAGATTTTGACCCAGATTATTGCATCATACATTTAGACCAAGACATTGCTCCTGGAGGATATGGCTGGGTCTTTCCCAAGGGCCAAAATAAGGCAAACATAGGATTGGGTGTACAGCAAAAAGAGCTGCAAAAAAGGAATAAAAGATTAGGAAAGAACGACGATGTTACCAAACTGATAAACGATTATGTTAAGATCAACAAGGCAATGAAGAATCCTAGGCTATCTGACGACCCAAGCGATTCAGCAAATGTCACAGGTAACTGGCAGGTCTCAGTAAGAAGACAGAATGACTGCTTGGTTGCAAATGGATACATGTTAGTAGGGGATTCTGCATGGATGCCAAAACCGCTGGATGCAGGAGGTATTGGACCTGCAATAGTTGCTGCAACAATAATTGGAAAGAATGCAGTGGAATCAATCGAATCAGGAGATGTCAGCGAACGAGGATTATGGAAATACAATATAGATTTCATCAATGATTATGGCTACAAAACTGCTGGACTTGAGATTTTTCGAAGATTGCTCCAAACCCTTACAAATGAACAGATAAACTATGGAATGAAACACTTTTTGTCAAAGCTAGATGTTGAAGCCATAAGTAAGGGGGAACATCCTGACTTTGGAACAGTTGGAAAACTTGGAATGATGATCAGAGGAGCTTTGAACAAAAGATTAGCCGAGGGGTTAAGGTTTACTGCGCAACAAAACAAGGCCTTAACAGAACACTATCGCAATTATCCAAAGACACCAGACGGTTATGATGTCTGGCACAAGACATTACATAGAATCCTAGATGAATCTTATGAAAGACTTGGAAATTAGATCGTGTCAATTTAAGACAATCTTAAATTAAGGAAAAAACAGTTACTAGTGGTGCTAGCCGAACAGTTGTATATAGATTGGAATAACTCCTTTGAAGTTTTAGATAAAGCGTATGCCTCTGGCCTGTTTGTCCTCATAATAGGTCCAAAGGGAACCGGCAAAACTACACTTGTAAGAGAATTTGCTGCAAGAAAAGGAACAAAGCTTGAATCAATTAACTTCAGTTTAAGAACTCGTGAAAGTCATTTGATAGGCTCAAAAACTCTAGAGAATGGAACAATAGGCTTTGAGGAAGGCATACTGGTAAAATCCATGAAAGAAGGTAATACACTTTATCTTGATGAGGTAAACTCGGCTGAAGCAGATGTTTTACTTAGACTAGATGAAGCATTAGATGATAGAAGACAATTAGTACTCAAAGAAGCTGCTGGTGAGTTGATTCAAGCAACAAAGGGATGGTTTGTGATTGCAACTATAAACCCACTATCACATGTTGGCACTAAAGAACTTCCTCCCCAATTGCTCAGCAGGTTTCCAGTAAGGATTAGGCTTGATTATCCACCAGAAGAAGTAGAATTACAGATAGTAAAAAAATATGTGAAAGGTTCTCATGAAAGTGAGATCTCGCAAGGAATCAGACTTGCAAATACCTTGAGACAGGCAGCCGCAGTTGAAGAATTGTATTATTCACCCAGTCTGCGTGAGACCATAGCATTTGGTAAGATACTTGATGCTGGCATGAACCCAAGACAAGCTGCAGATATTGTCTTTGCAAACGTATATGCACAGTGGGGCAATGTGGAATATCAAAAAGTAAACGATATCATAACATCGATGTTTGGAAATTGATGCATTCGCTACAACTAAGAAATGATACAATACTTGAAATAGGCACTTTTCTAGTACGACGATGGTCTGGAAAAGAAAAGATTACTTTAAACATAAAAGATCAAAAAGAGATTCAGACAAAGCTACGTGAAAACAAAGTTATAATTTTTCCATTGGACAAATATCAAGGTACAGATTTTCAGAAATATAGGCAACTTAGAACTGCTCTGTGGTATGAATCAATGAGGATAAGACATTCAAGTAAAATTCTAAGTAGTGACCATGCATTTGGGTTTATACTAAATACGTTAGAGACAAGAAGAATAGAAACCATAGGCAGAGAGTATTGGCAAGGAATGGATGAAGAAATAATATTCAACTATGGATTTGCATGGTTGTATAGACCATTACTTAATTCGTTATATGGGCATAGTAGAATTGTTGAAGGATTTGCGCAATATTTCCTGCTTGGCGACATAAAGGGAGAAGTCCCCACAGGAGCATTTGAGAAAATTCAAAAGGCAGTAAAAATAGCTAATGATGCAGTAAAAGAAGCAGTAGAGGAAAAACATGGGACTGATTGGCTTGAAAAAAAAGTTGCCGAAATTATCAAAGTATTGGAAATTGATCCGCTTCTCACCATTCCCGTTTCTATGCCAAAGATTTCTTCAGGAATTGCCATGTCTGAGCAGGAATTCATGAGAACGCTTAACAAGATTTCAAAATACAGAGAAAGCGATTTTGGGAAATTAGATTCAACAAAAATCACGGATGGAAAACAAATATTTGATGAGTTTAAGGTATTGCTTGAAGAAACAAAAAGGAGCGAAAACAAGGGTCTAACAACTGATGTGACCGGCATCAGCATCCCAGATTTAACAAATGTAGACGAAACTAGGATATATGATGCAGATTTAATCAATAATCTAAAAGCAAAATTTAAAGAATGGAAATCAGGTTGGAAGGAGCAACATGTTGTTACAGGAGATGAATTTGACCAAGAGACTTACATGGAAGGCCACAGGCCATTTATCACAGATAAGAAAATAGCAATCAAGACAAGGATATTCATACTTCTTGATCACTCTTCTAGCATAGCTGAACAAGAAATACAATACAAAAAGGCAACGTTGGCTCTTTGCGAAGTTTTAGGCTTTTTAAAAGTACAGTTTTCAGTATATGCGTTTAACACAGAACAAAAACAAGTAACGTGCTGGCTGATAAAACCTGAAAACTTGCAATGGAATAATACATCAGCAAAGAGGCTTGCACAAATAAAGGCCAATGGCAGTACGCCTTTAGCTGAAGTTTACAATCTCTTGCTTCCCACAATACGTTCAAAAAAACCAGATATATTTCTCACATTAACCGACGGAGAACCATCAGACCCAGATGCGGTAAGATCAGTAATGATGGATTTTAAGATGTTAGGTGTAAAGATGGTCGCAATAGGGGTTGGCCCTGACACTGGATATTCAATCACAATAGCAAACAACCTGAGAAGATTGGGCTATGAACGTACTCTTGCCGTGAGCAGGTTAAATGATATTCCAAAACGAGTCTTAAATTTGCTAGGGACAGATTGACATGAAATGCCTGTCGGTTTCTCAGCCATATGCTAATCTTATAATTCGCGGTAAGAAAACTGTGGAATTGAGAACATGGAATACCAAGTTCAGGGGAGAATTTCTCGTTCATGCACCACTTGCAATAAAAAAAGAAGTTTGCAAGAAATTAGGAATGGACAAAGAAGAGATCAGAACAGGAGTAATAATAGGCAGGGCTGAACTTTACGATGTTAAGGTATACAATAGCACAAATGAAATAAAGTCGGATTATAACAAGCACCTTGCAAGTAAAGAGTTTTTTGACCACAAATACGGATTTTTATTGAGAAATCCAAAAGAATTCAGAGTACCAATCCCATACAAAGGAAGTCTGGGATTTTTTGAAGTCAAACTGCATTCCAAGATAAACTACAATGACATCAAATCAGAATTGTTTGACGAAGAATACAGATACCAGTGGATTGGGAAACATTAGCAATTGGTTTATTCAGTTCTAGCTAGATTCTGATACTTGGGTGTTCTTTCTTAAGTTTTTCCCAGTCTGCAAGAAAATTCTTCAGTCCTATATCAGTTAGTGGGTGTTTTAACATCTTCCCTAGTACATCAGGAGGCAGGGTCACTACATCTGCTCCAATCTTTGCTGCCTCTACAACATGCATAGGATGCCTTACACTTGCAACTAGGATCTGTGTACTGAATTTGTAATTTTGAAATACCTCATGAATTTCTTTAATTAGATTGATTCCATCTTGTCCATTATCATCCAATCTCCCAATGAATGGGCTTACATATTTTGCACCTGCCTTTGCAGACAATATGGCCTGATTTACGGAAAAACACAGAGTTACATTAACAGGTATTCCCTCAGATGTTAGAGTTTTGCATGCCTTGAGACCTTCTACAGTTAGTGGACATTTTACAACAACGTTTTTGCCATATTTTTGGAGACGCCTTCCCTCCTCTACCATCCCTAAGGTTTCTGTACTGACTACCTCCAGGCTAACATCGCCTTTTACAATTCGAACAATCTCTTCCATCGTTTTTTGTGGATCCTCTCCCTCCTTTGCCAAAAGTGACGGGTTGGTTGTTATTCCATCTACAAGACCCATGTCATTGTACATTTTTATCGAAGCAAGATTTGCAGTATCAAGGAATATCTTCATTATTTCTTACTCCTGATATCCTTAACAGCATTAGATATATGAATTGATGTCATGCCGTGTTTTTCAAATAACCGCGAAATTTCACCGTCTCTTGCAGATTCTCCAAATTGGTCTCTTGAACCTATTAGTCTGATGGGTACTGGGTATTTCTCAGATGTGACCTCAGATACAGCAGAGCCAAAACCTGCCATAATATTGTGTTCTTCACATGTAACAATACCACCGGTCTCACGTGCAGCTTTTTCCAAAAGATCAGAATCTATAGGTTTTATTGAGAACATATCTATCACTTTACATGATATTCCTTCCTGTTTTAACGCATAAGCAGCATCAAGAGCCATTTGTACCATTATTCCGCACGCTGCAATTGTACAGTCAGAGCCATCATGCAATACAATTCCTTTGCCCAGTTGAAATTCTTGTTCTTGTGAATGTATGATTGGTGTTTTTGATCTTGTCATTCTCATATAAAATGGACCATATAATTGTGAAATTAATCGTGTGAGTTTCTCTACAGCAATTGTGTCTGCTGGAATTAGGACTTTAATGTTTGGAATCGCCCGCATTATTGCAATGTCTTCAATTTGTTGATGAGAGCCTCCATCAGCACCAACACTCAGACCACCATGAGAAACAACCATTTTTACATTTAGTCCATTTTTTCCATTTCTTGTTGGATATGCAATTGCATTTCTTATCTGATCAACACACCTGCCAGGTAGAAAAGCCGCATAGGTGCTAGCAAAAGGAGTTTTGCCTTCGTTGGCAAGGCCAGCTGCTATGGTTATTAGATTTCCCTCTGCAATGCCCACATTAAAGAATCTATTTGGAAATTTTTTACCAAATTGTTTCGTTTTAAGTGAATCAGTGGTATCGGCTCCTACCACAACCACGTTTGGGTTTTCATCTCCAATCTTGATCAAAGTTTCCCCGTAAACTGTTCTCATATCTGCAAATTCTGTCATGTAAATCCTGCCTCCTTTACAATCTGAAGAAGTTCGGTTTTTTTCTTTCCAACTTCATGAAGATCTATCCATTGGTTTACAAGTTCTTGGCCACCAAGACTGTGAGTTTTATTTATCAAAAGTTTTCGCCTTGCATGCATCAAGTGTTTTCTGAACTCCATTATGGTCAAACGTACATCTTTTTGTCCTACTATGGCGCTGCCTCCAACGAATACCCTAGCACCATCCAAGAAACATGATTCTACGTTTGATAGATCCACGCCTCCATCTGCCTCAATCAGTCCCTTGAAGTTTCGTTCTGCAAGTAATTTTGATATTCTTTGAGTTTTTTCATGAGTTGATTCAATATATTTTTGACCTGATTTTCCAGGAACAACAGACATTATTATCAATTGATCCAAATCTGGAATAAATTTTTCAGTCCAAGGAGGCAGTTCTGTTTCAGGATTAATCGCCAGACCAAGACCTACATCATTTGATCGTAATATATCATGGATTTCTCCAAAGCTTGGTTCATCACAAACTTCCGCATGTACTGTTATGATATCGCTACCAGCATTAACATAGTCTCTAACATGCTTTACGGGCTCACTTATCATGAGATGAGTGTCAAATGGGATGTGAGTGATCGGTCTTAGTTGCTTTATTTTTTCATGATCAAATGTTTTGTTAGGAACAAACTGACCATCCATCACATCAAGATGAATAAAATCAGCTCTACCATGGACGATTCGTTTTACTTCATTTTCTAGATTGGACATATCTCCTGCGATGATAGATGGTGCAATAAGGAATTGACAATCAAGTTCAAGTTCTATTATTGGAGAGATTTTTGGATTCGGGGCAACACCGTGCCATTTTGGATTATCCTCCATATGTTCAACTGATTTTCCCTTGATAGTTCGCGCTACAATTAGCGACGGTGTGCCTCTAGTCTGCAATGCAGAATGTACTGCCTTTACAATCTGCTCTATGCGGTGTCCATCTATTTCTATAACATTCCATCCAAAAGATCTCCACTTATCACCTACTTTCCACCTTGCTGCATTTTTCCACATTTCAGAAATATCATCACCAACTAATTCTTCATCAAGAGGCATTACTCGTTCAGTATAATCGTCTTGTTGAATGAAATTCCTGTCCAAGAAGACAGTCAAGTTATCAAGTCTAAATTTTGATCCTGCCATGGCTGCCTCCCAGACTTGTCCTTCATCAGATTCGCCATCACCAATTATAGTGTAAATGTGATGGGTTTTGTCGTCTATTCTTGCTGCAAGAGCCATGCCAATTGAAAATGATAGTCCTAGACCAAGTGAACCACCACAGAATTCAACTCCTGGACATTTGAAATCGGGATGACCTTGTAGTCTGCTCCCAAATTTTCGTAAAGTTTCCATTTCAGTCTTATCAAAGTATCCCGCAACTGCCAAATTGGAAAAAAGTCCAGGAGATGCATGACCTTTGGATAGGACTAGTCTATCTCTGTCCTGCCAAAGAGGGTCTTTTGGATCATAACGAAGAAGTTTGTGGTACATACAGCCCATAATCTCAGCCATGGAAAATGACCCGCCGGGATGGCCAGAGCCAGCAGCTGTTATCCCTTTGATGACAAGTTTTCTAGCTTCTCGCACGCTTTTGAGAATGCGATAGTAATTTAGGCCCATATCCGTTCTAAAATTTGAATTTCTAGATCATTATTACGCGAACTTGAACTCATGAGTTTTAGCGCATTTGTAGCCAATAAAAAGTTATTTCACAAAATTTTAATCTAAAGCAAGTCAATTAAAGACATGAACATCAGAGATCTCCTACCAGTATTAATTTATGATGATAGTTGTTATTATTGTTCAAAATTTGCAAGTATTGCAAAGTCGCTTGCTGGAAAAAATATCCTAGTTGTGGGTCATTACACTAAAATTGGCAAAGAAATTAAATCAGAGATATTTGCAAAGGATTACGATTCAACAGGAATGTTTTGGTTTGTGACAGACAAAGTAGCGTATGGTGGAAGGGCAGGAATTTTGCCATTGGTTTTCTCCATCCTAAAGGGAAAAGCTAGAAAAACTCCTTTAAAGGACATGCCTCTAGTACATGGAACCGATTGCAAGACTACAAGAGCACTTTTCATGAGAGTAAAAACTCTTCTTTCAAATAGCCAGAAGATACCATTAAAGTAACTTCAGAATCTAACAAAAAACAGGTGATTTAGTACCCTCGGCTATTTCGATCAGTAGTTCCAACATTCGAATTCCTGAATCCGTGTTTTTCCATCATATGATTGAGAAATCTTATGTCATCTGTAAATTTTTCACCGCAGATTGCGCAGTTGGACATAGATATACCAAACAAACAAAGATCTTTTTAGTCTTTGTTACCATATAGATCAACAATGATAAGAACTCAAAAGCTGTCCAAACTAACTTTTACCATAACACCTAACTCCAATGGATACGTAATAGGTTGTAGTGAGATATCATATCTTTTCACTGACACAAGATCGGTGGAAGAGATTGACCAGACCATAAGGACATTGATATCTGATTACGTAGAAAACTTCCCTGATGATGCTCAAAAGAGAGGCGTTTACACGAATATTGTGACTCAGATCGTATGGAAAGGCTCTCCCAACTCTGTTGCGTTAGAATAGAAAGGCGCCAGCACTACTGCTTCCCAAGAGCTCTCGCACCTTAGTAACACAGTAGCGACATTGGGTTTGACTTCCGGGTTCGGAATGGGACCGGGTCGGACCCCAACGCTATGGCCGGCTTGATGTTTTGACTAATAATGTCCTGTATTAATCTTGCTTGACAGGACTGTTGTGTTGTCAGGCAATAACCTATCAACATAAGTCCTTGATAGAGATATAAATTAAGGATGCCGTGATTAGCCATGACTCATCGAGTAGCGGTTCTTGATAAGGAAACATGCCAACCAAAGAAGTGTGGGCTTGAGTGTATAAAATACTGTCCCGTAAACAAATCAGGGGCAGACTGCATAATACTAAACCAAGAGGTTGGAAAGGCCCAGATCGATGAGAACATCTGCAATGGATGTGGGATTTGCGTAAAGGTTTGCCCATTTGACGCAATAACAATTGTCAATCTTGCAGAAGAACTAAAATCTGACAAGATTCATCAATATGGATTAAACTCATTTAGATTATATCGAATTCCTGCCTTAAAGAAAGGTCAGGTAATGGGGTTACTTGGAAGAAATGGAATAGGAAAAAGTACTGTAGTGAACATCTTGTCTGGAAATCTCAGACCAAATCTTGGTAACTATGACTTGCCTCCAGAATGGAGCGATATTTTGAAACATTTCCACGGTACGGAATTAAAGTCTCACTTTGAAAAAATTGCAAATAATGGCTTGAAGGCCTCTATAAAACCACAACAAGTATACAACCTTGCAAAGGTCTTTGATGGAACTGCAAAAGAACTGCTTGAAAAATATGATGAACGAAATAAGGTTCATGATCTTGTGCAGGAACTTGATTTGCAAAATGCACTAGATACTAGAATATCGGACTTGAGCGGTGGAGAATTACAAAGGATTGCGGTAGCTGTGGCAGCCTCAAGGGAGGCTGATTTTTACTTTTTTGACGAACCCTCTTCCTACAATGATGTTTTTCAGAGAATGGGCGTTGCACGCGTTATACAGAACCTTGCAAAGATTGAAAAAAGTGTGATGGTAGTTGAACATGACTTAACCTTACTTGATTATCTTAGCGACTTTATTGAGATCGTCTATGGTGAGCCTGCAGCATATGGAATAGTCGCAAACGTTCTTTCAACAAAAGTTGGAATAAACGTATTCCTAGATGGTTACTTACCCAACGAGAATGTAAGGTTTAGGGATGCAGCGTTTAGATTTGATGCATCTACATCTGTAGACGAATTTGTCATGATAGAAAACATTATTGAATATCCCATATTGGAGAAGAAATTTACCAATTTTTCTCTAACAATTGATGCAGGTAGAATTAGAAAAAGTGAAGTGCTTGGAATAGTTGGCGCAAATGCGTTGGGAAAAACTACCATGATGAAGATGATAGCAGGTGTTGAAAAAATAGATTCTGGAATGATCGATACCAAAATCAAAATAGCATACAAGCCACAATATCTTTCAAATGATCACGACGTCGAGGTTATCGCCTTATTAGAAAGGGCAAACAATGGAGGCATAGATGGAACAACAGAGGAAGAACTTATTGTTCATCCCATGAAAATAAAAAAACTCTACAATAAATCAGTTAAAAATTTGTCAGGAGGTGAACTTCAAAAAGTAGCAATTGCCACATGTCTATTACAAAAGGTTGATCTGTATGCACTAGATGAGCCTTCTGCGTTTCTTGATGTAGAGGATAGAATTGCAATAGCAAAATTAATTCAGAGATTTGTGCGTTCTTATGGAAAGTCTGCAATAATAATTGATCATGACATACAGCTTATGGATCTAATTTCAGATTCTCTTGTAATATTCCATGGCAACCCAGGTAGAGAAGGACATGCCACTGCCCCAATGGGAAAATCTGAAGGAATGAATCAATTTTTGAGGTCACTTGATATTACCTATCGAAGAGATGAAACAAGCATGAGGCCCCGAGTAAACAAATCAGAGAGTAGATTAGATAGAGAACAAAAACAATCTGGGCATTTTTATTATAGAAATTGACAAAGATGCTAAAACAAGCAATGGCGCGCATACTTACACCAGATGAAACTGAAGAGCTATACGGTGCCTTTGATCAGATAGGAAACATAATAGTGCTAAGAATTCCAGACAATCTACTTTCCAAAAGAAAGATGATAGGTGAAACTCTCTTGGAAAAGGTGAAAACTGCCAAGTCAGTCTTTTATCAGTCATCACCAGTAGAAGGAGATCACAGGATTCGCCAACTAGAATTGCTTGCCGGTGAGGACAAGACAGAAACAGAATACAAAGAACACGGTTGCAGATTCAAGGTGGACCTTGAAAAGACGTTCTTTTCACCTAGACTTTCAACTGAACGTCTTAGAATAGCGGATTTAGTGACGGATGGCGAGATAATTATCAATATGTTCGGTGGGGTAGGAATGTTTTCAATAGTAGCTGCAAAAAAGAAAAAATGTCATGTCTACAATATAGACATAAACCCGCATGCAGCAAGACTTTGTTCAGAAAATGTAATTCTTAACAAGTTAAAGGGAACAGTGGAATCAATAGAAGGAGATGCAGTGGACATCATAGAAAAAGGATTAGTGAACAGCGGAGATAGAGTTCTAATGTTACTTCCCGAGAGATCAGATGAATTCTTGGATGTTGCCATAAAGGCATTAAAGCAAAATGGAGTGCTGCATTATTATTGTCATATACATTCAGATAAAAAAAGTCAGGTTTCAGAAGTAGTTACTAGTCACTTTTTATCAGTGGTAAAAGTTAAATCAGAAATACATGGTTCAAAAATCGTCAGACCTATAGGCCCAAGGTTTTACCAAGCTGTGGTAGATGCCGTAATATCTAAATGATTATTTTTTATCGTCAGTTATGAAAGAGGAGGGGGATGGTTTTGACGTTGCCATGTTATATCCTATCCAAGATATTACTCCCAAAATTCCTCCCACTGCCATAAGTACTGAAAGTTGGAGCACTATTGGACTCCATTCAGAAAGCATCAACAAATATGCATATACAAAGAAGCCACCTATGGACAAGACAAATATCATTATTCCCACAGAGCGCCGTTTTGCCATAACGCTAAACACTTTTGCAGAGTTATTTATTTTAATCTAGTATGAGAACTCGATTGTCATAAGATAAGCGTCCTCACCATCTCTATAGTATGCCTTTAGCCTCTGTTTTATTATAAAACCAAGCTTCTCATACAGTCTTATTGCTTCATTATTACTGCATCTCACCTCAAGATACAACTCGTCTGATTTCTTTAGTTTTACACCTTCGACGGCCTCTTCAACTAATGCCCTACCGATTCCCTTTTGCCTATAATCAGGTAAAACTGCAACAGAGACAACATGGCCTTTTTTTACAAACCCGAGTTTTTTAAAATTTGAAAAGCCATACTCAATTTTACACATTATATACCCAACTAATTTTTTTTCAGCTTCAGCCACAAGAAATGCCTCTGGCAACTCAGCAAGTAGGCTTTCATAGAAATAATCTGAATAATGTTCAGGCAATGTCTTTAGGTTAATTTCCATTACAGGGATTATATCAGAAGGATCACATCTTCGAATGACACAGTTACAAGTATCTCTGAGAGCCACTTGCATTACGAGAATACTTAAATTATTAATTATTTAACTTTAAGTAAATAAAAGGATTAATGTAAATGGATTATAAAGATACAGATTGAGTATACCGACTATAGATGAAATAATATCTACTGTTTCTGTTTTTTGCACAATAAAAGGAACAAATCAAACTGCCAGATCTTTAGAAATTGAGATAAATGAAACAATTGCAACAGAGAGATTTAGAGATCTTGCACAAAAAATGGAACAGAAAAATCTCATTGCAAGACTAGAAAAAAGATCAAATGATACATTTATTATAATATCAAGATTCCAACCGCCTACAGCTAGAAGAACATGGATTCCCCGTGCACTGTTCGGTGGAACCATCATGACGGTTATGATAGACGGATACTATCGTGCAATATCTACAAATTCGATTGCAAAGGTTGGAGACCCACTTGTAATAGCAATTCTTTATACAATATCATTGATTGGAATTCTTGGCGTCCATGAATTAGGTCATATAATAGCATCAAAGAAACACAAACTTAGGGTAAGCTGGCCGTACTTTATTCCCGGAATTCCAATAGTTGGATTCATTCCTACATTTGGTGCTCTTATCATGTCACGCGGCCTGATCATAAATAGAAACATACTCTTCGATGTTGGAATATCAGGACCCATAGCAGGTCTTATTGTCGCCATACTTGTTTCAACCTATGGTGCATACGTATCTCCTTTGATATCAGATTCAGTTGCTCATGAATTTTCTGCAAAACAAGGGCTTGTAGATATTCATTCAAGTATTCTCATGGATGCAACAATTGCTCTTGCAGGTAAACATGTGCCAGGAAAAGAAATTGTGATGTCACCGGTTTTGTTAGCAGCCTGGTTTGGATTTCTTATTACTTTTTTGAATCTCCTTCCAGCATGGCAACTTGATGGCGGACATGTAGCTCGAGCAACACTTGGAATTAAATGGCATAGAATTCTCACTTATGTCAGCATAGGAATACTTGCTGCTACAGGGTACTTCATAATGGCGTTTTTTGTATTGATATTTAGTATGAGAAGCCAGGACGTAAGACCCCTAGATGACATATCACCCCTTTCCTCAAAAAGAAAAAAGATGTTTGTATTCATTATAGCTCTAGCTTTTCTTTGTGCGCCTCTTCCGTTTTCCATATTTACCTAAGTAGAACATGCGAACCATCCAACACTACAATAGCTTTTTGCCTCTCACCATGTGTCTTGAGCACATACTCCATCGATTCTTTGGTTCCTCCAAATGGAATCATTGCAAGCTTGTCTTTTGTATAGTGATGTGGTAATATGGAGACGATGCCGATTTTGAATTGTTTTTGAATCTCAGTTAAGAAAAGAAGATTTTCCATACCATCAACATACTTGGCAGGATTCTTTAACCTGTCCAAGCTCATACTGCCTTCTACATATTGAAGAAGGGCTTCTGATCCCAAACCATTTTTACATTCAGCCAAAAGTATTGCAAGACCTTCTTCTTTTACAGCATTTGCGCAATTCCATAATGTAGAAAGTGATCTGTCCAGTGTTTCATTACCTGCTTCCTTACCAGTACTGATAAACAATACCCTGTGTTTACCTGTGTCATTTATCATTTCAGATGATAGGGATTTTGAGAGTGCCATTGTATAAGATGGGTGTCCTGCAGATACATCAATCACCCCAGATGAATTTGCAACCACTTCGAGTGATGATATTTCAAACCCATCAGTGAATTTTTTTGCTACCTCAATAGTTGGCAAATTCTCTCCTGGATGTGGCAAGTTTCCAGATTTTTTTTCATATGCATCCAACATCTGATCTTTTCCAAATCTTCGCAATAATTTTGTAGAGACTGTATTATATCCAAATAATCCATCAAACTCCATTTCTCCGACGAACATAAGATTTGTACCTTTTATCTGAGAATTATCAAATTCAGAAATTGACATAGAGGGATCAGAGAACATGTTTTTGGCAAGACGTAGATTGGATTTATCCACAAGGATTCTAGGTTTAGGGAGTGATTTTTGATTACAAATTTCCAACAAACTAGAGATTACTTTTTGAACAGCTTTTGTGTATTCCAAAATAACAACCTCAGTTGGTTTTGTAAGATCTATTGACTGTAATTTTGAGATAATGTCAGAATTGCTCAAATTTGGGCTTTCTAGCCCTATTTGTCTCTCAAGGTTCTCAGCCTTTATGTCCAACACAACCTCTGTTGGGCCATAGCTAAGCCAAATCTCTGGCATACAATACCGATGGGACAGTTAAAATAAATCTAGTTCGGTAAATTTTGCTGTGGATTTTGTCAAAGAATTTGCTATATTTCTGCAGGAAAGTACTGCCATAAAGTTTGGAGATTTCAAACTTTCCAGTGGAAAGGAAAGTGCGTATTATGTTGATCTTCGAATAATACCGAGTTTTCCACACCAATTTAGAAAAATGATAAAACATGTTCAAAATGTCATATCTGAAAAAATTGGCCTTGATAGCTTTGATTGTATTGCATCAGTTCCAACATCTGGACTTGTCATAGCTTCTGCTTTAGCAATAGAAACAGTGAAGCCGCTTATATACATAAGACAAAAACCAAAGGACTATGGTACAGGTAGCCTAATTGAGGGAAAGACAAAACCAGGAACAAAGGTACTACTTGTTGATGATGTTGGAACAACAGGACAGTCCTTAGTTAATGCCATCAAGGCACTAAAGGATGCGAAAATGATCGTAACTGATGCGTTTGTGATAGTAAATAGATTAGAAGGTGCAAGAGAACTTTTAGCATCAGAAGGGGTAAGGTTACATGAAATCATGGATATGATACAAATCTCAAGTACGTTATATGATGAAAAATTACTTGACGAACAAACGTTTGAACGAATTAAAAAACAAAGTAACTTGATCTAAAGCCAAAAAAGTTGTAGGTTTAGCTTTCATAGATCATTAGTTCTTTTTCTTCAAGCAGTGTGTGCAGATTATGTACCGCCCTATATACATCAGATTCTTTCTTTGCTCCAGTACAGACCAATTTTCCTGATGCAAATAACAAGATAACCGTCTTTGGATCAAGCATCCTGTGTATCAGACCAGGAAATTGTTCGGGTTCATACATGCTTCTAGACAGGCTTCTTGCTGCCTGTTCTAGGTGTGTTTTGCCACCAAGGCTAGCTGAGGCTACTATATTCTGGATGACTATTACCGCGTCTTTTTTGATCTTAATCCCACCTTTTCTTAATTTTTGTACTACGCTTCTTACTGCTTTGATTGCTTGCTCTTCAGATTTTGCACCAGTGCAGACCATTTTACCTGAGCTGAAGATCAGTGTTGCAGTCTTGGGAGACTTTATTCTAAAAACCAAACCCGGAAATTGATCAGGATGATATTCAACATCAGGAAAAGTTTGTGTGATAACATTAAGATCTATGCGTTGATCAACTGAAGCAGATGCCACAACATTTTCAATGCTGACGATTGGTTTCGTTTGAGGCATTCTGCTCTTTATATATGGGCTTTATATATACTCTGTACCATTTCATGTTGGCATTCTTTGTGTCAAATTCATCATATCTCATGCTAGATTTTTGGCAGCTCAGACAAATGCCTTTACATCATCATTTCAGCCATAACTCTGATTCCTCATTGCAGCCAAATCAAGATAGTTATGTGATTATTTTAAAATTGGTTTCATGGTTTAGTCAAGTATTACAGTGCGGTCACTAAAGCGAGTGTTCTAGAACATACAACAAAAATTAATTGAGAGTTAATTGATGGGCCCAAAGGGCTTCGATCCCTTGGCTCACCGGTTATGAGCCGGTTACTCTACCAAGCTGAGTTATGGGCCCAACGACAGAACAATTCGGTATGTAATATAAAATGGTATAGAGTTAGCAATATGCTTGATAGCAACTATCTAGAAGGAGATTCTGAGCTTCCATCGACTTACTGGCAGTTTGAACTAGATCATCTTCTTTGGATGCTGGTAACTTTTCAAGGACTTTTCTCCAGAGTGCCGCGTGTCTAATATCAGCCTCGGCATGAATTCTGAAATATTCAATTGCGTCATCATCTGCTATGCCATAGAATTTCCTCAGACCGTCGATCTTTGAGAGGCTAATCTTTGGAATTTCTTGTTCTAGCGCATACATCGCTGCTGCACCTTCTTCAAATTGAGCCATCAATGCAGATAGGTTAGATACTGCCCGTCTTGTCTTATCAAGACCGGTGTAATTTTGCATTTCTTCATGTGAGACTCCCAAGGAACCTGCAAATTTTGTCCAAGGTTCAATATGCTCATATTCTTCATTTTGATTTACTGATATTTTTCCTCGTAGATCTGACGGACTACTTTTCATTATTGTACCAACAAAAGAAGGAACGGATTTTACTAACTGAAAGTATTCTTTGGAATAACCACTAAGGGATTCAAGCGATAATTTTCCCTCATTCCACATTACATAGAATTTGTGTTTTAGGAGACTTTGTTCTTCAATGATTTTATCAATTCTTTGAATGAGGGTATTCATGCGATTTATCAAAATTTAGTACTAAAAAAATCTTTTGAATGACTCCAAAAGGATTTTATGGATAAGAAACAGGAGGCAGGTCGGGCTCCAGTGGTGTAGACCGGTCAAGCATGGGGGACTTTCAATCCTCCGACCCGGGTTCAAATTCTATTTGATGAAAATCCCGGCTGGAGCACCTACAAAAGCATTAATATTCATACCATTCCCTACGCACGCTAGTGCAATTTTTTGGATAGAAAAAACTTTGAGATTAACCCTTTAATCAAAGACTACAAAAACTATATTGATTCAATAAATCAGGCACTTAAAAAAGAACTAGAATTTTATTCCGCTTCGGAATTTTTTGAACCTCTACAATATGCACTTGAAGGAGGAAAGAGAATAAGACCCATCATTCTCATCTTGGCTGCCGAAAGCGTTGGTAAATGTAATGAACATGCTTTCATCGCTGCCTGTGCAGTTGAATTATTACACACCGAATCAGTAATTCACGACGATATAATTGATAATGAAATTCTAAGGAGACGAAAAGATCCATTTCATATAAAGTATGGATATAACACGAGCATAATGACTGGCGATTTTGTTCTTGGATTGATTCTCAATATATCTTCACGTCTTGACAACTCACGAATAGCAAGAGAACTTGCCAATACTGCCATGATGATGAGTGATGGTGAGATGATAGAAACTAGGTTAGAGACAAGCGAAGATATCACCTTTGATGACTATCTCAAAGTCATAGAATACAAGACCGCAACTGCGTTTGAAGCGGCTACAAAGATTGGCGCCATCCTAGGTGGAGGTAACGAGGAACAGATCATGGCATTTGCTGAATATGGCAAAAACATGGGAATAGCATATCAGATTCGCGATGATTTACAGGATTGGAATAATGAGGATAAGCTATTCAATACCCTGATTAAAAAAAGTCTAGATCCACGCAATGTTTTTGATCATATGGACGTGTTACTGAACAACTACTCAAAGAAAGCTAAGATAGCACTTAGGAAAATAGATGATGGTCCGGCAAGAAGAAGACTTGAGAGTTTACTAGATCTGACTATGCTTAATGTATAGTAGAAAGATTTGCGAGAACTGGAACAGCTGATTTTGCAAATTCGATAAAGGGACCAGGATATACTCCAACTCCTACCATGAAGATCACCGAAAATATCATAACCGCTATTATGGATTTTGGTTCTTTTACTCTCTTGTCAGATTCACCTTCTTCAAAGTACATTTTTCGTATTATCCAAACATAGTATGCTAGTGATAGTGCACTGTTTAGTACTCCTGCCACTGCCAAGTATGGTGCCCATGATACAGAGGAGCCAGCATTTATCGCAGCGCCAAATAGCATGAGCTTACTCCAAAATCCGTTGAGTGGTGGAACTCCTGCTAAAGCTAAAAGGGATATGGCTAGTCCAAGTGAAGTAATCGGCATTCGTTTCCCAAGCCCGCGAAGTTTATCAATGTGAGTGATAGATAACGTCATGACTATTCCTGTTACAGCTATGAACGCTGCTGCTGTCATGACAGCATGATTTAGAATGTGAAACAGTGCAGCTGCTACACCAATTACAGAAAATGAAGCAATACTCAAACCAATGAGAATGTATCCAGCATGAGCAATAGTAGAGTATGCAAGCATCCTTGGAAGATTTTTCTGTCTTATAGCTGCCAGGTTTCCAAAAGTCATAGTAACTATAGCCAGTACAGCAAGAGCAAGTGACCAGTTGAGATTAAGGGCTATTGACCCCATTATTATTACACGCAAAGCCGCAGCAAAACCAGCTTTTTTCGTTCCCGCAGCAAGCAATGCAGAGATTGGTGGTGGCGCCCCCTCATACGTATCTGGAATCCACATATGGAAAGGCACTAGACCCATTTTGAATCCAAATCCAGCTATGAACATCCCAACTGCAAGAATAGCCAGTGGTACCATGTCTGGACTTAGGTGTGAGAAACCAGCTATGACTTGTTCTATGTTAGTTGAACCCGTAAGGCCATATGCTATCGATATTCCCCAAAGTATTATTCCTGAAGATAATGCTCCAAATAGAAAATATTTGATAGCTGCTTCATTTGAAGATGGATCCTTTTTGTTAAATCCAGCTAGGACATAAGTTGGAATACTCATCAATTCCCAGGCAACAAATAACATTACCAGATCAGTAGAATATGCAATCAATACCATCCCTATGGACGATAATATTATCAGAGAATAGTAGACTGCAGGATTTGCTCTTCCCCGCATGTAATTGAATGAACCAACTGTTGTCATTATACCAACTATCAACATTACAACTGCGAAGAAAGATCCAAACATGTCATTTGAAAGTACGCCCTTTGAGAAAATCGCCGCTGGTGTAACATGTTTTGAAATTATTTGATATACAACAAATGCCATGGCTGCAGCTAGTGCGCCAAATGCGATTCCACCATAAAGGGAATCGTTCTTCTCTTTTCTCACTACACTGATTACAGGAATAATTACACCGACAGCTCCCAGCACCAGAGTTAGAATTATTGGGGTTGAGGTAAAGTCAATCATATTTTCCACCTAAATAAATAACAGTAACACTACAATCAGTATGCCAACACCAAACACGTACAAGTAAGATTGAGAAATTCCGGTTTGTGTAGATTGCAATATTCTTGCACCACCCGCCATAGTTTTTTCAGGCACCGTGTTGAATCCTTCCATTACTTTATCTTCAAAGTAACGATAGACTCCTCTTGCAAGATACAGCGTTCCTACAACAAATGTCCAGTTGATCAATGCGTCAAGATACCACCTGTTGAGGAAAAACTTGTGTATTGCGTAAAAGACAATATTAGAATTTACAAATTTGGCAGGATCTGCGAATCGTCCAATGTAGAAGATATACCCTAGTACGAATCCAATTGTAAATGCGGAAAGAGACGCGGTTAATGCAATTGGGTTAACACCCGCTAGGAATCCCCCAAGTAGTTGTTGGGATCCTGTAGCAATTGCTCCCACTTGAGACTTGATTCCAAATGTTGAAGACAAATATGCTGTGAAAATGTCGTGTATTTTGTGTTCAAATGCCAAGCCAAAAACACCGACTCCAATAGTAATAGCTGCTAGAATTCCATATGGAATCCACATCACTGGACCTACTTCGTGTATATGATAACCCTCCTTCTCCAGATGCTCTATGTGTTTACTTTTGTTACCAAAGAATATCATTCCAATCATCCTAGTAGTATAGAATGTGGTCATTACAGCTGTAATCACGGCCATGATAAATATTGGCATAGTCCAAGTACTACCCGATTGGAATACAGCCCCAAAAATGGCATCCTTGCTCCAGAAGCCCGTCGTAATAAACGGAGCACCCATTAATCCAAGTCCTGCAGCCCACATGAAAACATATGTCTTTGGCATTAGCCTTCTGAGTCCCCCCATGTCAGTCATAAATCTAGAACCAACCACATGTAGTAGGGAACCTGCGGCCATAAACAAGGAAGCTTTGAATATAGAATGAGAAATAAGCTGGAAGAACCCTGCAGTATAGCCATCTACAAAGTGTCTTGAAAGTCCAGCTATGCCAAGAGCCATCATCATATAACCAATTTGTGATCCCGTTGAATATGCAAGTACTTTTTTTATTTCAGTATGAACCATTCCTTGAGTAGCTAATAGAAATGCCGTAATTGCCCCTATCCAGGCTACTACTTCGAAGAATTGATCCATGTTAATGCCAGCTAAAGTCAGGGCAAAGAACAGTGGACCTAACCTTGCAACCAAAAATACACCAGCTATTACCATTGTGGCTGCATGAATTAGTGCAGAAACTGAAGTAGGACCAGTCATTGCCTCAAGTAACCATTCATTTAGCGGAAATTGTGCTGACTTGCCTATAGCTCCTCCAAATAACAAAATCGCAGCCGGGATCAGTAGGTTTTGAGAAGACATTGCAGTTGCCCAGCTTGTATTTGCTGCTAGTTCTTTAAATCCAAATGTTCCGGCAAATGCAAAGATTAGAAACATTCCAGTTAACATCATAATGTCACCAACTTTTGTCATGATGAATGCCTTCATTCCCGCTTGAGTAGGAGAGTAATAATCCAACAAGCCAAGGACTGTACGTCTTTCTGTTCCCACATGATCCTTCTTTTTGTCCCTGTACCAAAATCCTACTAGAGCATACGATGCAAGACCCACACCCTCCCAACCGAAGAAGAGTTGCAGGAAATTATCGGATAAGACAATTAGTTGCATAGAACCGATGAAGAAAGACATCCAGAAGAAGAACCTCATCAGATCCTTGTCGCCTTTCATGTAACCTAAACTATATACGAAAATCAGAAATGAAATCCATGCAACTACGTTAGTCATCAATGCTGCTAATGGATCGGCCAAGACGCCAGCTTTTAGTCCAATTGACGATATCCAAGGAATTTGATTATGGATCTCTTGATTATGTAACGCAAGTGGAAGGAGGGTTGCAGCTGAAATAGCACTGACCAGAGCAAATGCTACCGCTACATATCCTGGGGATTTTTTTGATACTTTTGCAACAGCTGGTATTATCAATGCGCCAACAAATGGTAATATCCAGATTGCCCACACATTTAACGTACTAGTACTAAAACCAAGAGAACTAAAATCCATGTTCTAGACTCCCACCAACCCTTTCATGAAAGGAATTATTTGATTGAAAAATATATCAGGATCTATTCCAATAACAATTGTGAATCCAGCCAATACCATCATTGGACCTGTCACGTACCAGCTTGCTTCTTTGGTGTTTTCAAGATGTTCTGGAAGTTTTCCAAAGAAGACTCTTTTCATCATCCACAAAGAATACGCCATAGTAATAACAGTCGCGATTAGTCCAAGAGCAAAGGAGACCATCCTAATCATTGACCCTTCTTGAACCGCTGTCTGTAATGCACCATTGAACATGGTCCATTCAGCCATGAATCCACTTGTTGGAGGAATTCCTACTATTGTAAGTACCCCAATCATTGCGCATGTTGCAGTGATTGGCATTTTTCCTGCAAGTCCTCCCATTTTTGTAATGCTTCTAGTACCAACTTGAAGAATAATTGCGCCCACCATCATGAAGAGAATTACTTTGCCTATACTGTGTGACACAAATAACATTTCAGCTCCAGAAAGTCCCAAGGCAGAGGCAGATCCTATTCCAAAGAGGATATACCCCATTTGGCTAATACTTGAATAAGCAAAGAATTTTTTGATGTCATCTTGCACTAGTGCCATTATACCACCATAGATCATCGTTCCAACCCCCCATAGGTTCAAAAACAGAGCAAAATGACCATACTCACCTGGTAAGAGCATAATTAATAATCTAAAGAAACCGTAGGCACCGACGCCCAACATTGCTCCAGACGATAGCGCGTTAAGCGGAGTTGGAGCTGCCCTATACGTATGTGGCAACCAAACGTGTACAACAAATGCGGCCATCTTTACGCCAAGCCCTACAATTATTGCCACTGCAGCAAGTACCAAAATACTGTGCGGTATTGCATGCTCATGAATGTCTGCATAGTTGAAGCTGCCTGCATTAAACCCAATCGCAAGAAAACCAAGAAGTAGAATGACTGCACCGACATGAGTCCAGAAGAAGAAAAGTAGAGCAACCCTTCTCTTTGCCTCATAACCCCAGAATGCAATCATAAAGAATCCTGGAATCAGCATAACCTCAAAGAAGACATAAAATTCTATCAGATTGGTTGCAAGTATAGAGCCCAGCATGCCCATAGCCATAACAAGAAAAAGCGCATAGTAAACGCCGATCTGATTATTTACATAACTTTTCAATGATGACGATTCCACCATTGCGGTTGGTCCATCGCCAACTACTTGCTTTTGAGTATGCATTTTTTCTTCATATTGCGCTGTAAGCTTTGCAACCATGTAGGGTTTTGAAAATATAGCTACTACCGTAGAAATAACATATATCATGATTGCAAATGGCGACGCCAGACCATCTAATACTAGTCCAAATTCTCCAAATTGTTGTGTCCATGGATAGTGCTCTTCATATGTACCGGATAATGATGCTAATACAATTAATGCAGTACAATAAGCCAATATTCCAAAACTGAACCATGTTACAGCGTTTGGTCCGAATTTCCTTCCAAGAAAATATGCTACTGGAGACAGTAACAATGGCAGAAAAATTGCCTGAAGTAGTACGTACTGCATTATCCTTTCAAGCTCCTGAAGTCTTCAATATCAATATTTTTGTACATTCTATATGCCACAATAACTAACGCAAGCCCAACTGCAACCTCGGCTGCTGCAATTGCGATGGAAAAAAGAGCCAGTGTTTGACCTTGGCTATTTGGAATGAATCTTGCAAATGCCACTAAATTTAGATTTGCAGAATTTATTATCATTTCTACTCCGAATAACATTCTGATGGCGTTTCGCTTTACTGCCAATCCATAAATTCCAATGGCCAGAAGGGCCACTGAAACTAGAACAAAATCAATCAGCCCGTTGGTCATTTGTCATATCCTCCCTTCTTGCCAAAGTCAAAGCACCAACCACTGATGCAGCCAAAACCAGCGCCATAACGATAAGGGCTGGTGAATAATACGTAAGAAAGTCTCCGCCTATTTTCTTATAGTCCACGGATGGAGAGTTTGTTTCCATCGATTTCATACCAGAGCCAATAATTATCATACCAATACCAAGCATCAATGCGAGCATGAGTCCTATTCCCGCATATCGCCTTCGTTTATCCTCGATCTTGTTGAATATAAGCTCACGTCTTACTAACATCACAGTAAATAGAATCAGTACTGCAATAGAGCCTACATAAACTGAGAGTTGAAACATTGCTACAAAAGGCGCGTCAAGTAACAAGAAAAATCCAGCTATACCAGATAATGTTATCATGAGTGCAATCGAACCATAAATCAGTGAGCGAATCTCAAGTGCCACTATAGCACTACCAATTGTTAAAACAGAAAGAGCAAGAAATACAGCGTCAACCATGGGTTGCACCCCTGTCATCGATTTTTATTTCCACATCCTGCGAGATCTTCGGTTTGACAGCAAGCTGAGATGGGGTGTAAATCAAAGCAGATTTGGTAAAAGATGAGAGCTCGTAATCGTTTGTCATGTATAGTGCATAGAACGGGCATGCATCAACACATAGACCGCAGAATACGCACTTGCCATAATCTATCTGTGGCATTATTGCCTTTTTGTTTTGTTTCCATGTCTCATCTATCTTGACCATACCAATGGCTTCTGCTATCCCTTCACATGCAACAGAACAAAGCTGACAACCTGTGCAGTGCTCGTGATACAGTATATGCCTACCTCGTAGGCCAGCTATTCCTACGCCTGTCTCTGGATTAAATTGAAAGCCATCGCCTACAAATTTTAGTTTCTGTTCAGGATAACGTAGAGTAAATCTCCTAATTGCAAGGTGTTTTACGCCTGAATTTAGTGCTCTTATGATTCCACCAGCAGTACTCATTGAATCAATCCTCCCGGTCCCAAGACACCTGCGTATAACAATCCAAGAGCTATAAAGATGTTAATGAAGGCCAAACCTATCAATTTGTACCAACCCGTATGCAACAACATATCTATCCTAATTCTTGGAAACACACCACGTGGTAATAGAATCAAAAGTATCACTCCAACAGTTTTTATTACAAACCACAAGGTTCCGTTGAGCATGTTTTGATCAAAAAGAGGCAGACCAGCTATCTGTGCTGTTATAGGCCCTATGGTGATTCCATGTGTTATTATATCTGCCGGAAATGGAGGCCAAACCATAGGTCCGTTCCACCCACCAAGAAACAATACAGTAAACAGTCCAGCGAATGCATATAGCTTCAGATATGTCCCAAGCTGAATAAGGCCATACATCATACCTGAAAATTCAGTTAACCATCCTGCCACTATCTCGCTTTCCGCTTCAGGAAGATCAAATGGTATTCTCTCAAGCTCAGCAAGTATACAAATGAAAAACACAATAGCGCTAATAGGTGCAAAGATAATCCACCAGTAATGCTGTTGTGATTCAACAATTTGTGAAAGATTCAGCGTGCCGGTTAGAATAACGATACTAAGTAAAGATAGAATCAATGGGATTTCAAATGCGATCATTTGATGTAGTGCTCTTAGGCCACCAATGAATGTCCATTTGTTATTTGCAGCCCAAGCGGTAAGAACCGATATTATTGGAAAGAATCCTATGGTAGCAAAAACTGCAAGCAATCCTACACTAGGATTTGCAACAACCCAACCACCAGGTGCAACTGGAATTAATGAAACAAAAGCCCCCGCGGTACCAACAAATAACAGCGGTCCTATCCAGAAGATTGGTTTATCCGCCTTTGCTGGAATTATTATTTCCTTTGATATTAATTTCAATCCGTCACCCATTAGCTGAAGTATGCCCTCTATTTTGCCGCAGTAAAGAGGCCCAACTCGAAGCTGAATTTTAGCTAGGAATTTTCTCTCTACGAATATGGTAGCTGCCGAAATAAGTGCGGCAAATCCAAATCCTGGGAATGCAACTACATGAAAGAAGGTGGTATGAATTAGTGCTTTGATTATAGGTATCGTCTCTGAGGGGTCTGCCATCCATGTCAAGGCAAGATATGGCGTCATCAATTGACCGTTAATGACTGGCAACTTGATGTAAAATAGTATGATAAAGACAAGTGGAAGCCCGGCAAGTGAGAATATTAGTAGAACCCAAAATATGATATCAAATAGTGAACCAATGAATCTGCTTAGTCTAAACTGCGGTGCAATTGTTGACATTTATCTATCTGCCTCCACAGGCCAATAATTGAGCCCCCAATAAACAGCTGGCATGTTTCCCAACAGTTCTCCTTTTAACAAGTATGGCATACAAATCAAATTTCTAAAGGAACCTACACTGATCTTAACTCTGTATGGTTCTGGCCTGTTGTTTGACACAATATAATATCCAAGCGAACCCCTGCCAGATTCTACTCTTTTGTACACTTCATCGTTTCCACCTTTGGGGTTTGGTTTTAGTTTTGTTCGTACAGAACCTGATTTTGGCATCTTTCTTATTGCATCTCTAATTATTCTGCAACTTTCAAACATCTCAAGGTATGGAATGTAAGACCTTGCATAAGAGTCCCCTTCCTTTCTTACTACAGTTTCAAAATCCAAATTTTCATAGACATCATATGGTTCCTTCTTTCGTAGATCAAAGTCCACACCTGAAGCTCTCAGAACAGAACCAGTAGTACCAAGCCTTATTGCATCCGTTCTTGATAATATACCTGTTCCTTCTGTTCTGCTTATCAAAAGTGGATTTTTGTAAAAAATAGCTTGATACTCTTTTAGTCTCTTTTCAAGATAGTCCACTTGTCTGAGGCATCTTTCTTCAAAGTTAGCAGGTAAATCATTTCTTACCCCCCCTGGCACAAGATATGCGTGAGTCACTCGTGCACCAGACATTGCCTCCAAAAGATCAATGAATAATTCACGATCTCCTGCGGGCCACATGAACATTGTAGAGTGACCCAAAAATATTCCATAGATTGCGAGCCAGTAGAGCGTATAGATGCACCTATTGAGCTCAGATGCTATTACCCGAATGTATTTTGCTCTCTCCGGAACCTCGATTCCCAGTAATTCTTCAACAGCTAGACAGTAAGGATACAAAATATTACATGAATCATGAATCACCGGTCTTTCCAGGTGCGGGATATTTTGAATATAATTTCTATACTCTGCCATTTTTTCCTCACCGCGATGAACATATCCTGGATCTGGATCACATGAAACGATATAATCCCCATCCACCTTTATGATGAGTCGCATATGACCTGAACCTGGATGTTGTGGCCCAACATTGAGCGTCATTATTCTATCATCTACTTTTTCAAGTTGCATTCCAGGAGGTAGTGGTGTTGTCATCTTATCTTCCCTTTATCTTGAAATCTTTTCTAAATGGAGGAATATCTGCCCAATCCTCTGGTAAAAGCAATCTCCTATTATCCGGATGACCTTCAAAGTATACACCAAACATTTCAAAACATTCTCTTTCATGAAATTCTACACTGTAAAAAACCTCTCGTAGTGATGTCATTCGCGTACTATCTTTTCCTGGATTTGGAATTTCCTCGCGTGGTACTCGAGTAGCAAGTGCTAGAACCTGAGTAGCAAGTTTTTCGTCGGTGTAAGATCCCAAGTGATATACAACTTCAATTTCTTTTGAATCTGGATAATCTACGCCAGCAACTGATTCAGCGTGGTCATATCCCAATTCATCACGAATAAAAAATGCTACATCTAGGATATCTTCTTTTTTTGTAGAGATTCGAATTCTGCTTGACCTTACATAGTCTACATTTACTTTTGAACCAAATTTTGAAGCAATTTTATCAGAAATAGACTTTTCAAACGGTGGAATTGGCTTGGGGCGAATGGGAGAGTCTGGAGAGAAATCTATCCCTTTATCTTCATAAAATTTTTTTGTTTCGTCTTTTGATAAAGAATCGGCATCTTCAGGAGATGCATTCGCAGTATTACTGGGTTGTTCGTCCTTTTCGTACTCTGGGCTCATTTTATGCGCCCTTCATCCGTTTAATTTTCTCTTGAAGCAACATGCATCCTTGAATGAGGGTTTCTGGTCTAGGTGGACAACCCGGTACATAGACGTCCACTGGAAGTACACCGTCAATGCCAGGAAGCACGTTGTATGAATCAAAGTATAATCCGCCAGTAATTGCACATGCACCCATAGCTATTACATACTTTGGATCGGGCATTTGATCATAAACCATTCTTAATCTAGGCGCCATCTTTCTTGTAATAGTTCCCATTACCACTATGAGATCACATTGTCGAAGAGAACCAAACGCCTCGATAATTCCAAATCGCTCTACATCATACCTAGGACTTGAAGCAGCACCAAATTCCACACTGCAACACGCAGTCTCAAGGTGTACAGGCCACAACGACCAGATTCTGCCCCAATTTATCGCATAATCCAAAGGTTTTCCAATAGCCTTTACAAGTACTTCACCTAGTTTTCCAACCAGTACATTAGTTGCATGTGGTGCAGTTTCTTGATTAAAAAATTCCTTTAGCATTTCTCTTCCCTACCTTGAGCTTGTGCAATATTTGATTTAAAAATTACCAAATGTTTTTCCTTCCTGCTTGATTCAAAGCATATCCAAAAGCTGCAAACATTATACCAAGAAAAGCGATTATTGGGAGGGTTGCAGTTTTTGGTAACCCTATGATACTACTACCCCACGCATATAGAAAAATCGACATTACATCAAAGACAACAAACATCAAGACATAGGAATAATATTGCATCATGAAATGTGTACGTCCTTCTTCTTTTGGGACCTGACCTGATTCCATAGGAAGAAACTTCACTGGACTGCTAGTTTTTCTAGGAGCAATCATTCGAGAAAGAATCAAAGCTGGCCCTGTGGCTACAACTGCAAATCCAAACATTAGTAAAACTGGACTAAAACTACTCGCAGCTTCTCCTACCAAAGTAGCTAACAAGCCAATCGGAGAGTATAAAAAGCTATGCACATTCTGCGATCATTGTTTTAGTTTGAATGGAATTTTTTATCAACTTTCTATTAATTGATCAAAATTTCCACATATTGACTAGACGAAACCAAGAAACCCAAGTGTCAGAGATCTTGAAAATGATTGATATACAGCCATGGTCAAACCCTACTCATGGTAAATGTTGGAGACAGAGCACCGCCTTTTACCTTGGTAGATACAGATCTTAAGATGCAAAGCTTAGACGACTTTAAAGGAAAGAAAGTGGTTCTTTCATTTTTTGTTGCCGCAAGTTCTCCAGTATGCACCAAGGAAATGTGCACTTTCAGAGATAGTTGGAGTGAGATCTCAAAACTTGGCGCCCAGGTAATTGGCATAAGTAATGACGGACCATTTGCCAACAAGGCATTTGCAGAAATGCATCATCTCAATTTTCCAGTGCTTGGAGATTACAAAAGCCAGACGATCAGAGACTACGAAATACTAATGCCTGATTTGTTACATGTCAAAGGATACGATGCAGCTAAACGATCTGTCTTTATTGTAGACGAGAAAGGTACCATTACATACAAATGGGTTTCTGACAATCCGCTGATAGAACCAAACTACCAAGAAATAGTTGACTTCCTAAAAAGAAAATAAGTAACTGTCTAAAGTTTTGAAGTAAAATGCCAATTCAATGCATTTCATTATATGTATATTAAGAACTGCTAAATTTTTCGGGTCAAAGTTTAGTGAGCCGTGCTTGAACTTCAAAAAGGTAGACAGTTACGAAAACAATTTCTCTAGTTTTATTTATCAGTTTAAACTACACATTATTCTATTTCTGCAAGAATATCATTTTTCGCAACTGAGGCTCCTTGTTTTATTTTTAGCGATTTTATCACACCGTCCTTGTGTGATTTAATTGAAACTTGCATCTTCATGGATTCTAAGACGCATACTACATCTCCTTTCTTTACGTTGTCACCCTGCGATACATTTATTGAAACAATTCTTCCAGGAATTTGACTTTTCAGATTCATTTGCGAACCAGTAACTGACTCAATACCAGAGTTTTTGTAAACTATCTTGTCCAAATCAGGGTGTTTGTTAAAGGTTAGTTTTACTCCATCCACTACTATTGTAATCTTTGATGTACTATTTTCAAGGTATTTTGCAATATGAAATGAATTATCAAGCATGAACTCAATTTTTTCATGGCTCATGTTTAGGATCTTTAGATCATGTTCATTATTTCTAATTTTTATAACAAATTCAGTATTTCCAAGAGATTTGACAATCACACCATCTAAAGTTTCGTTAGTATTTTCAAGCTTGAACTTCATTTAATTCCTATCCAATTGTGCTTTCCAGCGAAGGCCGTGTTCCTTATGTGATTTTATTTTATTTTTGAGAAATTCAGTGTGCATTAGTGTAGCAGCTAGAGCAATCTCAGATTTTTGCGATACTTCTTTTTTGAGATCATCGCGCAGCCGGTCAAGAATTTTGAATCTTTCTAGGAAGTCAGTTGATAGGTCTCCTGAAATGAATTCTTTACTATCGAGTATAGTCCTATAGAGTGGAATTGCAGTTTCCACGCCTTCTATGTAAAAGTCAGAGAGCGAAGATTTCATTCTTTGTCTTGCTTCCTCGAAGTTTTGTCCCCATGTAATGAGTTTTCCCATCAGCGAATCATAATACGGCGAAACAGTGCATCCCGGATACAGGTAAGTATCCACCCTGACTCCTGGACCGGATGGAATATTGACGTCGCAAATCCTTCCTGTTGATGGAGCAAAGTCAAGAAATGTGTCTTCTGCATTTATTCTGCATTCTATCGCACAGCCATTTAGCATCAGATCTTTTTGTTTAAATGGAATTTCTTTTCCATTTGCAATATCAATTTGCAGTTTTACAAGATCGAGTCCCGAAACAAATTCGGTAACTGGGTGCTCAACTTGAAGTCTGGCATTTATTTCTATGAAATAGAATGTGCCATCGTCAAGTCTTAGAAATTCTGCAGTACCTGCATTATGATAATCTACAGCAACTGCGGCATTTACTGCTAGCTGGCCTATTTCATCACGTGTCTTTTGATCAACCACTGGAGATGGAGACATCTCAATTAATTTCTGATGTCGTCGCTGGATAGAACATTCCCTTTCAAAAATATGTACGGTGTTTCCATGTTTATCCCTAGCTAATTGAAATTCAATGTGTCTTATTTTTGGCAGAAACTTTTCAACAAAAAGTGCGGATTTACCAAAGGCAGCTTTTGATTCACCTGACGCAAGTTCAAATGCCTGCCTGAGTTCTTTTTCATCATGTACAAGCCTAATTCCTCTTCCCCCTCCTCCAAATACTGATTTGAGCATAACAGGATATCCTATATCATGTGCTATGTCAAGAGCCTTTTCTACCTCTTCAACAATTCCCAGACTGCCTGGAACGGTTGGTACTTTTGCTTTTACCATTGCTGCTTTACACAACATTTTATCTCCACAAAGTCTCATCGATTTTCCAGAAGGTCCTATGAAGTTAAGTTTCTTTTTTTCACAGAGATCAGCAAAGTCAGCATTTTCTGAAAGGAATCCATATCCTGGATGGATTGCGTCTGCGCCATGGCTTAATGCTGTCTCGACTATCTTTTCCATGTTAAGATAGCTCTGTGCTGGAGAGGGAGGACCTATATGATATGATTCTGATGCCATCTTAACGTGTTTTGAATTTACATCTTCGTCTGAATATACTGCAATTGATTTTATTCCAAGAGCATTACATGTCTTGATTACACGGATAGCAATTTCGCCTCTGTTTGCAATGAGAATTTTTTCTATCATATCACGTCAGAGATTTATGTTTCCGTGTTTACGTGGAATTCTTATCTCTCTTTTGTTTGCAAGAGATTCTAAAGCACGAATAATGATAGGTCTAGTTTCAGCAGGATCAATCACTGTATCAACGGTACCATATGATGCAGCAACATAGGGATTTGCAAATTTTTCAGTGAAATTATCAATAAGTTGCTTTTTCAAGGCCGCTGGATCATTTGCCGTCTCAATCTCCTTTCTATTCATAATTCTTACTGCCGCTTCTGAACCCAATACTGCAATTTGAGCTGTAGGCCACGCATAATTCATGTCTGTACCCAAATTCTTGCTGCCCATTGCAATGTAAGCACCTCCATAAGCTTTTCCAATTATAATAGTGATTTTGGGCACGGTAGCTTCACAATATGCATACAAGAGTTTACTTCCATGACGGATTATGCCTCCATGCTCTTGCTGGGTTCCAGGCATGTATCCCGGTGTATCAACTAGTGTAACAATTGGGATGTTGTAACAATCACAGAGTCTAACAAATCTTGATGCCTTGTTTGATGAATCAATATCGAGTGCGCCAGCCAATACCATGGGCTGATTTGCTACAATTCCTACAGTTCTTCCATGCAACCTGCCAAATCCCACAATAACATTTGATGCGAATAGCTCGTGAATCTCAAAGAACTGATGATTATCTACAATTGAATGTATGATTTCTTTCATATCATAAGGTTGCAATGGATTTTCAGGAATTATGTTTATCAAATTATTATCAAGCCTATTTGGATCATCACCAGTATCTACCACAGGTGGTTCTTCAGTATTGTTTTGAGGCATGTATGACAATATAGACCTGACAATGTCCATGCATTGATATTCATTCTTGGCAACAAAGTGGGAAACACCACTAATTTTTCCATGCGACATTGCGCCTCCAAGTTCATCAAATGAAACCTCTTCTCCAAGAACAGTCTTGACTACTTCCGGACCAGTTACGAACATGGTTGCAATCTTGTCTACCATTATAACAAAATCTGTCATTGCGGGAGAATATACTGCTCCTCCAGCAGATGGACCTATACTACAAGTAATTTGAGGAACCACACCAGAAGCAATTTGATTGTGATAGAATATACTGGCAAATCCATCAAGACTTAGGATCCCTTCTTGAATTCTAGCGCCCCCTGAATCTATTATTCCAATTATGGGGCACCCCGCACGCGTTGCATGTTCCATGACCTTGGTTATTTTTTTTGCCCCCATCTCGCTTAATGTTCCACCAAGAACTGTAAAATCATATGCAAAAAGGAAAACTTTACGGCCACTTATTGTTCCGTAACCAGTTAACACGCCATCTCCAAAGAATTTCTTATTTTGCATGTCAAATTCATAATAATGATGCGTCACAAGAGCATCAATCTCCGTGAAACTATCCTCATCAAGTAAAAGATCTACTCTTTCTCTTGCAGTAAGCTTGCCTTTTTCATGCTGAGATTGAATTTTTTCTTCGCCGCCACCCTGTTCAGCCTGTCGTTTCTTCTGTAAAAAATTTTTCAATTTTTCAGAGTGCATGTGTCGAATTAGAAGCGATTCCCAACCTATATTAATTTACTCAGGTTTAACTTCTCTAATTCCGTCACGGCCACCTTTTGCGTTTCTGAAAACGTTCATTCCTATATGATAGTTCTCCCATAAAGTCTCCAAGACCTGTAACTGCTCGTCTATTTCTTGCATGACCTCTTTGCTTGTATTTGGATCAGACAGTAGCCTACTGGCCTTTTCTTTTGTCTCAGCAAGCAAGGTTTCAAGCCCTACTTCATAATTGGACTCTCCATGAAATATCGGATCAATTGGAGTAATCTTCGTTGTCCTTTCTGGCATTGATCACACTCTATTGAGGGTAAATTTTAACTTTTTACTCTTAATTATTCATCAAAACACTAGGCCAACAAATTCAATCTTTTAGATTTAGGATTGGAAAGCGGTTTGAAATGGCCTTTTGATAGAGAGTAAAAATGTCCTTTTTTTCATAGCATTTTTTGCATATACATGCCTGCGATACTACATTTCTGTCACAATCATCTGTGAATTCGCATTGTTGACATCCTGCTGGACCGTTACATACAGCACACTTCAAATCTACAATCTTGGCACATTCCTGATGTTTAACCCCTAATCCTTTTGCCCACAAGGCAACTTCATTTACTTCGATCTTTGTCTTACAAACTATGCAAGTTCCTGGAAATTTCATGGGCATAGTTCGCCAGCTCATTTTATGATAGCCATCTCCTTTTGGATTATTTCATTTTCGTACTCATTGAAATCCATTACTAATGTCTTGTTTTTGATACACACCAGAATATATGGAAGATAAAAAGTTGCAAAAACACTTCTAGAAACATGCATGCGTTTTGCTAGATTTGCTTCTAGTTCCTTTATTGCTTTACCGTCCCATCTCAATCTAGTTATTAGAGACCAAGGAAGGTTATATTGCGAATATCTAACAGGAGTACCTTCTTTGTAGAGTCTAATAAGAATTGAATCAAGATATCGTAAAATTCTCCACTGTTGTTTTCTCATTATTTTTCCGTAAAGCATGTCAGCTTCTGATATTACATCCAACATATCTCGCATGTCTTCTTTTGAGAGTGGACTTGTTATTACACTTGAATAAAATGCATCGATCTTTTCTCGCGGATCAATCCTTAGAGAATAAAGTATCATCATTGCTTCCTTGGATGATTTTGCTTTAAAAAATGCGTTTATTGCAGATTCTATGTCTGCTGTTTCAAAAGATTTATCGGTTTGCGGTTCAAATCCAGATACAAGAGCCTGAGAAGAATTTAGAATGGATCTAATATCTCCTCTTGAATTAAGAATTAATTTTATCATGGTACCAATCTTGAGTGAAACACCTTCCCGTCTCAAAATCTCCTCCAGATAGAATCGCAAAAGTCTAGGGGGAATAGGTCTCATTCTTATTGTTGTTGTAGCTTTCTTAATGTCCTTCATTTTATCGGAATTATCAGAGTTTGCAGCCAAGATTATTGGAACTGTCGGTTCCTTTAGAATATCTACAAGGGCTCCCACTCCTCCAAAATCAGATCTCCCGTGAATTCCATCCACTTCATCTACAAAGATCATCATGGCTTTGCCAAGAACGCCAGCATTTCCCAGAACCGGATTTAGTATCTCTTGTATGCGTTGTTTATTTCTGACATCGCTTGCATTAAGACTTATCAAATCATATCCAAATTGTGTAGCGCCAAGCATGGCAATCGTAGTCTTTCCAATTCCAGGAGGTCCAACCAAGAGTAAGGGTTTTGTTCCCTTGACCCACTTGGTAATCCACTTGACAAACGATTCCTTTGCTTCTTCATTGCCGATCATTTCAAGAAGGTTTTTAGGTCTATATTTTTCAGACCACATCATTTTTTATCACTTGGGTAGTTTTGAATCAAATTCTGACCAGAGTTCCTGTTTTTGGAGTTGGGCAAACCAGAACGAGTTGTAATGTTCTACAGTAAGAAATAAAAATTCAAGAAAACCCCTGTGTGAAAAGTTTTCAGGTAAAAGTTCCAAAGCCAGTCTTGCTTCGCTTAGATACAGTTCGCTTTTTTTCATTGTAAATTCAAATCCTTTTCGTACATCATTTGTAAGGATTGTATAATATAGTGGCCAAGAAGGAATTTTTACAAACTTGTTCTTTATCGAGTCTTCAATCTCGTTACCACATCCCACCGACTCGGCCGCTTTTGCCATCCCCAGATAGAAAATCTCCCCTAGTGGAAGACGTGTGAGTGCCATGTTCTTTCCTGCCGTACCCATGACGGCTCTGTATTTTTTATAACATTCAATCATGGATTCCTCGGTTATGTCCTTTGGTTTCATTTTTAGTTTAAAATCAACATATTGGCCTATTCTTGCATCTTTGAAGCCTCGCTCAAATTCTTCCAATACCTGCGGCCCTCCACTTTCAATCTTAGATCTGGCAAGTTGTAAAATATATGGATTCATTAGCTTGTAGTCATCTAGATACTCCACATCCTCATCTTTGTCCATTATCCTATCCATCGGCTCGCTTAGATCTATTGCAATAATGTGGCCATCGATGATATCAGTTTTCTTTTTGGCGTCACCTGCATCTCCAAAGTATTGCGATGAAGCGTCATATAGAGCGCTAAAAACTGGAAACGTCATTTTAACGAAATTGGAATTGAGAATTCTAGTCACCCTATCAAGCAATACATCATAATTCTCTAGTCTCTTTTTTACCGAATCTATTTTAGATTTTTCTAGAGTTATCTCGCTTGAGCCTACTTCAGCGGCAAATTTTTCTTGAGTTTCATTAGGAGTATTATCAGACTTTATTTGCCTCAATAAATCTTCAGTGAATCTCCTTGTAAATTTTGGAAGTTCGTCTTCTGCTTCCTTTTTATATTTATCAAATTGCCTGTAACCCTTACTTTTGAACAAGGCTTGTTTTACTATGCTCTTTCCTGGTTTTGTTAGCATCAAAGCGTCTTTGCTAAAAATTGATTCGTCTTTGCTGCTCACACATTGGCACAACTTCTTTTGTTATTTATGCATTGAGATGTTTTATTGATTACTTGAAATAAATTAGGATCTAAGATAAAAAATACATGGAGAGAATTGAGATTTTAGAGCAAGCTGCAAAGAGAGTTTATGAGAATGTTAAGCATCTCCCCGGGACAGAAGAATCAGCAGGAGATTTTGGCAGAGGTGCGGGGGGAGACATATCACGACGAATAGATATAGTGGCAGAGAAAACAGTTTTGGATTATCTGGGTGAGGTTAATTTTCCATGTATAGTCCTTGGTGAAGAATGTGGCAGAGTTGAGTTTTCAAAAAATCCAGATGGTTTTATTATAATGGATGCCGTTGACGGATCTACAAATGCAGTAAGGGGTATTCCCTTTTCATGTTGTTCTCTGGCGTTTGCTACAGAGAATAGGCTTAGTTCTGTTACTGACGCAGTAATCATTGATTTGTACACTGGTGATATGTATTCTGCATCACGAGATAAAGGAGCTTTTATGAATGGAAAAAAAATTACAGTCCACAAGGAAAAGCCACTTTATTTTGTGATAGGAGTAGATTTGTCTGGTATATCTTCAGACTCTTTGCAAAAACTATCACCCATCATTTCAGCGTCTAATCACATCAGACATTTCGGAGCTGTTGCACTAGAGCTTGCAATATTTGCTCGTGGCATGGTAGACCTGTTTGTAGACATTAGGGAGAAGCTGAGAATCACAGATGTTGCTGCCGGATACCTTATTGCATTAGAGGCTGGGGGTATCATGGTCGATAAAAATGCAAATCCGCTTGATTCCAGTCTTGGTTTTGACCAACGAATTTCTTTTATTGCTGCGGCCAACCAAGAAATACTCGATGAGACTCTTGAGAAATTAAATCTGTCAAACTGACTCTAGATAGCAACAAAACACAGACATTGTTTTGAATGTAAAAAATATGGCGCCCTTGGGGCAGATAAACATTTTGGGATCCCACAATGAATAATTTCTGTACACGCAAGTGTCCCTTGAGGAGGGACATTCATGCTTATCCGAGACCCGATGAATGGATCTCATGAAAAAATAAAACACATTACGACTTTAAAAGATTTCGAAGCTGGTTGTTAATTCTGGTCTAGTGGGATTGTCAAGGAACTGTAGGTTAAGATACATCAGGAAACGGCAGAAGCTTATCGGGGTGGCTGTAAAACCCCTTTCCAAATTTTTTCATGCTATACCAGATGTTTTAATCATCCGTAATCACTTATTTTCCGCAATAAGCAAATTGAATATTCTGGCCATACGTTTTACGGCCTA
>VFSW01000828.1_pt1 | contig 45789 bp, 41 predicted proteins | sample 5358111 | NCBI WGS metagenome assembly VFSW01 (sample SAMN11554181, study PRJNA540505) | mine drainage metagenome | isolation source: sediment from site ElyBrook_90M | place: USA: Ely Copper Mine, Vershire, VT | collected 2017
CCGCAACGGGCAGCCAACCTCAAGGTCTTTCGGTATCACTACGATGCAGCGCAGGGATACAGGAGCGGTCAGTGTTTTCTGGATGCGGCCGCGGGGCGGTATTTGGGCAGTGATTTTAAGGAAGTCTGCACGGGGCGATTCCCGGAAACGCTGGCCATGCCGCTGGTTCTGTTATGGGGGGATTCCTATGCGGCTTCACTGTATCCGGGGCTGAAACATCAAAGTGAAGTGCGCGGCTTTGCGCTGGCGCAATACACGGCCAACAGCTGCCCACCCGTCGCAGGCCTTCCTATCGACAAAAGAAAGAACTGCATGCCGGTCAATGAATTCATATTGGACAAGATCAAGACACTCAAGCCGCACACGGTGGTGCTTGCCGCCAACTGGCTGCTCTATGACCGCAGGAACAGCAACTGGGCACAACTGGATCTGGACAAGCTGCGCGCCACGATTGCGGCGTTGAAAGGCCTGGGCATTGCGCACATCGTGCTGGTGGGGCAGCTGCCCACCTACAAGATCGATCAACCCATGGTGGGTAGCAGGGTATTCGAGGCAGATGCCACCGACCGCACGTTACTCAGCCTCAATCCGCAGGCCTTCACCATCAACGATGGGATGCGTCAGTTTGCAAGGGAGAATGGCGTGGACTTTTTGTCTCCCATGGATGCCTTATGCAATTCCCAGGGCTGCCTGATCTCGGCTTCACCCCATGAATTGATTCCCACATCATTCGATTATGGTCATCTCACGGGAGAGGGTTCACGCCTGCTGCTGGAGCGGGCACTGGGCTCAGGCCAGATTGCGCTGCCCTGATTTGCCTGATTTCACGCATGACGGTATCCACGCTGAGTTCGTCCAGACATTGGCTATGGCTGTACCTGTTCTTTTCACAGCCCTCCTCCCGGCAGGGCACACAGGCCCCCTCTCCCTGAATCAAACTGACGTTGCCCGACCGTTGTGATCCCTTCATGTGCCAGGGGCTTTCGTCGCGCGCGTGGCTGGATGGCCATGGGCCCCATTTGACGGGGTTGGATGGGCCAAACAATGCAAGAGTGGGAATGCCAACGGCAGCCGCAATGTGTGTGACCCCGGTGTCAGGTCCCACAAACAGGGTGGCCCGGGCAAGCAGATCCGCCGTCTGTGCAAGGCTCAGTGTGCCGCACAGGTTGATGGCATCGCTGGCTTCGGCAATTGCGTCTACATACTGCCGTTCTTCAACATCGGGGCCGCCCGTCAGAACAACCTGAAACCCTTCAAGGCCAAGTTCGTGGGCGAGTGCCATCCAGTTGGTTTGCGGCCACATCTTGTAGCTGAATTTTGGATAGGGGTGAAGTACCACATAAGGTTTTTTTCCGAGCACGCCCGGGATGGCTCCGCCTGCCGTCGGTGGAATCACCCGGTATTGTTTTGCCACGCCCAGAAGGTCCAGTACCTTGAGGCCCATGGACACGGTGTGCGTATGCAGGTCGTCAAACAGCAGTCGTTTGCCCAGCAGCCGCGTTGAAAGCCAGGCACTGTGGGCGTTGTACAAACCAGCAGAACGTTTTCCGGCAACGAAACAGTACCATCGCGCGCGATCGGAAGAGACGGTGGTCAGTGCGACATCATAGCGTCGCCACAATAGGGAGAACTCCTTCAGTCGGGCAAGGAAACCTGCGCGATGGGGAACGATCCTGATGTGGTCAACATCGGGGTTGCCCTCGAGAACGCCTTCCATGCCACGCAGGACCATGACATCGATTGTTGCTGCAGGGTCGGCTTCGCGGATGGCGCGAATGACGGGTGTGGTGAGCAGTACATCCCCGATACGCAGGGTGCACACGACCAGATATTGCTTGCGATAAGGGGTCTTCATACGGTCCGCCAATCTATCATAGATTGGCGGAGACCGTCCGGCGCTGGTGCGTGATTACAGCGGTGCCGGGGTTTGCTTGAGGATGACGGGCGGGGTGTTCAGTGGCGTGCCAAACGTCGTGTCGAGGTAGAGCGGTGCAACGTTGCCAGTGCCCGAGAAATTGAACAGGTTCATCAGGCTGCCGGCACTGGCATCAAAGGAGCCTCCACCAAGGCGCTGCCCTGCCAACCAGTTGTCTTCGATGAAACGCACGATCGAGGCCTGGCTGATGGGGGTGTGGTCCACATAATTGGACTTGGCCCAGGGTGAGATTACCAGGAAAGGAATGCGCGTTCCGGGACCGCAACGACCATTGACGGGTTTTCCGTTGACGCCCGCAAGCGGTGTACCGCTGCCGCAAATGCCCGCTCCATTCAACTGGTCGGCCTGACCATCGAAGGAAGGGCTGGTCGTTGTGGCAAATGCGTGGTCATACCAGCCGTCCGAGTCGTCGTACGTCACGATGACCGCGGTGTCTTTCCACTCCGGCTGCTGCTGCAAAAAGTTGACCACCTGCGCAATGAAAGCCTGCTCGTCCAGTGGATTGGAGTAACCGGCATGGGCATCCTGGAACGCGGGCGCCTTGAGGTAGCTCACGGCTGGAAAGTTTCCGGCTTTCACGGCACTGAAAAAATCCTGCAAGTCGTATTGGTGATTGGCCGGATCCAGTGTCTTGCCATCTGCCTGGAAGGTATAGCCTACAGTCTGAACCGAGCTGGGGCGCGCATGCGTCGGGTTGGATGTGGATTTGTAATATTGAAACCAGTTGTGATGCGGGATGTAATCCGTGATGCTGGCGCCAACCACGGTGGAATAGGTGCTGAGTTTGCAGCCTGTCGTTCCATTGGCATTGGTGGCGCTCAGGTTGAAGCCGCCCATGAAGCCGCCCCAGGGAATGTTTGCACCATTTAACAGGTCACCAATGTTTTTGCCGCTCATCATGATCTGGTCCGTGGTGCTGGAGCAGACATCGTAGCCAGGGTCCACGTCGTTGATCAGGGTATATCCGCCCTGACCATCGTTGATGTAGTAGGAATAGGCGGACAGCGTGAAAGGTTGTTTGGTGGTTGCCACCAGCTGGACGCCGTTGGTTTGCCCGGAAATGGCTTCAAGTGCACCGGGGGTGGAAGGGCCATAGGTGTCCGTAAAGGCGTTGTCGTTCATGGCAAAATGCTGCGCGTAGTTCCACAGTGCGGTGACGGTGTTGCCATCGTAATAGCCCATGACCTGACCGCTCGTCCCTGCCCCACCGACGCTGCCCGCGGTGGCATGACCGGCGTATTTTGGAAACAGATCCACAAGGCCATTATCGTAGGCCTGTTCTTCCGCCGTGTAGGCATGATTCTGGTCCGCCGTTGCTGCCTGGGTGCGATCCAGGCGGAAAGGGTTGACGGCACCGGATCCATTTGCGGCATTCAGGAAGTTGGGATTGCTGGTCAGCAGGGCACCGGACAGTCCATTGACCGTGGGTGTTCCGGCAGCTGCGATGAAATGGGGGGACCCTGCAGGATTGGTGGCATTGGGATAGGTTGCAAAATAGTGATCGAACGAAACATTCTCGTTATAAATGACCACCACATGCTTGATGGGGGTTGCCGTCGTCAGGGCGGCGGCAGTGACGATCGGGGGTGTCGTGGCCGTGCTGCTGCTACCACCACAGGCAGCCAATGCAAGTGTCAGACTGGCGACAGACAGGGGCATGATAGGGATGCGAAACACTCGGGGTACCTCCAGGTGCTTTGAGTGAGAAATGTGGGGTGCAAGTCACAGAAAGCGCATCTGCTTGCGAGGCAGACTATGAAGGTCGTAGATGACACGATGATGAATCGGCAGGGTTGCAAACGCCAACGCTATCAGGAAGATCGATCAGTATAAATCGAAGAAGGCCCTGGCAGCCACGGTGCAATAAGGTTCTTCTGCGGTGTGGTAACCCTCCAGTCCCAGCAGCAGGATCAATTTGTCGACGGCATTATGATACTGATGGTTGACAAAGGCTGACTGTACATCCCGGGCAACGCGTTGCATCGTGCTGCCCTGGCTATCGGACAACCCCTGACTGGTGAAGGTGCCGGGCGTTCCACGGGTGTCGAGGTCCAGGGTGGCGAATCGCAAAGACGGATCATGCCTGGCCTGAAAATCCAGCATGGCGGACATTGTCCCCGTACCCTGATTCCAGAAGACTTCCGGATCCCTGTTTGCTCCGCACATCAACAGGGGTGATCGGGGCACATAGTTGCGCAGGTCGTTGGCTTTCAGAAGCTGCCGCATGGGATTATCCGGGTGCTCCGGTAAGGTGGGCAGATGGTCATTGAATTCCGGTCTTGAGCCGTCAAGAGGTGCTGCGCCATCCGGATGGTTGAGGATGTCGGTGACATAGGCCTCGCGAAAATCGGTACTGACCAGATAATGGGTGGGATCAAACCAGATGGCGTTGAGCAGTCCCTCGTGCAAGGCATCAATGTTGTCATAGCCCGTTGGAGGCGTCTGGAACACGGCAGTCATGGGGATTTTTCCTTCACGAACCAGCGTGTCAAAGTGAGCCTGGTCTACGGCACCGGGAAATAATGTGGGCGCATCGGCAAACATCGGATTGAATATCGGGGTAAGGTCTATCTGATGACGGGGTAGATGGGCGTAGGAGTTGGCAATCATCGAAAGATAGACCGTGGCGCCAAAATTTGGGTGGCCCAGGAATACTTCATCACCCGCCGCCGCCAATGCATAGGGTCCTGACATGGGGGCACCGGCTGTTGCCGGGTGTTGCCGGGCGTCCAGCGCCTTGAGCGTGGCCATGGCGACATAACCGCCCTGCGAGTATCCGGTGACAAATAATTTACCGTTGTCGCGGGTGCCGTTATCGAGCAGATCCAGCATCTGTCGGCCTGCGTTGAGACCATCCAGCATGTCCTGTGCCTGCTGCCTTTCGTTGAGATAAGGGGCATAAGGCAGTCGGGAGAGGTCGTACCCCGCATAATTTGGCGCGATCACGATGTAACCCTGAGCCGCAAAAATCAGGGCGAGGCGCGTGGCGGCTGAGTAAGCAGGATTTTCAGGGGCAAGGACTGCCGAGAAATCTTCGGCGCGGTCGATGGCAGTACCGTGGGCATACAACACGATTGGTCTTGATCCGTGGCATTGCGGTGCTGTCCCTGTGGGGGTCATCAGCGCCGCGGAGGCGTTGGTGGCCTCTTCTTCACCACCTACAGTGGCATATTCAAACTTGCTGACCGTAACGCCACAAACGGGAACCTTGAACAAGGCTTGCTGGTCATCAGGAAACTGGCTGAGCCACTGGGTTTGCAAGGCGGCAGGGTCCAGCGAGGCGACCGCATGGGCAACCCTGGTGATCAGGGTATCGTGGGTGCCGCTGAGTGGAAGTGTGCTGCCCGCATGGGTGTGAGCAGAAATGCTCATGAGGGCCAGCAAGGCCAGCATTGCAAGTCGAGGGACTATTGCGCCTCCATGTCAATGTGGATGGGTCTGGATATAGCGAAAAGACTTCCGTATCGGACAAGCCTTTTGATCTCATTGTATCGTGTCCCGGGCAAGAGAATTCTGGATTTACATTCTGTAATTCGTCCGGGGAGTGCCATGAAACACCAGAGTCCCGCAGGGTCTGAATTATTTGAGCCAGGAGATCAACGCTTCGTATTTCTGGTCTCCGATCTCTTCGGGGAGGTTTGGAAAAATCCGGTGAAGCTCTGTACTGATGCCCCGACGATGCCAGTCGGCTTCTTTCAACACTGCCGTCGCTTCGGACTGCAATGCAGGCTCTTCCGAAAGAATGGATTGCGCCGCCCCAATATTGGCCGGATCCAGTCCCGCGCGATTGAGATAGATTTCGAGCAGGCGGACGCGCCGGTCTAGCAGTGACAGCAGCGATTCAGATCGACCCTCAAGCTGTGGGCGGATTTCTCCACGCCAACTATCCAGAAACTGGATAATGCCACCCAACAGCGCTTCGGCGTTTTGGGAAGGGATATCCTCACCACCACCGTCCTTGTGGTTTTTGGATAACAGGTTTGCCATTTCAAGACCTACGGTATTGATACCCTGGTCAAATTTGTGCGCAACCAGGCGAAGAATGACGCCCAGGCCTTCTGGATTGGCGCAACGCCCATTCGCGTCGAACTGACTTACGAACGTATCGATGATCGCCATTGCAGGGGAAAGCGAATGCAGCTCATCGGCTAACAATCCGGCCGGGTAGCCGCTGCCGTCAGCCCGTTCATGATGTTCGAGGACCAACCGGGCCGTTCCGTTTTTGTAGTCCGGAATGGTGGCTAACATGAGATAGCCGGTGACTGGATGCGTAAACATCTGTCGCCATTGCTCGGGATTCAATGGGCCTTCCTGATCCAGGATCGCAGGATCAATGTGGAGTTCTCCAATATCGTGGAAAATTGCGGCGCTCACCAGCATTTCCAGCTCACTGTCATCCAGCCCAATCCGGGCGCCAAACTGGAGTGCCAGGGCAGCAGAAATGCAGGCACTCGTGTATAGCCAGGGTATACGATCTTTCAGAATGGTCAGCTTGGTCGCTATGGTGGGATGAATGAACAGGTGCCCGGGGATCTGGTACAGGGCAGTCCTTTCACTGCCAAGCGATTGCAGGTCGGTCGAGCGGGCGACGAGATTGATGATGTCGCTTCGAATGCTGAATGCCGTCAATACGCCATCCACTAAAATGGATGCTTCCAGGGGCCTCAACAATTTGTGCGCCACCAGCCTGTCGAACACCCCCCGATTGATCGGCGCTCCTTTGGCAAGAAGCTTGATCCCGTTTTGGGAAAAAATATGTTCACTGGCTGAAACGCTTCTTGACTCTCCGGTCTCCGTCACATGGTGAATGAAGTACCGATCATCCTTTTGGGGCGTCTGGATTGGTTTCATGCGCCGCCACACCCAATGGAGTCCACCCATCCCAAAGCTTCAATCTGCAGTTGCAGCATGGCCGGCTCGCTCAGTGCTGCAGGACGCAGGGCGGCCACGGCAGCAAAATTGCCCAACTCCAGTGCCGTGACGAGACGCAGCAGCAATCCAAGTTCACCAGTTTGAGTCAAAAGCGTTTCGCGCATGTCGCTGGCGATTCTGATTTCATCAAGCAGATCCACCATGGGCATTTCGAAAAGCACGTCAAGCAGTGACAGCATGCCGGCCATGAACGCCTGATTCCGCTGTTCCTTCGAAGCGCCGAGATGATTGCAGATCAACTCCATCAGCTTTGCGCGCCCTGCGGCAAGCACCATCAACGGACTGGGCGTCGAGTCGGTCCCGTGCTGGGCAAACATCAAGATTTGTAGCCAGCGCTGCAGCGGCTCCCGGCCGAGCGCGAAGATGGCCTGTTGCAGCGAGGAAATCTGGAGCAATCTGCCGCTGGCGCTCGAATTGACCAGCCGCAACAGCTTGAAGGACAGCTCGGGGGCTTTGTGCAGCGTTTGCTCGATTTCGGCCGTGTCTGCACCAGTCGTCAACTGCTGTAACAGGCGCAGCAGGATTTGTTTGCTGGGGTCGGCGCGACGACCGCTCACAATCACCGGACGGGCGTAGAAATAACCCTGGAAGAGATCGAAACCGAGTTGTTTGCAATGCTCAGCCTCTACCCGGCAATCGACTTTTTCGGCAAGCAGTATTGGAGCGAGTTTTCGTAACTTGCGAACAGTATCTGGCAGCGCTTGCGCATCGATGGCTTTCAGGTCCAACTTGATGATGTCGATCATTCCAGCCAGTTGCACATAGCTGTCACTGTATTCCGTAACATCGTCGAGGGCGAGCTGATACCCCAGTTTTTTCAGTTGTCGACAGCGCGTTGCGATTTCTGGGGTGATCTCGATCGTCTCGAGCAACTCGATCACGATCTGATTGGGAGGCAACACTTCCACGACGTCAGAAAGCAGCAGGTCGGCGTTGAAATTGATGAAACCCCGATGCTGGCCCAGCAAGGACTGGATACCCAACTCGGTAAAGCAACGGGTGATGACCGAAGCCGATGCAATGAGATCATCAAGGACGTCGGCACGCTCGGTTGCCCCATTTCTGAAAAGCAATTCATAGGCGACGATGCGCTGTGCACGGTCGAGAATGGGTTGTCGGCCAACGAAGAAATGGCTTTCCTGAGGCGCTACCGCCTGTTCTTCATTCAAGGTCCGTTGCGTCATGTGTTGTTCAGCAGATGGCCACCAAAGTTCGCCACAAGAACAGCAGTTGGACAAAACCCGGTTGGGCTATGCCAAATTGGGGGCAAGCGCCCGGATGCGCGTTGGGCGTAAAATAATTGCGATGCCTCCGGAATTAACTGTAAACCATGTCTCCGGAATGCACCACTCTGATGTGGTGGCGCGCCCGACAGGAATCGAACCTGTGACCTTTGGCTTCGGAAACCAACACTCTATCCAACTGAGCTACGGGCGCGTGCGGGAGTGAAACTCTAACAAAATTGAGGGGTTGCGTCCACCTCGCCCCGTGGTTCGGGCCGGGATCACGGAGTATAATTGCCCATTCAAACTTTCAATACCTGCAAGGATGCAGTTCATGGCAAACACCAACGCCGGTTCAAAATTCTCCGTGGCCAGGTGGTTATTGATCCTGGCTCTCGTCGTTGTCGCCATCGTGTTGATTCAGAACATGCTGGCACATCGTCAAAGCGCCGGCGTCGTGCCCCAGGATGCGGCGACCACCAAGGCGATTGAAGATCGCATCAGACCTCTGGGTGAAGTATCCATCGCGGCGCCCACACATGCCGCAACGCCAGTTGCCGTGGTGGCCGCCCCCTCCGAAACGCCTGCGGTAGCTACAGTCGCCCTTGCCACTCCTGTCACGACTGTCGTAACCGCTGCCGAGCCTGCTCGTACCCAGACTGGCCCAGTGAGCAAGGTGGGCGAAAAAACCTTCAATACCATTTGCACCGGGTGTCACAGTACCGGTGCGCTCGGCGCGCCCAAGCTGGGTGACAAGGCAGCCTGGGCACCCCGTATCGCCCAGGGTATGGAGGTGCTCTACAACAGTGCACTCAAGGGCAAGAACAGCATGCCTGCCAAGGGCGGTAATCCCTCCCTGTCAGACGCCGACGTCAAGGCAACGGTGGACTATATCGTCGCTGCGTCCAGATAATCGCCGCGCAGGAAGGAGGGGCCCATGAGCACTTATGCCATTGGCGATCTCCAGGGCTGCTTCACATCGCTTGAAGCACTGCTGGTTAAATTACCGCTGGATTGGGCCCATGACCGGTTGTGGTTCGTGGGCGATCTCGTCAATCGAGGTCCGCAATCCCTCGAAACCCTGAGATTCGTAAAAAGCCTCGGTTCGAGGGCGCTGACGGTGCTGGGCAATCACGACCTGCATCTGCTTTGCGTGGCTGAGGGTTTTGCCCGGCACCATGAAGGCGATACGTTGCAACCGATCCTGGCGGCTGACGATGGCGACGCCCTCCTCTACTGGTTGCGCCACCGTCCCCTGATGCATCGTGAAGGGGGGTTTGCCCTGGTTCACGCCGGCCTGTTGCCGCAATGGACGGTCGCCCAGGCCTGCTCCCTGGCGCTGGAAGTGGAAACGGCGCTGCAGCGACCCGATTACCGCGAATTCCTCAAGGTCATGTATGGCAACCGGCCGCACCAGTGGTCAGAATCGTTGGCGGGAATGGACCGGTTGCGCGTCATCACCAACGCCATGACCCGTCTTCGTTTATGCACCGCCGATGGGGTCATGGAGTTTTCCCACAAGGCAGAGCCCAAAGACCTGCCCCAGGGATTCATGCCCTGGTATGACGTTCCAGGGCGCCAGTCCAGTAACGATAAAATCATTTTCGGCCATTGGTCGGCCCTGGGGCTCCATCTGGGTTCCAATGTGCTGGCCCTGGATACGGGATGCCTTTGGGGCGGGCAGCTTACTGCGGTGCGGCTGGAAGATCAGGCGTTATTCCAGGTGCCTTGTGAACGGCGTTCGCATCATGCGGGCCATGCTCGCTCAGCAACAGATCCAGCGTGATCTGCTCCAGTCGCTGTGCCAGTTCGCGCCGATGCATCTGCGCGGGTTGGACCAATGCCCCCACGCGAATGTGTATTTGTGACGGAGGGGCCGTCAATACCTTGATCAGCGAGTGTGCGAAGGTCATCTCGCCCACAAAGGGGAGATGGGTATTGGCCCTGCCATCATGCAATCGATATTGCAATGCCACAGGCAGGATCGGGGTCTGGCGGCTGACGGCTGCCTGAAGCATGGCGCTGCGAAAGGGCAGGACCGAGTGCCCCTCGGAAGTCGTGGACTCTGGAAATAGCCCCAGACTGTCACCCATACCCAGCACCCTTTCCATTTCTTCACCAATCGCGGCCGTTTGCTTGCGCGAGGCGCGCACCAGAAACAGGGTGCCGGTTTTGGCAGCCAGCCAGCCGAATACAGGCCATTGACGGACTTCAGCCTTGGACACGAAACGCACCGGGCGCACCGAATGAATGGCAAAAATGTCCACCCAGGAAATATGGTTGGAAGTGAGTACTACGGGCATCTGTCCGGGCTGGGGCAAGGCGCCATGGACCTGGACGGTTAGCCGCAGCTTGCGCAGCAAACCGATGGACCAGTTCTGGATCAGGCGATCACGGAATCTTGGGCTCACCCACGGCAAGACAACCGCGCTGGTGACGACCCCGCGAAAGATGTGCCAGTTGATCAGGGTGATTCTGTAAGTAAGCGCTAACAGTCTCATGAATCCAGGGGGATGCCGAACGCCTGTTCATAACGACTGGAAATCTCGGCGCGGGTCAGGCGGTGATTTTGCCCGCCCCGATGGGCAATTTTGATGGCTCCCATCAGGGAAGCCAGCCGACCCGTCTGGGCCCATGTCCAGCCCTTTGAAATGCCGTAGACCAACCCTGCGCGATAGGCATCGCCACAACCCGTGGGGTCAGCAATCTTCTCGGGCCGCACCGCCGGAATGTGGATGACGCTGCCTTCAGTATGGATCCTGGACCCTTCGGCGCCCCGGGTGACGATGGCTGCGTTGACGCGTTCGGCCAGTTGCTCAAAGGACAGGCCGGTTTTTTCCGTCATCATCTGGGCTTCGTAATCATTGACGGCAAAATAGGTGGCCAGCTCCAGAAACTCCAGAAGTTCAGGGCCGGAAAACATGGGCAGCCCCTGTCCGGGATCAAACAGAAAGGGAATGCCGGCTTCATGAAACTGCCGCGCATGCAGCAGCATGCCCTCTCGCCCATCCGGTGCAATGATGCCGAAGTGGGCCTCGCGCGCCTCTGAAACGTGGTTGAGGTGAGCGTAGCTCATGGCCCCCGGATGAAAGGCGGTGATCTGGTTGTCGTCCAGGTCCGTGGTGATGAAGGCTTGCGCCGTGAAGGCGTCCGCCACTTCGCGGATATAGGTTTGCGGAATATCGAGGGCTTCCAGACGATGGCGGTAGTCTGCAAAATCATGCCCCACCGTGGACATGATCAGGGGTTCACCCTCCAGCAACTTGAGGTTGTAAGCGATATTTCCGGCAGTGCCGCCATATTCGCGGCGCATTTCCGGTACCAGAAATGCCACGCTCAGAATATGGATTTTTTCGGGCAGGATGTGGTTTTGAAATCGGTCCCCGAACACCATGATGGTGTCATAGGCCAGGGACCCGCAAATCAGGGTTTTCATCAACCCAGGGCAGCCAGGGCCGCATCGTAGTTGGGTTCCTGCTTGATTTCAGGGACCAGCTCAGCGTGCAGGACACGGTTGTTTTCATCCAGGACGACGACGGCACGCGCGGTCAGTCCGCGCAGCGGACCATCGGTAATGTCCACGCCATAGCGCTCGTGAAACGCGCGATCCCGGAACGTGGAGAGGGTGACCACGCGCTCCAGTCCCTCGGCACCACAAAATCGCGACATGGCAAAGGGAAGGTCGGCCGCAATGACCAGAACCACGGTGTTGCCGAGGCTGCTGGCCTTCTCGTTGAATTTGCGGGTGGAAGTGGCGCAGGTCGGGGTGTCCAGACTGGGCACGATGTTGAGAATCTTGCGCTTGCCGGCATAGGAGGCCAGCGTATTGTCGGCAAGGTCTTTGCCCGTGAGTGAAAAATCAGGAACAACGGCGCCTTTCTGGGGAAAGTTTCCGGCAACGTTAACGGGTTTTCCTGCAAGTGTGACTGTAGACATTCAGCTCTCCTGGCTTATGAGTGTTTGATATTGCGCTGCGCTCATCAGGTGTTCATAGGCTTGCGCAGCATCGGGCTGTAATCTGAAAAACCAGCTGTCGTAAGGGGTGGTGTTGATGGTCTCCGTGGTGCCGGGCAGTGCCTCATTGACCGCAATGATCTTGCCAGCCACCGGTGCGTGCACGTCCGAAGCCGATTTGACCGACTCCACCACGGCACAGGCCTCGTCCGCACCAACAATTTTCCCCACGGGGGGTAACTCCACGAATACCACGTCACCCAGCTGGGACTGGGCAAAATCGGTAATCCCTACGGTGAGTGAACCATCGGGATCTTGCCGGGCCCATTGGTGGGTGGCGGTGTAACGACGATCATCAGGATCGGACATGGGTCATCCTCTTCTTTCCAGTGCAGTATAACTTATCCCTTCATACCCGAAAGACAGACCCAGTCGCCCGACTGGGAATGCAGCGCGAGGGCACAGGCGGGCTGGTAGGCTGCGATGACCATGTCAGCCTGACGAGCCAGGATGCCTGACAGGGTGATCCAGCCGCCTGACTTGAGCCGGTCCATCAACAGCGGAGCCAGTACGGCCAGGGGGGCTGCAAGAATATTGGCCACAATCCCGTCAAATTGTCCTGGAGGAAGCGCGTCCGGCAGACAGAAATCCACATCCACGCCATTGCGCACGGCGTTGTCATGGGCCGCTTCCACCGCTGCCGGGTCGATGTCGACTCCCGTCACACGCGCGGCGCCCAGCATCCGGGCCGCAATGGCGAGAATGCCCGAACCACAGCCATAGTCCAGAACATGCTGGTTTGTGGGTCGATGGGCCACCAGCCAGGCGAGACAGAGCTGTGTCGTGGGATGGCTTCCGGTCCCAAAAGCCTGGCCGGGGTCCAGGCGAATATTGAGTGCATGCGGGTCAGGGGGATGATGCCAGGTGGGCACGATCCACATTCCCGGCGCAGCCGGAATGGGGTCAAACTGGCTTTGCGTCAGGCGCACCCAGTCCTGGTCGGCCACCACATCGCTTTGATAGGCGGGTGTTTCTGAAAGCCCCGCAGCGATTGCTGCTTCACGCATCAGGGCGTGCGCGTCCACCGTCAGGGGAATCAGGGCATCCACAAGGCAATGGGGCCAGAGGGCTGGCGGGGGTTCACCCGGTTCGCCAAAAACCTCGATTTCCGGGTGGCCCGTGACGAGGTTCTGTTCGATGCCGGCAGAGAGTGCCCCACATGCCATGAGCGCATCCGACAATGTCTCCGCCTGGTCGGCGGAAACCTCTGCAATCAGGCGTGTCCAGGCCATTTATGACAGCTTGGCTTTATCGCTGGCCAGTTTTTCCTGGAGGTAATGAATGCTGGTTTGCCCGGCAATGAACCCCTTGTCTTGCAACAGTTGCTGATGCAGGGGAATATTGGTTTTGATGCCTTCAACCACCATTTCGGACAGGGCGATGCGCATCCGGGCCATTGCCTGTTCTCGCGTGGCACCATGGGTCAGCACCTTTGCGATCAGCGAATCATAATAGGGGGGGACAAAATAGTTGTGATAGATGTGGGAATCAATCCGGACCCCCGGTCCCCCCGGCGCATGGTACTGCGTGATTCGCCCGGGTGAGGGCACGAACGTAAAGGGGTCTTCGGCGTTGATCCGGCACTCGATGGCGTGCCCACGCAACACCACGTCCTTCTGGCGGAAGGACAGCTTGTTGCCGGCCGCAATCAGGATTTGTTCCTGGACGATGTCAATGCCCGTGATGAGTTCGGTCACCGGGTGTTCCACCTGCACCCGGGTATTCATTTCGATGAAATAGAACTCGCCGTTTTCGTAGAGAAATTCAAAGGTGCCCGCACCGCGGTATTTGATGCGTTTGCAGGCAGCCACGCAACTTTCCCCGATTCTGTTACGCATCTTTTCGGTAATGCCAGGAGCCGGTGCCTCTTCGATGATCTTTTGGTGGCGGCGTTGCATCGAGCAATCGCGTTCGCCCAGAAACACGGCATTGCCATGTTCGTCGGAGAGCACCTGGATTTCGATGTGGCGTGGTTGCCCCAGAAATTTTTCCAGGTAAACCGTGTCATTGCCGAAGGCTGTTCGCGCTTCCCCCCGCGTCATGTCGAGGGATGGGAAGAGGTCCTCTTCCCTTTCCACCACGCGCATGCCCCGGCCCCCTCCCCCCGCGGCTGCCTTGATCAAAATGGGGTAGCCGATCTGTTCGGCCAGTTTTTTAATCTCCTTGGGGTCTTCGGGAAGCTGTCCTTCCGAACCGGGAACAACCGGAACGCCTGCAGCTTTCATGGCGCTCTTGGCGCTGATTTTGTCGCCCATCAGCCGGATGGTCTCGGCGCGCGGTCCGATGAAGACAAAACCGCTGTTCTCAACCCGTTCCGCGAAGTCCGCGTTTTCTGACAGGAATCCGTAGCCGGGGTGGATGGCTTCGGCTCCTGTGACTTCGGCGGCGGAAATGATGGCCGGAATATTGAGGTAACTGCCCTGGGAGGGTGGCGGTCCGATGCAGACCGATTCGTCAGCCAGCATGACGTACTTGGCGTCTGCGTCAGCCTCCGAGTGCACGGCAACGGTTTTTATGCCGAGTTCTCGGCAGGCTCGCTGCACCCGCAGGGCGATTTCGCCGCGATTGGCGATCAGGATTTTTTCAAACATGGCGTGTCGATCGCTCAGGCAGCAGCAATGACGAACAGCGGCTGGCCATATTCGATGGGCTGCCCGTTTTCCACCAGAATTCGCTTGACGGTGCCGGACACATCGGACTCGATTTCATTGAGCAGCTTCATGGCTTCGATGATGCACAGCGTCTGGCCCTCTGAAATGCTTTGGCCGATTTCCACAAAGGCGGGGGCTCCGGGCGAAGGGGACCGGTAGAAAGTACCCACCATGGGTGATTTCACCACATGTCCTTCGTCTTCGGGGGTGGCTGCAACGGCTGCAGCTGCAGGCGCTGTGGGCTGGGCCGGCGCAGCGCCGCCGCCCTGGACCGGATAGTGGTAAGCCATGGGGCTTGAAGCAAGAATGGTCTGGCTGTTTGGCGCCACTTTGGCGATGCGGACTTTTTCTTCGCCCTCCGTGATTTCCAGCTCGGCGATGCCTGATTCTTCCACCAGGTCGATCAGTTTCTTCAGTTTTCGGAGATCCATGGTTTATTTCTCTTCCAGCAGGTAGTCAAGCGCCAGTTCGTAGCCCCGCGCCCCCAGTCCGCTAATCACCCCAAGTGCAAGCTGGGAGAGAAAGGACTGGTTACGGAAAGCTTCTCGAGCGTGGACGTTCGACAGATGAACTTCAATGAAGGGGATGGCCGCGGCCGCCAGGGCGTCGCGCAATGCGACGCTGGTGTGCGTCAGCCCCCCCGGATTGATGATGATGGCTTGCGTGCCATCTTTGCGCGCCTCATGGATTCGGTCGATGAGCGCACCTTCCCAGTTGCTTTGGAATGAACGGACTTCACAATGGCGCTCTCGCCCCCTGGCCGTCAGACGCGCATCGATGTCTTCCAGTCGGGTGGTGCCGTAAATCTCGGGTTCGCGGTCGCCCAACAGGTTCAAATTGGGTCCGTGAAGGATCAGGATTTTTTGCATGAAAGGATTTTCCCCCACAATCACGGGAGTTGTCCAGCTTTTTGACGAAGATCGGGGCTATTCAAGTTTGAGATCCCCAATATTCCTGACGGGGATGGTACGCAATAAATCGTCAATCGTTGGATAGTACCACGACAGGTGCAGCTCACTTTTGATTCTGGTATTGGCAATCTGACGCGATTCGGCCATGAAACTCCAGTGAATTTCGCTGATGAGCCGTTGAATGGCGGTCATCGGCAGGCGTTCTGGCATGGGCAGGCCAAAATGGTGTGCCAGTCGCTCATAGTAGTCGCCCAGCCTCAGGCGGTTGTCATCCACAGCGTTGTAGACCCGGTTGGGACGTCCCCGGCGCGCCGCCTGAAGGGCAGCGCGGGCCAGATCGAGGGCGTGGATGTGGTTGGTCCAGGGGTCCTCGGCGGAGGCCGGAATCGGACCGCCCTGCTGCAAGCGTTTCAGGGGCAGGCGGTCCTCGGCATAAATGCCGGGAGCGCGCAAAATGGAGACCAGGCAGCCTGAGCGTGCGCCAAAGTCCCGAAGCTGGCGTTCGGCATCGGTGCGGCGACGGGCTCGCGGCGTGCCGGGGCATGCAGGGCGGGTTTCATCGATGAGCGCCCCCTGGCAGTCGCCGTAGACGCCGGTGGTGCTGATGTAAATGAGGCGCTGTGGTAGACTTCCACCCCGCTCCAGAGCTGCGATCAGGTTTCTGGTCCTGGGGTCGTCCGGGGTGTGGGTGGGCGGTGGTGCGAAGTGGAAGACCACTTCGGCCAGCCCTGACAGGCGTCGGAGGGAGGCAGGACGATCCAGGTCGCCTTTCAGTGGAATGGCTCCCAGATCACGCCACTGTGCCGCGCAGTCGCGATCCCGGCACAGCGCGAAAAGCTGCACTGGCGCGCGCACGAGAGATGCCATTCGGCGCGCGATGTCGCCTGAGCCTACGATTAACCAACGTTGCATAGCGTAATTCTAGCAGTCATCAGGATAAACCATGTCAGTGCATGTCACGATTCAACCCAGTGGGCACCAGTTTCAGGTCGAGGATGGCGAGACCATCCTGCAGGCGGCGATACGCGAGGGTTATACGCTGCCCTTTGGGTGTCGTAGCGGTGCGTGTGGCAGTTGCAAGGGGAAGGTGTTGAGTGGCGCCGTGGACCACGGCGACTACCAGGCCTCTGCATTGAGCGCCGAGGAAATAGCCCAGGGCAAGACGCTGTTTTGCTGCGCAAAGCCCCTGGGTGACGTGGTGATCGAGGCTCGTGAAGTTAGTGGAATCAAGGATATACAAGTTAGAAAACTGCCTTGTCGCGTGGAGAGCATCGAGCGCCCCAATCACGATGTGATCATTCTCAAACTGAAGTTGCCGGCCAACGAGAAATTTGAATTCCTGGCAGGGCAATACATCGATTTTCTGCTGAAGGACGGCAAACGCCGCAGTTTTTCCCTGGCCAACGCGCCCCATGACAGGGATTTTCTTGAGCTGCACATTCGCCATTATCCTGGCGGAAACTTTTCGGATTTTGTTTTCAATGAACTGAAAGAGCGGGCCATTTTGCGTTTTGAAGGGCCGTTGGGGACTTTCTTTTTACGCGAAGATACCGATAAGCCCATCATCCTGATGGCAGGTGCCACCGGGTTTGCGCCCATCAAGGGCATCATCGAGTCGGCACGCCATAAGGGCATGACCCGACCCATGGTGCTCTATTGGGGCGTGCGAACCAAGGCCGACCTCTATCACGCGGCCCTTGCCAGCAGCTGGCAGACCACCGACGGCCAGTTCACCTTCATTCCCGTATTGTCCGAGCCGCGCGCTGAAGACCAGTGGGAGGGTCGTACCGGCCTCGTTCACCAGGCCATTCTGGACGACTTCAAGGATTTGTCTGGTTACCAGGTCTATGCGTGCGGTGCGCCCCGCATGGTGGAATCCGGTTTCAAGGCTTTCACCGAGTCGCGCGGATTGCCCGAGGAAGAGTTTTATTCCGACCCGTTCACGCCTTCTGTGGACAAGAGTCAGAAGTAAACCTGCCCGGTCAGGCCGCGCCGTATTCGGGATCGAGATCCGGATTGTTGCGTGGCGTCTGTCTTCCGGGCCCCATCTTTTCCATCAGCCTGGCCTTGAGATGCTGTCCCTCGCGTGAATGTTCGATGAACAGGCTGGCGTCGAGGTAACTTTGTGCCTTGCCCCACAGGGATTGCCGGATACAGAGTTTGGCCAGTGTCAGCAACAGCACAGCATTTTCGGGATGTTCGCGCAGCCAGCGCTCGGCCTTTTCGATCTGACTGAGCGTGGATTCGCCAACGCATTCGCCGTACAGGGCAACCAGGGAGGAATCCCACTCCTTTTCAAGATTGCGCTCGATGATGGCCTGGGCTTCCTTGTGCAGACCAAGGTCGATCAGGTAACCGGCTGCGGTATGGGCCAGGACGTTGTCGGAACGAACCGATGAAGGAATGCTGCGCCACAAGGCCAGCAGGTCTTCGCCGTGGTGTGCATTGTGCCGCAGCAACTGTTGCCAGGCGTTTCGGCGCACCCGTTCGGCCTGGGTAGCATCGATTCCGGAGAGGTGTTCCAGCAGGTCGACGGTATCCAGGACGGCTTTCCATGAGCCCGTGGCCACCTGGGCCTTGAGAAGCAGTTGATGGGCGCGCACCTGTTTGGGCGCGACCCGGTGGGCTTCACGCAGCAGATCAAGGGCTTCGGTAAAGCGCCGTTCATCCAGCAGCAGGTCGGCACGGGTTGTGAGGTGCATCAGACGCGCTTCCTGACCCAGGCCGGCCGCTTTTTCCAGATAGCGGTCACGCGCCTCGTAATGGCGTTGCTCATGGGCCGCGCGTGCGGCAACCACGGCGCTCAAGGCTGGCGATTCGTCGGCTTCCAGAGCGAGTTCGGCCTGACGCTCGGCCTTCCTGAAATTCCCTTCAAAATAAGCCGTCAGACCCTGGTAGAGGGCACTCCTGGCGCGATTGCGTGAACGCCGCAGCCGGTAGGCCTGCACGCGATTGGGCAGGCTCAAGGTGGTGATGACCAGGCGCGAAAGCGCGTACAGGCCCAGACAGCCCAGCACGACGCCAATGATGAATACGGCCAGCGACACCTCCACGCGCCAGGGGGCGACCACAATCAGCACATAGCCCGTATTGAGGCTGACCGCAAGCGCAATGGCCGTGGCCACGGTAAACAGGGTGATGAACCAGAACAGGCTTCTCATCGTCTGATGACCTCACGCGGCGCCCTGGCACCCCGAACTGCGCTCAGGGTGGCATTCACGTCGGGCAGGGCAATGTTGACGGGCGTATCGCTGAGTTGATGCAATGTTTCAAGCGCGGCCTGGACGGGTTTTGCGCTACGGTCAAAATAGCGGTTCATCCAGGCGATGGACGCCCGAAGGTCTGCCTTGTAACTGGACTCGTTACGCGACAGGGCACCCAACCGGGCAGACATCAGGCGCAGTTTGAGGTTTTCACGCAGAAAGAAAGCCTGGTCCGGGCTCAACAAAGGCAGCTCGGGGGTGTCCATGCGCCGGATCTGCACGGCCCGGGAGAGTTCCTGAGCCAACTCGTGGGTCATGCGCGACAGGAAGCTGTCACGGGCACTGCCGGACACTGTGGGCTCAGGGTTGGGGCGGGTATCCGAAGCCAGCGGCAGCGTGTCCGCGGCTGCGGCCACGTTGTCCAGGCGAATGCTGATGCCGGTGGTGTCCACATAGGGCAGGGCTCTCAGGCGATCGATGTCCTGATTGAGCACCTTGCGCAGGTTGACCAGGGTAGGCTTGTTGATTTTTTGCAGGCGCAGGTCCGCCGCCTGCAATGCAGACAGCGCAGACTGGACGTTACCCGTCAATTGCAACTGCTGGTTGGCAATCACCACCAGTTGCTCCACCTCGGCAAGGATCCAGTCGTCCCGGTTGCGTGAGAGTTCCTGATAGAGTGCTTCAAGCTCCACCTGTTGGTTTTGCGAATCGGCAAAGCGGGATTCCAGCGTTGACAGGCGGGATTCGGCCTCGCGGGTGCCCTCTGCAGCCTGCTGTGACGCAGTCTGATTTTGTTTGACCAGGCTGTCTGCATCGCGCAGGCGTTGACTGAGATCCTTCCTCAAACCGGCAATTTCTGAACGCGATTCCAGCCATTGGGCGCCCAGCAACAGCAGCGCCAGCAGGGCCAAAATACCGGCACCGCGAGGGCCGAGACGGTCCAGTACGGCACTCCAGCGCCAACGGGAAGGTGCATTCGAGTCAGTCATGATGGCGATGTTTCAGGTTTTTCCAATAATCCATGAGGGCGTCCTCGCCCGCTCCGGTCACGTGGGTCTCGAGGATGCCAAGGTTCAGGGCGGCTTCCGCCACGCGCGGGTGGGGGACCAAAAAAGTCAATTCCCGCATGACGGCTTGCCTGGGCTCTCCCGCGAGGCGCCACAAATTGTGCAGGGCCTCGGCACTCTGGACGCTGATGGCGGCATTTCCAGCCAGGGCATCGTCCAGGACGGCCAGTTCGGGCTGGGGCAGGCGGCGTTCATAGCATTCCAGGTAGCGGACCTTGGCACCCCTCGATTCGAGAGACTGTTTCAACCATTCACGCCCACCACGGCCACGCACGATGACCACCTTCTGCCCGTCCATCCGTGTCAGTTCCGGCAAGGCCAGCAGGGCCTCGCTGTCCGCGCCCTCGCCAGGAAACAGGACGGGCTCGTGGCTGACGTCCATCAACCGCTGTGCCGTGGCGCGCCCTACCGCAGCCAGGCGTGATTGCCGGGGAAGTGGCTGTACCAGGGGCCATCCCTGCTGGACAGCGTTGGCACTAATGAATATCAGCCAGTCCACATGGGCCAGGGTATCCCGTATCTGCAGGGGATCAGGCGCCAGAGCCCCGATCTCGATGGTGGGAAAGAGCCAGGCCCTTCCTCCTGCTTCCACGATACGCCGGGCAATTTCGATCCCCTGTTCCCGGGGCCGGGTCACGAGCAAACCGGCACATTGCGGCGCAGGGGGTGCGTTCATCCTGAAACGCCTAGGCGGCTCCTCGACATGATTTCAGAATATCCGCGGCTCCCTGGGCAAGCAACTGTTCTGCAATACTTTCGCCCAATTGTTCAGGCGCTGTGGCATCTCCGCGACCTGTAGCCCGAACGATCCGGCTGCCTTCCTGATTACCGACGAAGGCCGTCAGGGCCAGCTGACCGTCTTCAACCGATGCATGCGCTCCCAGAGGCACATCACAACTGCCCGCCAGGCGCCGGGAGACGGTCCTCTCGGCCCAGACGCAGGCCTCGTTGAGCGGATTGCGCAAGGGGGCCAGCCATTGCGCCAAAAAGGGGTGCGTGGTGCGAAACTCGATACCCAATGCGCCCTGTCCCACGGCAGGGATGCTGTCCTCCAGCGCCAGCAGGGCCCGAATTCGCTGGCCCAGGCCCAGGCGGCGCAAGCCCGCCGCTGCCAGAATAATGGCTTGATAGTCGCCGGCGTCCAATTTGCGCAGGCGGGTATCCAGATTGCCCCGCAGGGGTTGGATGACAAGGTGCGGGAAGCGGGCGCGCAACTGGCATTCGCGTCGCAGGCTGGAGGTTCCCACGATGGCGCCGGCAGGCAGTTCGGCAAGGCCGGCGTAGTGGTTGGAGATAAATGCATCCCGGGGATCCTCGCGACTGCCCATGACGCTCAAGGTAAACTCGGGGGGCAAGTCCATGGGCACGTCTTTCATGGAGTGTACGGCCATGTCGGCACGTCCCTCCAGCATGGCCACCTCCAGTTCCTTGACAAATAGGCCCTTACCGCCTACCGCGGCCAGCGTTCTATCGAGAATTTGATCACCGGTGGTGGTCATTCCCAGCAACGCGACCGCTGCATGCGGATATAATCCAAGGAGGAGATCCCGGACATGTTCGGCTTGCCATAAGGCCAAGCGACTTTCGCGGGTGGCAATCGTGATTTTTGGAGCGGATGACATGGTGTTTGAGTGGATTGGGCGCGAATCGTCTGTTGGCAAGGAGTTTAGCACGAAGCATGCCTTTTGCCGGGAGGTTGCATGAACGCTTCGGCTGCAGACAAGGATCTGCCCCTTCGTGAAGACATCCGGTTTCTGGGAAGGATTCTTGGGGATACCCTGCGTGAGCAGGAGGGTGAAGACATCTTCCAGTTGATCGAGGGCATCCGCCAGACGGCCATTCGGTATCGCCGGGGCGAGGGCAAGGCAGCCCGTTCGATGCTGGAACACAGCCTGGACGGTTTGAGCCCGGAGCACACCATTGCAGTGGTGCGGGCCTTCAGCTATTTTTCCCATCTGTGCAACATCGCCGAGGATTTGCACCATAACCGGCGTCGCATTGTCTACTCCCAGGCTGGCGCGCCTCCGCGTGAAGGCAGCGTCGCCCTGGCGCTGCATCGCATCAAGGCGGCCGGTGTGAAGGCGCAGACACTCAGAAGTTTCTTCGAGCGTGCCCTGGTGTCGCCGGTATTGACGGCACATCCTACCGAAGTGCAACGCAAAAGCGTGCTGGATTGCCACCTGATGATTTCCAATCGTCTGGGAGAGCGCACGCGCCTCACCATGACGCCTGAAGAACTGGCCGAAAACGAGGCTTCCTTGCGCCGCGCCATTCTGACCCTTTGGCAAACCAATGAATTGCGCACCTTCAAGCTGCGGGTTCATGACGAGATTGAAAACGGCCTGTCCTACTATCGCTATACCTTTCTCAGGGAAGTGCCGCGCCTGTGCGCACAGATCGAGGATGCCCTGGCCAGCGACCCGGATTACGCTTCCGTAGCCAAGGACATGCCCTCTTTTGTCCAGATGGGCAGCTGGATCGGGGGTGATCGCGATGGCAATCCCTTCGTGACGGCCGAGATCACCGAGCACGCATTGAAGCGGCAGAGTACCGTGGTCATGGAGTTTTATTTGCAACAGCTGTTATCGCTGCGCGGTGAGCTGTCGCTTTCTTCGCGCCTCGTTTCAGTGACCGAGGGAGTGACGCGCCTTGCCGACCAGTCTCCGGAAACCACCGACAGCCGTCTGGAAGAGCCTTATCGGCGCGCCGTTACCCACATTCATGCCAGGCTGGAACGCACTGCGGAGCAGCTGATGCAGGGCAGTCTGGAATCCCAGGGCGCCCTGCCGGCGCCTTATCTGACGGTGGCCGAGTTTGCCGCCGACCTGGACCTGCTGGAAGACTCGTTGCAACGACATGGTTCGGGGTTGTTGGCGGGGGGAAGGCTGCGGCTGTTGCGGCGGGCCCTGTCGTCCTTTGGTTTTCATCTGGCGCCCCTGGATTTGCGCCAGCACTCCGAATTTCATGAAAAGGCCGTGGCCGAGCTGCTGGACGAAGCCGGAACCGGCATCCATTACGCATCACTCGATGAAGACCAGCGCATTGAACTGCTGGTGAGGGAGCTGGGCAATCCGCGACCCTTGCGCTCGCCCTTTGCAGAATACAGCGAGACCGTGCAAAAGGAGCTGGATGTTTTTGACATGGCAGCAGAACTGCACCGTCGCCTGGGTCCCGAGGCCCTGCCCAACTACATCATCTCCAAGACGGACAGCGTCAGCGATTTGCTGGAGGTGGCCCTGCTGATGAAGGAGGTTGGGCTGGTGAGGACAGGAGATGCGCCGCAACTGGCGATGAACATCATTCCCCTGTTCGAGACCATTGGGGATTTGCGCGGGTGCGGCGCCATCATGGAGCGCCTGTTTGCGTTACCCATTTACCGGAAACTGCTGAACAGTCGCCAGAACAACCAGGAAGTGATGTTGGGGTACTCCGACAGCAACAAGGACGGCGGTTTTTTGACGGCCAATTGGGAGCTGTACAAGGCTGAAAAAACACTGGTCCAGGTGTTTGCCAACCACGGCATCGAAATGCGGCTGTTCCACGGTCGCGGCGGTTCTGTTGGACGCGGTGGTGGGCCAAGCTATTACGGCATCCTGGCGCAACCGGCAGGCAGCGTTAACGCGCAGATCCGTCTGACCGAGCAGGGCGAGGTCATTGCCAGCAAATACTCCGACCCGGGCATCGGTCGGCGTAACCTGGAAACGCTGGTAGCGGCCACGATCGAAGCCACCCTGCTGGATCGCGACAGGGACTTGCAGGGGCGCGAGCAATTCTATGAGGTCATGGAAGAGCTTTCTGGATACTCTTTCCAGCGCTATCGGGAACTGGTTTATGAAACCCCCGGTTTCAACCAGTTCTTCCGCGAATCCACGCCGGTCAGCGAGATTGCCGAGCTCAACATCGGCAGTCGCCCGGCCTCGCGCAAAAAGTCAGACAGAATTGAAGATCTGCGTGCCATTCCCTGGGTGTTCAGTTGGGGTCAGTCACGCATGATCATTCCGGGATGGTATGGCTTTGGTACGGCAGTGGAGCATTATCGTTCGCGACACGAGGACGGTTTGTCCCAACTGCAGCAGATGTATCAGACCTGGCCTTTCCTGCAGGCGTTGTTGTCCAACATGGACATGGTGCTGGCCAAAACGGACCTGAGCATTGCCGGGCGTTATGCAGGGCTGGTCAATGATGCTGACTTGCGCCAGAAAGTGTTCTCCGAAATCGAAAAGGAGTTTCATCTGACGACTGAAGCCCTATGGAACATTACCGGGCAGAAGGGCTTTCTCGAGTCCAATCCCACCCTCGCGCGCAGCATCCGGGAGCGGAGCCCTTATCTGGATCCGCTCAATCACCTGCAGGTGGACCTGCTACGCAGTTTCAGGGCCGGGCATTCGGACGAAGCCGTGAAACGCGCCATTTATCTGACGATCAATGGGGTCTCGGCAGGTTTGCGGAACAGCGGGTAAGGGAGATGGACGCCAAGCTGAAGATTGCCGTCCTGTTGGGCGGCAGCAGTTCTGAACGGGATGTTTCCATCGCCAGTGGCGCCCAGGTCGTCAGGGCCCTGCGCGGCAAGGGGCATCAGGTCTGGGCGGTGGATACCATGGCGGGCTGGTTGAGTGCGGCAGAAGAAGCGCATCTCTTTGCAAAAGGGGTTGCGGCAACGCCACCGGATTTCGCCAGTTTTCACGCCAGTCGCATCATCGCGCTCCTGAATGCGCCACAAGCCAGCGAAATCGACCTGTGGTTTCTGGCCTTGCACGGCGGTGCTGGAGAAGATGGCAGGATGCAGGGGCTGCTGGAAATGACGGGCATTCCCTACACCGGCAGCGGTGTCGTGGGCAGCGCCATGGCCATGGATAAGGACATCACCAAACGCCTGCTGAGGACTGCCGGTGTGCCCACTCCCGACTGGTTGATGGCGCCGGCCGATGCGCGCCAGGTGGCGCGTGAGCTGGGGTGGCCGGTGGTGGTCAAGCCCAGCAAACAAGGTTCCACCGTTGGGCTGTCCGTCGTGCGCGAGGCTGAAGGCCTGCAGTCGGCCATTCGCGAGGCCATGCAATTCGATGATGAAGTCATGATCGAACGCTTCGTGCAGGGGCGCGAACTGACTTGTCCCGTGCTGGGCAACGCGGCATTGACAGTGGGGGAGATTGTCCTCAAGCGTGGCGAAATCTTCGACTACGAAGCCAAGTACCAGCCGGGAGGCGCCGACGAAGTGTTCCCTGCTGCCATTTCGCCTGAACAATCCCTGCAGGTGCAACGCCTGGCACTTTTGGCCCACCGGGCCCTCAAGCTGAAGGGTTACAGTCGCAGTGATTTCAGGATGGATGCTGCGGGTGCGCTATGGTGCCTGGAAGCCAATACCCTGCCGGGGTTGACAGCCATGAGCCTGCTGCCGCAGGCGGCAGCAGCCCAGGGCATCGCATTTGGCGACCTGGTGGAACGCATCTGTCTCGAGGCGCTCAGGCCCCTCCACCCGCGTTGAGCCTTTCCAGGGCCTCTATGACGGCTTCTGCAGTGTCCCACCCGGTCTGATCGCGGATTTCACGCATGCAGGTAGGGCTCGTGACATTGATTTCCGTCAGGTAATCGCCAATGATGTCGAGCCCCACCAGCAGCAGCCCGGCCTCCTTCAATACCGGCGCGACGGTTTCCGCAATCTCGCGGTCCCGCTCCGAAAGGGGCTGGGCGCGTCCCGTGCCGCCAGCCGCCAGATTGCCCCGCGTTTCTCCAGGAGCGGGCATGCGGGCCAGGCAATAGGGCATGGGTTTTCCATCCACCACGAGAACACGTTTGTCCCCTTGCGCAATGGCGGGCAGATAGCGTTGTGCCATGATGGTTCGTTGATTGTGACGGGTCATGGTTTCCAGAATCACACCCAGATTATGGTCCTGCGCGTGCACCCTGAAAATTTCGCTGCCCCCCATGCCGTCCAGGGGTTTCAGGACGACGTCGCCCTGCTCCCGGACAAATTCACGCAGGGTCTGCTGCTGTCGTGACACCAGCAACGGCGGTGTGAGCCCGGGAAAGCGGGCGGTGGATAATTTTTCGTTGAAGTCCCGCAGGGCCCGTGGACGATTGACCACCCGGGCACCCTGCAGTTCTGCCAATTCCAGGAGATAGGTGGCAAACACATACTCCATGTCGAAGGGGGGGTCCTTGCGCATCATCACGGCGCCGAAGTCGCGCAGCGGCTTCTGCACGGGGGCGCCCTGGCGATACCAGGGGTGCTCGTCGCCCACTGTGAGCGGCAAGGCCTTGCCCCAGACCTGGGCGTCCTTGAGTAGCAGTTCGCCGGACTCGATGGCGAACAGGGCATGCCCGCGGCGTGCCGCGGCACGCATCATTTCAATGCTGGAGTCCTTGGCCGGATTGAGGCTTTCCAGAGGGTCGATAATGAAAACGATGTCCATGGGTAGCCTCAGTCGATCGCTGTTGCGGCCATGTCTTCCAGTTCGACAGCAGCGGCAAGCATGGCCAGTCGCGCCACAACGCCGTAGGTGTAAAAACGGTTGGGCGTGGCGTCAGGATCCTGGGTTTGGTCCGGGGCAATGGCGTTGGTTTCAAACGCCAGCGGTACAAAGCGCGCGCCGGGAGCGTTGAGGTTTTCATTGACGCCCCGTTCCATATGCACGCGATAAAACCCGCCGACCACGTAATGGTCGATCATGTAGATCACGGGTTCTGCCACGGCACCTTCTACCGATTCGTAGGTGTACACCCCCTCCTGAATCAACACCTCGCTCACGGTCTGCCCTTCCTTGATGACCGACATCTTGTTGCGCTGCTTGCGATTCAGGGTTTTGAGGTCGTCAGGACTCTTGACCGTCATGATGCCCATGCCATAGGTGCCCGCATCCGCCTTGACGATCAGAAACGGGTCATCATCAATGCCGTTCTGGGCGTATTTTTCCCGAATCTTTCCGAGCAGCATTTCAACCTGTGATGAGAGGCAGTCCAGGCCCTGCTTTTCAGAAAAATCCACCTGGCCACAATGGCTGAAATAGGGGTTGATGAACCAGGGGTCGATGCCAATCAGCTTGGCAAAATCGGCTGCCACGCGATCATAAGCGGCAAAGTGCCTTGATTTTCGCCGCGTGCTCCAGCCCGCATACAAGGGGGGTACGACGGGCTGGGACAAGCCTTTCAATAGCTCGGGGACGCCGCCGGAGAGGTCGTTGTTGAGCAGGATGGCGCAGGGGTCAAACCCCTTCAGTGACAGTCGGTTGCCTGAACGGGACACGGGTTCCAGGGTCAGGATCTCGCCGGATGGCAGTGTCACCGGCGTGGCTTCCGTGATTTCGGGGAGCAGGCTACCAATGCGCACGGAAAAGCCGGCGCGTTGCAAAATGGATTTGAGGGACGCCACATTCTGCAAATAAAACAGGTTGCGGGTATGGTTTTCCGGGATCAACAGGAACTGACGGGTGTCAGGACAGATTTTCTCGACCGCCGTCATGGCAGCCTGGATACAAAGCGGTTCAAACTCCGGTCGCAGATTGTTAAACCCTGCAGGAAAGAGGTTGGTGTCCACGGGGGCAAGCTTGAACCCCGAGTTGCGCAGGTCCACCGAGGTGTAAAACGGGGCGGAATGGTCTTGCCATTGTTGACGAAACCAATGCTCGATGCTGGGCATGGCGTCCAGGATATGGTGTTCTAAGGCCTGTAGGGGGCCTGTCAGCGCAGTGGTCAGATGGGGAACCATGGTTATCCTGTGAGGTAAGTGCCCTGATTCTAGCAGCAGGGCCGCGTTGCTAATCGGTGCAAAATAGTACTATAATAGTCTTGTATTGTGTAACCCATTGGCCAATCAATGATTTTTTACAGAGCCCTTGCCTGAACATGATCAGGATAGGGAAAATGACCGATTACGGCACCCTGATCATGACCTATCTGGCGCGTGATCCGGAAATGCTGCATGCCGCCCATGAAATTGCGCAGGCGGTGGGGGTAACCTTGCCCACGGCCAACAAGGTGTTGAAAACCCTGGCGCGCGGCGGGCTGCTGGAATCACACCGCGGCATCAAAGGGGGTTATGTCCTGTCCCGGATGCCCGAAGACATCACCATGGCCGACATCATCGGGGCGCTGGAAGGTCCGGTTGGATTGACCGACTGCGGTACGGCCCAGCAGCCCGGAAATTGCCAGCGCCAGCCTTCCTGTTCCGTCAAAACCAACTGGCAACGCATCAGCAAGGCGGTCCATGATGCCCTGGCCAGCGTGACGCTGGCAGAGCTGACCGTGCCGTCCCACCCTGTTCACATTACGCGCCAACCGGTGCAACCCATGGTGCAATCATGACCAACACAACATCCACACTCGAAGAAATCATCAGCCAGGAGTATCAGCACGGGTTTGAAACGGCGGTCGAGGCGGATGCCATTCCGCGCGGCCTGTCGGAAGAAACCGTCCGGGTGATTTCAGCCAAAAAGAACGAGCCTGAATTCCTGCTGGAGTGGCGGCTTGCCGCTTATCGGCGCTGGCTGGAAATGACGCCCCCCGAGTGGGCCAGCGTCCATCACCCTGCCATCGACTATCAGGACATCATTTACTACTCGGCGCCAAAATCTCAAAAAGATGGCCCCAAGAGCCTGGACGAAGTGGATCCCGAACTGCTCAAAACCTACGAGAAACTGGGCATTCCCCTGCATGAGCGGGCCATTCTTGCGGGCGTGGCCGTGGATGCCGTATTCGACAGCGTTTCCGTGGCAACGACCTTCAAGGACAAGCTGGCGGAAAAGGGCATCATCTTCTGTTCGTTTTCCGAGGCCGTGCAGCATCATCCCGAGCTGGTGCGGCAGTACCTGGGGTCTGTGGTGCCCGTACAGGACAATTTTTATGCGGCGCTCAACTCCGCCGTATTCAGCGACGGCTCGTTTGTCTACATTCCGCCGGGCGTGCGTTGCCCCATGGAGTTGTCCACTTATTTTCGCATCAATGCCAAAAATACCGGGCAATTTGAACGCACCCTGATCATTGCCGACCGGGATGCCTACGTCAGTTACCTCGAGGGCTGCACCGCTCCCATGCGCGACGAGAATCAGCTGCATGCTGCCGTGGTGGAGCTCGTGGCCCTGGAAAACGCCCAGATCAAATACTCGACGGTGCAAAACTGGTATCCGGGAGACAAGGAAGGCCGTGGGGGCATTTACAATTTTGTGACCAAACGCGGCGATTGCCGTGGCGCCCATTCCAAGATTTCCTGGACCCAGGTGGAAACCGGTTCGGCCATCACCTGGAAGTATCCCAGCGTGATCCTGCGCGGGGATCACTCGGTGGGAGAGTTCTACTCCGTTGCGCTGACCAACCACCGGCAACAGGCGGATACCGGCACCAAGATGATCCACATGGGCAAAAACACCCGCAGCACCATTATCTCCAAGGGGATTTCGGCCGGGCACGGCCATCAGGCCTATCGGGGACTGGTGCGCATTGCCCGTGCCGCGACGGGCGCCCGCAACTACACCCAATGCGATTCCCTGCTGCTGGGGGACAAATGCGCAGCACACACCTTTCCATACATCGAGGTGAAAAACGCTTCGGCCAAGGTGGAACACGAAGCCTCCACCTCGCGCATCGGAGAAGACCAGCTGTTTTTCTGTCGCCAGCGTGGGCTGTCTGCAGAAGATGCCGTTTCCATGATCGTGAACGGATTCTGCAAGGAAGTGTTCAAGGAATTGCCCATGGAGTTTGCCGTGGAAGCCCAAAAGCTTCTGGGCGTCAGTCTGGAAGGCAGTGTCGGCTAGAGTCACAAATCAGGAATTCATCATGCTCATCATTAAAGATCTTCACGCGTCAGTGGGCGACAAGCCCATCCTCAAGGGCATCAACCTCGAAATCAAGGCAGGCGAAGTCCACGCCATCATGGGGCCCAACGGGTCTGGCAAAAGCACCCTGTCCAATGTGCTGGCAGGACGCGAAAACGCCACGGTGACTTCCGGTTCCGTGCTGTATCAGGGCAAGGATCTGCTTGCCCTGGATGTGGAAGAACGCGCCCGGGAAGGGGTTTTTCTGGCGTTTCAATACCCCGTCGAGATCCCCGGTGTGGGCAACGTGTATCTGCTGAAGGCGGCATTGAATGCCCAGCGCAAACATCGTGGCTTGCCTGAACTGGACGCCATGGATTTTCTGGCGCTGGTCAAGGACAAGATGAAGTTGATGGAAATGAATGAAACCATGCTGTATCGCTCCGTGAATGAGGGGTTTTCAGGCGGGGAAAAGAAGCGCAACGAGATTCTGCAAATGGCGGTGCTGGAACCACGACTCGCCATCCTCGACGAAACCGATTCCGGGCTGGATATCGATGCGCTCAAGATCGTGGCAAATGGCGTCAACAGCCTGCGGGCGCCAGACCGATCGATGATTTTGGTGACGCACTACCAGCGCCTGCTGGACTACATCAAGCCGGATTATGTGCATGTGTTGGCAGAGGGTCGAATCGTTCGTTCCGGTGGGCCGGAACTGGCCCATGAACTGGAAAAACAGGGTTACGCCTGGATTGGCGATGAACCTGCGGGCGCAGGGGTGAAGCACGGATCATGAGCGCGGTCATTCAACATTATCAATCCGAGTTTGAACGGGCAGCACCCCTGCTGCCCTGGCGCGACGCCACGGGCTGGCAGGCCTGGCGGCAGTCGGCCTGGTCGCGTTTTGCCGAGCAGGGGTTTCCCTCCACGCGCCATGAAGAGTGGAAATACACCAGCGTGGCCGCACTGGAAAAGCTGTCGCTGTCCTGTGCGCCGGCGACGCCGGTATCCCTGGAGTGGGCTTCGCTGAAGGATAAGGTCGTCTTGCCCGAGGCGTGTGGGCGTCTGGTGTTTGTGGATGGCGTGTTCCAGCCGACGCTCTCCCGGGTGGATGGACTGCCTGCGGGGTTGCGCATGGGAGCCCTCTCCGGACGGTCAACGCAGGACAGCCTCAAGCTGCAAGGGTTGCTGGAGCAGGGGCAGGCGCGGACGCCTTTTACTGCCCTGAACGCTGCTTTCGTGGCGGAGGGTGCCTGGGTGGCGGCCGAGGCCGGAGTCCGGATGGAAGAGCCGCTCCTGATATTGTATGTGGTGACTGAGGGCCAGCGTGCCATGCATCTTGCCAATGCCTATGAGGCAGCGGAGGGCAGTGCATTTTCCGTGGTGGAGCAATATCTGGGCATGACGGACGAACCTTACCTGGTCAATGGGGTGACGAGTGCAACCCTGGGTGAAGGCGCAAAAATATCCCATGTCAAGATTCAACAGGAAGGCGCCCGTGCGTACCACATCGCCGCGTTGCAGGCGGTGCAAAAACGCAGCAGCCAGTTCAATTCGCATTCCTTCGCGCTGTCCGGTGCCCTGGGGCGCAACGATATTGAAGCCGTTCTGGCAGAGCCTGAAGCCGCCGTATCCATGAAGGGGCTGTACCGGGTTTCCGGACGCGAACTCCAGGACTTTCACACCACCATCCGTCATGACAGCCCGGATTGCACCAGCGACGAATGCTTCAAGGGGGTTCTGAATGAATCCGGTCGTGCGGTGTTCAATGGCAAGATCCGGGTTGCTCCTGACGCGCAGCACACCCTGTCGCAACAGTCCAACCACAATCTGCTGCTATCGGACCAGGCAGAGGTGGATACCAAGCCGCAGCTGGAAATTTTTGCCGATGACGTCAAATGCAGCCATGGTGCCACGGTGGGCCAGCTGGATGAGGAGCAGTGGTTTTATCTGCGTTCGCGCGGTTTGGCTGCGGACCATGCCCGCGCGCTGCTGATAGAAGCCTTTGCCCTGGACATCCTGACGGGCATCGAACGGCCTGTCCTGCGCGATGCCCTGGAGTCCCTGCTGCGGAGGACGGCCCATGTTTGATGTTGCGGCATTGCGCAGCCAGTTTCCCATCCTGCAGCGTGAAGTACACGGTCGCCCCCTGGTCTACCTGGACAACGCGGCGACCAGCCAGAAACCGCGCTCGGTGATTGAAGCAGAACGCCACTATTACGAAGCGCTGAATGCCAACATTCACCGCGGGGTCCATACCCTGAGCCAGGAAGCGACGGATGCCTTCGAGGCTGCGCGCGACAAGGTGCGCGACTTTTTGAAGGCGCGTCGACGCGAGGAGATCATCTTCACCCGGGGTGCCACGGAGGCCATCAATCTCGTTGCCCACAGTTGGGGTCGTTCACAGCTCAAGCCGGGCGATGAGATTCTGGTCAGTGAAATGGAGCATCACGCCAACATTGTGCCCTGGCAGTTGTTGTGTGAAGCCACGGGTGCCGTGCTGAAGGTCATCCCCATCGACGAGCGCGGGGCGTTGGTGCCAGGCGCCGTGGAATCCATGATCAATGCGCGCACCAGACTGGTGGGGATCACCCAGGTCTCCAATGCGCTGGGCACCATCAACCCGGTGGCCAGGATCATTCGTCTGGCGCACGCAGTGGGTGCCGTGGTGCTGGTGGATGGGGCCCAGGCGGTGCCGCACCTGGCAACGGACGTCACGGCCCTGGATTGCGACTTTTATGTGTTTTCCGGTCACAAGCTTTATGGCCCCACCGGGATCGGCGTGCTGTATGGCAAACAGGCCCTGCTGGAAAAAATGCCCCCCTATCAGGGTGGCGGCGACATGATTTCCCAGGTCACCTTCAAGAAAACCACCTACAACGATTTGCCTTACAAGTTTGAAGCGGGCACGCCGCATATTGCCGGCGTGGTGGGATTGGGCGCAGCCATTGATTTCGTCCAGTCCGTGGGGCTGGAGGCCATCGCGGCCCATGAAGACCGGTTGCTGGCCCATGCCACGCAACTGGCTGAAGGATTCGAGGGCCTCAAGATCATCGGCACGGTTCCCGGCAAGGCCAGCATTCTGTCCTTTGTGCTGAAGGGGGTCCATCCCCATGACATTGGCACCATCCTGGACAATGAAGGGGTGGCCATCCGCACGGGGCATCATTGTGCCATGCCGGTCATGGATCACTTTGGTGTGCCGGCCACCGCCAGGGCCTCGTTTGCCCTGTACAACACGACCGCTGAAGTGGATGCGCTGTTTGGCGCCCTGCGACGGGTCGAGGAGTTATTTTTGAAATGAGCGATCTGCGCGATCTCTATCAGGAAGTGATCTTTGATCACAACCGGCATCCCAGGAATTTTGGTCCACTCACCGATGCCAACCGCCATGCTGACGGATTCAACCCGCTCTGCGGTGACCGGCTGACCCTGAATTTGCGGGTTAAGGACGGCGTCATTCAGGACGCGCGTTTTGAAGGATCGGGCTGCGCCATTTCCACCGCTTCAGCATCGCTCATGACCGAAGCCCTGAAAGGCAAAACGGAGGCCGAGGCTGCAGTCCTGTTTGACGGGTTTCACCATATGGTCATGGGAGAACCAACAACCGTCGATCTGGGCAAACTTGCCGTACTGGCAGGCGTGAGCGAGTTTCCGGCGCGGGTCAAATGTGCCTCCCTGGCCTGGCACACCCTGAATGCTGCCCTTAAAAACGAAGCCGATCCAGTGTCCACGGAGTAATCATGTCAGTGTTTGAATGGTTGGGAAAATCAGAGCCCCCGCCTGCTGATGAGCCGGAGGGGCCCAGTGCCCGGGAGGCGCTGGAAGAATCCGTGATCGCAGCCCTCAAGACGGTTTTCGATCCGGAAATACCGGTCAATATTTATGACCTCGGCCTGATCTATGGCATCTCCATCGATCCGGAGTCTGCCCACGTGGACATTGAGATGACGCTCACCGCACCAGGGTGCCCCGTGGCGCAGACGTTTCCAGGCGAAGTAGAACGCCGGGTCATGGAAGTACCCGGAATCAACAGTGCCAAAGTGGAACTGGTCTGGGAGCCTCCGTGGACCCGGGATCGCATGACCGAAGCGGCCATGTTGAGCTTGGGCATGCTCTGAAGGCAATTTCACGCCACTATTTCGCATCCGGGCAGTCATGACCTCCTGAATAATGGGGAGGGTTGATTGCCGGGGGTGCCATGGCGTTTGCGTTGGTCTACAGCAGGGCCCTGGTCGGCGTTGCCGCACCGCTGGTGCAAGTGGAAGTGCATCTTGCCAATGGGTTGCCGCAGTTTAACCTGGTGGGGTTGCCCGATGCCCAAGTGCGAGAAAGCCGGGAGCGGGTGCGAGCCGCCCTCGCCAACTGCGGATTCAAGTTTCCATCGCGCCGAATTACCGTCAACCTCGCGCCCGCCGACCTTCCCAAACAGTCCAGCCGTTTTGATTTGCCCATAGCCCTGGGCATCCTCGTGGCATCGGGTCAGATTGCAGACCAACATCTCGGAAACTACGAATTTGCAGGGGAGCTGGCGCTCAGCGGCGAATTGCGCCCGGTACAGGGCGCACTACCGATGGCGGTGGCTGTGGGCAAAAACGGCAGACAGTTTGTGCTTCCTGCTTCCAGTGCCGCTGAAGGCGTGCTGGCTGGACAGACCTCAATCCTGCCCGCGCGTCACTTGCTGGACGTTTGCCAGCATCTGACGGGTGCCCGGCAACTTCCGGTTCAGCGTTCGGCAGTGGTTGTGGCGGGGCCAGAATATCCCGACATGGCCGACGTACGGGGGCAGCAACACATCAAGCGCGCGCTTGAAATTGCAGCTGCAGGGGGCCATCACGTATTGATGGTGGGCCCGCCGGGAACCGGAAAGTCCATGCTGGCTGCGCGTTTTCCCGGAATCTGTCCACCCTTGAGCGATGATGAGGCGCTGGAGGTGGCCACCCTGCAGGCGTCCAGTCAGGATCGCTTTTCTGTGGACCAGTGGCGCCGCCGCCCTTTTCGACACCCCCATCATTCCGTAACTGCCGCAGCCATGACTGGCGGCGGGCCACACGCCCGTCCGGGTGAAGTCTCGCTGGCGCATTGCGGCACCCTGCATCTGGATGAAATGGCAGAATTTGCAAGAAGCGTCCTGGAAATGCTGCGCGAACCCATGGAAACCGGTGCCATCACCATATCGCGCGCAGCGCGCAAATTGAATTACCCTGCCCGGTTTCAACTGGTGGGCGCCATGAATCCCTGTCCCTGCGGGTACCGTGGCCATCCTTCAGGACGCTGCCACTGTACCCCGGAGCAGGTTGCCCGATATGCGCGCCGCATTTCCGGGCCGTTGCTGGACCGCATTGATTTGCAACTGGAGGTTCCGGCGCTTGCTCCCGGTGAGTTGCAGGAGGGCCCCGCTGGCGAATCGAGCAGCCAGATTCGGGCCAGGGTGATGCAGGCAGTCGATCGTCAGTTACGGCGACAGGGGCGGTGCAATGCCCTGCTCACAGGCGCTGAATTGACGCGCCATGTGGCTCTGGACGAGGCCGTGCAACGCTTTCTGTTGCAGGCCGCACAACAATTCCAGCTGTCCGCGCGTGCGATGCATCGGGTGTTGCGGGTTGCGCGAACGGTTGCTGACATCGAAGGCCGGGACCAGGTGGACCGTACGGCCCTGGGTGAGGCCTTTTGCTATCGGGGCAGTCTGTACAACCCCTGGTAATGGGTCCCTACTCGATCTCAGGCGCGACGTCAGTCGGCTTCTTCTTTCCCAGAAACATCATTTGCAGTGCCGGAGCCACCACCAGAAGCATGATGGGCCCCAACAGCATGCCCCCCACGACGACCGTTGCAAGCGGTCGCTGCACCTGGCTGCCAATACCCGTGGACAGGGCCGCGGGCAATAGTCCAATACAGGCAGAAAGGGCTGTCATCAGCATCGGTCTCATGCGTTGTTCCGCAGCATTGAACATGGCTTCCAGTGGTTGCATGCCCTCTACCACCAGGTGATTGTAGTAGGTGATGACGAGAATGCCGTTCATGACGGATACGCCGAAAAGCGATACAAACCCGATGGCCGCCGAAACGCTGAGATGCAGCCCGGTAACATATAGCGCGATGATGCCGCCCGCGATGGAAAACGGAATCGCTGCCATGGCGAGGAGGCTGTCGCGCAAGGAGCTGAACAAGGTGTACAGCAAGACCAGGATGATGGCGATGGCAACGGGCAGAATCAATTCCAGTCGTTTCTTGGCCAGTTGCAACTCCTCAAATTCGCCTGCCCAGACCAAGCGATAGCCTTCGGGCAAAGTCACCTTTCTGGCAATGCGCTCCTGGGCTTCTGCCACCGTGCTTCCCAGGTCACGGCCCCGGACACTGAACTTGACAGGGACGAAGCGCTGGTTTTTTTCGTGATAAATATAGGAAGCTCCGGTGTCCAGTGAAATGGTGGCCAATTCGTTCAGCGGAATGTAGGCAGTATCTCCGGTGGCCGTCTGGTATCCCACCTTGATGCGTCCCACCGCTTCGATATCTTTCCGGTATTCCGGAGAAAGGCGTACCGTCAGGGCAAATTGCCGGTCTCCCTCATAAACTGTGGTGGCTTGGGTGCCGCCCAAGGCGGCTTGCACGACGGTGTTGACGTCGCCGGTATTCAGTCCGTAACGGGCTGCCTTGGCACGATCAATCGTGATGTTCAGATTGGGCTGCCCCATGACCCTGAAAACGCCCAGATCGGTAACCCCCTTGATTTGTGACATTTCGGCCTGTACCTGATCGGCAAGCTTTTCAAGGACACCCAGGTCAGGACCAACGATCTTGATGGAGTTGGCACCCTTGATTCCGGATAACCCTTCTTCCACGTTGTCCTGGATGTACTGGGAAAAATTAAGCTCTACCCCGGTATATTCCCTGGAAAACTCCTGCTGGAGCTGGTCAATCAGGTGTTTCTTGGTCATGCCGCTGGGCCATTCATCATACGGTTTGAGCGGGACAAAAAATTCGGCATTGTAAAAGCCGGCAGCATCGCTGCCGTTGTCAGGGCGGCCATGCTGTGAAACTGCCGTGATGACTTCGGGATGGCTGATCAGGATCTGGCGCATCCGGTCCACCACGGGGGCCCCGGCCTCAAGGGAAATGGTTGGAGGAAGGCTGGCACGGATCCACAGGTTTCCCTCCTCCAGCGTTGGAAGAAACTCGGAGCCGATGCGGAAAAACAAGATGACGGACAGCGTGAGAAATAACACACCAATCATGACCGTGCCGCGGACATGCCCCAGTGCCCACCGCAATACGGGGCGATAGAATTCGCGCAGCTTTTGCACGATGAGCGTTTCTTTCTCACTGACCTGTTTGGGCAGCAGCAATGAGGCCAAAACTGGTGTGACGGTGAATGTGGCTAACAGGGCACCAGCCAGGGCGTACCCATAGGTTCTTGCCATGGGCCCAAAGATCTGGCCCTCGACGCCTTGCATGGTGAAAAGCGGAATGAACGCTGCCACCGTAATGGCTGTTGAAAAAAGGATGGCGCGGTCCACCTGGATGGAGCTGATGAAAATCATGCGCAGGCGATTGGTCCACCCATGGCTTGTGAGAAGCTGGCGATACCCGCTTTGGGCCTGATCATGCAGGATCTCGGTTCGGGCATCATCCCTTTTTTGAAGGTTTCTGAAGATGTTTTCCACCAGAATGACAGCCGAGTCCACGATGATGCCAAAGTCAACAGCGCCCAGGGACAGCAGATTGGCCGACTCACCTGCCAGGACCAGGATGATGATGCTGAAAAACAATGCGAAGGGGATGTTTGCGCTGACGATGACGGCACTGCGCAAGTCACCTAAAAACACCCACTGAATGAAAAAGACCAGAAGGCAGCCAAAAATCAGATTATGGACCACGGTATGGGTGGTCACTGATACCAGCGAGGTCCGGTCGTAGAATGGCACAAGCTTGATGCCGGCGGGCAGGCTGCCATCGCTGTTGATTTTTTCAACCTCGGCCTTGATGCGAGCCACCACATCGTTGGTTTGCATGGTTCTGTTCATGACGACGATGGCTGCCACCACATCATTGTCATGATCCCGTCCAGCCCTGCCCAATCTTGGAACATGACCTACATACACGCGGGCAACATCCTTGACGCGAACAGGAATGCCCTTCGGTGCGCTCAGTACGATATCCTCGATATCGCCCACCTTGTATCCACGGGTCAGGTCCAGGGCGCCGCCACTGTCAATCAGGCCGATGCCGCGGATATTCACGGACTGCTGGCCGAAATTGATCGAACGGCCGCCCACGTTGATATTTGAATTGCCAATGGCTGCAAGCAATTGAGGTACGGTGACGTTGTATGCCTCGAGTTTGTGAAGATCGGCCTCCACCTCGAATTCCTTGGTGGTGCCTCCCCAGGTGTTGACCTGTACCACCCCGGGTACCGTAAGCAAACGCCGTTGTACGATCCAGTCCTGCACGGTACGCAGATTGGTCAGTCCAAAATCAGCGGGCCCTGTAATCTGATAGCGATAGACTTCACCGACCAGGCTGGAGGCCTGAATCTGGGGCACGACATTATTGGGAAGGCTGACGTTCTGTTGTAAGTTCAGTGCGGCCTGTGTGTAGGCAAAGTAATAATCGATGCCATAGTTGAACGTGACGCGTAAAAACGACAGCCCGGTGAATGAGGTTGAGCGGATGATCTCAACGCCTGGCGTTGCAGCCAGGCCCACCTCCATGGGTGTCGTGTAGTACCGCTCCATTTCTTCGGCGGAAAGCCCAGGTGCCTGGGCTGTGATTTCCAGAATGACCGGCGCCGGGTTTGGATAGGCTTCGACGTTGAGTTTGTAGTAGGCAAACAAGCCGGCGCAGAGAAAAGCCAGCAGCAGGATCAGGATGATGGGACGGCGGCTGAGCGAGAACGCCAGAATGTTCTTGAGCATTTTTCAGCGGGTCTCGGTTTCGTAAGCATGACTCAGAAAAATGGCTCCTTCAGAAGCGACGATTTCCCCGGGCATCAATCCCGTTAAAATTTGATATGCGCCGTCCTGTTGCAACCCCAGGGTGACGGTGCGTTTGAAAAACCGGTGACGATCGGTCGTCACCCAGGCCGTCATGGTGCCGTCTCCTTCGCGCACAATGCCATCCAGCGGCACGGCCGGTGAGCGCTTCGCTTCTCCGGCCTGGATTACAAAATTTGCCAGCATGCCCGGGCGTAATTCATGCTTCGCATCCTGAACCTCCGAGCGCACCAGGACGCGATGTGTGCCAGGATCGACTGCGGCGCCTATATTGGTGATCTTTCCCTGGAACAACCTGTCGGGATAGGCCATCAGCCTGACTTCCACTGGTTGTCCTGTCCGCAGCATGGGAACATCGCTTTCCGGCACGTTGGCCAACATCCACAGGAGTGATATGTCTGCCACCGTAAAAGGTGCCGGGGCAGTACCCGGTTGTGTCAGGGTGCCAGGAGCGGCATTTCTGCTCACCACCCTGCCACTGATCGGACTGCGGACCAGGAGCGAGGCATCAATGTGACGGTTTGCAATCAGGACATCGATCTGGGATTCTGATTTTCCGAAAATGCGCACGGCATCCCTGGCGGCCTTGTAAGCGCCCTCGGCGCTTTGCTGGTCAGAGATTGCCTGCTGCAAGTCCTTCTGGGAGATGCCCTGCACTTCAAAGAGCTGGCGTGCACGGTCCAGGGCACGCGTCGTCAATTCTCGCACGCTCGCTGCAGAAATCAATGTGGATTCAGCCTGAAGCAGATCAGGGCTGTCCACGGCATACAAGGGTTGCCCCTTTTCCACATCACGGCCTACATCCGAGAAAACCTCGGAGATTTTTCCGGCATAGGTGGGAAACACTTGAACCGATTTATCGTCGTTGAAGGCAATGCTTCCCATCGCATCTTGCTTTGGCACGAAACTGCGTTCTTCGACGACCGCCACTTTAATCAGTTTGACCTGTGTGTCAGACAAATCGATATGCTGGTCTGTAGTCGAAGCGCTCGAGGTGGCGTTGGTGGTGTTGACCGTGACGGCGTGCGTCGGCCAGACCCAGTAGGATGCCAATGCGGCAAACAGGGTTACGGCGGACAAGAGAACCAGCTTTTGTTTGGGTGTCTTCATTGCGATTGCGCTCCCTTCTGCGTCCCGAGCATGGCTTCATCGGTGCGATGCCACCAGCCGCCCCCAAGGGCCTGGTACAACGCTGCCGTATCTCCAAAACGGTTTGTCTGTATTTGTGTGAGCGTGATGGTGGACTGCTGATAGGTCTGGTCGGCTGCCAGCAGGATTTGATAGCTGACCTGCCCCACTTCGTATTGCTTGCGCGTGATGTCCAGTGCATTTTTTGCGGCCTGCTCGGATTTGCGCGCGGTTTTGAACGCTTCCGCATCCGATTGAATGGCGTGCAGGGTGTCGGCCACGTTCTGAAACGCGGCGAGTACGGTGCTTTTGTACTGGGCGGCCGCCTGAACCAGCGCTTCCCTTGACCCCTGCTCCCTGGCGCGCAGCGTGCCACCGTCGAAAATCGGCACTGCAATGTCGCCGATCAGGTTGAAGAACCCCCCTCCCGTCTGAAACATCTGGCTTGGAACGGAAGCTTCTCCCCCGAGCATGCCGGTAATGGAAAACTGCGGAAACCGGTTTGCCAGGGCCACGCCGATTTGTGCGTTGGCCGCATGCACCTGCTCCTCTGCAGCCCGGACATCGGGTCGTTGCTCCACCAGCTTGGAAGGAATGGAGAGGGGCAACTCCTGCGGCAAGTGCAGCGATGAAAGCTCGAAGGTTTCCGGAACGTCATCGCCGGGAAGGTGTCCTGCCAGAACGCGGATCAGGTCGCGGGTTTGTTCCAGCTGTTGCTGCAATGGAAGCAGGGCTTGTTCTGCTTGCGAGAGTGCCAGCTCCTGCTCCGACACATCGATGCCCGTGACATAGCCAAACTTGAATTGATGGCGGACGATATCAAGCGTTTTGCGATTATCCTCGACGATGTTCTGGACGGCCTTGATCTGGGCACGCAACGAAGCTTCCTGCAATGCTGCGGCAATGACGTTGGATGCCAGCGTGATATAGGTGGCTTCGAGCTGGAATTTTTGAAATTCGGTCTGCGCCTCTAGGGACTCCAGCGCCCGGCGATTTCCACCAAAGACGTCGGGTACGTAATTGAGCGTTACCTGCGCCGTGTGAAAGTTGTAATAGACAGGCCCGTTATAGGGCGCCGGTCCAGCCGGGTTTGAGTAGGTTTGTATCAGGGTGCCGTTACCCTGGATGCCGGGTGAGTTGCCACCCATGTTACCTGCCAGCTTGTTGCGCGAAGGCAGGTACTCAAGACCCACTGTGGGGTAAAAGAAGCCTTGCTGGGCGACGACATTTTGTTGGGCCTGCCGCAGTGCCGCCTGGGCTGCCTCGATTGTCGGGTTGGCCTTGAAAGCTTTCTCGATGAGCGAATTGATCTGGGGTGACTGGAATAGCGTCCACCAGTCGAAGGGAATATCCTTGAGAGCGTCAAAATGCTGGGCGTCACGCGCCGACTGGGATGCCGACGCAGTCTGCTCGACCGTCTGGTGAGGAACGTAACCAGCGGCGGCGGGGGCCTCCGGCCGCTTGAAGTCAGGACCGACAGCACAACCCGTCAGCATGGCGCTGATCAGAAGCGAGGAGGCGAGGCCCAGGGGGGCTTTCGCGACGCGAGGCTTTCTTTCGACAGAGTTCACAGGTGGCGTTCCTTAATGGACAATGGTCCCGTTTGTCTCAAACTGAAATATAAGATCAGGCCCTGGTTTAAACTGCTGGCACATTCTGGCGACATTTTCTGACACGAAACTGACAACGATGCGGATACTGATAGTCGAGGATGACAGAACGCTCGGAAGGGCCATGGCGGCTTCCCTGAAGCACGCCGGATTTGCTGTGGATATTGCAGAGAATGTTGCACAGGCGCTGCATGTGCTGGCCGGGGAGAATTTTGACGCGCTGGTGCTTGACCTGGGGCTGCCCGACCGGGATGGATACGATATCGTCAGGCACTTGCGCCATCGTGGCCAGCCTGTGCCGGTATTGATTCTGACGGCCCGTGATGCCGTGGAGGATCGGGTCCAGGGGCTGGACCTTGGCGCTGATGACTACATCGTGAAACCCATTGCCATGGCCGAGCTGCAGGCCCGCTTGCGCGCCCTCATCCGCCGCGGTTTTGGCACCGTGAGTTCGCGGTTCAGCATTGGCGGGCTGGAACTCGATACGGCGGGCAAGCGGGCATTCTTGATGGGGCAAGCGCTGGAGTTGTCCGGAAGGGAATGGGGCGTTCTGGAATATCTGGCTACGCATACCCGGCGCATCGTATCAAAGGAACAGTTGATTCAGGCCATCACCGGCCTGGGCCAGGAGCTGAGCGAAAATGCCATAGAAGCTTATGTGCATCGTCTGCGCAGCAAAATCGAAGGCTCGGGAACCGTGATTCGAACCGTTCGCGGATTGGGGTACATGCTTGAGAAAGTCGATGAATCACCGCTCTAGCCTTTATCGTATGCTGCTCAAGTGGTTGCTGGGACCACTGATCCTCATCCTGCTGATCAGCTCGATACTGGCTTATGTTTTTTCCCTCAAGGCGGCCATGAACGTTTACGATCTGGGGCTGCTGGATAACGCCCTGGATCTGTCCAAGCAGATTGAAATCCATCAAGGACAGATGACGATCAATTTGCCACTTGCAGCCCAGCAGATGCTGCAGGAAAACAATGACGATCGCGTCACTTACGCGGCCTGGGATGACAAGGGGCAGGTATTTTCAGGAAATTCCGGGTTGTTTCGCATGGGCGTGCTTCCTGTGGAAGGCAACCATCTGTTCCAGGACGTCACTCTTGACGGTGAAGAAAACCGGGCGGTGGTTTTGCGTGGAAAAACCGGAGCAAACACCTATTACATTGCCGTGGCCCAGACGCTGCATGGCCGCAACCGGCTGACGGACGGAATCTTTGCCAGCATCTTGTTGCCCGAGGTGTTTCTGGCACTGGTGTCCATTGCGGTCATTCTGTTTGGCGTCCGGTTTGCATTGTCTCCGGTCAAACTGCTGCGCAACGAAATCATCAGCCGCTCATCTGTGGACTTAAGACCCATCGAAGAAGCAACGGCGCCCGCAGAACTTTTCCCCATCGTTCACGGGATTAACGAACTCCTTGAAAATCTTGCCGCTTCGTTTGCAAGCCATCGCCGCTTCATTGCGGATGCGGCCCACCAGCTGCGCACCCCGCTGGCGTCCCTGAGCAGCCAGATTGAGGTTGGGTTGGAAACTCCGCCGCAGGATGTCAGCAAACTGCTGCGCGATCTTCTGAAGACCACCCAGCGCACCACCCATCTGGCCAACCAGCTGTTGTCCCTGGCCCGCCTCGAGCATACCGAGCAGAGCATGCTGGAAGTCGCTGCCGTCGACCTTGAGTCCCTGTTTCAGGAGGTGTCAGCGGATTTCGTGACCCTGGCGGCGCGCAAGGGTGTGGAACTGGAATTTTGCCTGCAGCCTGCCCGGGTATGGGGTAGCCCGTTGATGTTGCGGGAGATGTTGGCCAACTTGCTGGATAATGCCGTGCGCTATACACCCGCCGGCGGCAGGGTCCTGGTGGGCCTGCAACTCCTGGAAAACCAGGTGTTCCTCAGCGTTGAGGACAACGGTCCGGGTGTCCCGGAAGCCGAACTGGAAAAGCTGGGAACCCCTTTTCACCGTCTGCCCTCGGATCAGCCGGAAGGGTGCGGGCTGGGTCTTGCCATCGTGCGCGAAATCAGCCGGTTGCACGATGCGCAGGTCTCATTTCACCCGGGTCAGGACGGAACCGGCCTGAAAGCGGTCGTGAGTTTCGGAAAACGGGTGGGTTAGGGCTTCTGTTTTTCCAGGGCGGCGACGCGCGCTTCCAGCTCGACCACCTTCTCCCGGGTGCGGGCCAGCACCTTCATCTGTACATCAAACTCTTCCCGTGTCACCAGATTGACCTTGGCAAAAAGGCCCGTTAACAAGGCGCGCGCATTCTTTTCAAAGTCGGCAGCGGGTGTTTTGGCCAGCAGTTCTGTCAGGCGGTGGGAGACGTCGTCGATAAAACCTTGTGTATTCATGATGGGGATTCCAGTTAAATTTTGTTTCAGTATTGCACTATCACAGGCCAAAACCAAGCTGGCGCGCACTGTATTGGTGCAAAAATTCCGCATTGAGCAGTGGGCACAGCGTAAATCAGTCCATATGGCCAGCGATTTCGGCGCATTTCAGAGTTGGCACGCCCCATGCTTTATATCTCCAGTGTGTCGTTTCATTCATGAGATCGGAGCGCCAATTGAAATCGAACTTGACCAACCTAGTGAGGGAGAATAGCAAATGAAACATCATCATCGTAGTGCCATCAGCGTGGCCATTGCCCTGGCAGTGATGGCTTCTGCCAGTGCCCGTGCGGAAGAAAATCTGACCGTGGCCGATGCCACATCCGTCACTGTGGCAGATGCCACCCCGGCGCCAGCACCCGCAGATGCCAAGCCCAAGGGCCCAACCCTGGGAGAAATTCTTGGCAATTCTTCCATTGATGTCAAAGGCTATCTGGATGCCAGCTACATCAGCCACAGCCAAACGCCCAACTCCAGCGTCCAGGTTTTTGATACCAGCAAGAATTCATTTGGGCTGCACCAGGCCGGAATTACGGTATCGAGCACCCCGAAGGAAGGGTTTGGTGGTGTGCTCAACCTTACAGCCGGAAGTGACGCAGGTATTTTCTGCTCCTACGGAGGTTGCTCCACGTCGGGAAGCACGGCGGGTTCCGGTGGCAACTTTGATGTAACCCAAGCCTATGCCCAGTATGCGTCCGGGATGTGGACCGTCATTGGCGGTAAATTCGCCACCCTGGCCGGTGCCGAAGTCATCGACAGTTCTGCGGACACCAACATCACCCGGTCCATCCTGTTTGGCAAGATTCCCTTTACCCACACCGGTATCCGTGCCACGGCAGCGTTGAGCGACAGCACCAATCTGATCATGGGGCTCAATAACGGCTGGGATCAGGTCACCGACATGAACAGCTCCAAGACGGCAGAACTGGGTCTGACCACTGCGTTCACCAAAGACACGTCGCTGGCCGTGAGTCTGTATAGCGGCTCGGAATCCATGCTGCCGACGACGACCTCCATGGTGGCCACTGCAGTTCCCGGGGCGGTTAACGGAACGCGCACGCTGGTGGACGTGGTCTTTACCAGTAACCTCACGGACACCACGACCTTCATCCTGAACGGCGATCATGTGTCTCAGGACAATGTCTATGGACTGGGGACGGAAAAGTATTGGGGGCTTGCGGGTTACCTCAACTACCAGATGAGCGAAAAGTACCGTTTGTCGTTTCGTGCTGAAGAGTTGAGGGATGATTCCGGAATTGCGGTGGCCACTACGGGCACCCCTCCCGGTTCCAATACCCTCAAGGAAGTGACGCTGACTTTGGGTTATGCACCGGTCAAGAGCTTTGAGTTGCGCGGTGAAGTGCGTTCAGATCACGCAGACAAAGCCGTATTCCTGGATTCCAACCTGATTCCCCAATCCAGCATGCTGACCGTGGGCGTTCAGGGCATTTACAAGTTTTGAAACGTTTTGATCATTTCATTCAGGAGGCAACATGAAGCTCGTTACTGCAATCATCAAGCCGTTCAAGCTTGACGAGGTGCGGGAGGCCTTAAGCGCCATTGGCGTACAAGGCATCACCGTTACTGAAGTGAAAGGCTTTGGCCGGCAAAAAGGGCACACCGAACTTTACCGGGGCGCTGAATATGTGGTTGATTTTTTGCCCAAGGTGAAGCTCGAGGCCGCAGTTAAAACCGAGATGCTGGATCGTGTGATCGAAGCCATCGAAAAGTCAGCAAACACTGGCAAGATCGGCGACGGCAAGATCTTCGTCTATGAACTGGAACAAGTTGTGCGTATCCGGACCGGTGAAACCGGTGCGGACGCACTGTGAGGGGAACGACCATGAAAACACTGTTGAACACATTCAAGGCCGCGATGCTGGTTTTGGCCCTGTCGATCGGATCGGGACACGCCTTGGCCGACGACAAGGCAGATGCCCCGGCTGCGGCACCTGCCGCTGCTGCCGCGGCAGCCCCTGCTGCGGCCCCGGCTGC
>VFSW01000829.1_pt1 | contig 45785 bp, 46 predicted proteins | sample 5358111 | NCBI WGS metagenome assembly VFSW01 (sample SAMN11554181, study PRJNA540505) | mine drainage metagenome | isolation source: sediment from site ElyBrook_90M | place: USA: Ely Copper Mine, Vershire, VT | collected 2017
GAGCGGCGTGTTTCACCTGGCGAATTGAAGAAACCGGCGGTGGTGATTGCGCTGGTGCTGGTTGGATTCATTGCGGGCGTTCCTCCGGCGATGATGGCGGCGATTGGCGCGGCGCTGATGCTGATTACGCGAACGCAGAATCCGAGAGAAGTTTACGACGAGGTTGATTGGGGATTGCTGGTATTTTTTGTGGGATTGTTTTTGATTGTGGGTGGAGCGGAGAACGCGGGATTGACGGCGATGCTGTTTGGATTTGCAGAGCATTTCAATTTGCAGAATGGCGCAGTGCTGACGGTGGTGGCGGCGTTTTTGTCGAATGTGGTGAGCAATGTTCCGGCGGTGATGCTGATGAAGTCTCTGATACCGAGCTTCAGGGATGCGCATACGGGATGGCTGGTGCTGGCGATGGCGAGCACGCTGGCGGGAAATTTGACGATCACGGGATCGGTGGCGAATTTGATAGTGGTGGAGCGGGCGAGGAACGAAGTGCGGATTGGATTTTGGGATTACTCTCGGGTGGGGATTCCGGTGACGCTGGGGACGCTGCTGATAGGTTGGGCGTGGCTAACCTTGTTTCATTGATGCACGTCAGATGAGCAGGGACTAAGGGACTGAGGGACTGAGGAACTGAGGGACTGAGGAACGAGAGAGTGACTAGATGAAGTTTTTTGTATTGATAGTGATGGTGATGAGTTCGGTGTGGATGCGGGCGGAGGATGCGAAGCCGCTGCCTGATATCAGGGCGTTGATGGTGGAGGTGAGCGAGCATCAGAAGCAGTTGGAGAAGGTGCGAGAAAACTATACGTATAATTCGGTGGCGACGACGGAGGATTTGGATTCGAGTGGCAAGGTGAAGAAGACTGAGGTGGAGGAGAGCGAATGTTTTTTTGTGCATGGACACGAGATTTGCCGCGAAGTGAAGAAGGATGGGAAGGAGTTGGACGAGCATGATGCGAAGAAGGAGACGGAGCGGGTGACGAAGCTGGTGGAGAAGGCGGAGAAGACGCCATCAGATCAACCGCTGGAGGGGCAAGTGGTGAGCGTGCGGAAGATATTGGAGATTATGGATGTGCAGAATGCGCGGCGGGAGAATTACAGAGGCCGTTCTACGATAGTCTTTGATTTTGTGGGGCGGAAGGATGCGAAGACGAGCGGGATGATGGAGGATGCATCGAAGAAGTTGAAGGGAACGGTTTGGGTGGATGAGGCTGATAAACAGATAGCGCATTTGGAAGCGATATTTACGGATAATTTTCGTGTGGGAGGCGGGCTGGTGGCGACAGTGGATAAGGGCTCGCGATTTTATTTTGATCAGGCGCAGGTGAATGGGGAGCTTTGGCTGCCGATGGGAGCCGAGGGAAATGTGAATGCGCGCTTGTTCCTGTTGAAAGGGATGCGGCAGCACTTTGTGGAACGGGAATCGAATTATGAGAAGTTCAAGGTGGATGCGGAACAACAGAAGTCGGAAGCAAAGAAATAGAGGGGATAGAATTTAGATTATGTATTCGAGACGGATCAGGGTAGAGATAGTGGATGCGGCGGGAGAGGGGCGGGTGTGCCCGCTTAAATGGATAGATAACTTTGCGATGCGGAACTTTACGAATGAAGCGATGTTTGATGATACGTTGCCGGTGGAGGATGGTTTGCTGGAGGTGGGAAAGCGTGTGCCGATGGAGGAGTTGCGTGCGGCGATGGAGGATTGGATACGTCGGAAGGGGTGGTTGAAAGCTGGGGAGCGGATAAGATTTGGTGAGATTTGAAAGGGGTAGATTTAAGCGGAATTATCTTGACTTGAAGTGAATATTTACTAATAATTTGTGGCATCCGATTATGTTCCATATTCAAGCTCGAAATTTGTAAGGAAATTCAGGTTTGATCGAGGTCCCGCTTCCCTCTAAGTCCGCAGGGTTCGATCAGTAGAGGTTTTGTGAAACTGAATGGCTAATTGAATCTTCCGGCGTGGTCGCAGCAATGGTGGTATACCTCGCCGAAGTTATTCAGGCAAAAGATTTCCATGCACACCATGTGTTTCTTATGGTGGCGAGAAGGCGTGAGTTTGAAGGCGCGAAAGTGGAATTTTCGTTTTATGAAAATGAACGAATTATCATGCGATTTTTCCATTAGTACACATTATGATGGTTCAATCCCATAAGGCTCTGAAGTCAGAAGTGAAAGAAGGCTCTTAGGTCAGAAGTGAACGAGAGCTCTTAGATCAGAGCTGAAATGCTGCGGCGCAAAACTTAACTCAGAATTGAAAGGTCAGGAGAGAATGATGCGAGTGAAGAGCTATTTGCAAGCGTGTATCTTGTTGGCGGTGGTGATGAGCGGGTTTGGATTCACAGCACAGGCGGAAAGCCTGCAGACGCGCCATGTATTTGCCGCGGTGGCGAAAGGACAGGCGCAGGTGCAGGGACATCTGCCAGCGACACAGGTATTGCAGTTGGATGTTTTGCTTCCCTTGAGCGATCAGAAGGGACTTGATGAATTTGTGGCGAATCTGTATGACCCGAGGAGCCATAGTTATCAGCAGTACTTGACGCCGGAGGAATTTTCAGCGCGTTTTGGACCGAGCCAGCAGGATTATGAAGCGACCGTACGGTACATGGAGACGCATGGATTGACGGTAGTGGGCGGATCGCTTCTGGCAATGGATATACAGGTGAAGGGGCCTGTGAGCGCGATTGAATCGGCGTTTCATGTGCAGATGCTGACCTATCAGCATCCGGCGGAGAAGCGGATATTCTACTCACCGGATCGCGAGCCGTCAGTGGATTTGCCGTTTGCGTTGTGGCATGTTTCGGGAATGGATAATTATTCGATTCCGAAGCCGATGTTGTCGAGCAAGCAGCTAGTCAAGATCAATTCAAACACACCGAGACCGAATACATCGTACACCGGTTCCGTGTTCGGATACTTCATTGGCAGCGATATGCGCGCGGCCTACTACGGTGGCACGCAGTTGACCGGAGCGGGTCAGCACCTTGGACTTTTGGAGTTCTACGGAACCGATCTGGTTGATTTGTACAACTACTATTCGGTAGTTAACGCATTTACTTCACCATCACAGAGCCTGAATGTTCCCATTACGATTTTATCGACGGATGGCACACCGACTAGCTGCGATTATTTAAGCGGGTGTGATGATTTCGAACAGACGATTGATATGCAGGAGGCAATCGGTGTTGCGCCTGGTCTTGCGAGCCTGGTGATGTATGTGGGATCGACGGATACGGCGATGATCTCGGCGATGGCAGTACGCAGGCCGTTGCCGACGACGATCAGCAGTTCGTGGGTTTGGACACCGGTTGATACGAGCACATTGAATCCATTGTTTGAACGCATGGCTGCGCAGGGTCAGAGCTTCTTTAACGCAGCGGGTGATTGGGGTAACTGGTCACCGACCAATGTTTCAGCATGGCCGGCCGAAAGTGACTATGTGACGGCGGTTGGCGGCACTTCATTAACAACGAACGGAGCGGCAGGCCCTTGGATATCAGAGAGCGCATGGGTAGACGGTGGCAGCGGCGTTTCACCGGATAGCATTCCGATCCCGTATTGGCAGCAGTATGCGGGCGTGATCAACAGCGGCAATGGTGGATCGACGGTTTACCGCAACGGACCTGACGTATCGGCGAATGCTGACTTTAACTACGTAGCATGCGGTGACCAGGCAGGTTGCTATGGAGGTTATGGCGGAACCAGCTTTGCGGCACCGGTTTGGGCCGGGTATGTTGCGTTGCTGAACCAGGAACGAGCGCAGTTCAGAAGGCCAAATATTGGCTTCCTGAATCCAGAGATTTACTGGAATAATTCCATGTCGATCAATTATGGAAGCAATTTCTGGTACAGCTATACCTTCCATGACACCATGACTGGCAGCATTGGTTCCTTCAACGCGGTGAGTGGGTATGACCTGGTGACAGGATGGGGCAGTCCGAATGGAACGGGCTTTTTCATTGACTACATGAAGAAGTAAGCTTGCGGCGGGAAAAAGAGTGAAGAAAAACGCCCCGGAGTCAAGAACTCCGGGGCGTTTTTCAATTGGGCGAAGAATGGTTACAAGCCACTTGGCTTTATCAATCCGTACATCTATGCGGAGAAGATCACATCGGATTGTACGACGGATTTCTACGGCGTGACGAGTGGAGTGAGCGGCAGCTACTCGGCCGTTAAGGGCTACGATCTTGTGAGTAGATGGGGCATCCCGAATGAAACTGGGCTGATTAATGAGCTTGTGACATTGAAGTAAAGAGGTAAAGTAGGCAGGTTCAATCCAGAATGACCGGGGTTAGCTCTCCGGGCATTTCTGCGCAGGCGGGAAGTTCAGATAGGAAGCGCGAAGCGCAATGTTTATCGAAGTGCGAGGGGTGAACATATTCACAGGGTGAGCATTTGAAGGGTATAAGAAGAGTTAGGTGGAAACGCTAGCTCAGAGCCATGGGGAATGTAAACATGCAAATAAAACTTTGGATTAAAAAAGATTGCAATTTTGTAATTTAGTGGTTCAAATTTTATAAAAATTATGTTTATTATAGGTGGGCTCAAAAAGAGCCCTGGAGATTCAAGCATAAACCGGAGATCGGATTACGGTGAATTGTTTGAATTTCACAATGGATGGAAGTACTCCCTATTTTGCCCCAGGCATTGAACTTGATTGAAGCTGAACTCATTTTGATCAGCTCAGCACATCGGAGTTCTGCACAAGAAGTGCGAATTGCAACTCGGTCAAAAAGTTTCACATCGAAATTCGTATGCGAGGCTCATGCGAGAGCCTCGTCGATCAGGCAAATTAACCACGTAGAGGAGAGTGTATGTTCCGTAAACAGAGTCTCAACATGTTGATGGTCGCACTGATGCTGGTTGGTGCAACTGTTGTAGCGCAGTCCGAAACATTTATGACGCGTCACACGCGTGATGCGGTGGTGAGCAGGCAGGCAACGATGGCGGGCCATATGCCGTCAGCGCAGGTGATGCAGGTTGACGTAGTTCTACCTTTGAGCGACCAGGCGGGATTGGATGCCTTCTTGAAATTGCTCTATGACCCGAACAGCCCGTCTTATCGCCAGTTCCTGACGCCGAAGGAGTTTACGGCGTTGTACGGGCCGAGCCAGCAGGATTATGACGCGACGGTACGTTACCTTGAGCTTCATGGCTTGACGGTGGTGGGTGGCAGCCGCGATGGAATGGATATCCAGGTTCGCGGGCCGGTGTCGGCGATTGAGTCTGCGTTCCATGTGACGATGAACAATTATCAGCATCCGACAGAGAACCGCATGTTCTATGGACCGGATCGCGAGCCGACGACGGATCTGCCGTTTGCACTGTGGCATGTATCGGGGATGGATAACTACTCGATACCTCACAGCCGTTTGGTATCGAAAGCAGATTATGCGATGGCGCATGGAATTCCGGTGGAGCAAGTGGTAACGCACGCGACGACGGGTTCGGGGCCATCGGCATCGTTCCTGGGCAGTGATATGCGCGCAGCTTATTATGGCGGGACGTTGACGGGTGCAGGACAGAGCCTTGGTCTGCTGGAGTATTACGGCACGGATCTGTCAGACTTGTCGACCTATTACGCGAATGTTCACCAGACTAATACTGTTCCGGTGACAATCTTGTCGACAGATGGCACGAGCACCAGCTGTGTGTATTCGAGCGGGTGCGATGACACGGAGCAGACGCTGGATATGACACAGGCACTTGGCATGGCGCCTGGTTTGGCGAGCCTGGTGATGTATGTTGGCTCGACGGATACGGCGATGATCAGCGCGATGACGACACACAGCCCTCTGCCGCAGACAATTGGCTGCAGCTGGGGATGGACGCCGGCCGATCCGAGCACGCTTGATCCTTATTTCCAGAAGATGTCGGCACAGGGACAGAACTTCTTTGCGGCATCTGGCGACAGCAAGACTTGGTCCAGAAGGGTTGAAGCGTGGCCGGCCGATGATGACTATGTCGTTGCGGTTGGCGGCACTGACCTGGTGACGGCGAGCGCCGGTGGAGCATGGAAGAGCGAGACGGCGTGGGTGGACAGCGGCGGCGGCATTTCACCGGACAAGATTGCGATTCCCAGCTGGCAGAAGCTTGCCGGCGTGATCAACTCGACAAACAAGGGATCGACGACGTATCGCAATGGGCCTGATGTGAGCGCGAATGCGAACTTCAGTTTTTATGTCTGCGCGGATCAGACGACCTGCACGGCAAACAGTTACGGAGGCACGAGCTTTGCAGCGCCGATGTGGGCCGGCTACATGGCGCTTGTGAACCAGCAGTTGGTAGCCGATGGCTACAAGCCGCTTGGCTTCATCAACCCGTACATTTATGCGGAGAATATTACTTCGCAGTATGCAACGGATTTCCACGATGTTACGAGCGGCTGCGCCGGCACTTATTGCGCAGTGAAGGGATATGATCTGGTGACCGGATGGGGCAGCCCGAATGGGGCTGGCTTGCTGAATGAGCTGGTGACGTTGAAGTAGGATTAGCCTGAAATGCAGTCAATCATGGAGGGAGCCCATGCCGCGAGGTTTGGGCTCTTTTCATTGCAGTCTAAAGCGTTGACTTGGCGGTTCAAATCGAGTATTCTGTAATCCTTGCGCGGTGTTGCGCCTTGGGTCTGTGTGTGCTCACCCGGACCGTGGCTTGAAGTCGGCGGAGCTGGATTGAAGCGGGCTTGAGGGCAGATGAAGGCGATGGCGTCCAAGTGGTTGAATTGCTTGGAGTTGCCAGGGTTCAGGATGAACCCGATTCCAGCAGTTCACACGCGATCAGACGATTCTGGACGTGAGATGGACAGGCGGTAATTCAGGCCATATTGCGTTTACGCAAGTGGCTGAATGGGTTTTGCAGCCTCTAAAAGCGGTTGGGGCTGGGTTTGGTTTTGAGAATTTCGAGATTGTTTTTTGAGAGCAGGAGCATGATGTCTACCTTTGTCCCAAGTGGCAAGAATATTGAACGCAAGTGGTTTGTGGTGGATGCCAGTGGGCAGACGCTGGGGCGTTTGGCAACCAAGGCAGCGAGTGTGCTTGCCGGCAAGCTGAACCCGAAGTATGTGCCTTACATTGATATGGGCGACCATGTTGTTGTGATCAACGCGGAGAAGATCCGGGTGACTGGATTGAAGGCGGAGACGAAGATGTATCGCCGTTACACGGGCTTTCCTGGTGGATTGCGCGAAGAGTCTTATACGAGACTTTTGGCGCGCAAGCCGGAGAAGATTGTGGAAGAGGCGATCAAGGGCATGTTGCCGAAGACGAAGATGGGGCGGCAGATGGCTACGAAGCTGAAGGTATATCGTGGCGAGCAGCATCCTCACGAAGCACAAGCGCCGCAACCGCTATCCGTTGCATAAGGTTTTTGGGCGGGCTCTGACGAGCCAGCCGGAGAGAGTCGAGAGAGAATGGCAGATTTGATTCAGTACTACGGAACTGGGCGTCGGAAGTCGGCGATCGCTCGTGTATTTCTGCGTCCAGGCACGGGTGCATGGAAGGTCAACGGCAAGGGTTTCGAGGAGTACTTCGTGACCGAGCAGCAGAGAGCGGCGGCAAAGCGGACATTGGTTGTTGCCAACCTTGAAGCGACCTTCGACGTGACTACGACGGTAAAGAGCGGCGGCGTATCAGCGCAGGCCGATGCAGTGAAGATGGGCATAGCCCGCGCACTGATCGAGTTCAACCCGGAGCTGAGGAAGACGCTCAAGGGTGAAGGGCTTCTGACCCGCGACGCCCGCGTGAAGGAACGCAAGAAGTACGGACAGAAGGGTGCACGTGCACGCTTCCAGTTCAGCAAGAGATAGTTTTCAGATGTCAGATGTCAGGGATCAGTTGGATCATTTGTGGAACGCACAGATTGAAAGCTGACTCCTGATTTCTGAGTTCTGATCCCTGTATTACCATCTCCCGCATAAGCGGGTTCAATCCGAGGGGGCAGGCGCCATTAGGCGTACGGAGCAACCACGGATGCAATCCACGAAGGAGGCCACTTGGCCACGATCACAATGAAGGAGCTGCTCGAAGCTGGAGTTCACTTCGGGCATCAGACGAAGCGCTGGAATCCCAAGATGAAGGAATACATCTTTGGCGAGCGCAACGGAATTTACATCATCGACCTGCAGAAGACGCTGAAGCTTTTCAAGGACGCGTCGAAGTATGTGACGGAGCTTTGCAGCACAGGCAAGACGATATTGTTTGTGGGAACGAAGCGCCAGGCACAGGATGCAGTTGCTGAAGAAGCGACGCGCGCAGGGATGCCGTACATCAACCAGCGCTGGTTGGGCGGATTGCTCACCAACTGGGTGACGGTGCAGAAGTCGGTGAAGCGCCTTCAGGAACTGGACGAGATGGCCACGGATGGCCGCTACGAGCTTTTGACGAAGAAAGAAGTCATCAAGCTGGAGCGTGAACGCAAGCATTTGCAGGCGAACCTTGCCGGCATCAAGAACATGAAGCGGCTCCCCGATGCGCTTTTCATCGTCGACTCGAACAACGAGGCGATTGCGGTGAAAGAAGCGCGCAAGCTGGGCATTCCGGTAGTGGCGGTTGTGGATACGAATTGCGACCCTACGGTTGTTGATTACGTGATCCCGGGCAACGACGATGCGCTGCGAGCGATTCGTTTGTTTACGTCGAAGATTGCCGATTCGGCAGCCGAGGGCGTGAACCTGGTGGGCGACAAGGCATTCACCGAGGAAGCACCGGAAGCTGAAGCAGCCGAGATTGAGGCTGCGCCAGTTGAGGATGTTGACCTTGAGGCTGCGCTGGGCGGCGGAATTCGCAAGGCCCCGGCTGTGGTTTCTGCGCTTGAAGAAGCTGAGGCTGCTGAAGGCGTTCTGTAAACATTTAGTGCACCATAGGGCGAAAGCGTGGCGCACAAATAAGCGCCACGCTTTTTCTCTGCCAAGGGCCGGGCTTTTCTGTCTGAGACGAATGTGGTGTGCAAGAGTTTGAAAAAAATCTGAACCAAAAAAGGGAAAGAAGATGACCGTGAGCGAAAAGATTGATTCGAAATTGGTGAAGGAACTCCGCGAAAAATCCGGCGCGCCGATGGGCGATTGCCTCAAGGCGTTGCAGGAGGCGAAGGGCAATATTGAGGATGCGTTCGTGGTGCTGCGCAAGCGCGGCATGGCGTCGGCGCAGAAGAAGGCGGCGCGTACAACGAACGAGGGCTACGTGGGAACGTACATTCACGCGGGCGGCAAGATCGGCGTGTTGATAGAACTCAACTGCGAGAGCGATTTTGTGGCGCGTACGGATGATTTTCAGGATCTGCTGAAGGACATTGCGATGCACATTGCGGCGACCGACCCGCGTTATGTTCGCAGCGAAGATGTGACGCCTGAGGACATGGAGCGCGAGAAGGAAATTTATCGCGCGCAGGCTGCGGCAACGGGCAAGCCGGCTCCGGTGATCGAGAAGATTGTTGAGGGCAAGATGGCCAAGTTCTACGAGGAGGTTTGCTTGATTGAGCAGCCCTTCATCAAGGAGCAGACTGTGACGATCAAGGAACTGATTGCGCAGAAGGTTGCCAAGCTCGGCGAGAACATTACGGTTCGCCGTTTTGCGCGCTTCAAGGTTGGCGCACCGGATTGGACCGTGGCTTCGACGAAGCTGGTTGAGCAGGTTGCTGCAACTGAGTAAGCACTTGCAGTGCGGCGCATTGCATGCAGCAGCAGCCTTCGGCTCTTTCCGCGCTAATAAAAAGCACGGAGTTGAAAGTATCGAACGGCCCGAAGAAAAAATCTTCGGGCCGTTTTTGATTTTGGAATTTTTGTATTGAATGTTTTTGGAGATGCGCAATGAGTGACGGACGCGAGGAACGGGAAGAGCGGGAGAAGCGGCGCGATTGGGAAGACGAGAAAGTGCGCGAAGACAGGTTGGAGCGGGAGAAAGAAGATCCGTTTGTGCCGGAGCGGGATGAATCATAAGGAATTGATTTCCAAGAGAGGTTAGATTCAAGCCGCTATATATAGATAGAAATATACGATTTCAATTGAATCAATCTGATCAGTATGCTGACTTACTCATTTCTTATTAAGGATCTGCATGCAATTGTGGTTCTTATTGCTCACATTCGCATTTAGATTTTGAATTACTTTAACTTTGAGCGGAATGATACAGAATTGCAAACAAAAACTTATTAATGTCGTTGAATCAGGGTTCATCAGTATTCGCACTCACTTAAATAAAACTCGCTCATTTTTAAGATGAGTGCAAACACACAATCACCACGTTACAAAGAAGAGGCTCTAAATGAACAAATACAAGATTGGGATTTTCAGTATATTGGCGATGCTAATGTCAATATTTGTTGTTGGATGCGGTCAAGAGCTCGTGGTTCTTCCGAGTGTGGTTTCGACCGTACCCGCATCAGGCGCAACGAATGTGCTTGTCAATACGACGATCAGCGCGACCTTCAACATGGCGATGAAGCCATCGACAATCACTGGCTCAACCTTTACTGTGACGGGGCCGGGCGGGACAGCAGTAGCCGGAAGCGTAAGTTACACGGGCTTGACTGCGACGTTCACGCCGAGCGCCAATCTTGATTTCAGCACTATATATACGGCGACAATTACAACTGGAGCTACCAACCTGGGTGGCACACCTCTGATAGCGAATTACGTATGGAGCTTCACAACAATAACTCCGCCGCCGATTGTGATTTCGACGATCCCAGTGAATCTGGCGACAGGCGTTCCTGTTAACCAGGTCATCAGCGCGACCTTCAACGAAGCGATGAACTGCACGACGATAGCTTCACCTGCGACGACATTCCTTCTTTTTGCACCCGGGGGAACTCCAGTTACAGGCGCCGTTGGTTGCAGCGGATCAGTGGCGACGTTTACGCCTGAAGTCGATCTTGCGCTGAACACAGTGTATACAGCAGAGATTACAACCGGAGTGCAGGATCTTGCGGGCACACCGATGGTACTCAATTATGTGTGGAGCTTCAAGACGGTTCCAGCAACAGCAGCGTTGACGATTATCTCCACAGTGCCGGTGAATCTTGCCACGGGTGTAGCGGTGAACAAGGCGATCAGCGCAATCTTCAGTGAAGCGATGAACGCGGCGACGATTGACACGGCCACTTTCACTCTCACAGCACCGGGCAATGTTGCCGTGACTGGAGTGGTGACGTATGTTGCTGATGGATCGGTGGCGACGTTTACACCAAGCGCAGATTTGACAGCGAGCACAGTGTATACGGCCACGATTACGACGGGTGCGCAGAGCCTCGGCGGCACAACGCTGGCAGAGAATTATGTGTGGACGTTTACCACGGCAGGCACCATTGTTGGCGTCCCACCGACGGTGATTTCAACGATTCCATTGAATGGCGCGACGAATGTTCCGCTGAATCAGATTGTAAGCGCGACGTTCAGCGAAGCGATGAACCCTTCGACGATCAACGCAAATACATTTATGCTGACGGGGCCGGGGGCGACGCCAGTAGCTGGATTCTTAACCTATTCGGCGATTGCCAACACGCTGACGTTTACGCCGACAGTGAAGTTAGCGCCGAGCACTGTATTCACAGGCACAATCACCACCGGTGTAACGGACCTGGCGGGCACGGCGATGGTCAGCAATTATGTGTGGAGCTTTACCACGGGCACAACACAATCCACCACTCCGCCGGAGTTGCTATCGACGGTACCAGCGAACCTGGCAACGAATGTTCCGTTGAATCAGGCAGTGAGCGCAACGTTTACGAAGGCGATGGATCCGCTGACGATCACGACGGGAACTTTTCTACTGACGGGGCCAACGGGACCGGTGGCAGGAACGGTTACGTATGATGCGGTGAATTTCATAGCTACATTCACGCCGGCAGTTCTGCTGACTAACAACAGCATCTATACCGCAACGGTAACTAACGGCGCAACGGATATATACGGCAACCCGCTTGGATCATCGGGCGCGCCTAATCCGTGGAGCTTCACAACGGGCACGACAACAGTGAACCCGCCGGGCAACCCTGGAAGCGCATCTGTATTTGGCGCCTTTGGTGGAACAGCAGGAGTGACGAACCAGGGAATTTATACAGTGATCAATGGAGACATCGGCACAACAGCGGCCTCCACATTGATTACCGGATTCCACGACACGACGGTATTGGTTGGCGGTGTATACGAGTGCACGTATACGGAAACGCCACTCAATATTGGTCAGGTGAATGGCGTGATTGATACGGCAGCGCCACCACCAACAGTCGGTTGCCCGAATGAAGGAACAGCGACGACATTCAGCATTGCATCACAGGCGGCGTTGGACGCGTTGAGCGCATACAACAAACTGGTTGCTTATCCGAATGGCATTGATGTTTCGACATTGGGCGGCAGCGCCGGTGAATTGGGCAATCGCGTACTGGCACCGGGCATTTACAAATCAGCACCGGGAAGCTATGCGATTTCATTGGGCAATCTCACACTCGACGCGCAGGGCGATCCGAATGCCTTCTGGGTATTCCAGATGGCGACGACGCTCACGGTAGGCACACCGTCCTTCAATGAAAGCGTGCTACTTGTAAATGGCGCACAGGCCAAGAATGTTTTCTGGCAGGTAGGCAGCGCGGCAACGATCAACGGCATTCTGGGCGGAGGGACGATGGAAGGAACCATCATCGCGCAGGATGGAATCTCCATATCAACAGCAGGCGTTGTGGCAATCACAACGTTGAACGGCAGGGCATTGGTACTCACGGGACCCGTCACGATGGTGAACACCGTTGTGAATGTGCCTGCGCCGTAATTGGTTGCTGAGACCGTTCTCAGGGACGGTCTCAGCATTTTTTCGAGCTTGAATGGTGTTTGGCAAGTTTCGTACAGAGTTCGAATAACCGCTGCTTAATAGATTTCAATCAGAGCGACGCGTAGTGCAGGAGAAGACAATGAGATTCAACGTAAAGATGATTGCGACGGCGGCCTTCGCCGTACTTTTAATGACAACTTTGCAGGTTCGCGCGGAAGAGGCGGCCAGATCTGCGGCGCTTATGGATGGCAACAATGCGGCCGCGGCCAATGACAATAGGACAACTGATGCAACGGAGCCGTCGAGTGAGACGGCAATTCCGTGGACCACGGCTGCGATGGATGAAGAAGCAACACCGAAAGCGGAACATCATCCAGATGGTCACAAGGGCGGAACGCCCAAGGTTGAATTATTTCTTGGCTACTCCTATTTGCGCGCCGTTCCTTCGCTCTCTGATGGCAACCGCCTGGCGTGGCTCAATGGCGGCAGCGCATCGTTTGCCTATAACTTCACGCGGCACTGGGGATTGGTGGGCGACATCGGCGGCTTTGATGATTCAGAGGTCCGCATCAACAGCACTCACACAAGCCCATCAGTGGTAGTGAATTCAAGTGGAACGGTTTATACATATCTGTTTGGTCCGCGCTACTCTTTCAGGAACAACTCACGCGTGACGCCATTTGTACAGGCGCTCTTTGGCGGCGTACATGCCAGCGAAGTGACGCTCGACTCCAAATCGGGTTGCACGGGTGTGGGTTGTATTCCACTGCCGTCGGAAAATTCATTTGCAATGACGGCCGGTGGCGGTTTAGATATCAGGCTCAATCATCACTTTGCCTTGCGACTGATTCAGGCAGAGTACATGATGACGCGTTTTGAAGATCACTCAACGGGAGCCAGCGCGATGCAGAATGATATGCGCCTCTCCTCGGGAATCGTCTTCAGGTTTGGTGGACATGGCGCGCCACCGCCTCCTCCAGTGCCAATCACGTATAGCTGCTCGGTAAATCCAGGCACTGTTTATGCCGGTGATCCGATCATGGTCACAGGGAGCACGGCTAATTTGAACGGAGCCGCAACTGCCGTTTACACATGGAATGCGGATGGTGGAACAGTAACGGGGACGCAGAACTCGGCGCGTATAGATACGACGGGCGCTGCGCCGGGTACATACACGCTCAAGGGTCACGTGACCGAGGGCGCAAGAGAATTTGAGAATGCGGATTGCAGCGCGACATACATGGTGAAGGCTTACGGGCCACCGACGGTGAGTTGCGCGGCCAGTCCGGCATCGGTTTTGTTTGGCGACCCATCGACGATCACGGCAGTTGGCGTGAGCCCAGCGAATCGTCCACTGACGTACAGTTATAGCGCTGACTCCGGATCAATCAATGGAACGGGGTCGACGGCAACCTTGACGACGACGAATGCAGCAGTTGGAACGGTCAACATCACCTGCAATGTTGCAGATGACAAGGGCCAGAGCGGAACGGGGGCAACGACGGTAACCGTAACTGCTCCAGCGCCGGCGCCGCTGCCAACAACCAGTGAACTTTGCACGATTCAATTTGGCCGCGATGTTCGCCGTCCGGCACGCGTGGACAACGAAGCGAAGGCTTGTCTCGATGAGATAGCCATCAATTTGCAACACAGCACCGACGCGCGGATTGCGATTACAGGCAATGCAACGAGCGGCGAGAAGAATGCGAAAAAGCTGGCAACCGAGCGTGCGGTCAATACCAAGACTTACCTGGTTAAAGAGAAGGGGATTGATGCATCGCGCATTACTGTATACAGCGGCACGGCGGATGGAGCCACAGCAACAACGACTCTGATTCCAGCAGGCGCAACAGTGAATATGTCAGGCGCAACAGAAGTGAAATAAATGTAAAGCAGTTTGCAAGGACAAACCCCAACGGCCCAAAGAATATTTCTTTGGGCCGATTTTTTTGCTGGAACTGCTAACTCCAAAGCTTGCCGGTTTCTTTGAAGAAGGCAACGTCGTCGAGGGAGTTGCGGAGGTGGACGAAGTGCTCTGCGTCTTTGCCGACGAGGTAGCGGAGTTGGTCGGAGTTGTCAGTGGCAGCAGTGTAGATGACTTCGGCGGCGAGAGAGGGTTCGGAGGCTTGCTCGCGGAATTTTCCGACGAACTCAAATAATCTGGCGACGACGGGTTGGTATTCAGGGATGGATGCGTCGTTGGCGAAAGTCATGGCGTTGCCGAAGTTGGTTTTGATGAAGCCGGGCTCGATGAGTTTGACGCGGACGCCGATGGAGCGCATTTCAAAGATGAGCGCTTCGGTGATGCCTTCGACGGCGAATTTGGTACCGCAGTAGGGTGCGCCGGTGGGAAGGGAGAAGAGTCCACCGATGGATGCTACGTTGATGAGGATGCCGCTGTGCTGCTTGCGGAAGTGGGGGATGACGGCTTTGGTGGTGGCGAGTAGACCGATGACGTTGGTTTCGAATTGTCGGCGGAGGTCATCGATGGAAGTGGCTTCAAGGATGCCGTAGAGGCCGTAGCCGGCGTTGTTTACGAGGACGTCGATGTGGCCGAAGCGGGCAATGGCGGCGGCGATGGCGGCGTCGATGGAGGATTGGCTGGTGACGTCGAGTGCGGTGACGAGCGTGTTGGGGAGTTCTGCGAAGCCGGTAGCGGCGTCCGGGTTGCGCATGGTTGCGACGACGTTCCAGCCTTTTTGTTGAAAGAACTCGGCGGTGGCGCGGCCGATGCCGATGGAGGCGCCGGTGATGAGGATGGTTTTGGAAGGGGACATGGTGGAGACTCCTGGTGAGAATTTGATTAACAGGGATTGATTATTCGTGATTCATTATCGTGGATGGCGTGCTGGAAAAGCCAGAATAGAATCGGCGAGCGTTCGGAGCGTTAGGTATGAAATCATAATGCGCAGTGAGGGTGTGGGATGAAACTCAGGAAGTTTTTGCTGGATGAGTGGTTGTATCTGAAGTTCGAGCCGGGATTGCAGATTGAATTTGATTTGGCGGCGAGCACAGGGCCGGCGTGGACGATGCGCGAGTTGTTGGGGTTGACGGGCAGGAATGAGTATGAAGAGATGATGGACCGTCGGATAGCGTATGTGACGGCTGCGGGGACGGCGGAGCTGCGCGAGGCGATTGCCGAGATGCAGGATGTGAGGGCCGAGGATGTGCAGATAGTGACGGGCGCATCTGAGGCTCTGCTGATAATTTGTTTTCTGGCGGCGGAGAAGGGCGCGAATGTGGTGATGCCGAATTTGGGATACCCGTCGAATCTGGCGATTGCGGAGTCGGTGGGGCTTGAGGTGCGGCAGTATCATTTGCGCGCGGGGAAAAATTTCAGAATTGATGTGGATGAAATTGCGGGGCTGATGGACGGGGAGACGCGGTTTGTTCTGGTGAATACGCCGCATAATCCTACGGGCGCAGTGGTCAGCGATGAGGAGATGGCGGCGCTGCATGAGTTGTGCATGGCGCGCGGCGTGCAATTGATTGTAGATGAGGTTTACCACCCGATTTATCATGGCGCGGCGTCGAGATCGGCGGCGCGGTTTGAGCAGGTGACGGTGATAGGGGATCTCTCAAAGGCGCTGTGTTTGAGCGGGCTCAGGGTGGGTTGGATTGTGGAGCGCGACAGGAAGCGGCGTGAGCGGTATGAGAATGCGCGCGATTATTTTACGGCGTGCTGCGGATCAGTGAATGAGTGGATGGCAACGGTTGCGGTGCGGGCGCGGGAGAAAATTTTTACGCGGACGCAAGAGGTTGCGGGAGGGAATCTTGCACAGTTGGAGGCATTTTTTCTTTCGCACGCGGAGGAGATTGATTGGAAGCGGCCAGGTGGTGGAATGACAGCTTTTCCGGCCTTCAGAGATGGACGCGACAGCCGGGAGTTTTGTTTGAAGCTGGCGCGTCGCGGCGTTCTGATTGCGCCGGGAGATTGTTTTGGAGAGGCTGCGCATTTCCGCGTTGGGTTTGCGGCTAGTGTCGATGGCTTTGGGAGTGCGCTTGAACGGGTGGAGGATGTGTTGAGAGAAGGCAGAGATTAGGAATTAGCCGAAGAGCGTCAAGCGTCTAGTCAATAATGATAGTGGAAGAACGGATTGAATGCGGGCCCACCTACGCCGTCCGGAAAAAAGCGCGCGGATGAGGCTCCAGAATATGGATGGGTTGAGAAAAAGCGCGGGTGAAATTATTTGCTTGACATATTCCCATATAGGAATGTAATGTTTTTTGCATGGCACGAGCGAGCACGACTTCGGATGCGTTCAACGCGGTGGCTGAACCAAGACGGCGGGAGATTTTGATTTTTCTTGCAGGAACGGAGAGGCCAGTGGGCGACATTGTGGTGGCGCTTGGGCTGGAGCAGCCTTCGGTCTCGAAGCACTTGAAGGTACTTCGCGATGTGGGGCTGGTGAGGATGCGTTGCCAGGGGCGACAGAAGTTGTACAAGACGAATGCTGATGCGATCAGGCCGCTACATGATTGGGCGGCTGGATTTGAAAAGTACTGGCAGCACACGTTAAAGAAGGTGAAAGAGAGGGCGGAAGAGATGGCATTTAAGAATTCCGCTGAGAAAAAGTGAATTCCCCAATTTCAAATTCAAGGAGAGAAAATGATACCCACAATTGAGAGTTTGGAAAATCTGACGTTTGAAATTCAGCAGGAGATCCACGTGGAGGCGCCGCTGGAGACAACCTTTGAAGCGTTGCTCGAACAACTTGGACCGGGCAACGAAAATCACGAGGGCAAGTCGCTGCATATGAAGCTTGAACCATGGCCGGGAGGAAGATGGTATCGCGACCTGGGTAATGACGACGGCCATCTATGGGCGCATGTGCAGGCGATCAAACGGCCGACACTGCTGGAGTTTGCGGGGCCGCTGATGGGGTCGTTTCCATTTGTAAACAATGTGCAGTACCGTCTGAGCGAAGTGAATGGCGGGACGCTGATTACATTCCGGCATACGGCTTTGGGATTGATGACGGAAGAGCATAAGAAAGGGATGCCGATGGGATGGGCGGCGATGAATGAGCGGGTGAAGCGGTTCGCAGAAGCTCGGTGAGAAGAGGTTTTAGAGATTAGCCTCGGGGGTTTAAGCCCCTGAGGTTTTTCTTTTTTCGATCAGAAAAAATATTTGATGAAGACGAATGTGGATTGGCCGTCGACGGTGGCGTCTGCGGAGATGCCGCAATTTTTGAAGCCTGCGGCGAGGAGTTGTTTAATGCGGCTTTGAACGTGGGTAGCGCTGACGACGGATTTGCAGCCTGCTGCTTCGGCGTGAGCGAGGCGGGTGGAATCGAGAAGGGCGGCGAGTCCCTGGCGGCGGTAGCCGGGGTGAACGACGAGGCGGGTGAGCGAGGCGACGGGGAGTTGAATGGACGCGTGGATGCCGGAGTAACACTCAGGGTCGGGGAGATCGCTGATGCGCGAGTGAATGCAGAGGCGCGCGGAGGCGATAAGGATGCCAGCGTCTTTGACGGCCCAGATGATGCCGTGGGAGTCGTGGTCGTCGAGCCAGACACCGGTGCGCGGGGCGAAGTAGGGGAGTTCACCTTCGGCTTGCCAGGCGATGATGCGCAGTTCGCCGACCTGTTTGAGAAGGTCGGGGCCGGTAACGAGGAAGGGTTGGTGAGGCGAGTTTGTGTGCATCAGGTTTGGATTACAGGATAGCGTGTCGAGTTGCAAGATTTCAGATTCAATCGCTGATTGTGGCTGAGGTTGATAAAGAGAATGATTCTGTGGTGGATTAAGCTTGGGGGTAGAATTGTGGAGCAGTGGCTGCCGTGATGGCGCCATTACAGTTGGAGGTCTTGAAGGATGACAAGCAAATCAGAGAGTGAAGCGCGAGAGAGAGGGGGGAAGAGCATGCGCGATTGCACGCTGCTCGATTGGGCGACGGCTTATGCGCGGATTGCGGTTGGCGCGGCGTTTCTTTCAGCGGTTGCATCGCGATTCGGAGTATGGGAGGGCAAGCCGGATCTGCATCATTTTTCGGGTTTCATCCAGTATGCGTCGCAGGTGTTGTCGTTTGTACCCGCTTCGCTGGTGCCGTTTTTTGCGTATAGCGCGACGGTTTTGGAGACGACGCTGGGCATTCTGCTGATAGCGGGAGTGTGGCTGCGCTGGGTGGCACTGGCCAGTGCAGGATTGCTGGCGCTCTTTGGAATTTCAATGGCGGTTTCGCTTGGCGCCGAGTCGCCGTTTGATTACTCTGTTTTTTCAGCGTCAGGGGCGGCATTCTTACTCTCCGCGCATGCCTTTGCGCAGAAGCGTGAAAATGCGCGTCCGGAATAGTGAAATCTGCAAGAACAATTTGCAACAGGAGATTTATTTATGCCGAGTCAGGAAGAGAAGGGGCGAATTTTTCGCGCGCTGCATGAGCGCGAAGAGGCTTTCATCATTCCGAATCCGTGGGATGCGGGGAGTGCGCGCATCCTGGCGCACATGGGTTTTGCGGCGCTGGCGACAACAAGCGCGGGTTATGCATTTTCTGCCGGCAAGCTGGATAACTCGGTTGAGCGGGAGGAGATACTTGAGCATCTGAGAAGCGTGTGCGCGGTGGTTGATGTTCCGGTGAGCGCCGATTTGGAAAATGGATTTGGCGATGCGCCAGAGATGGTGGCGGAGACGATTCGGATGGCTGCGGCTGCGGGTGTGGTTGGCGGATCGATTGAGGACATGTCACATGACGAGGCGAATCCGATTTACGAAATTGAATTTGCAGCGGAGCGAATCCGTGCGGCAGTTGAGGCAGCGCGCGCTTTGCCATTCACCTTCACGCTGACAGCGCGGGCGGAGAATTATATTGTGGGTCGGCCCAATCTAGCGGATACGATTCGCCGTTTGCAGGCTTACCAGGAAGCTGGCGCTGATGTGCTGTTTGCGCCGGGATTGAAGAAGCGGGATGAGATTGCGGCGGTGGTTGCTGCGCTTGATGGCCCGGTGAATGTGCTGGCGGGTTTGAAAGGCTTTGAACTGAGCGCAGCGGAACTTTCGGCGATTGGCGTGAAGCGCATCAGTGTTGGCGGGGCGCTGGCACGCGCGGCACTGGGCGCGATGATTGGCGCGGCAGACGAGATGCGCAGTGCGGGGAGTTTCAATTTTGCGCAAGAGGCAGCGAGTTACAGTGAGATTGCTGCGCTCATCAGTGGCAGGAAACCGGATCAGACGGCATCCTGAATCGGTGTGGGCCGCATGACGAAGACGACCAGAAGATCGAGAAGAGCGTGGAGGAGGATGGGGAGGAAGAGATTGCCTGAGAGCAGGTAGATGGCGCTCATGCCGAGTCCGACGATGGCGGTTTGGATGATGCCCTTGTTGCCCTGGTAGATGTGATTGAGCCCGAAGAAGACGGCGGTGATGAGAACGGCGGCATAGAGAGGGAAGTGGAAGGCGGTGGTGGTGAGGTAGCGGGTGAGGAAGCCGCGGAAGAGGATCTCTTCACAAACGCCGGCGGTGATGGAAACGGCTGCGAACCAGCGGCGCTCCATGTTGGAGTTGGGGAGCATGTTAACGACTTTTCCGAGCTGGCGTCGGAAGGCGGCTTCAGCTTTGGCGCGGGAAGCTTCGCCTTTGATGCAGTTGAGGTAGGGCAGCAATGCGACGGTGAAGAAGGCAGTCAGGAGCACGATGAGAGAGATGCGCAGCCATGGGGGTTGGGTTTGGAGGGTATTGGGGGAAGAGAAGAAGATGAGTGCGGGCCCGAGGAGAAGGATGGCGATGAAGGCGGACGGCCATTGGGTGAAGAGGATAGAGCGGTAGAATTTGAGCTTTTTGGCGGAGCTGGGGGCGATGCTCAGGAGCGGGCGTTCGAAGTAGTAGCTGACGAGGGGGGCGACGAGGATGAGGAGGAGGGCGAGGAGGGATTGGAGGATAATGGACATGATTGATGGTCTCTGATGGCAATCTTACAAGGCAATTGGATATGCGATACTCAAAAAGACATGTATAAACGGATCATTTTGAAGTTGTCGGGCGAGGCGCTGGCTGGCGCCAAGGGGTTTGGGCTGGAGGCCGAGAAGGTGTCGGCGATAACGGCCGAAATTGCCGAGGTGCACGCGCTTGGCGTGGAGATTGGGATCGTGGTGGGAGGGGGAAACTTCTTCCGTGGAGTGGCCGAGCAGGCGAAGCAGATGGACCGCGTGAGCGCCGATAACATGGGCATGCTCTCGACGGTGATCAACGCGATCGCACTGCAGGATGCGCTGGAGCAGAAGGGTGTTCAGTGCCGCGTGATGAGCGCGGTGGCGATGAACCAGGTGGCGGAGCCGTATATCCGGCGGCGCGCGGTGAGGCATTTGGAAAAAGGGCGCGTGGTGGTTTTTGCGGCGGGAATCGGCAACCCGTTCTTCTCGACGGATACTGCGGCGAGCTTGCGGGCGATGGAGATCAAGGCCGATGTGCTGCTGAAGGGGACGAAGGTTGAGGGTGTGTACAACGCGGACCCGGTGCTGGACAAGACGGCAGTGAAATACGACGCGATTACGTACATGGAGATTCTGCAGCAGGGATTGAAGGTGATGGACCTGACGGCGGTGAGTTTGTGCAAGGATAATGCTCTGCCGATGGTGATCTTCAATATGAATGTTCCGGGGAATATCAAGCGCGTGGTGATGCAGGAAAAAGTGGGGTCGCTTGTTACTGCGTAACAAGGGACTAGCCCGTTAATGATGGGGAGAACAGGCTGGGAACTTTCAGCGAGAATTGGTTTTGAACAAGAGCAGCAAGTCAGCCACTGCTTCGCAGTGATGGCGAGTCAGCTAGTCAGCGGATTTATAAACTAAATTAGATTTTTGGTTCGCGTTCGATTTTGCTGGAGGCGTTTGATTTAGCGTGGAGATCCATCGTCCAGCACGGTTGGATGCGTTGACGGGGTTGCGATGCTTTGCAGCCGTGAATATTGTACTTTTTCATTTTTCAAATCCTGATTGGTTTAACTTCAGCACAGTGGTGCGGATTTTTTCGCATGATGTGACGCTGCGCTTGAATTTTGCGCCGATTGTGAATGCCGGGTATGCGTCGGTGAGTTTTTTTATTCTGCTCTCGGGGTTTGTGCTGGCGTATAACTATGCGGTGCGGGCGCAGGCGGGTGAGCTGGAGCGCGGGCGGTTCTGGAAGGCGCGTTTCACAAGGCTGTATCCGATTTATTTTCTGGGATTGATCTTGAGTTTGGGGATGCTGAAGCTGGAGTACTCGGCGCGCACGCATGAGATGTTCTGGACGGGCGTGGTGCTTACGCCTTTGCTGCTGCAGGGGTGGGTTCCGATGCTGGCGACGTTCTGGAATACTCCGGCGTGGACGATGAGCGCGGAGAGTTTTTTCTATGCGCTGTTTCCGTGGCTGGCGAAGTGGAAGCCGCCGACACAGATGGGGAAATTGCTCGGGGTGCTGGCGTGCATCTGGTTTGTGGGGATGGTGCCGGGCGCGCTTTATATTTTGCTGAACCCGGATGGAATTGCGCATCCTGACCGGTGGAGTTCTGCGCCGTGGCTGGTGGCGCTGAAGTTTACACCGCTGCCGCACCTGGCGAGTTTTACTTTTGGAGTGGTGCTGGCGGGGCTGGACAGATTGCTGCGTCGTGATGGCTGGGTGAGATTGGCGCTGGGAGTTTTTGGATTTGCGAGCATTTTTGGATTGCTGGAGCTGGGGCCGAAGGTACCGTATGCGCTGATTCACGATGGGCTGCTGATGCCGTTGTTTGGTTGCATCGTGCTGGGTTTGGCGGGCAAGAATCTGCTGGCGACGGTGCTGAGCATAAGGCCGCTTGTGTTTATTGGCGAGGCGAGCTATTGCATGTACCTGCTGCACTTTAATTTGTGGAATCTGATTCATGATTCGCACGTGCTGAACAAGCTGCATTTGAACCAGTTTGATCCGTGGATCAGCTATGTGCTGCTGATTGGGATGGCGATACTGGCGCTGCATTATGTGGAGAAGCCGGCGCAGACACAGTTGAGAAGGTTGATGCATGCGGTGATGCCGGAGTAACAGTTGTCAGTTCTCAGTTTTTTAAAGACCCAGTTCTCAGTATTTATGTTTGATTGTTGGGACTGATTTTTGATTCGAATGATTATGAATGGATGCAGAAACGCCCAGCCGATTGGCCGGGCGTTTCATTTGTTATTTATGTTGCTTTTGCTGAGAACTGACAACTGAGAACTATTTAGTTGGTGATGTACTGGAGGGAGTAGTTGCCGTGCGGGACAGCGACGATGGCTGTCGGAGCGGTCAGTGTGGGATAGGGAGTGGCTTGGTCCGGCGTGATGGTTCCAGTGCTGGGGTTGATGATGAAACCCGTGATGGAGTTGCCGAGGTAGTTTGCGGTATAGACATCGCGACCGAGAGAAGGCTCAATGCAGAGGGCGACGGGGTCAGTGTCCGTAGTGTTGGTGGTGCTGCCCGTTGGGTTGACCGCGACCGAAGGCGTGCCGGAGGGCAGCGAGATGGCGTAGGCGGAGACGGTGTTGTCGAGCGAGTTGGTTACGTAAATGTAGAGGCCGCGCGGGTCAACCACAATGGCGGAGGGCTCATAGCCTGTTTTGAAGGGGCCGTTCTGCAGGAACTGGAGAGCGGAAGCGGTTTGCAAGCGATACGCGATGAGCTGGTTTGAAGCGTAGTCGGTGACGTAGACGAAACGGTTGCCTGGCTCCGAGGCGACAGCCGAGGGCTTTACGCCGGCGTTGAATGGGCTGCCGGGCGCAGCCGTGAGCACGCCTGAAGAGCCGACGTTGAAGCTGTAGATGAGACCGGAGTTGGCATTGCTGGTAGGGTGGCCACCCGGGTTGTAAGCGGATTGATCGTACGCGGAGATAAAGACCGCAGTGCCGTTGGTGAGAACCGAGATGCCAGTTGGCATGATGAAATCGGCGGCGTATGTACCGGTGAGATTCAGCGGGAAGTAATTGAGCGCTCCGTTTGCGACGGGAGCTCCGATGGCGCCATTCGAAAGCGGGTAGACGGAGACGGCGCCGGAGCAGGTGTTTGGCGCGTTGCAGCCGGGCTGAAATGCGGCTACGACAAAGAGGAATGTGCCAGCCTGATTGATGCCGACCGCGACGGGCGTGTTGCCCTCAGAAGAGAGTGTGAGCACGTCTTTCTGGGTGAGTGAGCTGTCTCCGTTGATCTGGAAGTGGACGATGGTACTGTTTCCCTGATTGGCGACGTAGAGGTCGTGGTAGTTGGCGGATGCAACCTCGGCGATAGGCATGGGACCACCGGAGTCAACGGGCTTGACGGTGATGCGAATTGCGCCGGAGAGCTGATCGACCGCGTAGGGCTGGATCTGTCCATGTCCATTGGAAATGGGCGTTGCGCTGGCGAGGTAGACGTAGTCAATGGTGCGGGTGATGCAGCCAGACATGAACAAGACCACTCCGAGCGAGAGAGCTGAGGCCAGAACGAGCCGGGAGAATTTGCTGAACTTCATATGCTTCCTTCGATTTGAGTTCCGGATGAAGAACCCAGTCTTAAAATGTTTTTTGGGGACGCCCTACATCCTGTCCGTTAAATTGTGCAGCAATGAAAGTTGAACATCAATCAGAACTTATGCGGAATGGAAGCCATTGAAGTGGGCAGCCCATCCGAAATAAATGGAGTGTTGACCGCATTGGTCAACCCGCCGGAGGCAGGATTCACGGCAAAGCCCGAGACAGTGCCGACGCCATTGCTTCCGAGGAAGTTGGTGACATAAATGAACTGTCCAAGATGCGGATCAACGATTACGGCAGAAGGTTGCGATCCGGCAGCGTATGTTCCGATGCTGGAGAGCGCAGTGCCAGAGATGGTGAAAGCCGAGAGGTTGCCATCGACGCTGTTGGCCGCGTAGAAGTACTTTCCAGCGGGGTCAACGGCGAGCGAGACGGGAGTGTTTCCGGCAGCATAAGCGCCAGCGAAGGTGAGAGAACCATTGGCTGCGACGGAGTAAGAGAAGATGTTGCCAGCGGGTGCAATGGACAGGTTGACGCTATCCGCGACGAAGATCGCTGAGCTGTCGGCGCTGCCGGTGTTGATGATGGAGGTGGGCAGAGTGCCTGCGCCGGTGGAGATAATTGGTTGCGCGATGTTGGCTGTGAGTACGCCATTGTTGGCGGTGAAGTTGAAGATGTAGCCGACTCCGTTAGTGGCGTCCTGGGTGGTGATGTAGAGAGTGCTTCCATTGGCGAGGACGCTGATGCCGAAGGGAGTGACGATGTCAGTGCCGATGGCGAGGGGATAGTAATTGAGTCCGGTGACTGGATTTGCAATGGCTTGGCAGAGTCCGCCGGCGGGTGCGTTGGGACAGATGCCGTTAGGGCCGGCGTCAGCACTGGTGCTGATGTTTCCGGGAATGCCAGGGAGAATCGGGAAGACGGCAACGGAACCTGGGCAGGGAGCAGCAGGCGAGCAGGTAGGCAGCGGCTCGTAGGTGTCAATGACGTAGAGGAAATGCTCAGCCGGGTCCATGGCCAAAGCAACAGGGAAGATGCCGGGAGTATTGATGGTGCCCTGTGCGTAGAGCTTGCCGTCAATTCCGATGCGGAACTGGACGATGGTGTTGTCATCGTGATTGACGACGTAGAGGTACTGGGAATCCGGAGAGACGACTTCAGCGACGGGATTGCGGCCTTGGGAAGGGAAAGGCGAGGTGGGAATCGGGCGCAGAGTGCCGGATTGCGCGTTGACTTCCATGACGTCGATCATGCCATAGTTGCTTGAGCCGGCGGCCTTGCTGCAGGCAACAAAGAGAAAGTCCGCCGAGTTTGTAGGCAGGCAGGCAGAGAGTAGCCCGGATACAAGCAGGGCGGCGGCGGCGACCAGAAAAAGCTGGCCTGATTTGTTGAACTTCATGCGCATCTTTCGTCGTTGGCCACCAGGGGTGACCGGGTCAATTTCAGAACAATTACCAGTCCTGAATAAAAACCATTCAGGTGAAAATCAGATTCAAAAATGTTTTGGAGTTCATCAGAACCTTTTAGGGATTCTGATATGAAACAAACTCTTCAAACAGATACTGCAAATATGTTGAGCCCGCCGGGTGCAGTGATTGAAGCCGGACTGCACCTGGCTGACGCAGCAAAGACTATCGAGTACGACCGGTCATGATGCACCATGTGGCAGGGCCGCTGAGCGCGAAGCTGCTGATAGAGGAGTTGCCACGAAGGGGCGAGAGTACGCCGGTGTTTGGATCGAGTACGTGTGCATTGATGGTTGAATCAAAATTGTTGGCTGTGTAGACATACTGGTTGGTTGGATCCTCAAGGATGCATCTCGGGTCAGCACCAGTACCCGCTGTGGTGGGCGAGTTGAAGGTCAGCTGGTGCGATGAAGGATCGATGACGTACTGCGTAATTCCGCTAGCCGGATTCGATGAGGAGGGCCCATTTCCGTCGCTGATGACAAACAAGTATTTACCCTTTGATTCAACCATGAGATTCACGGGGTTGGCGAGGGTTGGATCATTGGGAACAGCGCCGCCGACCTGCGAAACCAAAGCGCCGCCACTCACGGTGAAAGGCAAAATCTGGCTGACTGATACGGGGTTGGTTGTCGTGATCGGCTCATTATCAGTCACGTAGACATAGCTCGATGCATAGACGATGTTTGTGGCGCCTAGAACTGGATTGCCGTTGCCGTTGGTAATAACGTAGTTGCCGATGGAGTTGGAGTTCAGCGTCAACTGGCCGTTGGAGCTGGTGTAAGTGTAAGGAAACTCCACATTGCCGGAGGTGTAGCCGTTGAGGTTCGGTGCGGCAACGGTCATGAGATAGCCCGATGAGAAGGTGAAGTCAATGGGATTAGAAGGCACCGGGAAGTAGGTGAGCGGAGCGCCGGATGAATTGGCTGTCAACTGTGCGTTCTGGATAGTGCTCAGGCGTCCCGTGGTCTGGTCGATGGAAAAGACGGTGACATCGCCACAGAGGTTGTTGAGAGTGATGGCCTGACAGGCGACCTGTGCGTCGGAGTTGTCCGGCGCGGCTTTTTCCAGGGCCATAATGTAGTTGCCCGAGGTGTCAGAGATCAGGCGGAAGGGGTTGATGCCCTGCGTAGCGTATGTCCCTTCGGGTGTGAGGATGCCGGTGCCGCCGATCGTGAAGAGTGCGATGTTTGCGCCCTGGCACTCATAATCTGCGGGGTCACTAATCAATTGGGCGGTGGTGACGGTCGTGCAATCGGTGCCGAGCTTGTTGACGCCTGTATTGAGAACGTAGATGAAGCGACCACCATTAAGCATAACGGCGCGGGATGGGTTTGAACCGCCTGAGCCGACCGGAAGACCGTGGATGGCGGTAAGCTTGCCAGTATTGTTATCAATGTTGTAACCGGAAATGATGCCGTTATCCCCGCCCGGTGAGCCCGTAACGGTTCCAGTGATGTAAATGAAACCAACGGTAAAACTCTGAGTGCAAGAGGTAAAGCCAAAAATTACGCCTGCCGAGAGAGCGGCGATCAGCAGTTTCTTACCGAAATTCCAGAACTTCATGCGAATCCTTCATCCTGGCCGGACGCGTATCCGCCAAGTGTGCTATTACCCGAGCAAAGCTGGGTTGGGACAGGCCCTCATTGCATTGTAAAAGCTTGAGGTGCCTTGTGCCTAGTTTCCTTACGGAAAGTGATAATCCCGGTGTGGAAAGTTTGTCCAACCGGGGGTGGATTGTTGCGCCGAGACGCACCCCGGCAACTTGCTTGCGATGGGGTTTGGACGTTCAGGGGAGGGTAATTGTTATCGGAGATAGATGGAGATGAGAAAAAAAATGAAATGCGGGAAGAAGGATTCAATTCAATCAAAAGAGATGGGCCCGCTGATTGCGGGCCCATGTTGATGGATAAGTTTAGTTGCGCGGTCAACTACCAGACGCGGCAGGATTTGACAGGGTACATGGGCTGGCCTTTTTTGCAACTGAAGGCTTTGCCGAACTCGTCGAAGTTCTGCACGCTACCGTTGACGCGCCAGCGACCCGGTGAGTGGGGGTCGGTGAGTGCAGCCTGACGGGCGGAAGCGTCGGTTTGATTCTGGCACCAGACCTGCGCGAAACCGATGAAGTAGCGCTGGGCTTCGGTGTAGCCGTCGATCTTGTCACTGATGGATTTTCCCTCAGCGGCGAGCGTGTCGAGGAGGGCGAGGTAGGCGATGCGCAGGCCGCCGTTGTCGGCAGTGTTCTCGCCGAGGGTGAGCCGTCCTTTGAGCATCTGGGCGGGTGTGTCACCGACGGCGGGAGCTGCTTCAAAGCCGCTGTATTCGTCGGCGACGCAATCGGTGCGCTCGTTGAATTGCTTGCGGTCGGCGGGGGTTTGCCACTCGCGCAGGTTGCCGAGGCCATCATACTTAGAGCCCTCGTCATCGAAGCCATGGGTCATCTCGTGGCCGATGACGACACCGATGCCGCCGAAGTTGACGGCCGGGTCGATTTTGAAATCGAAGAAGGGCGGCTGCAGGATTCCGGCTGGGAAGTTGATGTCGTTGAAGGATGGGTCGTAATAGGCGTTGACGGTGGGCGGAGTCATGCCCCATTCTTTTTCGTCGACAGGCTTGCCGAGCTTGTTGAAGTTGTAATTACGCGCGTAAATGCTGGCGCGGTGAATGTTGCCGATGAGGTCGTCGCGCTTGACGATGATGGAAGAGTAATCGCGCCAGTGCTCGGGATAGCCGATTTTGTTGCGGATGAGGTTGAGCTTTTCTTCAGCGGCTTTTTTGGTTGCGTCGGTCATCCATGGGAGGGTTTTGATGTCGTCGCCGAGAGATTTTTCCAGCGCCGCAACGAGCTTGTCCATGCTGGCCTTGGCTGCGGGCGGGAAGTTTTGCGCAACCCAATCCTGGCCAACGGCTTCGCCGAGTGCGCGGTCTGTCATTGAGGAGCATTGCTTCCAGCGGGCTTCCGGCTCAGCCTGACCGGAGAGAGTTTTGCCGAAGAAGGCGAAGTTCTCGTCGAAGAAGGCCTTGGGGAGATTGTCTGCCTGGCTGTGCAGAGTGTGCCAGCGCAGGTAACTCTGCCAGGCGGAGACTGGCTCGGCCTTAATGAGTTCGCTCAGAGCTTTGAAGAAGTTTGGTGTGCTGACATTGAGGGAATCGAAATGGCCGATGCCGACATTGCCGAAGTAAGCGGCCCAGTTGAAGGAGGGCGCGAGGGCTGAGAAATCTGCAACAGTATAGATGTGGTAAGTGTTCTCCGGGACGCGCATTTCGGTGCGGCTCATCTCGGCCTTGGCGAGTGCGGTTTCAATGCGCAGAACGTTCTCTGCGTCTTTGGCGGCTTCTTCCGGGCTTTCGCCGGCGAGGGTGAACATTTTTTTGATGTGCTCGGTGTACTGAGCGCGGATGGTGATGAAGCGCTTGGAATCGACGATGTAGTAATCGCGATCAGGGAGAGTGAGTCCGCCCTGGCCGATCTGCGCGATTTGCTTGGAGGAGTCCTTGTCATCCTGGCTGACGCCGAAGCCGAAGAAGCCTGCATTCGTGCCCTGGTGCGTGAAGTTGACGAGCAGGTTGGCGAGGTCGGCGGTGGATTGGAGGGCATCGATCTCAGCCCAGGTTGGCTTGAGCGGTGTGAGGCCCTTCTGCTCGATGAGGTCAGTGTTCATGCAAGCGGCGTAGTAGTCGCCGAACTGCTTTTGGAGCGGAGATTTGGGATTTTTGGAGGCGGCGTCGAGTTCCTGCCAGAGGAGGTAACGATTGCGCTCACGCAGCATGGAGAAGGAGCGCGCCCAACGAACCTGATCGGCGGGGATGGGATTGTTCTTGACCCAGTTGCCGCATGCGTATTGATAGAAGTCGGTGCATGGGTCGGCGGTCTTGTCGATGGCGGTGAGGTCAAAGCTTTTGACGACGGGCGGCGCGGTGGGTGCGGCGGTTGATTGTGCGAGAATCGTGCCGGTGCAGAGAAGAAGCAGAGCGGCAATTACAGAAATGCGCATAATTGAAAGCCTCGTTTGCCCTGACGTGAAGGGCTGAAATGAATCTCAAAACAGTGGATGAGCTTACCACTACGGATTGTTGAATCGAAGTGATCTGGAACACTGCAAATTCAGATTCTGAGGTGAATTTTAACTTGATGCAAAAGAAAAGCGCCAACTGATTAAAGGACGGCGGCGTTTGGCGGTGAAGGAGGCTGTCCAGATGCTCGGCGAGGAGGCCATTCTGGCGATTTCATGAGCTGGAACAATAGCGAATATCAGGGGCAGGTAACTGTAATGGCGGCGGAGACGTAGCCACCCTCCATGGTCATCGTGTGCGTGATAACCAAATCCTCAAAAACCTGGCTGGGAACGGGCCCTGAATTCGGCGCTGCGGGGTCAGCCGGAGCGAGAGCAATGACGGTGTAGGTGAGCGGGTTCTTGTTTTGGATCTGCACGCAGCGCTGCGCGGTATAGGCCGCAGTGGCAAGGGAGTAAGCGGCCGGTGGCGGGTCAATGCCCGGGCCCATGATGTACCACGAAACCGATTGCGGGTTCACGGTCATTGGCGATGTGTTGTAAGTGCCAGTCGCTCGGTATGTGAAAGGCGCATTGTTGGATGTGATTGGGAAGATGCTGATGGAATCGAGTGTACGATTCATGCCGCCGCTGCATCCGGGGATGAACGCGAGTAGAGCGATGGCTGGAATGAGTGTCAGGGGAAATGGCTTTCTGGACATGAATACCTCCAAAGCAAGCCAGGATATAGGTTCAGGTTATCACTGAGTTGGACGGGTCACAATTCTTAAAGTTTGGTGTGGGATGCCAAAAAGCGCCACCGTCATTGAAGACGGCGGCGCTTGGCGGTGCAGAGACGGCTGATTAGTACTTGACGATGGCGGTGAAGGAGTCTGGCTTGAGGCTGGCTCCGCCGACGAGTGCGCCGTCGATTTCCTCCTGCGAAAGGAGGCTGGTGGCGTTGTCCGGCTTGACGCTGCCGCCGTAGAGAATGCGCATGGCTGCGGCCACTGGGGCCCCGAGAAGCTTGGCGACTTCAGCGCGAATGATTTTGTGCGCGTCGGCGGCCATCTCAGGGGTTGCGGTTTTGCCAGTGCCGATGGCCCAGACGGGCTCGTAGGCAATGACGATGGGGGCTGCGGCTTCCGCAGTGATTCCTGCAAAGGCTCCGTTGATCTGCATGATCAGAACTTCGGCGGTTTTGCCGGCTTCGCGCTCGGCGAGTACTTCACCGATGCAGACGATGGGGACGATTTTGTGCTTGAGCGCGGTGTGGAGCTTTTTGTTGACGATTTCGTCAGTCTCGGCGAAGTACTGGCGGCGCTCGGAGTGGCCGATCAAAGTATGAGTTCCGCCGATGGCGATGAGCTGGCCGACCGAGGTTTCGCCGGTGTATGCGCCCTCTTCAGCAAAGTGGATGTTCTGCGCGCCGATGGCGACGTTGCTCCCTTTGGCGGCAAAGATGACCGAGGGCAGCAGGACGGGCGATGGGAAGAGAGCAATCTCATCGCGGGTATGACCGGCGACAAGGGGCAGAAAGGCATCGACGAATGCCTTGGCTTCAACGGGTGTTTTGTACATCTTCCAATTTGCGGCGATGAGTGCTTTACGGGCCATTGTTTGATAACTCCTCAGGTAGATTTTATCGGATGGATGTGCAGTAGAAGGTGATAGGGAGCACAATACGGTGCGGTGTGGGGAAAGAGATTTTTTAAAGCAATATTTGTTCGCAAAACTGCCTGGCTGTCAGAATACTGGCGCAACCAACTTTTCTAATTTCCAAGAGTCCAGACCGTTTATCACCAGTGACTAAGTAATTTGCATGCGAGACTTCAGTGAGATTTAACAGAAAACTGACTGTTGAATCGGATGCAGTATGGAGATTGGGCAACGGTTCAGCGCAGATTTGAGCACGAGTGAGATTGTTCATCAGAGCGCCAATAAGATGTGGCTGCAGCGTGCTGCGGAAATGAGGATAGCGGCTGGCTTTTCGAATTTCTTCAATTTGCGTACGACAAGTAATCAGAATGAAGCGCTTCGCACGCCAGGCTTTGTAGAGTTGCCCAGGCGGGCCGATAGGCGAAATCAATGCACTCAAGAGCACGTTCGAATCGAGGACGACGAGCATTAGTTAGCCCGCGCCCATTTAAGAGCTTCTTCAACAATCAACTCAATCTCTTCTTCGGTCCTGGAGGTATTCTCCTCCTTGATTGACTGAGCCGTCATCTCAAAGACGCGTTCTCTGACAGCTTCCTCAACAAATCGAGAAAGGTCGCCTTTTTTGCCGCCGCCTTGATAGGCAAGAAATTGGCGCAGGGATTTGTCGGTTTCTTTGGAGACGACGAGGTTCCAGCGGGTGGTGGGGGTGGTCGACATTGGGAAGCTCCTGAAGGGAGTATACATCTAAACACATAAACACATATGCGTTTAGATGTTTAGGTGTTTATCGATATTGGATTTTTGGGTCGAATTGTAGTAAAATATGACCATAGTCAGTGACTATAGGAGTAATTTATGCAGGCGACGATCGGAGCGGGCGAGTTCAAGGCAAAGTGCCTGAAACTGCTGGACGAGGTAGCAGAGACGCGAGAGACGCTGGTGATTACCAAGCATGGGAAGCCGGTGGCGCGAGTGATTCCTATGCCTGCTGAAGCAGAGTTTGTCGGTTCAATGCGTGGCAGCGGTGTGATCTTGGGCGATATCATCTCGCCGCTCGATGTTGAGTGGGAGGCAATGAAGTGAGTGGTGCATCAGGCCGCCCGGAATTTGAGTTTTGGAGTTCACCCGTATTGGTGATTGATACACATGTGCTGGTGTGGATGATGTTTGGCGATCCGAAGCTGGGAGCGCATGCTGGTGATGAGATAAGGCAGGCGTGCAGTGAGGACCGCGCCGTTGTATCTGCGATAACGCCGTGGGAAATTGCTTTGTTGGTCAGCAAAAAGCGGATCGAGCTCTACCGCGATATCCATGAGTGGATGAAAACTGCATTATCGCTTCCAGGTCTTCGGCTGTGGCCGCTGACGCCGGAGATAGCAGTTGAGAGCACACGGTTGCCGTGGGAGATGCACTCGGACCCGGCGGACAGAATTCTCGTGGCAACGGCGAGGAAGCTGGGGGCAACGCTAGTCACGGCGGATCAGACGCTGCTGGCGATGGGCGGCAGCGGGAAGTTCAGAGTGATGGATGCATCGGTGTGAATTTTGAGCTGATTGGATTGATACCGATTAAATCAGCGGGCCAGCGCCCTGGATGGGAGTGACGTCCGAGGGGAGTTCGCCGGCGAGGAAAGCTTCGCGGTGGCCGGGGTCGCCGAGGTCCATGGTGAAGTGGTACCACGTGTCGTCCTGAAGGATGCCCATATTCCAGGGGCCGGTGACGGAATCAGAAAATTGCCAGAGTATGTGGTAGCCATCCTCGTTGGTGAAGCCTTCGTTGTCAGCCTGAATGATGGCATCGCCGCGCTCCCAGAGGGTTGAGCGCAAGGCGTGGAGCGCGTTGCTGCCCTCCTCTGTGAAGGCGCCTTGCAGATGCTGAATGGAGTAAATTGTTTTGACCTCTTCAAGGTACTCGGCAAGCCAGAGTGCGCCGGATTCAGGTTGGGCTTCGCGGATTTCTTCGCGGAAGTCGGCGATCTCATCTTCGCCGATGGAGCCGGGGAAGACGGGAAGGCGTTCGAGGAGCGCGACTTCAACGTTGTCGAGGCTCGCAAGAAGCAGCGATTCCCACGCATCTTCGTCGCCGGATTCGATGGAGAGTTTGAACTCGGGGTGGTCGACTGCAATCTTTGAGAGCAGGTCTTCAAAGGCGGGGAAGTCGGGGTCTTTAGAGAGGACGCGGGTGTAGTAGGGCATGGTGATGCTCCTCAATGAGAGTAAAGCATGGGAGTTGGAGTAGAATGAATACATGTATTCATCGGAGGTTAAATGATGGCAACTTCAGTAAGGCTTTCACCGGAGCTTTCAAGTCGGCTGGATCGGCTGGCTACGAAGACTGGTCGTTCGAAGGCGTTCTATCTCCGGGAAATGATTGAAGAGGGGATCTCCGAGATGGAGGCATATTACATGGCCATGGAAGTTCGCGACCGTGTGCGTGCGGGCAAGGAAAAGGTTTATATGGCTGCGGAGATAAGGAACTCACTTGGCCTGGACGCTTGAATTTGCCGAGAGTGCAAGGAAGCAACTCCGCAAGCTCGATAAGCCTGTGGCGAAGCGTGTATTTGATTTTCTCGAAGAGCGCATAGCGAAAGATGATGACCCGCGACGGTTGGGGAAAGCGCTGAAAGGAGAACTCGGTGAGCTGTGGTGTTATCGCGTAGGCGATTACAGAATCATTTGCGATTTGGAAGATGGCTTGATGCGGATTCTGGTTTTGCAGATTGGAAATCGGAGAGAGGTTTATAGGTAATTTCGAATACAGCGTCACCTGCAATATGATAAATTCCAATTCTTCCTGAAGGCATGCGCTCAGCGCAGGAGGCAAACATGTCCATTCGCCCGGTAAAGCGTCTCATCCAATCCAAACCAACACTTGAAGGCGCGGGCGTTCATTTGCGCCGCGCCTTCGGCTTCGGCAATACCTCGGAGTTCGACCCGTTTCTTTTGCTCGACGACTTTCGCAATGAAGTTGAGGCGGATTATCTGGCCGGCTTCCCGTGGCATCCTCACCGCGGGATTGAAACCATCACGTATGTCCTTGCCGGAACGGTGGAGCATGGCGACAGCATGGGAAACAAAGGCGCCATTGGCGCTGGAGACATTCAGTGGATGACTGCGGGGAGTGGAATCATCCACCAGGAGATGCCAAAGGGTGATGCAGCGGGACGCATGCATGGATTTCAGTTGTGGGCGAACCTGCCTGCATCGCAGAAGATGACGCCGCCGCGCTACCAGGAAATAAAAGCTTTCGAGATTCCTGAAATCAAAGACGACGACGGAACTGAAGTGCGTGTAGTCTGCGGAGATTTTTGGGGTAAGGTTGGTCCTGTCGATGGCATTGCAACCAACCCGACTTACATTGATGTCTCTGTTGCGCCGGGGCGCAGAAAGACACTCCCCGTAGAGTCCATGCGGCACGCGTTTGCTTATGTCTTCGGGGGATCGGGCAAATTCTGCAACGCCTCTGCCCCCCTCGCGGTGCCTACTGAAGGAGTGCAATGGCTGGAGACAAATCCGCCTACGGTTGCAGACAACCGCTCGCTTGTACTTTTTGATAGTGGGGATGAAGTCACGGTGCAAGCGGGAGAAGATGGAATCCGCTTTCTGCTCGTCTCGGGCAGGCCACTTGAAGAACCTGTAGCCTGGTACGGCCCGATCGTCATGAACACTCAGGAACAATTGCAGCAGGCATTCAGCGAACTTGAAAGGGGAACGTTTTTGAAGAAGCGCTGAAGCTGCGTTGTCCTGGAGCGCCACGTGCAGCCTTGAACCAATCGGAGATGGTAGACATTTCCGTTGTGTCGATTTCACTCTCCGGTATTGTGGAGTGTGCGTCGAGTTCGGCTTACAACTCGGGAATAAGCGGGGAGCGCGTATTTGATTTCATATTTTGATGAGCGACTACGACGAATGATTCAACTGCTTACGCCGCGGGTTTGTGTGTTGAGGATTTCTTGGCGTCAGGGACAATGATCTTCGGCGAGCTGAGTAGCGTTTGCAAATCAGCAGGCAGACCAGAGAATGGAACAGCCTTGGCGAAGTCTTCATTCGTCCATTCGGGATTTTCTTTGTCGAGCAGTTCAGGATTTGGCTTTTGCATACAATTGTCTCTCCTTACGACTTGCCCTTCTCAAACTGATGACACGCAATACATCCCCGCGCATCGTAAAAACCAGTGCATAAATCACGTCCCCGATAAACCCCAGAGATCGAATGCGCACTTCGCCGTAATCCTTGCGTGCATCGACTCTGTATATGGCAGTAGAGAAATTAAAATTTTCTACGAGTTCGAAGCCGAAGCCGCGCTCTCGTAGATTGCGCTAGTTTTTCTTCGGGTCGTACGTGATCTCCACATTTAAAGTATACCGTGATATGAAAATGCCGGTGAAAGATTAAATGGAGTTCTTTTCGATGATCATTCAAAAGCCCGTATCCGTGCTGGTTGGCGACGGATACGGGACTTTTTGTTGCAACGTGAAAACCAAGAAACTAACAACTAACTTCCCGCCGAAGGCGAGTTGGCCGCACCGCAAGTGCTACTTGTTGGTCAGCGCTTCAACGCCGGGGAGTTTTTTGCCTTCGAGGAATTCGAGGCTGGCTCCGCCGCCTGTGGAGATGTGGGTGATCTTGTCGGCGACGCCGGCCTGGTTGATGGCGCTCACACTGTCGCCGCCGCCGATGATGGAGATGGCCGCGGTGTTGGCTGCGACGGCGCGAGCGATGGCGTTAGTGCCGACGGCGAATTTGGGAAATTCAAAAACTCCCGCAGGGCCGTTCCAGACAATGGTCTTGGCTTTGGCGACGACGGCTTCAATTGCGGCAACGGATTTGGGGCCGATGTCGAGACCTTGCCAGTCGGCGGGAAAATTCTTTGAGCAATCCCAGGGCTGGGTGTTGGCGTCGGGAGCAAAATTGTCGGCGAGAACATTGTCGACGGGAAGCAGCAACTCGACGCCCTTGGCTTTGGCCTTGTTGATGGCTTCACGCGCGATCTCGATTTTGTCTTCTTCAACCAGGCTCTTGCCGGTGGTGACGCCGAGCGCGCGCTGAAAGGTGTAAGCCATGCCGCCGACGATGACGAGCGTGTCTACCTTGTCGAGCAAATTGTCGATGACGTCGATTTTGCCGGAGATCTTAGAGCCGCCGATGATGGCGACAAAGGGATGCTCGGGCGACTCGAGCGCCTTGCCCAGATAGGTGATTTCCTTTTCCATCAGCAGGCCGGCGACGGCGGGCTTGAGGAAGTGAGTGATGCCTTCAGTTGATGCGTGAGCGCGATGCGCGGAGCCGAATGCGTCGTTGACGTAGATTTCGGCGAGATGTGCGAGCTTCTTTGAGAACTCAGCATCGTTGGCTTCTTCTTCGGGATGGTAGCGGAGATTCTCAAGCAGCAGAACCTGGCCGGACTCAAGCTGACGGGCCATCTCGCTGGCGATTTCGCCGATGCAATCGGGGGCAAAGGCAACATTGACCTTGGAGCCAAGTTCGTGATCGAGCAACTGACGCAAGCGGTCAACAATCGGGCGCAGCGAATACTTTGGATTCGGCTTGCCCTTGGGCCGTCCGAGGTGCGAGGCGAGGATGACCTTGGCCTTGTGCTGAAGCAGGTACTTGATCGTCGGCAGAGTGGCGATGATGCGTGTGTCGTCTGTGATGGTCTGGCCGTCTTCAGTGAGTGGAACATTGAAGTCGACGCGGACGAAGACGCGCTTGTTGGTGAGTTCGATATCGCGGATGCTGAGCTTTGCCATTTTTTCTTCCTTCTTATTTTTGTGGAGCGTCTGGAATGACGGCGTCCATTTCAATTTCAATGCGCCATGACGGATTAAGCAACGCTGCGACGACGACCATGGTTGCAGCGGGACGGACATTTCCGAAGTACTCGCCGTGAACGCGGCCGATGGCCTCCCAATCTTCAACGTGGGTGAGGTACATGCGGGTGCGGACGACGTCGGCGAGAGATGCTCCGGCTTCGGCGAGAGCGTTTTGCGCGATCTCAAAGATGCGGTGGGTTTGTCCGGCTGCGTCTTCGTTATCTGCGCCGACGGGGCCAGTACCAGCGAGATGAACTTGGTTGCCCACGCGAACTGCGCGGGAGAAGCCGATGATGGGCTCGTAGGGTGATCCGCCAGAAATATTTGTGCGCATAAAAATGAAACCAGTTCTCAGTTCTAAATTTTCTGGTCCCAGGTCTCAAAATCGAGATCTGGGGCACCCGGAATTTATTTTGAATCAGCGTTAAAAGAAAGCGCGTCAGTTGGAGGGAACTGACGCGCCTCGGTCCGAGTTACAGACCCTTTTTGACGAGGAAGCTGATCAGGTCAACAACGCGGTTGGAGTAGCCCCACTCGTTGTCGTACCAGCTGAGTACCTTGACGGAGTTACCGACGACCTTGGTGAGAGGCGCGTCGACGATGGAGGAGCGCTTGTCGCCCTTGAAGTCGGAGCTGACCAGCTCATGCTCTTCATAGCCGAGAAGGCCCTTGAGATCGCCCGCTTCGCTGGCAGCCTTGAGAGCGGCGTTGACGGCCTTGGCATCGGTCGGCTTCTCGCTGATGAAGGTCAAATCAACAATAGACACGTTCGGTGTGGGCACGCGAATCGCGAAACCGTCCAGCTTGCCGGAGGTCTCAGGGATGACGAGCTTGAGGGCCTTGGCGGCGCCGGTCGAGCTTGGAATCATGCTCAGAGCAGCAGCGCGGGCGCGGCGCAGATCCTTGTGCGGCGTGTCGAGGATGACCTGATCATTGGTGTAGCTGTGAATCGTGGTCATGATGCCGCTGACGATGCCGCAGTGAGCCAACATGACCTTCACGACTGGGGCGAGGCAGTTGGTGGTGCAACTGGCGTTCGAGATGATGTTGTGCTTCGCCGGATCGTACTTGTCCTGATTGACGCCGAGAACCATCGTGATGTCTTCGTTGGTTGCCGGAGCGCTGATAATGACCTTCTTCACAGTGGCGCCGAGGTGGGCCTTGGCCTTCTCCGCGTCGGTGAAGAAGCCTGTGGACTCGACAACAATCTGTGCGCCGACTTCTGCCCAGGGCAGCTTGGCAGGATCGCGCTCGGAGAAGACCTTGATCTTTTTTCCGTCGACTGCGATGAAGCCCTCACCCGAGGTGACCTCATTCTTGAGGTTGCCGAGGATGGAGTCGTACTTGAGGAGGTGAGCCAGGGTCGCCGGACTGGTGAGATCGTTGACGGCAACAAATTCAATCTCGGGGTTGCCGAGGGCGGCGCGAAAAACATTGCGTCCGATGCGGCCGAAGCCGTTAATGCCAACCTTTACTGCCATGTGATTCTTCTCCTTAGAAATGTGAGTAGCCATGAGATGCAGGGCTTTTTTGTGTCCCGTGATTTATTGTGGCCCCTGATATTGAAGCGGGGGGTTGGTAACGCGGTGAGTAACTTTGCCTGGTGACTGGAGTGCGAAAAACCAGTGGGGAGATCCACCAAACCCTTCATTTTAACATCCGGGGAGTTGTCCAAGCCGGATGGGCGCTTGAAAGTGAAAACACGCGCCGCCAAGAAGATTCTGAAGCTCCAGGGGTGCGATGGTCTGTGACGGTGTTCACACACTTGAGTAACTTTTTTCAGTAGTACGCTTCAGGCTGTAGAAAAGCGTGAGAATAAGGAGAATTTTCACGCGGTCTAGTGATTATTTTCAGGATCGAGGAAGGGAATTGGGCGCCGGAGGTGGGGTTTTGAGGGGTGAGATTCGCACTGTGGTCGAATTTCCACACTTGGCGAGCTTGGGGCCGGATGTGGGATTCGGAGGGGGCAGTTGTTGCCCGTGTTTGGCAGAGTGTGTTATCCCCTGTACAGGGAATGGTTTCCCCCGGCGAGTGCCCTGCAAGTGCTGTGTGTGAATCCGGCCGGGGCTGGTCAGGGGCGTGGAAGTGAGAATTGCGCCGCTTTGCAATTTAGATTGGGGAGTGTTTTTTGGTAATGAGACGACGTTCGAGACGGAATGTGAATTTATCGGAGCAGACGGGCAAGATTGGCCAGGAACTGCCGCAGAATCAACCACGACCACTGGTGCCGAGCTACTCGGATGAGCCCTCGCCGCAGCGTGGCAACAAGCAGGAATATTCTCCGGCCAGGACGCAGATACCAACCAAGTTGCAAGCGCCTGACAAGCAGCATCTGCCGGTGAAGGCGCCGGTCCAATCGCAAGCGAAACCGCCGATTGCCGAGCCCAAGCCGGAAGCTAAACCTGAAAAGTCACGGGGATTTTCCCTGTTCAAGAAGAGTGCTCCGGCGATTTCGGTGATTCCTCAAGACAAACGGTATGAGGTGGAGACGCAGCCTGAACATGCCTCACAGGCGGCGGCCATCCGTGAAGCCGCAGCCAAGGACCCGGCCGCGCCAAAGGGGTACGTGGTGCTGGCAATCGGTTTGCCGGGCTCGGGCAAGACGACCTGGTTCAATCGTCGCGGTGTCACTCCGCTCTCGAGCGATCTGCTGCGCAATATTTTGTTCGACGACGTTGAAGAGCAGCGCTACCAGGGGCTGGTTTTCTCGACGCTGCGGTCCCTGCTGCGGGCGCGATTGATTGCCCACATGCCGTGGAATTATGTGGACGCGACGAACCTCTCAACTCATGAGCGCCGCCAGTGGATCAAGATGGCGACGAGCTTCGGCTATGAGACCCACGCGGTTTTTTTTGATGTGCCGCTGGAAGTCTGTCTGGAGCGCAACAGCCGCCGCGACCGCAATGTGAATGCGGAAGTGATGAAGAAGATGGCGGAGCGTTTGAAGCCGCCGGTCTTTGAAGAGGGCTTCGCGAAGATTATTGTGGTGCGCATGAAGAATTCGTAGGATTGGCTCTTATGTGGCAGATGATTACCCATTCAATTGAATGGTTTTGGACCACAGGTATTCATCAAGCTGATTGGGTTCAAGCCATCACAAATATCGCATTGCTGTGCCTCACGCTTGTCACACTATTTGTTCTTGCGGTGTATGCCTTTGATACTCATACGCTTGCAAAAATGAGTGTTGAACAAATAACAATGATGAAGCGTGAACGAGACATCATTGCAATGCGAAACTTTCACGTAGCATATGACTGTTTCATGATGGTTCAGTTAAATTTGAACACTATTTTGGAAACAATCGTTGAAGGTAAGTTTGGAGCAAAAACATGTCAGCCAATATATCCCATAAATTGGCCTGACGTGACATCGTATTTGATGCAACGTACACCAAAGACATCACCGCCAGCGATTAAATTAGGAATTTCTCTCCAAAAACTTGATGTGTCTATTTTGCAATTTTATGATGCTTCGAATAATGATGAAAAGAGATTAGCAGAAATAAAAGTTCGTGAAGCGCTCACTATTGCTGGTGAAGACTGTAAAAAGCTCTTTCAACATCTTGTAGAATACGTTCCGATCGAATAAAAGAGCTGACAAAATTTACGTCTATGTATCAAGCGGCAATACCTAAAAGACGAAGTAACGACGAGTCACCCAAATTGAGGGTTGGTTTGAATGACATTGAGACCATTAACTTCGCCCGAGCCCTGGATGCGCGGCACGCATACAGACGTTCCTGTTGCAAGCCGTGCGGTGATTCATGCACTGGAGTTGGCGCAGGAGGAGATCGCGCGCTGGTGCGAGAGCTTGCACGCCGAGGAGATTTTTGTCCGGCCCTTTGATTTGCCCTCAGTGTCGTTTCAGCTCAAACATATTGCGCGGTCGGTGGACAGGATTCTCTGCTATGCGGAGGGGCACGCATTAAGTGAGGCGCATTTGGCGGCGTTGAAGAGTGAGCAGAGCAGGGATGCGAGTTTGTCTGAATTACTCGCCGAAGTTGAAGCAAGTTTGGAGCAGGCAAAAGTGCGGGTGCGAGCGCTGGCCGCGGGAGATTTAGATGCACCGCGTGGAGTGGGGCGCAAGCAGTTGCCTACAACGGTGGGTGGGGCGATGATTCATGTGGCCGAACATACACAGAGACACATCGGGCAGCTGATAGCGACGGTGAAGGTACTACGTGGATTGCGCCACGAAAGTGGGCAGTAATTCTAAATTTATTTTCTAAACAAAAGCGCGGGAAGGAATTTTCCTTCCCGCGCTTTTTGGTGCGTCTCGATCGTGGACTAGACCAGTCCCTGTTCGAGCATGGCGTTGGCTACCTTGAGGAAGCCGGCGATGTTGGCGCCCAGGACCAGGTTGCCCGGCTGGCCGTATTCCGCCGCTGTCTCATAGCAGTTTTTGTGGATGGCGATGATGATGTTGTGCAAACGCTCATCGACCTCTTCACGCGACCAGGTAAGCCGCATGGAGTTCTGGCTCATCTCAAGGCCGGAGGTGGCAACGCCGCCGGCATTGGCGGCCTTGGCTGGTCCGTACATGATCTTCGCATCGACGAACTGCTTGATCGCTTCCAATGAGCTGGGCATGTTGGCGCCTTCGCTCACCAGCTTGACGCCGTGCTTCAACATGTTGGCTGCGTCCTTGGCATTGATTTCGTTCTGCGTTGCGCTCGGGAATGCGCAGAAAGCAGGAACACTCCAGAGCGGGTTGTAGTCGAGATTCTTGTCGACCGGCGTGAACATCGCCTTCTTGAACTTAACGGCGTACTCCTTGATGCGGCCGCGGCGGTTGTTCTTGAGGTCCATCACCCAGGCGAGTTTCTCGCGGTCGATGCCGTCGGGATCGTAAATGAAGCCGTCGGAATCAGAGAGGGTAACGGGCTTGGCGCCGAAGTCGAGAAGTTTCTCGACCGTGTACTGGCTGACGTTGCCGCTGCCGGAGATGATGCACTCTTTGCCTTCAAGGGTGTCGCCGCGTGTCTTGAGCATTTCAACGGCAAAGTAGACGGAGCCGTAGCCGGTGGCCTCGGGCCGAATCAACGAACCGCCCATATCCATTGCTTTACCGGTGAGCACGCCGCTGAATTCATTGCGCAGGCGCTTGTACTGGCCAAAGAGATAACCAATCTCGCGGCCGCCCACGCCGATATCGCCGGCGGGGATGTCCGTGTCAGGGCCGATGTGGCGCTGCAACTCGCTCATGAAGCTCTGGCAGAAACGCATGACCTCGTTGTCGCTCTTGCCCTTGGGGTCAAAGTCCGATCCGCCCTTGCCGCCGCCCATGGGCAGCGTGGTGAGTGAGTTCTTGAAGACCTGCTCAAAGGCAAGGAACTTCAGGATGCCGAGGTTGACTGAAGGATGCAGGCGAAGTCCGCCCTTGTAGGGGCCAATCGCGCTGTTCATCTCGATACGGAAGCCGCGATTGACCTGCGGGCTGCCTTTGTCATCGAACCAGGGGACGCGGAACATGAGAACACGCTCCGGTTCAGTGATACGCTCCAGGATCTTTTCTTTTTGAAATTCCGGATGACGCTCAAGCGCTGGCTTGAGGCAGTCAAGCACCTCGAAAACCGCCTGGTGAAATTCAGGCTCGGCAGGATTTTTGGCTTTGACGATTTGCATGACTTGATCGACATACTCCGCCACACCCTGGTGTGGAGGACTTAATACTGCGCTCATGTAATTCCTCCGGGCTCGTTCTCCTTGCGATACGAACCAGATAGTTTTTCAAGGAAAGAGCCACAAGGATTCAACGCCTGTTGAGCCAAACATACTGTGATTCAAGTCACGCAAGTTTGTGTATTTTATGAGTGAAGTTTCATAAGTGATTGAGAAATTCAGAAGTTTCAATATCTAAAGTTTTGAAGCAAAAAAACAGCAATGTGGGAAGTTTAAAAGCCATAAAAAAGCAAATCGATAAGGAGTGTTAGCAGCATCAGACTTGCCGCATCTCGAAACCAAAGTACTCAAGTTGTGGCGGCCATCAGGCGGCGGCAACTTTTTTTCAAGATCTCAGATTGCAAATCAGTCACAGACTAAAGTGTCTTCAGGGAAGGTGAGTTCTTCGATTGGCTCGTCGCTGGGGTTGGTGAGCTGGGCCTGAAAGAAGTGGTCAACTTGCTCCAAAACTTCTGCGCCTTTCCTGGCCTGGTAAATTGCTGCGCGCAGTTTGGCTCCGCCCGGTACTCCGTGGGTGAACCAGGTGGCGAATTGCTTCATTTTGCCGGCAGTCTCGCCGTGGCGAGCGTCGCGCGGGAGAGATTGGCTGGCGGCGGCGTCATCGAGAAGCATTTTGAAATAAGCGCGGATGAGGTGGTAGCGATCCTGCGCGGTGGGCAGTTCATAGCGGCCCGTAGCGGTGTATTGGGCGATCTGGCGGAAGATCCACGGGTTGGCCGGGGCAGCGCGCCCGATCATCACTGCGTCGCAATGGGTGCGCGCGACCATGGCGGCGGCATCCTCGGGGGTGCGAATGTCTCCGTTGCCGATGACCGGAATTTTTACGGCATCCTTGACGGCGGCGATCCACTCCCAGCGCGCCTGGCCGGAGTAGCCCTGCTCGCGGGTGCGGGCGTGGAGCGCGAGGGCGTTGAGGCCTTCGCTCTCGGCGATGCGGGCAAGCTCGACGCAGATGATCTGGCTGTCATTCCAGCCGAGGCGGAATTTGACGGTGAAAGGAATTGTGACGGCTTTGCGGACGGTGCGGAAGATTTCCGCAATTTTAGGCAGGTCGCGCAGCAGACCTGAGCCGCCATTGCAGCCGACGACGCGCTTGGCAGGGCAGCCGAGGTTCAGGTCTACGAGGTCGAAACCGGTTTCCTCAACAATGCGTGCGGCTTCGGCGAGGGTTTCAGCGTTGGAACCGAAGAGCTGCGCGCCGATGGGGTGCTCGTCGTCGTAGAAGGTCAGATAGCGCTTGCGCTTGGACTCCCTCATGCGGGAGAGGCCGTCGGCGGAGGTGAACTCGGTCATCAGGAGACCGCACCCGGATTGCGCGTTGGTGATGGTGGCGTCTACTTCTGCAACGGCTTGCTCGTCGGAGGCGACGGCTGCTTCCGCAGTGAAGGTGCTGGCGTGGCGAATGAAGCGGCGGAAGACAGTGTCGGTGACGCCGGCCATGGGCGCAAGAACGGTGGCCGGAGTGACAAGGATGGGATTCGGGCCATTGCCGATGCGCAGTTCGGCAGGTACCCGGACGCCCTCAGGCATTGGGTACTCCACTGGGTTGTCCCAGTTCTTGTTGACCGTGAATCCTTTGCCAGCCATATCAGGTGTCAGATGTCAGAAATCAGGGTTCAGGGGAAGTTGCGAAGTCTCAGATTCGAACTTCAATGTCAGGACGGCTTTTGTCGAGGAGCTTGGTTTCGATGAGCTTCAATTTGGCAGAATCGACACGAAATCTTTCTGCGGGGATTACGATATTCGCTAATGGCAGTGCATCACCATTTTCATGAATCGTGATGATGCCAATTTTCCCGATGCCATCATCTGAAAAGAAACCCAGCTTTGATAGTTCCTTTAAAACAATGTGATGAATTTCATTGGGAATCGCAATATAGCGAAAATGCGCAGGCATTGACATTATTTGTCGATGAATGGTTGGCAAGCGGGATTCAACTGATTGTGTCAGAATCTTCTTTGCAATAAGCGAAAATTCAGGCACCTTTGCCCATAATTCAATTTCAACTGCATGCAAGTCACCAGCGCCAGCACGATCCACAGCTAAGATGTCGGCTGAAATCAGTCTTTTTGGAGGTTCAAGATAAATGTTTGGTACTGAGAGCTTTGCACGGAGCAATTCTGCCACAGCGTTTATTGCACGACCTTCCCGTTGACGAGGTGTGACCTTCAATTTAGCTTCCTGGATAGCCATACTTCTCACCTTTCCCTCACGTTCAAGGCTTTAATTGTCTTTTCCGACCAAGCTTCGAATCTCTCAGCCGCAGTGCAGAGTGCGACGACCTTTTCATCGGTAATTACATCGGAACCATAAGAAATATCCGACTTAGCACCGAGAAGTTTTTCAAATTGCCTGATTCCTAGTCGGTAGTCAATTTTCTTATGTGTACAGGCCCGTTTCAATTCAGTGATTGCATCGCGATGGTTCTCGCTTTTCGGACGCTTTCCACCAAGCCTTAGGATCACAGCATCGCTATAAGAGATCGCACTGTGTACCGCCAATAAAGCAACTGCTGCAGCAAAAGTCTTGAGGTCATCCTTGCACAAGTTCCTCGCCTCAGAGAACTGAGTGGCCCTTTGGTGGTACACGCTGCAACACGCTTCATTCATGCAGTTTCATTGTCGCATACAACGCAAAAAAGCCTCCGCCGCAGCGGAGGCCGTTTGCGATAGTGGAGCTACTTGGCCGCAGCCGCTGTTGCTGCGTCGGATTTTGCGTACTTGCGACGGAAACGCTCGACGCGTCCGGCGGTATCTACGAGGCGCTGCTTGCCGGTAAAAAACGGATGGCAATTGGAGCAGATTTCGACGTGGATGTCGCCCTTGTGCGTGGAACGGGTCTCAAAATTGTTTCCGCAGGCACAGTGAACGTGGACTGCTTCGTAGTGTGGGTGAATCGCTTCTTTAGGCATCTCTCTTGGGTGAACCTTTCGTAGTTAATTGTACCAGAAAGACGGAAATGCAGGGAACAAGGGGGCCGAGAACAAGGGGGCG
>VFSW01000830.1_pt1 | contig 45761 bp, 38 predicted proteins | sample 5358111 | NCBI WGS metagenome assembly VFSW01 (sample SAMN11554181, study PRJNA540505) | mine drainage metagenome | isolation source: sediment from site ElyBrook_90M | place: USA: Ely Copper Mine, Vershire, VT | collected 2017
GCATTGGTCACTCGTTGGAAACACCTGAAAGCTCGGTCGCACATCCCCATGTGCAGGATGGCCCACCAGCGGACGCTACACGTTGCCACAAGCGCAAGACAAACGCTCTCCGTGCCTAGAACGTCTGGTCGTCAAAGACAGGGTCGTACTGAAAGATGTCCTCAATGGGCAGATCGAAGAGGCGAGCAATCTTGAAAGCCAGCGGGAGACTAGGATCGTATTTGCCCGTTTCCACCGCATTCACCGCCTGGCGCGAGACATCCAGACGTTCAGCCAGATCAGCTTGTGACCAGTTCCGTTCGGCTCGCAAGACTCTGAGTCGATTCTTCATTGCACACTCCGTCTTCATTGATATTTCCGTGTAGCAATCGCCGTACCAATACCCCATAAAGCAGTCATGAGTGGCAAAACGTACACCCAACTGAGCGATGGCAAGCCTACATAAACCAAGCAACCATAGCTGAACGTCACAATCGCAGTGACCCCGAAGCTAAAAGCAAACGCCTCTAAGTGAATCCGGCGTTGTACCTCATCCATCTGAGAAAAAAAGCGGAGAAAGGCTCTCACCGCGAAGAGGATCGGAATCACCGAAACCAGGGAGAGAGGAATCCGCCACCAAGCTGTATGCGGGCTGGCAATAATCAGGACGATAGAACAGGGCAGAACGATCACATACGCCACCATTGCCAGCAGAAAGTCACGCATATACGTCTTTGAGGCTGATCGGTTCATCATAGGAAATTTCCTTTCTTGGTAAGCTCTTCCAAATTATGTGTCAAGTTTTCTTGACATTTTGTCATGCTTCCTTGTCTTTATTATAAACAATACGAGTGTGATTGTCAAGTTTCCTTGTCTTTTTGTCATGGAAAGCTGACTATTTCACAGAGAGAAACGTTCTCAAGAGCGTCCAAGAGAACACCCATGCCGATTTCCATCAATGCACGTCGCATCATAGGCATCACACGCAGGATTGTGGCAGTGTCCACGTTCCAAATAGTCACGCTCATAGTTGTAGAGACCCTCAACCGGTTCCGCCAAACCCTCAGCAAGGGGAACCGGATACTGCTCAAGCGAGGGGGCAACCGTGTATAAATCTAGCCGTTACCACTGCCCAAGAAATCCAAAAAGCCGGAGTATTGCGCTACTTAGACCGCATCTATGGCATTCAGCAGTATCTTGACAAACTTACACGAGAAATAGGGCAGATGAACACACCACTGCGAGAAATTCTGGACGAGGGACAATACACAGAGATATAATGCAAGTATCCTACACACCATCGACAAAATCAGAGAGATACTATGAGCAAGCCAGCAGAAATTGAGCAAGAGGCTGTCAGGCAGGCTATTCTTGATTATGTGGAAGGCGTATATGAAGCCGACCCAACAAGAATAGAGCGTAGCGTTCACCCAGACCTGGCAAAACGTGGTTTCTTTGTGAGCAACGAGAAGTGGATGATTGTTCACGTGCTATGGCAGACCCATCCAGAGAATGAGGAGCAATCAGAAACTCGAAAAATACGCTCGTGTCACGATCTCCATACCATCGAGGGCACCGTGATAGATGCACACACACTGCATTTTGCCCCAGCGACTTATTACGCAATTTATTACATCTTTGAGACCACCAGCGACATCTCTCGCGATCTGGGATACTTGTCCGAATCTATCTCGTCTTTTTATTGAAGAAAGGAAATGCCATGTCACTGGAAGGACAACAACTTGGACGTTATCGGATTGTACGCCTCCTGAAAAATGGGGGAATGGGAGATGTCTACCTTGCTGAGGATGCAAACATTCAACAACAAGTCGCGATCAAAGTGATTCGCACTGACAACGAACCAGGGTCTGACTTAGATGTTGTGAAAGATGGATTTCAGCGTGAAGCGAGAGCAATAGTAAAACTGGATCATCCCCATATCTTACCGCTTTTCGACTACGGTGAAGAGTACGTCAAAAAAACTCTCATTTTGTACCTTGTCATGCCATACCGACCTGAAGGCTCACTCTCAGACTGGATTCATCGCATCACGCCATCGCGGCTCACCCCCCAAAGTGTTGCCCATATTATTTTGCAAGCTGGCAACGCCTTACAGCACGCGCATGATCGACAAATCATTCACCAAGATGTGAAACCTTCTAATTTCCTATTACGTTTTCTCGGCGAAAACCCAGAACAACCAGATATCTTGCTTACTGATTTCGGCATCGCAAAATTTATCGCTACGACAACATATATGAGTCGCTCAATCAGTGGTACTCCCAGTTATATGTCTCCTGAGCAATCCATGGGATACCCTGTACCCGCCTCAGATCAATATTCATTGGCTATAATGGCCTATGAACTACTCGCTAACCGCCTCCCCTTTCATGGCAATATCATGCATGTCATGTACCAGCATCGCACTCACATGCCTGAGCCACTCAGTGCTTATACCCCAGGTTTGCCGCAAGAGATAGATTTCGTGTTGGCAAAAGCCCTATCGAAGCGTCCAGAAGAGCGCTTTCCTTCCGTTTCTAGTTTCGCCACTACCCTTCATCAGGCTCTCAAACTCAATGAAACCCCTACGTTCATCATTTCCCCAATCCAAGGTGACGATTTTCATCCCACCATAAGTGAAAAGCAAATTGCAACCTCAACTCCATCGCCATCACAGAACTCTAATGGCGAAACAGCCAAAGTGCAGGAGGCTTCAACGCAACAAAAATGGCTTGTTCCCCTTCCGCGAAGAAAAACACTTATCCTGCTCATGACAACAGGGGCGGTACTCGCTCTTTCTAGCACAATTATTCCACTCGTAAATTCCCGGAACTCGAAATCGCAACCTACACCCACAAATTCTTTCACTAGTGATACCGTGTCTCCTATTTATACATCAAAGCCTCTTATTATTTCTTCTGCCCACCCCGCTACCGTTACGTCTCTTTCCTGGTCTGCTGATGGTAAATATATAGCCTCTGCTGGTTTCGATGGCACCATACGTACATGGGATACAAGTAGAATACTTCCTGCTCTCTATATTTATACAACACAAACTGATAAAAGCATGTGGACAGTAGCCTGGTCCCCTAACAGAGAATGGCTTGTTTCCGGTTGTGCTGATGACAGTGCTTATATTTGGGATGCCATCAATGGAGGTAGGGCAAGACTTCTCTACAAAGGGCATACTGACGCGGTAAACGCAGTACAGTGGGCTACCGATAGCGTACATATAGTTTCGGGAAGTGCAGACGGTACCGTTCGAGTGTGGGAAGGAGTTAGCGGTACAACACTCGCTATCCATCGTGGCTTTTCTTTACCAGTAACCGGAGTAGCCTGGTCTCCCGACAACAAACACATCGTTGCAGGGAGTAGAGATAAAACAGCACGTGTATGGAGCGCATTAGGAGATCAAACACCGCTATGCTACTATCGTGGTCACACGGATCATATAAACTCAGTTGCTTGGTCTCCAAATGGAATGTTTATAGCCTCGGGAAGCGACGATAATACCGTCCAAGTATGGGATGCCACAACTGGAGGACATGTTTACACCTACTCTGGACACACTGACCATGTTAATCCTGTCGCATGGTCCCCTGACAGCAAGCAAATTGCATCCGGTTCTTGGGATACGACCGTGCATGTCTGGAATGCTCTTAACGGCAACAACGTCTATATTTATAAAGGGCACACCAATCATGTGAATGCAGTTGTATGGTCTCCAGACGGCAAGTTCATTGCCTCCGCAGGTGTTGACCAAACGATACAAATTTGGCAAATTCCTCACTGACCCTACTTCGATTTGATATTTCTGTCTCATCTCCCCTGATAGCAGGCTCGGAACACAAGTTGCGAATAAACAACAAATGCTTTCTCGGAGTCTCTCGCAAAACTGAACACATAGGCAATAGAAAAAGAATACACAAGAGACGAGTGGAGTGACCCACTTTCTATTCGGCTCTTTTGCTGTGAATTCTCGATTGAAGAGATTGGGCGCGACAGGATGAGAGGTATCTCGATGAGTGGTGCGCAGCAGCGATTTCCTTCTCTCGCACTCACAGCATGATCTGTGCAGAGTTTTTTTTCGTATCTCCCTCTGTCCTATTGTTTTCTAGACCATACTACCACCAAGTAGGTTATAATAGGAAATGGAACAGCGTGCAACGAGGAAGGAACCCGACATACGCTTCCGTTTACGAGTAACCCCCATAAGGAACGCGAGAACTTCTCCGTCCTACGAACAGAAAGGTCTATCCATGTCAACAGGAACGAATCGCCCACAGTATTTGGAGACACTTGATCATGTCATCGCTGAGACGATTGCGCCCGCTGCTATTGAGATCGATCAAACAGGAGCATACCCACAAGCCTCGCTTGACGCGCTTGCCAAAGCTGGCCTCTTAGGACTGATCAGTGCCAAAGAGGTGGGCGGGCTTGGTGAAGCTCACCGCGCCGCAACGCTTGTTGTCGAAGCAATCGGCAAGTATTGTGCGTCCACCGCGATGATTGTCTGCATGCATTATGCGGCAACCGCAGTGATCGAAGGGCTTGGTCCACGGGCAATCCGAGAAGAAATCGCCGCTGGCAAACATGTCAGCACGCTCGCTTTTTCGGAGGCCGGTTCGCGCAGCCATTTCTGGGCACCCATCAGTACCGCTACCCTCACAGGTGAACAGATTCGCCTGGATGCCCAGAAGAGTTGGATTACGGGAGCCGGGCGGGCAAACAGTTATGTCTGGTCAAGTCAGCCACTAGCAGCCGAGGGCATGAGTACCATCTGGCTTGTTCCCGCCAACTCCACCGGATTACGCGTCACCGCCCCATTTAATGGCTTGGGGTTACGCGGCAACAACTCTAGCCCGGTGACGGCTGAGGGAGTGATCGTGTCAAAGCAGGCCATGCTGGGAGAGGATGGCAAGGGCTTTGACATCATGATGGGCGTTGTCCTCCCTTATTTCCAATTGATGAACGCAGCATTAAGCGTTGGAACGATGGAAATTGCCACCACGAAGGCTGCTACACATGTGGGAGCGGCCAAGCTAGAGCATCTTGGACAATCTATCGCCGACTTCCCCACTGTCCGCGCGTATATTGCACGCATGCGGGTGAAAACAGATATGGTACGCACACTGCTCTTGGATACCGTTGACGCTCTGGAACAGGGCCGTGAAGATGCGATGCTGCGTGTACTCGAGATCAAAGCCGCCGCAGGCGAGGCCTCGACAGAGGTCACAGACCTGGCGATGCGGGTGTGTGGGGGAGCAGCATTCCGTAAAGAGGTGGGAGTCGAACGCCACTTCCGCGATGCCCGCGCCGCGACTGTCATGGCACCCACGACCGATGCACTCTACGATTTTGTTGGTAAAGCGGTCTGTGGCATGCCGTTATTTGGTTAAAGAGGAAGTGTAATGAGCGAAGATACCATACTACTACTGGGAGCAGTAGCCTACGATCCTAAGGTAGTAACCATCTGGGAGGGTTTTGAAGCCTATTTTGCAAGGCAAGGACTCAAGATGAACTATGTCTTGTATTCAAACTACGAACGACAGGTCGAAGCCTTGCTCGATGGCCAGATTCACGTCGCCTGGAATTCTCCTCTCGCTTGGATACGCGCTCAGCGTCTCGCGAGAGCGCGAGGTTTGGAGGCCCGTGCGATTGCAATGCGCGATAGCGATTGTGATCTGGCATCGATCATCGCCGTTCGAGAGGCCTCACCCATCAAGACAGTCGCTGATCTCAAGGGAAAAACTGTAGCCGTCGGGGCGGTGGATTCCCCGCAGGCCACACTTCTTCCCCTTGCACATCTCCATACGCTCAAGCTCGACACACAGGATATAACCGTCCAATATCATAATGTGTTAGTAGGCAAGCATGGAGATCACATCGGAGGAGAACGCGATGCAGCCAAAGCTCTCATCGCCGGTTCAGCTGATGCTGCGTGTCTACTCGAATATAATTATCACCAGTTTCTCATGGACGGAACACTGCCATCAGGAACAACACGGATGCTGACCCGGACTGCTCTTTTCGACCACTGTAACTTCACCGTTCTCTCAACAGCACCAACCAAACTGATTGCACAGTTCCAGGCACTGCTCATCGATATGTCTTATGATGACCCTGATGTACGACCGTTGTGTGACCTGGAGGGCTTAAAAGCCTGGTATCCAGGCAGAGTGCAAGGCTACGAAGCCCTTGACAAGGCTGTCGATCTGGCAGGGTTTTATGATCAACAAGGCACGATTACCGTCAAAGATTACCCCCTCTAGTCTATAACGGTACTTAGCAATGACATTCTGCTCAAAGGCATCCGTCTGCAACAGCTAGAGGCCCTTGGCAAACCGCGAACGTTCGACCATTAGGCGATTGACGCTCAAGGTGAGTGTAAAAAAAGGAAAGGACTTTAGCCTTTCAATCTAGAGAGTGATACAACTTTCATTGCCAGGGTTGTATCACTTTTGCTATGGTTCGCTGACAGCAACCAGGTCACCCATAGACACGACGGCTTATCTTTTTTCTACCCAGTAGTTTCGTCCGAAGAGTGATTTTCGGTGAAGGTGTTGGTTGATTGTGTAGATCGTGTCTGGTGAAAGAGGGTTGTGACCGCTGTCTCCAGTCGAGAAGGGTTAATATGTTGAGTTAATGGTCCCCCCAAGCCAAAGACATAGCCAAGGAAGCGCGTTCCCTCATCTATGCAGCGTTGTACATCTGCCGTTACCTCTTCTGTCTCCTCAAAGAGTGCTGTAGTGATATGGAAATTACCAATAAAACCGACGTGATAGTCCTGAGCAATTTCTCCTACATAGCCCAAGGCCATACATTCATCAATTGCAATGCTGTGTGCACCGCTACTTGCCATCTCACGGATGACTCTGATACTCTCTCCTCAAGCCCATAGGCTAGATGTTTTGCCAGCCCTGTGGATGATCTCCCAGGCGGCCTGCAAATTGGGCAGAACATACTGCCGGAAATAGGCAGGTTGTAACATAGTGGCTGGCGTGTCATTGATGGCGACAATATCGCAGCCGATGATCTCTGCATAGATACGTGCCGAGATAGCACTGATCTGACCAGCATAAGCAAATAGCTGGGAGGCCAGATCGGGATTGCGAAAGAGATCAGCAAATAACCTCATTCCTCGCAATTGATAGGCAATCGTACACGGACCCGCTGCAACGCCTACCAGAGCAACGTTGCGCTGCTCTAGCTCTGGTTTTGCCAAAGCACCTGCGGCAATGACTATGGGCCATCGTCCTGTTGTTTCATCGGGCAGGGGAGGAAGATGTTCGCTGAGTTGCTCAGTTGAGAGAGTTGAGAGTGGGGAAGAGACAATGGAGGGTGGCCCTTGCTCAGACCAATGCGGCGTACAGCCTAACGAAATAGCTTCCATGCCGGGATCATCAAGGAGAGGTATACCGTCACATTGATAACGATCTGCGCAGAGAATCGCCCCTCTAGCAAGCAGGTCGGCATCCTGCAAATAGTGCTGTGCGCTGACACCCAGCAATTGCGCGGCATGCGTACCAATGTGCGGAAGCCAAGGGAGCTGCACAACCCTCTCTCCACGTAATGCTCGTATGAGGTGATCTTTTGCCATAGAGTACGTTCCTTTTCTTTTCTGTCAGCTTGAAGGACGAAGGATTAATGCCGTCGTCACAAGAAACATTGACGGATTGACCCCCACTGTCAGTGGCTGGATATACAGTATATCACAGCAACGGCATCTCCCATTCAGCATGGTATAATAGTGCGATTCGGGATAACGCTCGCATATCCGTCAGTGCGCAAACCTGCGAGTTGAGCGTGCCCGTGCTTTAGCATCCTCTTCTGTGCGGTCCTTCGCTGCTGCCTGTGTCTCAAGCGAACTGAGAAGCGTGCTGGCGGTGGCGGCTATCGCATCAACAGCAGCAAAGAAAGCACCTTCGTTGGCTTTCGATGGCGTGTGCATGCCACTCACCTTGCGTACAAATTGCAAGGAAGCCGCACGAATCTCCTCTTCGGTTGCGGCGGGTTCGAAGTTAAACAGCGTCTTGATATTTCTACACATATATCTTTCCTCGATTCGATGAGCAATATTCCCTGGCACAAGTACCTCTGACCTGTTCTTGATTATACAAGAGTTGCGACGAGGTTGCACACACCCGAGCAATATACCAAAGTTGGTCGCTCTATTTCATTTTCTGATCTGCTTCTCAGCAGCGGTGGAACCAGAGGAGGTGAGCAGGATCGGCACATGCAGCTGCTCCTCAATCAGAGCCAGATAGCGAGCTGGATCGCCTTTGGGCAGCGTGAGATATTCAGGCGAACACTGTAGAAGCCGCCGGGTGAGTTGCTCCTGACGAGCCAGATCCACGCGGTTGGGCGCGTTGATTTTGCTGATCCTCTGCTCGTTATGCTCGCAGTAGCCAACCAGGTCCTCAGGCTGGCCCTGGTAGAGATAACTATAGCAGAATTTCCACGCCGGTAACGCCGGCAGGGAGTCGAGGTGCGTCAACGCAAGATGGTCCAGCTGGCCGAGCCGGTCGATAGCATAGCGCAAGGCGAGCAGATCGAAGTAACCAACGCGAAAGGCTCGTTGCCAGTCATTCCAGGTATTATGGCGTTCGGGCAGGAAAGAGCTGAGTTCAGGAGCCTCGGTGGGCAAAGGACCCGCACCATGGCGGGTGGCATAGGTACGGATGACGCCCAGAGTACTGATCTCACCCGCATAGTGGTGTTCACGCAGGATTGCATGGGCATTGGCAAAGGTCGTTGTACTCCAAGTGGTGTAGGGAGTGAAGCCGTAGTTTTCATCCAGCAGGACGCCCTGCGCACCCTCGAAGAGCAGAGTACCCGATTGTGCGAGAACCGCACCAACACTGCTTTCATCAAGTATTTCGACCTGGCTGGCGAAATGCTGGTAGACTTCGACACAATCTTCGATGCTCCGCTCATCAGCAAAAAGTGCTATTTCCCTGCGCACGCGTTCGCTATCGGGCAGCTGGACGCACAATTTTGCCAGTTCAATCTGCTTGATGTCACGCAGAAAACGCAGCTTCTGGCGCGTAATCACGCGATCTCGTAAGTCCCCAGCTTGCAAAAGTTGATCTCTATAGGCCAGAGAATCAGCCATACATTCACCAATGCCTTCGCCGCAACTACCATGATGCTGATCCGCCCTGGCTACTTCACGCAAACGGTTGAGGGCGCGCTGGAAAGGTGTAATCACCAGGGCACAACGGTCGATCTGCATACGCTGTAGCGCATCAGTGATGCCCAATGCGCGCAGGTGTCGCTCCTCTTTGAGCATATTCAGTGGATTGATGAGCATAAAGCGCGAGAGCAGGGTCCTGACGCCCGCCACTAGCGTTCCGCTACCAAACTGCGCAAAGGTATGCTGGCGGCCATCAGTGGTCACGACGTTATGCGCGGCCTGCGGTCCCCCATTGTAGCGCACCACTGTATGCGCACCTGTCACTCTGCTCAGGTAATCGATTAAAGTGCCTTTGCCGGAGTCGCCCAGTCCCAGATCGGCGAGCAAAATAGCCTGCTGACTCATAGTCTCTCCTCATGCAGTGAATATGGTGCCACTCCTCATTTGATGTGATTTGACTACAGACGCTCAACCATTGGCACGCCTGTGATTGAATCATCCGCCACTATCAGTCCCGGCAGCATTTCGCCACTGGCTGAAACCAGTCGTTTCTCGCTGGCGTAGGGCTGGAGTGCCTTTGTCGCAGCATCAATGGCACTGGCACTGGCACCAACCGCGCTCAGGTCATGCACGCCTGCGGCCAGATTGATTGCCTCTTCGGTCAGACCAATGGTCAGAGCAATCGTCTCACTGACCGCGCGCTCATCGTCGAGGAAGATCACATTCTGACCAAGCAGCTCGCGCCAGAAGCTCTGGATATCCTTATCGTGTCCGTGGCTGGCATTGCGTGGAAAAATGAAGAAAAAGTGATAGCGACGCTGCACGTCAGCAATGATCTGCCGTAGGGGAATATCCTGATCCAGCTTGTCACCGATATGTTGCGCAACATGCCGCTTGCTGACGGCGGCATAAGCTTTTTCATCGCCGATCAAGAAGGCATAGCCCTTGCGTCCACGCTTCTCCCAGCAATCAAACGAGGTGTGGCGAGCCAGAAAATAGAGCGCGAGTTCGTAGGACTCGTGATTGGTGCCACCACCGCCGCCTTCAAGAATAATATTGCGCAAATTCTCATCCATCTCAACACCGCTCTCAAACTGTCCGACCTGCAAGGCGATATGATCACAGGTGGCATCGCCAAAGGCACCGAAAAGTATCTGCGGGTCCTGAATATAGCCCCGTGTGAGCAGGATATTCATCAATTCGCCCAGCTTTTGCTGAAAGACCAGGGGAATGCCACCCATTGAGCCAGTCTCATCGAAGAGAACAGCGATGGCGTTGGAATGCGGATGCGCGTCGCTATCACGGCTCTCGCGCACAGTCACGCCATTGGGATCAAGCGTGGGATGGATATCCCAATGTCCGCTTGTGCGTGCGGAATCGCTATAAGCAAAGCTGCTTTTGCCAGATGCTTTGCGCAGGTGGGCGGCCTCAGTATAGGCATCGGTTGACCAGTGTGAACTACCCATGAAATTTTTCCTTTCTGTACTAAGATCAGGTGGCTGATAAAACTCGTTCTACAATGCAGGCATAACAAATGCGCGGAAAGTTCTGGGCCCCCAAAGGCGAGCGATCAGCGCATCAAAATCGCTGAGCAGCTTGCGGGCATCTTGCGGACGCCTCTTGGGATTGGCGAGCGCGCATCCACGCAGATAGCTGGTTAGTTGCCAAGGGATGCTCTCTGGAAGCGTTTGCTTAAGCGGATTACCGCCCAACAGCTCAAACATACAACAGGCAGCCATAGCGATATCCAAACCCGGCAGAGGCTCCTCGTGGGCAAAAACTTCCGCTGGATACCAGGAGCGGTATTCGCTGCTAATAGCACTGATACGCTCGCCCTCGTGCACGGCATAGGACCAGTCGATCAGAACCACGCCATGCTCACGCGGCTGAATCAGGATGTGAGTTGGCAAGACTGCGCCATGAATGACTCCGCTGGCGTGAGCGAAGCCCAGCGCGACTAGCAGGCGTCTCCACATCCAAGCCATATCACGAGGATCAACGCCCTGGGGATAGGCTGCGTGTACCTCTTTGAGCGTGTAGAGTCCGTCGATGTACCCCAGCACATTGATCTGGCGCGTAATGCTCGAACTTTTTTCTTGATAGGCAAAGTTTTCAGCCAGTTGCGAAACAAAATAGCGCAGTTCCGCGTAATTCTCGCTGGCTTGCAGGTGCTTAAGAATACGGGCCTCGTTCGCCAGCAGATCGTTATCTACTGGCCGCAAAGGTATTTTCAGGATGCTGGGACTGCTATCAACTGTATGTCCAGTATAGAGCGCGCAGATGTCCCCTCTGGCTAGCAGACGCTCAACAGTATAGGTGGTGGTCGATGTGTGCAAAGTAAAAAGCTCAAAAGCCCACTGCACGCCATAGGTGCCGTTGACAATCTTTGTGCGGGCCTGCTCCCAGAGGCGCGTCAACAGTGTGAAAGTCAGATTAGCTCGCGCCCATTCAGCTGTTCCCGCATAGAGATCGGGATGCGTCACTTTCGCCATCTGACGAAAAATAGCGCGTCCCGCCTCCAGCATCTCTTCTGGAGTTCCGACCAGCTTCCCGAAAACTTCCTCAGGAGTTGTGACTCGTTCCAGGACGCCGCTGATCCTCTCCAGTTCAGCCTGCTTCATCGCACCTCCATTGACTTAGTGTATATTTAACACTTACTATGGTGTAAATATAACACTAAGTCGGGCGATTTGTCAAGCTTTTTGGCTGCGAGCATCGGGGTATTTTCAGCTACGCACACGCGGGAGAAGATTCATTACTGAAAAAATCTGGCATAAAATGAAGGGGGAAAAGTATACAGCTACAGTTGAGCTTAATCAGGTAAATGAAATGCGTAGAGCTTATGATCAAAGGAGCCAACATAGACTACCCCATTGACCACAACCGCCGAAGATGCGATGCGATCACCGGTAGAAGCCGTCCAGAGAACTTTGCCAGTCATCGCATCACAGGCATAGAGTTTGTGGTCGCCTGAACCAATATACACGACGCCATTCGCCACCATCGGCGTAGAGTCAATTATGTCTCCGGTAGAAAGTGTCCACAGGACGTTACCTGTCGTCGCATGACACGCGTAAAGTTTGTGATCCTCCGAACCAAAATAGACCACTTCATTGGCAACTGCACATCCCGAGACAATACGATCTCCCGTAGCGATCGTCCAGAGGGTCTTACCTGTCATTGCATCAAAGGCGTACAGAGAGTGATCTGCCGACCCGACATAGACCACTCCGTTGGCGATGGCAGGGGCTGCGAGAATACTATCTCCTGTAGAGGCTGTCCACAGGACAGTGCCAGTAAAATCATCACAGGCGTATAGGGTATGGTCATTTGAACCAATATAAACCACCCCGTCGATCACCGATGGTGATGCATTGACGCTATCATTCGTCGTAACAGTCCACAAGACCGTACCAACGGCAGCGTTGAGAGCATAGACATTGTGATCGGCAGAGCCTATGTAAATGACGCCATTGACAACAGTAGGTGAGGAGAGCAAAGCATCCTTCGCAGGAACAGTCCACAGCATTTGACCTGTCTCTGCTTTGAGCGCATATATATTGTGGTCTGCCGAGCCTATATACACAATCCCATTGGCGACCGCAGGCGAAGCAGTAACCGCACCACCAGTGGAGGCTGTCCACACAATGCTTCCGCTAGTAACATCACATGCATACACTTTTGTATCGTATGAGCCTACATAGACCACATTGCCAACAACGGCTGGCGTTGAATTGATACGATCACCAGTAGGAGTTGACCAGTAGGCGGTCAGTCGAGAGACGTTCGCGGGCGAAAGGATATACTCGCTAGCATTAAAACCTGTATGAGCTGGATTAAGGCCCAACATTGGCGAAGTCGCAGGAAGTCTAGGCAAAACAGGAGTAGGGGTCATACTGACAGCAGTGGAGATAGGCGATGTTGTTCGCCGCGTGAACCAGACCACACCTCCTCCCACTGCTCCTAAAACCACCAAGCCCCCGACTAAGGCTGACACGAGGGTGCGCCGGGAGAGGCCACGATCTGCCTGCGGGCTTGTCGAAGGCAGTTTGCTAGGAGGTTGCAGTACAGGGGCCTGTACCGCAATGGTTGCATCAAGCACCGGGGCTACAGGAATGCCATAAATCGTGGGGGCACTTTCAATCTCGCTGCCCTGTTGGACGGCGTACAGAGTTGGAGCATTTTCAAGCCTGCTGGCCTCTTCTAAGGCAACCGAGAAAGCTTGTATATCAGCAAACCGCTGTGAGTGGCGTTTTTCCAGAGCTTTCATCACCACCGTTTCTACAGCAGGAGGAATCTCGGGAAATTTCTCTCGCAATGGTGGCGGAGGCAAGGCTCTCTGTTTGATGACAACTTCAAGAGAGGCACCCTGAAAAGGAGGTTCTCCTGTCAACCATTCGTAAACCACAATGCCAAGTGAATATTGGTCGCTGGCCGGATGTGGACGTGCTGCAATTAGCTCTGGGGCACTATAGGTCATAATTTCTGTTGTATCCAGCAAGCTCTGAGAGCGTGAACTCTGCTCCACAACGGCAAGCCCAAAATCGCTGAGGAGAATTTTATGCGCGTTTCCCACCAGAAAATTCTCTGGTTTGATATGACGGTGAATTAATTTTTGCTCATGGGCATAGTGCAAGGCCAGGGAGATCTGGTTGATATAAGAGACGATGGTCGCTAAGGGGAGACGACTCCCTTTCGGATGACGCAGCCGTAATGATCCAGCAGGAGCATAATTCATGACGAGATAAGGGGTGTTTTCTTCGAGACCAAACTCCAGTACACGCGCAATATGCGGATGCGCCAAATGGGCAATGATCCGCGCTTCCAGCCGAAAGTTCTCGATGGCCTGTTTTGCAAGTTGGCTCTGGAACACTTTAATAGCGGCTAACGTCTCAAGGGTCTCATGTTTCCCAAGGTAGACTTCAGCAAAGCTCCCTTGCCCCAGGCGTTGGAAAAGATGGTAGTTGCCAAAACGTTGCCCCACATGGTCAGCCATACACATACCTCAACTAGAGAGTTTTAGAAAATATAGCAGATTATCCTTGCGCCGTCATTGCAATGAGCACAGTGCTGAAAACACTGAGATTGGGCGTACCCAGTCCAGTAGCAAAGTCCCAGTTCATCGTTGCAGGATAATACAAATTGTCGCCCTGCGTCACATCAGTGTAGGGCTGCAATTGATTATTCATGCCATAGCGCGCAACCTGGTAAAAAAGATCTGGTCCAAAGAAAAATCGTTGTGTCTGCTGAAGCAATCGCTCATTGACCAGTGCCATGCCACTTGCCCAGATGGGGGCAGCGGCACTTGTTCCTCCTGTTGAATCCCAATGTCCCAGATAATAATAGGTCAAATTGGCAGCAAAAGCCGCGATATCAGGCATCTGACGCATGCCATTTGAGAAGTGGTTTTGCACGCCCACCGCATCCTGCCAGGCAGGACGTTTGAACAGCTTGCTGAGACCCCCACCGCTCCCCCAGTGATTGTTGCATGCAGCATGATTTAAGTTATTTGCCCATGCCGTCTCATGCAGCCCTTTCAGCGCATCAAGCACTGGAATGGTCCCTCCAACAGAGACAGCCCAGGGATCACTAGACGGAAAATCAACCGAGAGATCACCATAGGTTCCACTATCAAAGGCCGCACAATCGCCGCTGGCAATAAAAATCGTCATATGCTCTGCCTGGGTCAGGATTTGCAGACTCTGGTCAATCGCGGCAATATCACCTGGTGTGATGGCATTTTCTGTTGCCCCCAGACTGATACTGACAATACTACCACTATTGGTATTCTTTACATTATCGTTAATAATTGCTTGTAACGCCTTATTGATGGAGGTAAAGGTAGCATCGCTTGTCTCATAATCGGAGATATTGGCAGTGGGTGTCAAGCCCATGAGCGTTTCAACATCAAGGGTGGCCTCTTCGCCAGGACTCGGAGGTGTGTTCATGTCAACCACTTTCAGATGACCTCGATAGTTCATGCACGCTGCATAATTTTGGACATCCGCTTTGGCAAATCCATCGATTTCGACCAGATTAATAGTAATCCCCTCGCCAGTCAAGCCGGATTTATAAAACTGATCGTAGCCATAGAAGTGAGCGATCGCCAGTGGGCTTAACACATTTTGGTTAAGGTTACAATCAAGTGATGTGCTGTTTTTCGTGTTCTGGCCTGCTTGAGAAGCCATACCTGTTCCCACTGGCTGGCTATAACTATCCAATCCGGTGATCGCCAGGATTCTATCAACGATAAAGGCTGGCACACGGGGGTTACTAGTCGGTGCATAGAAGGTGCGCCCATTGAGTTGATGGAGGAGAAACTGAAGCTGAAATACCTGGGCAAAGGCTTTCGCATTGCCATCAATAGTGAGAACGGTATGCAGCTTATTGAGATTCAGCGTCGCATCTTGTATGCCATAGACATGTTTGATCTGCTGATACTCGCTATCATTAATCCCCAACTGATTAGCATCATTAGCCAGGTTTTGCCCCGGCGTACTTTGTAGCTTATTCAGTTCCTGTTGCGTCACGCGGAAGGTAATGCTCACATGAAGGATAGTATTGGCTGGTAGTGGCCCGACGACGGGAGCATTGAGGGCCGTTGGTGGAAGATGCAAGTCAAAGGTTGTCCAGGTAACAGGTGGAAATGTGGGCAGCGGTGTTGGGGTGGCTACGACGACCTGTTGAGGGCCGCCGCAACCAACCAGCAAAATTAAGAGGAACACTGACGCGATTCCACTGACCCAGGCGCGCTGCCGCTGCACTTCTACGAAGTGGCGTATCAGGAACATACTCAACCCTCTCTTTTGCTCAATGCTAGCATGTGGCTCCGCCAGCAACACAGTCTGTGTAATTGCCGCTGCCATCGACCGCTACGACATGCAACATGGTCGGGTCAGTGACGGCGAGAGAGGCAGTCCAGGTTCCAGTGGTTGTTTGAGTCGCAACAACTGTTTGGAAGGTACTCCCATCGGTCCCTACGGCTGAGGTGAGATAAAAAACGACGCTGGTCACACCTGCGATGCCACTAGTGCTGCCATCACTGTCATCCTGAACACCAGTAACTTGCACGGTATTCGCGTCAACAACAGTGGGTGGATTCATAGTGGGGGCCTGCGTATCCGCCGTAGCGGGAGGCGTATACGGTGTAGCAGCGGAATCTTCAAGAAAATCGAGTGTGTAGTAGTCACCGAAGGAACCGCCCGTTGCGATGCCAATGCCCACCCAAGTATAGTGACCAGGCAAGGTATCTACACCAGCATTATAGCCCAAAATATTTTGGCGATGCCCCCAGTTAGAGCTAGAATCCTGATACATGAACGTATAGACTGCGTCAGCAGGAGTCCCACCGCCAGGAACATTGCTAGCACCAGCATAAATATCCTCTCCGCAGCAATTCGTATTGTGCCCCTGAACCGCCGGGTTTACCATGACACGACTAATGGAGTCATTTTTCCCGCCTGGTTGATTGATCGGGCTGGGGTGAGCAAAATAGTTATATTGCGCGAATTCTTTGCTATGGTTAGTGCTGATCTGGGAGAGCAATATACTGTCTAACTGCAATGCCCCCAGGCCACGGTCCTGACGCTCAGCATTGAGCAACATCAATGTTTGCGCCTGCGGAGTAGCGGCATCATAGGCGGCAGGATCAATATTCAAGGAGACATTGCATCCCTCCTGTTGCCGGGCACTGCTGAAGGTGGCAATCACGTTGGCTCCCGTGTCGAACGCGGTATTCGGGACTGTTACGTCAGCGGGGAGTGTACCTTGAGGGGTACAGGTGTTGTGTTTCTTGACCTGCACTGTAGACGTTGCTTGACTGGTAGAAGCACCAGTACTCCCGCAAGCCGACAAGAACATAACAAGTAGCACTAACACAAGGGTAACTGGGAGATGTGACTTGCCAGCTATGCGCCGCCCATTGCCAGATTGTTTGGGCCTATGTACATGCTTAACCATGCAAATATCCTTTCTAGGGTCTACTTAAGAAGGTTGGGCTGAAAGATGAAGCAGAAGGACTAGTGATAATCCTTACCGAGAGTGTAACATAGTTTACTAAAATAGTACAGATTAATGGGGCTATCCCCGTTTAACACTCCTGTCCCAACGCTCCATAAAAAGAAGAAGTTCCTGTTAGCTACCTATGGTAAAATAGGCCCATTAGGCCCATAACGAAGGCTTTATCAAGCAGAGACAGTTCATTCGCTCTGTCTGTTGCTTTTCATCCACGCCTGCAAAGATACAGCAAAACACAGTCAGATTACCGTTCTCAGCACTTAAAATCACTTTTTTATACATACTTTTTCTCTATTAAATCCGTAACACCGTCAATATGGGAAATGTCCCATTGAAATGCTTAAATACCTCAACAGTCCCTGGCTCCGCCCTATCAATCAGTACCGTTACATACGCAATCGCATGTAACGGTACAAATACTTCTTGACAATCGCCAGAAGATAAGTTATATTCAGTAATACTGAACCGCTATTCCCCTTAGGCATAGCGGAGTCAGTAAAACACATGGTTCTCTTCAAGTGAGTGCAACGGCCACAGAACGCTGCAAACGGTTGAAGGCCATCATTTTCAGGTCTTTCCTTCCTCTCGCATAGAATTAGACAAATGTATCAATGAAGCGATGCATAGTCCTTCTACAAAAAGTCGCTTCTTTGCTTGTCAGAGCGTCTGAGCAGAATGACATGGGGGTGTCCGTACTGCTAGGCTCAAAAAAGAGGAAGGAAGTTCCGCGCATGCCATTTTACTAAATACCCCCTCTTGAAATTCTTTGAAAGCATGGTCAGATTCCCTCTCATTGCAACATCTGACCACATTTTCGCAGTATTCCAAATACCAGGTATACATGAAAGAAAAAGGAGATGTCATGAATGCACGTCCTCTGGGGCGACGAAAACCTGTTCAACGACTGATCGGGACAATGATGCTACTCTGTTGTGTGACCGGACTCTTCGTAGCCTCTCCGCTCTTTACACCAACTTCTATTGCCTTTGCCGCTACACACAGTCTAAACAACGCCGTGGGAGCAGCACCATTAGCACCATCCAGTCAACCTAACTTTGGTCCCAATGTCTACATTTTTACGCCTAGCACGCCACAGAGCCAGATTCAGGCAACAGTCAACGCAGTGGCAAACCAACAAATCTCCAACCAGTTCGGCACGCAACGCTACGCGCTGCTGTTCGCGCCAGGTACCTATGGTTCCAGTACCAATCCCCTCAACTTTCAGGTCGGCTACTACACTACTGTAGCAGGTCTCGGCCTCTCTCCCAGCAATGTCGTCATCAACGGCTCCATTGATGTCTATAACCAGTGCTTCGGTTCTGGCAACTGCATCGCCCTCGACAACTTCTGGCGATCACTGTCGAACCTGACCATCAACGTGACTACACCCAACGCGGGTTGCTACTCTGGCGAATTCTGGGCCGTCTCGCAGGCCGCCCCAATGCGTCGGGTTCAAGTGAATGGGCAGATCACCCTGATGGACTATTGTACGTCTCCATCATTTGCAAGCGGTGGTTTCATCGCCGACTCAGCGTTTGCTGGTGGCACAGTAATCAACGGCTCGCAGCAGCAGTGGCTGGTCAGAAACAGCCAACTTGATGGCTGGACCAATGGCGTCTGGAACCAGGTGTTCTCAGGGGTTGTCGGTGCGCCCGCTCAATGTTTTCCCAGTCAGCCATCGTGCGGCCCATACACCACAGTTGCGGCCAGCCCCGTGACACGCGAAATTCCCTATCTGTATATGGATGCCAATGGGCAGTATAATGTCTTTGTACCGTCAGTGCAGCACAATTCTGTGGGCACATCGTGGTCCAGTGGCACAACATCTGGCACATCCATCGCCATCAAAAAGTTTTTCATTGCCCAGCCAACGGATTCCGTGGCGACAATCAATAACGCCCTAGATTCCGGCAAAAATCTCATCCTCACTCCTGGCATCTATAACTTGAACCGCAGCATCATGGTCTCCCGTCCCGACACCATCGTACTCGGTCTCGGTTTCCCAACGCTCATCCCACAAAACGGTAACGTGTCAATGCGCGTTGCCAGTGCGCAAGGAGTATTGATCTCAGGGATAATCTTCGACGCTGGCGCAACTAACTCTCCGATGCTGCTCCAGGTCGGAACCGGTCAAGCAGGCAGTGACCATAACGCATCTGACCCAACGGCTCTGCAGGATGTCTTCTTCCGTATCGGCGGCGCACAGGCAGGCAGCGCGACAAACAGCCTCGTCGTCAACAGCAACAATGTTATCCTCGATGATGTCTGGGCATGGCGGGCCGATCACGGCAATGGTGTAGGTTGGACCAGCAACACCGCCAGTACAGGTGTTATCGTCAATGGTAACAATGTGACCGCATATGGTCTTTTCGTCGAACACTACCAGAAGTACGAGGTCATCTGGAACGGCAATGGCGGCACGGACATCTTCTTCCAGAACGAGATGCCTTACGATCCACCCAGCCAGGCGGCATGGATGGAAGCTCCCGGCGTTAATGGCTGGGCCGCCTTCAAGGTTGCCAACACGGTAAGCAGTTTCAGCGGATATGGGATGGGCAGCTACAGCTTCTTCAACCAGGGTGTGAACATTTATGCGGCCAATGCCTTTGAAGTTCCCACCACTCTCCCAGCCGGCAGCTTACACGACCTGTTCACGCTTTTCCTCTCCACAGCTGGGTTCGGTGGTATCTCGAACGTGATCAACAATACCGGTGGCTCATCGACTATCACCAATCCAGATACCCCAGTCACAGTGGTAAGCTACCCGTAATAGCCTACCACCTTGTCTAATCGTCTCATACAGCCGCATCAAGCCCTGTCTCTGTGGGATAGGGCTTGATGCAACAACACAGCAATCGATAGCTTGTGTTTTTTTCGCATCAAGGCCTGTTGCGATATACTATATCCAAGAAAGCTATGCATTCCCCTAAAGATCGCTCTACTCGATAGCATGATAGAGCGCATGAAAAAGCAATGGTGAAACGTGTTACAGAAGCACAAGGCCGCACAGATAAAATACATATTCTATCGTTCCTTGCATTTTTCAGGTATATTACTTTTTATAATATTTTCTGCCTGCACTTCTGCTCTTCCGGCTTCATCCGACTTACCCACACCCGCGTCTATCCTCACTAGGAAGATCGTCGCTGCTTTTCGTCAACGAACTGTGTGCACAGCTCTCTCCGCCCCATATGCTGGCAAAGCCTTCTGGTCAGCCGGGCCTCGTCGCACTTTTGAATTTTATTGCCTTGCCACCTTATGATGTTGACCTCACATTGGAAGAAAAGAGATTCATTGAAGAGGTGAAAAAGAAATGTATGCAATGGCATATAGCACAATATAACACATCACAATAATATACTCATGCAGCTTCAATCTTCCACTCTAGCTCCTTTTTTCCTATATACTTTACCCAATTCAGGCATGCCTGCTTGTCTATGTTATACTAAAGCTAGTTCTAGCTCATAGAATTCAACTATTCCGTAGAAGAGGGGAAGCGTATCATGCAAACCAGCAATGATCTGAGACAGGCCAAAGAAACGGCACGTTTTGCCGGGCGCACACACGAATTGACTCTATTCCGTGACGAGTTGCTTGCCGCAGCTCCGCGCCGTCAGATCTTCTATATCACGGGCCAGGCTGGTGCAGGGAAGAGTACACTGCTGGACCACTATCAAGAGATCGCTACTACCAATGGCTTTGTCTGCGCAGAGACGAATGAGCAGCAACACGATATACCCACAATGCTCAATCATCTGGCTCAGCAATTTTCAGACCAGGGACACCCGCTCACCACCTTTGAGCAACGGTACATGCTCTATCGCCAGAAATTAGCGGAGATCGAACACAACCCACAGACTCCACAGGAACTTGCCGCGCTCTTCGGACGCTCGTCGGTTCGTACTGTCTTCGCGCCCAACAATATCCAGTTTGGTGTGCGCAAAGGCTTAGACCTACTCGCTCACGATACAGTGAGCGCGCAGGCTGGGGAATGGCGCAACTATCTGGCGGAGCAGTTCCCTAATCAGGATGAACTGCTGCTGCTCTGTGACCCACTGGCAACACTAACACCACTTTTCTTTGCTGACTTAAACGATCTCGCCCAGAAACAGCGCGTCTTGCTCTGTTTTGAAAATTTTGAAGGGACACCACAGGAACTGCTAGATTGGCTCTTGCGCCTGCGCGACTATCGTCCCTCGCTCGATGTCTGTCTCGTGTTTACAGGACGCACTCCGCCAGGAGCCGCCTGGGACCCTCTGCGTCATATGACTCAGATCGTCACATTAGATGTCTTTACCTCAGCAGAGGCCGAAGCTTTTCTGGATGCACGCGCAATCAAAGACGCAAAACACCGTCACATCATCTTGAAGCTCTCCAATCGCCTGCCCATACTCATGAGCTTTCTGGCTGCTCCCGCCAGCATGGTCACAGACAAAGAGCTACCAACCGACGATCTCGTGGAACACTTTTTGAGTTGGATCACAGACCCTGCCCTACGTGATATCGCCTTACGCGCCGCGCTTCCACGCACCTTCGACCTCGATATCCTCTCCAAACTCTCTGCCGACATGCCCGCGCTTTCCGTTCAAGATGCCCTGACATGGCTCCAGAACATGCCCTTTGTGCAACACACAACAAACGGCTGGTGCTATCATCCTGTCGTGCGTTTACTGATCTTACGTCACCAACGTCAGCATAATCCACGCTATCGACATCTCCATGCTACCTTAGCCGCACACTTTGACACACAACGACAGCCATACGCCAACGAGCAGACACAATGGACGTCAATACAATGGCAACAAGCAACCCGTTTCTACCTCTACCACAGCTTTGCCGCTAACCCAGAAGCCCATTGGGGAGAGGTTGTTAGTTTGCTCGTCATGGCTCTACGACATCTCCCATCATGTGCGCTTGTATTTGCCGCTTCACTATCTGACAATGATGTTGACGATGAGGCAACGGAACAGCAAAAGCACGTGTTGCATTTCTTACATCAACAGATTCAGCATATGCTCCAAGACACTCTCTCCTATAGCTTTGCGTTCTTTGAGCAGCTTTGCTCAATGCCTGAACTCTCCACATCGGCAAAAGCCTATGCCTTTGCACAACGAGGAGAACTACACCGGCTACAAGGACACTACAAACAAGCATTTTCTGACCTCAACCGTGCCATCGCGTTTGATGACAACGATGCTAAAATCTTTGCTTCGCGCGGAGAACTACTTCGCCTGCAAGGACGCTATAAAGCAGCTCTTGCTGATCTGGACCGTGCGCTCACTCTCGACGACAACGATGCCAGAGCGTTTGCTTCTCGCGGTGAGATCCATCGTGCCCAGGGGCGCTATGAGCTGGCTCTCGCTGACTTTGAACGCTCCCTTGCCCTCGATAGCAAAAATGCCTGGACCATTGCTTCTCGCGGCCAAACCTATCAACATATGCAGCAGTATGAACTGGCTCTCGCTGACTTGAACCACGCCCTCGCTCTGAATGATACCTACTCCTGGGCTTTTGCAGCACGCGGTGAGGTGCGCCGCGTGCAAGGACGCTATGATCTCGCGCTTGCTGATCTGGACCGCGCCCTTGCCCTCGATGACAAGAACGCTTGGGCTTTCGCTCATCGCGGCGAGGTGTACCGTGTCCAAGGATACTATGAACTAGCTCTCACCGACCTCAACCGCTCCATCGCCCTTGACGACAAGAATGCCTGGACCATTGCTTCCCGCGGCCAAACCTATCAGCATATGCACCTCTATGAACCAGCTCTCGCTGACTTAAGCTATGCCTTGACGTTGAACGATACATATGCCTGGGCCTTTGCTCACCGCGGCGAGGTTCACCGTGTGCAGGGACGCTATGACCTGGCTCTAGCTGACTTGGACCGTGCTATCGCCCTAGATGACAGAAACGCCTGGCCAATTGCATCTCGTGGTGAGGTATACCGTCTCCAAGAACGCTATACGCTAGCCCTCATTGACTTTGATTACGCTCTGCTCCTTGATGATACACTCGATTGGGCCTTTGCTTCTCGCGGAGAGCTACACCGTGTGCAGGGACGCTATGAGCAAGCTCTTACTGACTTTGATCGTACCATCGCCCTCAATGACAGATACGCCTGGGCAATTGCCTCTCGCGGCCAAACTTATCAGCATATGCAGCAGTATGAACAAGCTCTCGCCGACTTTGAGCGTGCCTTGGCTCTCGATGACACACTCGATTGGGCTTTTGCTTCTCGCGGCGAACTGCATCGCCTACAAGGACGCTATGAGCTAGCCCTCACCGACTTTGAGCGCGCGCTCACCCTTGATGCTACCGATGCCTGGGCCTTTGCACGGCGCGGCGAGATGTACCGCCTACAGGGACGCTACCAGCAAGCTCTCGCTGATTTTGAACGCGCTTTTGCCCTCAACGATGCCGATGCCTGGACTTCGGCCCATCGAGGCGAGATTTACCGCGTCCAGGGACAGTACGAGCTAGCCCTGGCAGACTTAGATCGTGCCCTCACTCTCGACGCTACCGATGCCTGGGCTTTTGCACGTCGCGGCGAGGTATACCGCCTACAAGCACAGTATAAGTTGGCTCTTGCTGACTTTGACTGCGCTCTCGTCCTAGACGCAAACGGTGATTGGACCTGGTACGACCAAGCGCAAGTCCATTTGCTGATGGGCAATACCGAAAACATGCGAGCCGATATTGCGCACGCCCTACGCCTTGCAAAAGCGCGTTTCCAACAGTCACCGGATAATCAGCGCAATGCCTTCAATATGGCACTCTACCTGCTCTTCCAGGGGGAGATCGCAGAGGCCCAGCAGCACTATGAACGGCTTTTCTCCTCGTGTACATCGTTTGTAGCAGTACACGAAGCGATGCAAGATCTGAAAGATTTTCTGATCGTCCAACCAGAGCATAAAGCGGCACAAGCGATCTTAACACTGGCCGAGGGGCGCTTGGCCGATCTGCGTCAGTCGGCGGCTAACCACCTATAGAGAGCTGCTTGCCTTTCCATCTCTTACACAGTTTGCACAGGTACACCGTTCCCTCACACGCAGCGGAGGCGATGCACGTCCTATCTAGCGACCATGCCACCGCGTTGACCACACCGGAGTGGTCCGTGTAACGAGCTAAGCGTTACGCACACCCCCCCTACTAGCACATCAATACCCATCCCATAAGCTCAGCACGCTCTCCCTACAAGATCCTCTATAGCAACCCACTACGGTTTTGCGCAAACAATTCTTCCCTAGATACAGTGGTGTGCTATACTAAAGCTGTGCCGACAGGAGCCTATCCTGACGTATCAATAAAAGGAGAAATCACCATGACCGTTGCAGAAACTTTCGAGACCATGAAGACCCTATTTAATCCATCCGCAGCCGCAGGCATGAATAAGACCATTCAGTGGAATATCAGCGGCGAAGATGCCGGCCAATGGGCCTTCAAAATCGCTGAACAAACCTGTGAACTGATCGAAGGCGGCGTCGAAAAAGCTGACCTCACGATGTCCATGTCCGATAAGGATTGGATCGCCATCGCTGAGGGCAAGCTCGACCCCATGAATGCCTTCATGATGGGCAAAGTCAAGACACAAGGTGACGTCATGCTTGCCATGCGCATCCAGCAGATTTTCCCCACCTCACACTAATACAGATCAAGCTCTCCATACATAATGTGCGTGAAACACTCCTTGTTTCACGCACGTAATTTTTCAGATATATCTCGCCCTCTCTCATTCTACGCTCATCCCTACATGCACATGTACGCCCGGCAAGCAAACCAACAGCGTAGATTTTCACAGGCAGATATGCTATACTTTTGACAAGATGGTCTCTCTTGGTCAAATCAGACAGACATAGCACGCACAATAGACGGCAAATAGGCCGTAGAAAGGCGTTAGCAATGGCAATCAGACGTGAAGAGCTACATCCACACCTGCAACACCTCAATGGCATGCTAACAACGCACGAAGCCGCAAAACAACTCGATCTCAGCTATTGGCACTTTATGCACCTCGTCGAAGCAGGACGCATCCCCGGCATACGCATCGTTGATCGCTGGCTCTTCTCCCCCGCTGACCTCGCCCACTACCGACGACAGAAATATGGTCAGCTAGAAGATATGGCGAATATAGCCCTCAACAATCCCACTATTTCACTCACCGAACGCCAGGCCAATATCTGTCGCTATCTCCTCGCAAATGAACGCCCCTCCTCAATCGCGCGCAAACTCCAACAATCCCGTCAAGCTGTCCACGCACAGATTGCCCTTATCAAAGAGAAAATTGCCCGTCTCACCTGATCTAAGCAGCTTAGGCAGAAAAACAATTGTTGTATTTTTCCATATCATCTCCCTTAAAGCTCTTCAATTGCAACACTAATAAAGATTTACTACATGATTGCCTCGACCTAGAGATCAAGTGCCACGACCTGTTGCCGCTCAGACGATGCTAAAGCGGCAGTGAAAAGCAGGTGACTCGCATATGTTTCCTCAGGAGTCACACAATACAACGGTTGTCGCATATCCGTGCGATGGACAAGTTCATCGCAGAAAGCGGCCCACATTTGCAAGATCGAGTCAGAGAAACCAAATTCAAAGATGTCGCCCGTGATGCTCGGATAGGCCGAATGATAAGGCATATCCACACTCTGCCACACTTGCTCTGCGCCAGGCGTATAGGCAAGCCAGCGCAGTGTCTTAGGGTTCTTAGTACTAAACTCAACCGAAAGCGAAGTGCTAATGACACGTAAAAACCAGGTATTGGCATGTCCAGGAGCGATACGTTTCGTCGAGAGCGTCATAGGGAAAGACTGCTGCTCGTTGACTACATCACAAGCGAGGATAGCATTATCCCATGTATCACAGGGAACCATCTTCCCCTCTCCATCAGGTCGCTCCGGCACGATATTAGAGAGAAATGCACGCACATTGCGTGGCTTCCAACCAAAACGCAGTGGAAGATGCAGTACATGCATACCAAGATCGCCCATACATCCATAGATCCCATTTGTGCTAGCGCGTCGCTTCCAGTTAATCGGTTTGAGTGGATTGAGATCACTACTATGCCAGAAGCCCGCCTCAACCTCCACAATAGTACCCAAACGTCCTTCGCGCACCCATTGAGCCAGCCGATAGGCACCCGGGAAAAAAGGCATCTCGGAAGAGCTACGCACTAAGAGTTCTGGATGCTGTCGGATCACCTCAAGAATAGACTTGTTTGCTTCCAGATCAATACCGAAGGGTTTTTCTCCAAGCAAATGTTTGCCTGCCCAAATGATCTCTCGATAGACTTGGGCGTGCAAATGATGTGGAAGCGCACAGTAAATAGCATCAATTTCTGGATCATCCAGCAGTTGGTGATAATCGTTGGTGGCAAGACGCAGATCAGGGATAGCTTGTTCAAACCATGCAACAGCCTTTGGGTTCACATCACACACTGCCACAATCCTCGGTCGAACATCCATATCAAGCAAGTGACACCAACGGGCCGCAGCACTGGCAAACTCACGTCCCATCAACCCACAACCAATAATCCCAAAACGTATTTCTTGCATACTCATGCAACCGTTCCTCTCTCCAGGCACATGCGAAACGAGCTTATTTATCATGCAAACAAATGATTAGCAGTGATTAAATTTGATTATTTACAAGTATACTTTCTTTTAAAATCCCTGTCAACGGTTCATATCTCCTCTCTCTCGGGCAAATTCTATGCACCAACAGTCTTTTTTCTGGCACAGAACACCTCAGAAATCCACGCGCAAGATGCTTGACAACAGCCAAAGAAAAAAGATACAATCATAAATAATCGCATTTGTTCTTTTTTAATCATATCACAAAGGATTTCCTGGCACAAAGGGATCAAAAAAAAGGAGTGCTTTATGTCCGTTATGGCGAGATTAAATCGTCTCTTTGGTTCTGATGGTAAATGTTTCGATGTTGCTATCGACCATGGCTTTTTTAACGAAGGTTCATTCCTGAGCGGTATTGAAAATATCCATCAGACGATTAAAACGATTGTGGCCGCAAACCCAGATGCGATTCAGCTCAGTGCAGGTCAGGCACCACTTTTACAACACATACCAGGCAAGCAAAAACCGGCCCTAGTGTTACGCACAGATGTGGCGAATGTCTATGGGCATGTGTTACCACGTTTTCTCTTTTCACAGTTGATCCAGCAGCCCGTTGAGCAAGCCTTAGCACTGGACGCCGCCTGTATCGTGGTCAACTTGCTGCTTTTACCTGAGCAACCGGAACTCTATCATCAGTGCATACAAAATATCTGTCAGCTTAAACCACTGTGTGAACGTTATGGAATGCCCTTGATGGTAGAGCCATTAGTTATGCAGGCCAATAAGATCGCAGGGGGCTATCAGGTAGATGGAGATAGCGAAAAAATTGTGCCCCTGGTCCGGCAAGCAGTTGAGTTAGGAGCAGATATTATTAAAGCTGATCCTTGTGATCGTTTAGAGGAATATCCACGCATTATTGAGGCGGCCTCAGGGAAACCAGTCCTACCACGTGGTGGTGGAAGAGTTTCAGATCGAGAAATATTTGCACGCACGGTCACTATGATGCAAGCAGGAGCTTCCGGGATTGTCTACGGGCGCAATATTATCCAGCATGCCTCTCCACTGCATGTGACACGAGCATTCATGGCTATTGTCCATGAACATGCAGATGTAGACCAGGCACTCGCTCTCCTTCAAGAGGAATAGGAGCAATAATGGCATGACGACTGAAGATATTTCCACTCTTTTTTCTGCATCTAGTGACAATAGTCATATGTCTACGGAAGACGACCGTTTACTTTTGACAATAGAGCGTCGTAGGAAAATGCTCGATCTCATCAATATTCATAAAACAGCCAGTGTGGCGGATATCATGGCATGGTTGGGAACTTCACCAGCAACAATACGACGTGATTTAGTCTGGCTTGCACAGCAAGGCTTGATTGTGCGCACGCGGGGAGGCGCACTTGCCCTTAATCATACGATGTTGCGTGGGACCGCCCCCAATTATGAGCATCGGTTGCACGAGTGTGTTGAAGAGAAACGAGCGATTGGACAACTGGCCGCTGAGAGCATCAATGATGGAGAAACCATTATGCTTGACTCTAGTTCGACAAATCATTATGTGTTACCGTTTCTTACTCACAAGCAAAATCTGACAGTCATTACCAATTCGCTCTCTATCAGCCAGGAAATGGTTGCTATGGCTGACATAAATCCAAGCCTGTCGATTATTTGTTCCGGGGGAACAGTCTTTATGCGCACGCATTCATTAGTCGGCATGACAGCAGAACACACACTAAAACAGTTTTTTGTAGATAAAGCATTTATCGGTGTGCGCGGACTTTCCGTCCAACATGGACTTACCAGCCCTTTCCTTGAAGAACTTCCGATCAAGCGGCAAATGATCAGTGCCGCACGATATGTTTTTGTACTCGCCGATCATACAAAATTTAACTTCACCTCAGCGGGCCTCATCGCACCTATTAGCACAGTACACACCATTATTACTGACGCACATATTACTTCCGAGATCGCTCAACTATTTCGGAGTGCTGGCCCTCGCGTTAACATAGCACCACTGAACGACACCATACCACGCGGTTAAACATGCTTGCCTGCCTGTATACAAAACATACAAAAGTCATCAAATAAAACTTGATCGCGTACAACAGGAGGAACGGGCATCCACAGAAGGCCAATCATCGCTGAAATTGATGGAGGCGGCATGCTTAGGGCAAAAACACCCCATACACGCCGTCGTCTACGAGATGGGTCAGGCGGGCACGCACGATCTCGTGTTGCCAGCTTGATGCACGCACTGGCAACTCGTGCAGCTCAACACGCAGATAATTGTCGGTCAGCCCTTCCCATCGCCCATTGCGAGGATGCTCGACCAGCACATCTACATTCTGGCCCAAGAATTGTTCCCGAAACTGGCGACCATGCAGCTCGTTGAGTGCGAGTAGCTGCTCACTACGTTCTTTCTTAACGCTGTCCTGAATCTGCCCACGCATACGCGCCGCAGCGGTTCCCTGGCGCGGCGAGAAACGGAAGACATGCGCTTTGGCAAACGCCAATTCATGGGCCAGTTGATAGGTCTGCGCAACATCTTCCTCGCTCTCGCCTGGGAAGCCTACGATGATATCCGTGCTGATAGCGATAGCAGGGATAAGCTGCTTGGCCGCGCGGATAATGTCGGCATAGCGTGCGCTCGTGTAGCGGCGGGCCATGCGACGCAAGATTGCGTCCGAACCACTTTGCAGAGGCAAATGCAGATGGCGGCACATGCGCGGATTTTGCCAGTGTTCCAGCCACTCGAGGCGAAAATCTTCAGGTTCCAGCGAAGAGACACGGATACGCGGCATCTCCGTCTCGCGCAAGAGGGTCGCAATCAGATCGCCCAGGTCGCGTTGTGCATTCTCCTCTGGATGATAGTCACCCAGGTGAATGCCTGTCAATACAATCTCTTTGAAGCCTGCGCGGGTCTTGCGCTGCACTTGCTCAACAATCGCGTCAATGCTGCGACTGCGCGAATTGCCACGTACCGAGGGCACAATACAATAGGTACAGCGATTATCACAACCATCCTGTACCTTCATCTGTACGCGCGTGCGCGAAGCAAGGCGAGTGGGATTATCGGCTTCTGGCTCTTCATCGTGCAAGGCCAGCAAGGTATCACTGCCGATATGTTGCGTATCAAATGGCAAAACAGGCAAAAGCGGACGAGCTGTATCGGATGACGGACGTGATACATCGGCCACTACGGGCGTATCGGTTAATGAACGGGAGGTGTGGGCGCGAATGGCATCAACCAGAGCATCTTTGGCGGGATTGCCGACAACAAGATCGACACCTGGCAGGGCCGCGACCGCCTTTGGGTTGATCTCAGCATAGCAGCCAGTCACGACGAGCAGGGCATCGGGATAACGACGGTGAGCCTGCGCGATCAACTGACGCGAACTGCGGTCACCCAGGTTGGTAACGGTGCAGGTATTGACGATGTAAATATCGGCAGGCTCGGTGAAATCGCGCTGCACAAAGCCAGCCACGCTCATCTGCTCGCCAATCGCCTCACTATCAGCCTGATTCACCTTACAGCCGAGCGTTGCCAGCGCAAAGGTTGCCTGCGTGGATGTCTGTTTCTCTATCATAAGCGTGTTATTTATGCTCGCGTTTCCATGGCATTTGCAAAGCAAATTTATTGTCAATACGCACGGGAATAGGCGGCGTGTTAAGCGTCTCAAGCAGCGTTTTCTGCATGAGCGGCAAGATAAACCAAATGCTGCCCAGACCAAAGAGTGTGCCAGTGAGGACGCGCAGTTCCCACGTGCTTTCGCGTAAGCCGAACATCTGCGTGAAGCCATCCCAAGCCATCGGCAAGCAGAGCAGAACCCAGAACCACCAAGGCAGGCCAGGCAAACGCTTCTTGCTCAGCACAAAGATCAGACTGCCCAGAAACATTGACGCGTAAATGGAGAGATTGCGCGCACACAATCCCAGTTGATGGCCCAGCACATAAAACGAATGAGCAGGAATTTGCGCACATACATAGTGCAATGCGAAGAAAAGCGGTTTAGCGATACTATCCAAACCCAGATAGGAGAGAAAAGGGATTGCCAGGGCGACAGCAACAACCGCGCCTAGGGCTATCGTGATAATATTGGCCCACTGGTCAATCAAAAAGCTCTCGATAGCATGCCCAATGCTGGACCAGCGTGTTGCCTGCCTGGGAGCAGCAGTATAGGGTAGCTGTTGCATTGCCATAAAAGTGTTCCTCATCGTGACTATGTATTAGACATGAAAGGCGTCAGCCAGATCGCGATAGGCAATACGACCCTCGGCGACGACGCTTCTATCCATAAGAATAACAGGGATACGATAGCGGTAGAGCGCGAACAGTTCATCACTGCTGCGAATATCAATTTCGGTCAGATCATAGGGCGTGAGGGCGGCGATATCGTCGAGCATCTCACGAGCGTCATCGCACAGGTGGCAACCCGCCTTGGTATAGAACGTCACCTGTGGCACAACAGTGTTCGCCTCGCGCATACAACCCCCTCGTTTTCTTTTATCATACCATAGTTATCACGCTGCGTGAAGAGCAAGCACGCGAGAACAGGTGACTTTTTTCCGAAGCTGGCGTCTGATATAGTGTATTGGCAAAAATGCCAACACGCAACGACTCTCTGTTATTTCTGATAAGCAGATTCATTGGAGGAACACATGGGAACAGACGCACGCAAACGTCCTCTGGGAGTAACGATCATTGCAGTCTTGATGGGCATCGGGGGCATTCTTGATATCCTCGGGAGTATCCTCGTCCTGGTGGGCATCTTCGCTATTGGTCGCACAATCATTGTGCATGGGCATAGCACGACAGGTCATGTCGTAGATACATTGGGCATTATCCTGGCAATCGTTCCCCTCATCATCGGGGTGTTGATGTTCATCTTTGCCGCGGGCCTCTGGCTACTCAAACGCTGGGCCTTCTGGCTGACAGTCATTATTGAGTTGATTAGTCTGCTGAGACATGTTTTTGAATTCACACAGGCAACCCACCCCCCTGTTGCCTTAATTGTACTCGGCATGCTCATTCCTATCGCGGTACTCCTCTACTTCCTGGCAGACGCAAACGTGCGTACTGCCTTCTTGGGACGATAATACTCGCAACGCACAGACAAGAGCATCGCACGGAAGCAAGGCGGGCAATATTACACGAGAGGTCTGGCATTAATGCCACAGCATCCTCAAAAAAGGACCTGACTCTTTTCTCGCCCGTCCTGCTTCTCTAGCGATTGACAACTAGCTCGCTCGATCAGTTCGACTGGTAGCATAATCTGTGCGGGCGGCTTATCAGGCTGTTGAATCCGTTGCAATAATTGCGCCATACAGCTTTGTCCAATGCTAGCAATAGGTTGAGCGATGGTAGTCAGATGATGCCATGCTCTGCCAATCACACTGAAAACAGCAAAAATGGCACTGAAGCCCCGAGCATTGAGCAACTCAGAGTCCACGAGCGTTGTCAGATAGTTTTGTAGGCCAATGGCAAATGCACACAACAAAAAGGAAGATATGCGTTCACGGCACATATCTTCCTTGTAAAGATCGGGAGAAACGTTTTATGCGAAGAACTTGGTCATCAATTCCTTCTGACTGAAGCCACACGCCTGATTGAGGCAGCCCAGATGCCAGAGCTTCTCGATAGTGGCAAGCAAGGTGTAATGGTTATATGGTGTTGTGGTATCGACGATATGGTCAGCATCATGCGAGGTGATCACCATAAACGGCGCACTTGCTCCACCTAGCGTCACGCCATTCACACCCGTGGGACTGTGGCAACAGCCTGCGTAACCAGCATAGTCATCCTCGTCCCAGGTAATGACAATAGCGGAACGATCATTCCAGACACGTGAACTCATGATGGTTGAGACTGTTGATTGGAGAAAGTTATCGCCCAGCTTAATGATGCTGTGATCGAGACCCGACGCTGGATAAGCGCACTGAGGATTGTTGATGAGTTTTGCCTGCGAGGGAGCGATACCATGCATATCACTACACGTGTCTGGGCTGATCCAGACAAAATTTGGCACCGCGTTTGCGCTAAGATCACTAGAGAGCTGGGTGAATGGGACAATTTTCTGCATACGCGCAGCGTTGTCGCGAATATTTGAGAAGTACATGAACGGGTTGTGCTTCTGCACATAGAGACTGACAGGCACACTCTTGCCATTCTGCTGAATAATCGGATAAGACACGCCAGTATAGCCCACAGTAGGCATCGACTGCATATACGCCTTCCAGCTCAAGCCGTGCGCCTCAAGCTGATCGACAATCGTCTGGCCGGAGAACCAGTGTGGCGTGTTGGTGGCACTGGCGATCTCTTGCGCGGTGAGGAGCTCCTGCGTTGTATAGCCAGAGGTGGGACCAAACTCCTGGGGAGCGCACGTGATGGTAGCGCCAGCCGCACAATCATCCCAGATGCCCTGGAAAGAACCAGAAATAGCGGCAAGGTAATTGGGTGAGCTAGGATGCGTCACGCCATAGTAGTTCCAGGCAACATTGTACTTGCTTGCCAACATATTAAGATAAGGCGCATCAGCAGTGTTGCCAAAAATCTCGTTCGTGGCATGATTTTCCATCATAATGTAGAAAATATGCTCCGGTTTCATATTGTCCTCATGCTGAGACGCCGCTTGCACAGGTGCGGATGTGCTGATGAGAACAGTGGAAAGGAGTAGCGCGAATGCCGTTAAAATGCCTAATAAACGTCGCATACATACCTCCATTGTAGTAAGAGTGAATTGAGCCACAAGGCAATAACAAATGGAGAGTCGCTGTAGAAACCCTCCAAGAGGGAATATAGCACTGAAAGGTTAGCAATCTATTAAGGTCATGTTAAATGTTTATCTCTCAATAAAGCACTTTTTTCGCAAAGGGTTGCTGCACCTTCACCTTCTCTAGTAGAGACAAATTGCAGAGCCAAACAGGGCTAACAATTCGTTGTGAGATATGGTAAGATGTACACTAACTCAATGATTGTCTATTTTCAGGAAAGAGGGAGTTGGCATGCATCGTCGCGCCCCAAATTTTCACCCAGGGTTAATGACCGATATGTACCATCCTGACGCCGCCTATATCTCATGGCGCACCGGCCACAACGGCTTGACTACCTTCGATCTCTACACACGCACCGCTCCATTCGGCGGAGCCTACCTGCTCGTCGCTGGCCTGGAAGCCGCGCTAGAGTTCGCACAAGCTTTTCGCTACACTGAACAAGAGCTACGCTTCCTTGCCCATATTCGCGATTATGACACGGCCTTTCTCGACGAACTGGCAAATCTACGCTTCACGGGCGAAATTCTCGCCCTGCCCGAAGGCACTATTGCTTTTCCAAACGAGCCACTCATGCGCATCACAGCTCCATTCCGCGAAGCTATGCTGCTCGAAGCTGGACTGCTCCAGGCCATCAATCTCTCAACGTTGATCGCCACCAAAGCATCACGCATCGTCTATGCCGCTGAGCAAGGCCATCCGCGCCGCGTTGCCGAGTTTGCCTTCCGCCGTGCCCAGGAGCCGATGACGGTGGCACGTGCTTCGTATATTGGGGGATGTGCAAGCACATCCCTATTGAACGCTGCCTACGAGTTTCGTCTGCCCGCCACCGGCACAGTACCACACTCGCTGATTGAACTCTATCCAAGCGAGCAAGAGGCATTCACAGCTATCGCACAATCCTACAACCGCTATACCCTCTTACTCGACACCTATGACGTACGACAAGCGATCCATACCGCCATCGAAGTCGCCCTGCGCGCCCAAGAGACACTCGGGCATACGTTAGCTGCCGTGCGCTTGGACAGTGGCGATCTGGTTGCAGACAGCATCTATATCCGCGAACAGCTTGACACTGTGGGACTAACCGACGTGCGTATCCTGCTCAGCGGGGACCTGGACGAGTGGAAAATCCAGGAACTGCTCGAAGCCGGTGCAGCCGTCGATTCCTTTGGTGTGGGCACGACGCTCGGGAACGGAGCAGGTTCCGTCGAACGCGGCATCTCTGGCGGCACGCTCGGCACGGTCTATAAAGAGGTCTGGTATGTCGATGAATCAGGCAACGAGTCACCCAAGCTTAAGATCGCTGGCCCCAAAACAACTTGGCCCGGTAAAAAAGAGATTTACCGCCATCCACACTGGCAAGAAGATATCGTGCAACTCGCACATGAGCCACGTCCAGACAGCTATCAGCGACTTCTACGACCAGTGATGCGCAACGGCGAGATCGTCCCTGGCAGCCTGCCGCCCTTATCGGAAATTCGCGAACTAGCACAGTATAATCTCCGCTTGCTCCCTGCACAATATCGCGCCCTGGATATAGAGCAACCCTATCCTGTGCATTTCAGCGAGGGTCTGCAATCTCTGCGCAAGCAAGCAGCACATCTAGTAGGTAAAATAATCTAGGAGCATGATTTCCCATATGGTCCAGGTAATCCAACAATGGCCCTTTTTACGTATTCACTCATAGATGGAAGGGGAAGGGCATTTTGTCCTCTCGCTGTCTCGTTAGCCATCATGGAAGGAGTCCTACGTGACCGAAACGCTCAAGCAGACACGCAGTATTTGCTCCGCGTGCGGCGAAATCGTTCCCGCCGCCTATGAAGTACGCACAAACGAACAGGTCTTTTTCACGCGCACCTGCCCCACCCATGGCACGGTCGATACTGATCTCGGCTCTAACGCCGCTTTCTACCGTCGCTCATTTCAGGTCGAGAAACTGATGATCGCGCGCTACGGCGATGGTGGCGACACCGATATTTCGCATGGACAATCGCCATTCCCGTTGCGCAAACCCGCTGGCCTCGCCATTCTTGAGGTCACAGAACGCTGTAACCTCACCTGTCCCATGTGTTATGCCTATTCTAGCCCATCGGAGCGCGACTACTCGTTGGAAGAGATCGAGGCCCGGCTTGACCAGTTAATCGCTATCGAGGGCAAGGGCATTTCGCTTCAGATCTCTGGCGGCGAGCCATCGGTGCGCAAAGACCTGGACAAGATTGCGGCCATGGTCAAACAAAAAGGTTTTGCCCAGCTTGAGATGGTCAGCAATGGCATTCGCCTGGCGCGTGAGGCGGACTTTGGGGAAAAACTGGCCTCGTGGGGCTTTACCTCTGTCTACCTGCAATTCGATAGCACGCGCTCGGAAGATATCGTCAAGCTGCGCGGCGAAGACCTCTGGGAAGTGCGCGAGAAAGCGATTGCCGCCCTGGAACGCGCCAAACTGCCCTCCACGCTCGCGGTTCCGCTCTACGATGGCCTGAACACCGACCAGATTCAGCAGGTCATCGACTTTGCCTGGCGACATCCCGAAACTGTCTGTGCGATCGCCTTCCAGGCCGCCACGCCATTCGGACGCTTCCAGGTCGATGGGAAAGAGGAGAGTGCCGCGCCGCGCAAGCTGCGGATGCCCGAAATCCTCTCAATTATCGAGCAACAAACAGGTATTCCCGAAAAGCTCTTCTTCCCCGTTGGCGAGGGTTCTCCACTCTGCAACACCTTCACGCTACTCAAATACACCAAAGACGGCTACAAACCTATCGCACCCAATTTCACGCTCGACGAGTTCATGGAAGTGATGGGCCAACACCCGAACATGACGCTGCGCATGCTGACGCGCGGACGCGCCGCCGTGTTGCCACAGATCGTCACCAACATCGGTGGTAGCTTCAAACTGATGAAGACGCTCTGGCCGCACATCGGCACGGACCCCTCATTCTGGACAAGCCGTAAAACGCTGACCTTGTTCGTCAAGCCCTTCATGGACGAGAGCGACATCGACATGAGCCGCATCGAACGCTGCTGCTTCCACAACGCCTCGCCGCGTGGAGTGATGTCATTCTGCGCCCTGAATGCCCGTATGCGGCCCGCGCAGCCACACGCGCACGAGAGTGCCTTTGTCCCGCTGCCCACGCGCCGCGCCCGTCCGCAACAGAGCGAAGTCGTCGCCTCACCCGTCGGAGATGATTAACCTGTCTTAACACACTTGTAAGACAAAACAGGCAAGCGGTGATATTATATACATGTAGGCAAGGCAGCAGGGCGACCGCGAGGATCGCCCTTACAATGATATGATGCCCGTTTTTCTGTAGGGACATGCTTATCGTCTTTAACAAATTAAAATTGGAATACATACGAGGCGTAGAGATTGTATTACTGCGCCAGAAATACCGTAAAGACCCGTAGGGACCGATTCATCGCGTCCGTGGCCCATACGCCCACAATGCTCGTTTCCCGCTTGCACGGTGAGCGCAGCAAGGCAGGCATGAAGCTTAGGCACGACGGACGCGATGAATCGGTCCCTACGCCTTCTACCACATTACATTGTTAAAGATCATAATTATGTTATGACACATGTTACTACATGATTTCTTTCAAATGGAAAGGTTGTATGCGTTTCTCGATTATCATGCCGGTACTCAACGAGGCCGCCACGTTAGAGCAGCAGCTCGCGCACCTGAGCCGCCAATGCGCCAACCTGGATTATGAATTGTTGATTGTCGATGGCGGCAGTAGCGATACAACGGCGCAGATTGCCGAGCATTTCGGGCGTGTCATTGCGGCTCCACGCGGGCGGGCACGCCAGATGAACGCGGGCGCGACGGCTGCAAGCGGCGATATCCTAATTTTCCTGCATGCCGACACACACCTGCCCGACAATGCCTTTACCGCTATCGAGCAAGCCTTGCAGCAACCAGAGGTTGTCGGGGGAGCGTTTCGCCTGTGCTTCAACTGTCAAGCATGGCCCTATCGCCTCGTCGCCTTCTTCACCAACTTGCGCTCCGCCACCAGTACGGTCTTTACAGGCGATCAAGCGTATTTCATGCGTACACGCAGCTTTCACGCGGTACAAGGCTATCCTGACCAGCCCTTGATGGAAGACCTGGAGATCATCACACGCCTGCGCGCCATCGGCAAGGTTGTCCTTTTGCCGCACTATGTGACAACATCGGCACGTCGCCATGAGAAGATCGGCTTGCTGCGCAGCGTGTTTTTCATGTGGTATCTACGCACACTTTACAAATGCGGCGTTTCGCCCGCGCAACTTCAGCGCATGTACGCGGATATCAGGTAGGCAACTATGGAAATAGCACAACTTTCGATCATCATTCCCACCTTCAACGAAGAACGTTGGATTGCACGTACACTTATGCACGTGAAAGAATGCGCTCCAGAGGCTGAAATACTGGTCGTCGATGGCGAGAGTCGCGACAAGACCGTCAGCGAAGCCTGTCCACATGCGCGCGTCATCAGCACACAGCGTGGACGTGGGCAACAACTGAACGCTGGCGCGGACGCAACACGCGGTGATATCCTGCTCTTCCTGCACGCCGACACACTACCAAATAGCGCGGGCATTCAGGAACTCATGAGCGTCATGCAAGACGAACACGTTATTGGTGGAGCCTTTCGGATGCGCTTCGACAACTCCAACGCCCTGTACAAGCGTATAGGACAGCAGATAACACAACGTTCGCTACGCACAAAAAGCTACACGGGCGACCAGGCCATTTTCATCCGCCACGGCGACTTCGAGCGTTTAGGCAGATATCGCGACTGGCCTTTTATGGAAGATGTCGAGTTAAGCGAACGCATGGGCAAAGCTGGCAACGTGGTACTGCTCGACCACGAGGTTGAGACATCGGCGCGGCGCCACCAACGCTGGGGCCTGCTGCGCACCCAACTGACGGTCGTACTTATTCGCCTGCTCTACCTGCTCAAAGTCCATCCCGCCGCCTACGAATGGCTCTGGTCGCCCGTGCGTTAACGGCATGATGGCACAACAATGCTATTGCTGATGTTGCTTGTACCCTGTGTGTAGTATTGTACGTTAGAAAAAGAGAACGCCAATATCATCACGAGGAAGTGCCCGCATGCCAGAGAGCCTTACGCAACCCGATCAACCCAATATACAAGCCATACCACAGACCAGTGATCCGCTAATTAGCATCAACAAAGACAGCGCAGTTACGCATGTAAAAACTGTCTTTTCAGATAGTGATGTGCCCGCTCCTGTTATCTGGACACCCCGCTTTATCCTTTTATTTGCGATAACAGTCTTTATCGCCCTCACAACCGAAAGCCTACTCACACAGGGCATCATCAATAATGTTATCGTGCCTTTTGCACAAGGCTGGATTTTGCTTGGACATATCCCCTTCATCGTGACCTGCTGGGTACTATTGATGCGCTCTGCCAGATCATCCTGGATGCGCCTGGGAGCGATCTTTGGCGGCATCTGGTCGCTCTTTGCCAGCACAGGCTTCGTCTTGAACACCTTCTCACTCGACCCCACCCTGCCGCTGATGATCCACCTGCAAGCCGCAACCAACACGGCCTTACTGGCAAGCTACGTCTGTCTCTCAGCAGTTCACACGCCCTTTCACCGCTGGGATGGTTGGTTTTTCCGCATCGCCCTGATCGTGGGAGCCTGCGCGGTTGCCCTGATCTACTTCCTCTCTCCCGCCAACCTGCGCTCCAGCGGCAGCCTGGAAATCACCACCTCGCTGGTGATGCTCTTTCTCAGCTTGTTCGCCTGGTGGTTGCGCCCCTCATGTTGGCGCACGCAGCCTGGGCCAACCCTGCTCTTCGGCATCACGCCGTTTCTGCTGTTGTTACTCGCCATCCCTGCCGTGAGCGCAAACTACGAATCCTACTTCTATGGCCAGATCGCCCTGCTCACGCTACTCCTGGGGGTGATGCGCCTGGTCCAGAGCGAACGCCAGAACGCACGCTAACGAGCCGATTTATCGCGTCCGCCATCCCCACACAAAGATATGCATTACATCACACCCTGCGCGTGGGGTGTTACATTGACCCACACAGTTCCACGGTTTATACTTCTTAACATTAGATACTCTCTAGAAGAGCCGCTTGGTCAGGACATATATGAACGGTCTCAGGGATGGGCAGGCTCATTTTATATTTGTGGGGGGTGCGCATGTCAACGTATAATCATCCAACGGGTAGACTGGCTCCACAGTCTATGCTGCAACAACGCTACATTATTCTGCAACCAGCCGGACAGGGCGGCATGGGAGCGGTGTATCAAGCTCTCGACACCCGTGTACAGCGGCAGGTTGCGATTAAAGAGATGAGCCAAAACAGCCTCGATCCGGCAGGACTGGCTCAGACCCAAGCACGTTTTCAGCAAGAGGCTGTGATGCTCGGTCGGCTCGCGCATCCCAACCTGCCGCACATCTACGACTCGTTCAGCGAACAGGGACGCTCGTATCTGGTGATGGATTTCATTAACGGCAAAACGCTCTATCAGATGATGCGCGAGGTCAATAGTCAACCCATGCCCGCCAAGCAGCTTGTGCATTATGGCATCCAATTGTGCGATGTCCTCGGCTATCTTCATCAACAGCAACCAGCGATTATTTTCCGCGATGTGAAACCCACAAACATCATGGTGACGGCTAACGGACATGTCTTCCTGATTGATTTCGGCATCGCGCGCTTCTTTAAGGAAGAGCAGGCCCTCGATACCGTCTTTCTCGGCTCCCCAGGTTATGCCGCACCCGAACAGCATGGCACTGAGCAGAGCAGCCCTCGCACCGATATTTACGGGTTGGGAGCCACATTTCACTATTGTCTGACCGGACGTGACCCCTATTATACGCAGCCGCGTTTCACCTTTCACTCCATCTGCACGTATAATCCTACCGTGCCTGCCGAACTCGACCAACTTATCCTGCGCATGGTCGCCCCAGACACACAGGCCCGCCCTACCAGCATGTTCGAGGTCGCACAAACGCTCCGCCAGATCAGCACGCGCCTGGCATCCCAACCCCCCGTAGCAGTGTCATCGTCAACGCCCGTTCCGCCCTTACCAGCAACTGCCCCTATTGCTCCCGTCGCGCCAACACAAACCGCACAACCTCTGCCAAGTGCAGGCCCATCGTATTCCGTCACGCAACACGTCGCGACACAGGCCATCGCTGCTTCCATTCCCACGAGCGCGTCATTACCCTGGACACTGCCCACACTCATCCGTCTAGCTGCCCTACTTGTCATGGCTATAGGAATAACTGTCGCGGGAACACAGCTCGCTTCATCGGCAGGCTTTGGCTATGGCTTTCTCGCGGCCTCGATTCTCGCCCTGCTGCATCTTGTTTTGCTCTTCTATACGATAAAAACCGCACACACTGCTCTCGCTCATACTGCCTCTATTGTCGCAGCAGTTGCCACATTCATCGCTGGCTTCGCCGCCTTGGCCCTGGGCTGGCTCGACATGCAGCAAGTGTTAGCCTTCCTTTCGCCATCCCTGTTCGGCACGCTGCTGACACCGGGACTCGTCATCGCGGCTCTGGCAATGCTTGTATGGTTGCGTGCGCGCACGCGCATCGAGCAGATCATCATGGGCGCACTGAGCGCAATCGCCATCCTCTGTGCCCTGCTACAAACATTTCTCGCCCAGACGGACACACTGCATACCCTCCTGCTCTTGCTCGCCTGGACCGCCCTGATCGCCAGCAGTGCGTTAGCTATCAAGCAGCCTGACCAAAAGCATACATAGAGCCATTTACGCTGCCAATATAGAGATGTCCATAGGCAAGCGTCGCGGAACTGCGAATCTCGCCTGTCGCGTAGTACCACGTGGGACGGCCTGTGCGCACATCCAGAGCGTAGAAATTGCCATCGCCGGAACCAACATAGACCAGACCAGCACTGATAACGGGTGTTGCCAGAATTTGCGCACCCGTCGCGAACCGCCAGAGCATTTTGCCGTGCTGCGCGTCCAGGCAAAGTAGGATACCGCGATAGTCACCAACGTATAGGCGACCCTGCGCGAGCGCAAGATTACCGCCAATGCCATCAATCACGGACTGTGTTGGTCGCTTGCTATTCAGGGCATATGACCAGAGAGCCACACCCGTCAAGCGGTTCAAGGCAATCACCAGGCCGTGCCAGGTCGCCACGTAGACGCTATCCTTGCCCACAACGGCGGTGCTGGTGATGCGGTCGCCTGTATCAAACGACCATACAAGCTGTCCCGTGTTGAGATTGACAGCCCAGAGTTGCGACATCGACCCCAGGCCAAGATAGACCAGCGTGCCCGCAACTGTTGGCGAGGCCGTAGTGGGCCAACCTACCGCCCCGCGATGAAACTTCCACAGCAAGCGTCCACTGCTGGTATCCAGGCACCAGAGGGCTGTACGCGAGGCGACCAGCAGTTTATTACCAATCACCAGCGGGGCCGCCTGTATCTTCTCATTCGTCTCAAAGCGCCAGTAGGGCTGACCCGTGAGTGCGTTGAGGGCCTCGACCTGCGTACTATTGACTGCAACGAAAAGGACCTGACCTTGTAAAGCGGGCGTCGCGTCGGTCAAGTGATCGCCCAGGTCCACGCGCCAGAGTACGCTCCCAGTTGCCTCTTTGAGTGCATAGAGATAGCCGTCGCTGCTGGCGATATAAAGCAGGCCTGCACCCGCGACCGCCGAGGAGAAGATTGGCTTGAGTCGCTGTGACCAGAGGAGATGCTGCGGCACGCCACGCGCCTGCACGCTCTGATCGACATAACTGGTATGAGCGGGATTATAGCCAAACATGGGCCATTCACCCGTAGAGGAGCCAAGCAGCAACGCGGGCGCGGCCACGTGATTATGCCACTGGCTTACACGTGCATGAGCGGATTGGGCAGTGTCACATGCGTTTAGTGCAAAGAGCAGCAGGCAGATCATGAGAGTAAAAAGAAATATTCGCCGCACAATGAACATCCTTGAGTCAAATTACTTTTTACTAAGTAAACGCCGCTTCCACATAAATTCTCCCCCGATTGCACATACTGCCCTCTACTCAAGCTAGCTATCCACCAATCAAACTCAGCATGCTCGTTTATTTGAGATGTCTGAGCAAAGACAATTTTGTTTGTTTTTATTATTTTGTAGTGTACCTCTTGTAGGTAGTAAAGGAGCAGATGCTTGCAAACAACACAGCGTTGGTTGCGGCAACATCGCACAACGACCATCGCAGCCCTGGTCGTCGCGGCGTTGCTTATCTTATCACTCGCAATTATCCCACGCTCGCTCGCCCAACCCACGCAAACAGGCCATTCCGCAAGCCAATACATTCCCTCAAGTGCCTTTGGGGATACCGACGACCTGCCCAGCGGCTCCCTAAAAGCACCGCGTCTCAGGCTAGCAGCAGGCACTGCGGGCATTAGCGGGACGGTGACGGATGCGACAACGGGTCAGCCAGTCGCAAACGCGCAGATTGGCATCAGCCTGGGAGCGGTCGGCAGTACCGCGCAGTACACCACAACAGCCAGTGATGGTACGTATAGCTTCCCAGGGATCGCGGCGGGAACCTATAACCTAGCAGCCTGGCGGTACACCGTGAGCGGCACGCAGGCCATGTATCGTGACGCGCAGCAGACCCAGGTCACTGTCAATGGCAGCATGACGGTTAATTTCAAACTTGCGCCAATCGCGATTGTGGGTTCACGCAGCGTGCCAGCAGGACGCGCCAAGAACATGATCGTCGTGGATTTTGACGAGACGTATTATGACTCATGGTTCGCTGACACCCAGTCAATGGCAAACAACTCGCCTGCCACGCACCAACTGGCACAGCAAGGCGTGGTTGCCAGCGAAGCGTGGACACAGTATGGTTGGTCACCTATTGACCACTACCAGATTGCCGTCGGCTCATATCCCGCGTGGCGCACACCCGATGCTCCCGCGAAGGTCTGGGGGCAGCCTGACGGCCTGGACACCAACATCTGGTATAGTGGAACCGAGCAGTTTGGCCAGGAGTCGATCTTTGATGTTGCCAAGAGCTACGGGATGAGTACCGCCGTCATTGGTGGCAACGACTATCCAACAGGCCACATCACAGACGCGAATGTTGACCAGATTTCGCTCGGCAAAAACATCAATGGCGTGCCAACGCAGTGGATTACAGAGGTAGAAAACTTCTTGACCGCCAATGCCTCGAACACCAATGGGCAACTCGTCTATGTACCAATCACCGAGGCGGAAGGCCGTTCCGTCGAAAGCACCAGTCCTGATGCCGCTGCTGGCTTGTATCAGCAGGCCAGTGGGTGGGACGATCAGGCATTCGGGCAATTGTTGAGTTGGTTACAGCAAAACAATTACACGAGCAATACTGCTATCGCAATTGTCTCGGACGAGGCCGAGAACGATCATACCAGCTTTGACAACTTCTATGGCCTGGGCAGCACAGGTCAAGGTTCAACGCGCCATATTCCCTTTGTTTTCGCTGGCCCTGGCATCGTCAGCGGACAGAGCTACAGCAGCGCGATGGGCATTGACGACATGAGCGCAAATTTCATGTACGAGCTTGGCTTGCCCACGCCAGTCGATAGTCGAGGTCAGGTCATTCCAGCCTTCTTCACAGGCGGTACAACGCCGACGCCCACGCCGACGCAACCGCCTACTCCGACACCATTACCAACTAATACGCCTGTACCTACGCCAACACAGCCTGTGCCCACACCGACACCGTTACCAACTAATACGCCCGCGCCTACTCCAACACAGCCTGTGCCCACGCCAACCAGTCAACCAACATCCACGCCTGCACCCTCGCCAACGGTGGGAACGGGATCAGGCTTGTTGCAGAATGGTGGCTTCGAGAGCAGTGGAGGTTGGACCTTCTCAGGAACATCGCTCCCCACGCGAAGCCAGGCGCAGGTCCATAGCGGTGCCTATTCGTTACAACTGGGGACCAGCGCGCAACAGCAAGGCGATGCTATCGCCTCGCAGATGGTCTCGCTGCCCGGTAACGCGAAACAGATCGCGCTCAGCTTCTACTACTGGCCTGCCAGCAATGACTCCAGTACCTACGGTTGGCAAGAAGCAAACGTGATTGATAGCCAGGGCAACGTCCTTCAGCAACTCTTTATCAACACCACCAACGATCAAACATGGATACAGATGAACTTCGATCTCTCGGCCTACGCCGGACAGACCGTGGGCATCCAATTCCTCGATCACGAACAGGCCAACGGCGGCCCATACTACACCTACATGTACCTTGACGATGTCTCCCTGACCGCGCAATAACGGTTTGTGAGCCAACAGACGCAATCAAGCGGTCCCTACGGATAGAACCTGTTTTACCTGTAGGGACCGCTTCATCTACCATAGTAATTTGTTCAACCCCCCATCATCAGTCCTTATGGATGAGCATGGGAGAGCGGGTGGCTATTTGCCTTTCCAGCCTCAAGGATGCACAACGCCGGACATGACCAACACAATCAGCAAAGCACCAACAGCGTTATTGAGCAGGTGGAGCAGAATGCCGGGCCAGAGTGAGTGCGTGCGCCAGCGCAGGAAGGCCAGGGCAATGCCGATAATAAACAGCACGGCGAACGAGCCTAGATCAGCATGGGCAAGGGCAAAAATGAATGCACTCAGCAGAATGGCCCAGACAGGCGACATGACACGCAACAGGCCCATAAAGACAAAGCCACGAAAGAAGACCTCTTCACAAAATGGCGCAACTACCACGCTAGCGATCAGGGTCGCATAGGTCGTCAAAGGCGCGGTTTTTGCTCCGTTGAGAATGGCCTGATCGTTAGTCTGAATAGGTAGATGAAAAGCAACAATCAGCGATTGATAGGCAAGATTGATGGCATAAATGCCCAGGAAAAGCACGATAATCCACGATATTGCCTCACCAACGCGAAAATGCCGCAAGCCAAGCGCGTACCATGTCTGTTTCAAACGATTAGGAACACCTCGCAAGATGCGCAGCACGATCACCAGCGGCGCAATCAAGAACGCGCCCTCTATCAGAGACGAAAATACAAATACCACAAAGGCGTTTGCCAGATCAAGCGAGGGCGCAAGCGGTGTTGTGCGCGCGCCTCGGACGTTCAGGCTCGCTAACCCCAATGCAAGAGCAAGCCAGGGAACAAGCGTGAAGAGGATGCCAGTAAGCGTCTGCTGGATGCTCCAGGGGGCTTCGTCTAATTCATTTTCAAGCAAGCGTCAACTCCGTTTTTTCGTATTCAATTATACCATAAAGTTCACTTTTTTTCTGTACAGGGCTATTTAATTTTCCCTGTCTAGAAGTCCTGAAAAGAAAACAAAAGGATC
>VFSW01000831.1_pt1 | contig 45654 bp, 34 predicted proteins | sample 5358111 | NCBI WGS metagenome assembly VFSW01 (sample SAMN11554181, study PRJNA540505) | mine drainage metagenome | isolation source: sediment from site ElyBrook_90M | place: USA: Ely Copper Mine, Vershire, VT | collected 2017
CTTAAAATTAATTCAGTTGATTATGTGCTGTTTGTTGGTTTTAAAGCAAGGCGATATTACTATAAGGGATGTGCCAAGCCTGTCCGATTTGCAGAGCACGGAATCGATCCTCTGAAATATTATTTTGGCGTCTATTTTCAGCAAGAAAATCGACAGGGTCTTCATACCCTTCATCCGACAGCCTAAAGGTTCCAAAGTGGATAGCCATCGAATAAGGTTCACCAAGGTCTTGGTGCGCTAAAACGGCATCTTCGGGATTCATATGGGCATAGCGCATGAACCAGCGAGGCTCATAAGCGCCGATCGGAAGTAATGCAAAACGAAATTTCCCGAATTTCGATTTGATATCACGGAAATGAGGTCCATAGCCTGTATCTCCTGCGAAATAAATCAGGCCGCTGGCCGTTTCAATAACAAAGGATCCCCAGAGAGTCTTGTCCGTATCCCAGATCCCTCTTTTCGACCAATGCTGGGCTGGTTGCAAATGAATGGCGGTTTGGCTATCGATGCGAATGGACGTATCCCAATCGAGGGTTTCAACTGCAAAAGGCAGTATGCGGTCGATTCCTAAGGGGGCGAAGAAACGAGGGTTGTCGCGTTTCCAGAGTTCTGTAACGGTTTCTAAATTCAAATGGTCGTAGTGGCTATGGCTAATCAACACGATGTCGATTTTGGGAAGGTTGGAAAAAGCGATGCCTGGCGGATGAATGCGAGGAATTTTAAACCATGAAAATGGGCTGGCGGATTCTGCCCAGACCGGGTCAGTTAAGATGTTGAGTCCTTGAGTTTGGAGAAGAACCGTTGCATGCCCTACGAAAGAAACACGCAGCTCAGAGCCGAAGACACGCTCTTGCGGCCTGTCATCGAAACTGTTTTCTACTTTTGTGGGCCAAGGTTTGGGTTTGGCCGATAGACGCCAACGAAGTAAATCGGTTAGTGAGGAGCTTTGACGGTTCCACGGATTATAAAAGCGTTTTCCATCAAAATGATCGCTTAACGAAGGCATGGGATGCCGCTATCAACTGTTTTTTGAACAGTGGCAATGAGAGGTGAGGGAAGGTTATCGAGTGAGAACCAGTGCCATCCTTCACACTTATCGGGTTCGCGCAGCTCTGGCGTTCCTTCAAATGCGGTGACGAACGTGATCAGGGTAATATAATGATGCTCGCTATCAAAAATGGTTGAGACCCACGAGCCTAGTTGGTAGGAAAGGATTTTAAGACCCGTCTCTTCTTCGAGCTCACGGTGCATGCAATCTTCAACGCTTTCGCCAAACTCTAAATGTCCGCCGGCACAGCTCCACTCGCCAGCCGCATGGGATCCTTTACGTTTACCGAGGAGAAGTTTTCTATCTTGGATGACGATGACAGCGACGCCAATACGTGGAAATTTCATTCTTCGGCCTTGAGAACTTCCATGAAGGCTGATTGAGGGATATTGACTTTTCCAATTTCTTTCATGCGCTTCTTGCCCTCTTTTTGCTTTTCCCAGAGTTTGCGTTTGCGGGTGATGTCGCCGCCGTAGCATTTGGCAGTGACGTTTTTGGTGAGGGCGCGGATGGTTTCGCGGGCAATGACTTTACCGCCGATCGCGGCTTGGATGGGAACTTTAAACTGCTGCATCGGGATGACTTCGACGAGTTTTTTGCAGATGGCGCGGCCTTTACCTTCCGCTTTGGAGCGATGGACCAGGCAAGAAAACGCATCGACGGGCTCTTCGTTCACACGGATTTCGAGTTTGACGATGTCGCTTTTCTGATAGGTGTCAAATTCGTAGTCAAAAGAGGCATAACCGCGGGTGATCGATTTGAGTTTGTCGCTGAGGTCTGTGATGATTTCATTGAGGGGGAAGCGGTAGGTGAGAAGGAGGCGCTTAGCGTCCATCGTTTCTGTTTTTTCAAGCGATCCGCGCTTTTCCATGCCCAGAGACATAATAGCGCCCAGAAAATCAGCGGGGGCCATGATGTGACAGATGACCCAAGGTTCTTCTACGAGTTCTACCGTAGAAGGATCGGGGTAGTGGGCGACGTTGTCGATGGTCACGACTTGTCCGTTTTGGAGGGTGAAGCGATAGATGACGCTCGGCGCGGTGGTGATGACGTCGAGATCAAAGTGGCGCTGGAGGCGTTCGAAGACGATCTCGAGGTGAAGGAGCCCGAGGAAACCGCAGCGGAACCCAAACCCGAGAGCCATCGAACTTTCTTGCTCGACATGCAGCGCTGAGTCATTGAGCTGAAGTTTGAAGAGAGCATCGCGGAGGGACTCAAAGTCGTTGGAATCGACAGGATAAATACCGGCATAGACGACGGGTGTAATGATACGAAAGCCGGGAAGAGCAGCGGGGGCAGGCTGCTTAGCGAGTGTGATGGTATCGCCAATTTTGACATCGGCGGTGATTTTGATGTTGGCGATGACATAGCCGACTTCTCCTGCACGAAGGACGTCGACGGTTTTCGCCTCGGGCATAAAAATACCGACATCGAGGACTTCATAGGTTTTTTCAGAGACCATCATTTTGATGAGAGTTTTCTTGCGAATTTCTCCACTGATGACGCGGACGTAAACCATAACCCCGCGGTAGGTATCATAATGCGAGTCGAAGATGAGGGCGCGCAAGAAACCGTCTTCCGGAATTTTTGGTGGAGGAATGTACATCACGATGCTTTCGAGGATGTCATCGATGCCGATGCCGGTTTTGGCCGAGCAGAGGACGGCAGTCGACGTGTCGAGTCCGATGACTTCTTCGATCTGTTGTTTGACGCTTTCAACATCTGCCGCCGGAAGGTCGATTTTATTGATGACGGGCAAGATTTCGAGGTTGCGGTCGACGGCCATATGGACGTTTGCGAGCGTCTGCGCTTGAACGCCTTGGGTGGCGTCGATGACCAAAAGAGCTCCTTCGCAGGCGGAGATCGAGCGGGAGACCTCATAAGAGAAGTCGACGTGGCCAGGAGTATCGATGAGGTTGAACTGATAGATCTCTCCATCGCTGGCTTTATAGTAGATAGTGACGGGATGGGCTTTAATGGTGATGCCCCGTTCGCGCTCAAGGTCCATAGCGTCAAGGACTTGCGCTTGCATATTGCGCTCTTCAATCGAAAAAGTCTTTTCCAGGAGGCGGTCAGCGATGGTCGATTTCCCATGGTCGATATGGGCGATAATGCAAAAATTTCTTATATGCTTTGGATTATAAGACGACATACGTGAGCATTTTAAGGGAAATGAGAGTGAAAGAAAAGGTAAAAAATGTTATAATCTAGCCATAAAATTATGTTTAACAGCGTTGGATCATGGTTTCCAAATGCGCCTTCAATAAAATCCTTTACTCCGGATTTAGGAAGTGCTGCGCATAAAGTTGCCGAAATAGTTAAAGACGGGACTGTTTTTTTCGTTGTGACAGTTGGTCTTGGAGTTGGAGCGGGCCTAGCATTGCTATTTCAAGTAGATGGAGCCGTAGATGATCAATTGCTACTTGTGCTCATGGGTGCTGTGGCGAGTTTAATACTAGGATTTATTCTAAAGGCTGCCAATGAAAGGCCTCAAACAAAAACTGCACAATCGACTGAAAATACCTTGGTCAATGATTCTACTCTTGCAAAGCCCAAAGGATTGATCAATGGTTGGAATACCTGTTTTATTAGCGCTCTTTTTCAAACTTTCATAAATGACCCTAAACTCTGTGCAAATATTGTCGAAATAGGGAAATACACCCTCACTCAACAACAAGATGAGGATCCTTGGAAGTTTGTTCTTGAAACCATTCAAAATTATGCAACGTTTGAGGAGCCTTTAACGGTCATGAGAGCCTTTTCCATTGATGAGAGAGCTAAGAGGCAAGGCGTGATGGGAGATCCCCAAGAATTAATGTTGGGTATGCTGAGGAATATTCCTACAAGCCATCCACGAGAAGGTGAAAAACCTTTTTTTGCAAAGGAAGAGATCCAAGGGTTTAAATCCCTGTATTTTGAAGAAGTAAGGGTGGTTGAGTGGAAAAAATCGGCGGATCAATTAGGGTTGGAAGTAGACAATCAGAAAACAGAACAGCAGAAATACGATAATTTTTCTGTCATGAATCGCTTTTCAAGAGAGACTATTCCATCTTGGTGTTTTTCAGTTGATATGGAAAAGCCGCAAATAGAGGGAGAAACAAAAACGTCACTAGCTCTATCGGAAGTGATAGCAAAGTATTTTCAAATCCGTGAGATCAAGGGCAAAACTATTAAGAAGGCTCTAGATAATAATGGTAATGTTGCACGATATGAGACTATTTCAGAACGTGTAGAACTAGGCGCTGTGAAGCCCAGTAAATTTTTTCTCCATATCAAACGGTTCGTTACAAAAGAACAACCAGCCCCCGCTAAAATCGACTTCCCTTCGTTTGCAGATTTTTCTTTTACAAAGTCATCGTTATTCTCAGGATCGCGCGGTGCTTCGCCTGTACCAACTCTTAAACAGACAGAGGAAGGTACAAAATCATCGGTTGAGAAAAAAGAGATAAAGATTGAAAAAGTCACTACGCCTATTCCTATTGAAAATACATTTCTCAAACAGCTAGCGGAAAATACCCAGGCTCCTTATCGCATTACTTTAGAGCAAAGTGCTTGGAAAGCCTCTTATGTTTTGCAATCGGTCATCCTTCATGCTAATTGGGGTGGAACAAGTACAGAGCATGGGCATTATACGACTTTAGCGCGAAACGACGGCATTTGGTGGGTATTTAATGATACGATTATTACTCAAGCCAGCAAAGACGACGTTAAAAAATACTTGAGCGAAGGGTATCTCTACCAATTTAACTTAGAAGAACCGGTGCAAGAGGCGGGCAAGGTCGTTATAGGTAATGTAAATGAACAGCCCAATCATCAAAATGACGAAGGGGATGATCAGCTTCTCCATCGTTCTAGCCCGAATGGGCTTCTTAGTAATTGTTTCAATACCAGCAAAGAGAATGTGACCTCCGTCTAGAACGGGGATCGGAAGCAAGTTGAGGATCGCGAGGTTCAGGCTGACAAAGCCGAGCCAGAAAAGCGCGGTCTTCAGGCCGCTGGCCCAGCTCATCTGCAACGTTTGTACAATCCCCACAGGACCTGTGAGATTTTTAGGGCTGACAAAGCCGGTGAAGAGGTGTGTGATCGTGCGCCAGCTTTGGTCAAAGGTATCGGAGAAAAGGCGTGCTGGAGAGGGGTTATAGGCGACCATTTGCGAGGTGAGAGTGACTCCTAGCATGAGGCGCTTTTGGGATTCTTCGAGCATGCGAAGCTTGGTATTTCGTTCTTCGGTATTTTCAATCTTTTCAATCGCTTTTTTCTCTGTTTCGTAAGCGCTCATGGCCTCTGCCCGGATTTTGGGATCGAGAGGAAGTTCCGCGAATGTTTTCAGGGTGACGGGAGACAGCAGCGCGATATGATCGGAGGTTGTTAGAAGATGATCCGTTCCAATGGTCGACGTGATTTTTTGAACATCTTGAGGGTGGAAGCTGGAGATGAAAAGATCATCTGCTTTTTTCCAGGAGGGGATAGAGGCTTGATGCTCACGCTCGACGATGATGAGAGCTTTGCGCTGTTGGAGCTGAGAGAGAATCTGCTCTGAAGAGATGGTGGGGACACCTTGGACGGCGATGATGCGGTCGCCAGCAAGCAGGTCCGAGGCTGAGTTTTGCACGGTGCCATCGTGGGAAAGGTTGTAAGGGATGAAGTAGAGTTGGGGAAGTTTCCCCGAGAGTTGTGCTGCATTTTGCCAGTCTTCGAGTTCCGATCTTTCTTGAGCGTTAAAATCGAGATCGGCAATTTTCAGGCGAGGAACACGGGAAAGAAATGTCGTATTGCCGCGCTGGACCGTGACGATAGTTTTATCTTCGTTGAGGACCGTGGCGAGTTGTTGATTAGAAAAAACAAAGCTTCCGTTGACCCAAAGGATGCGGTCGCCTTTTTGGATGCCGCTATTTTGCATGGGGGAATTGGGTGAAGAAAGGTCGGAGAAAATGAGATAAGATGCAGGGCCGATGCCAAGGTTGAGGGCGTCGGTCGCTTTGGTCTGAGGGGGCATTTCGTAGGAGAAGGGAGTTTGTTCCCCAGTGAGATAATCGATTTTTTTGCCTGCAAGCTGGCCGCCATGCTCGCGGAGGAAAAGATCCATGTAAAGCTTGGGGATGCCGTCGGTAGGTTTATGGTCGAAAGTTGTGACTTCGTCTCCAGGGCGGAGGCCGGCTTCGTAGAGGTGCGACTGCGGATCGATGTAGCCGATGACGTTGGTAAATTGTTGGAAAGGTTTTTCTTGACCGCCCGCGACCCAAATGAAAGCGAACACGATCAGAGCAAAAGCAAAATTGACGACGGGACCAGCTAGGGCGACTTTAATACGAGCCCAGGGGGATTTTCCATAAAAGCCGTCGGCGATTTCATGGGGCTCGAGGGATCCCTTTTTCTCCATACCCGCGATTTTGACATAGCCGCCAAAGGGGAGATAACAGAATTGCCATTTGACTCCTTGGAATTCCCAGGAGCGGATGGGTTTGCCAAAACCGATAGAAAAAACTTCGACTTTCATACCCACGCGGCGCGCCACGATATAGTGGCCGAGCTCATGGATGAAAATGAGAAATCCGAGACCTAAAAGGGCTAAAAAAAGATATATCAAACTTTCCATGATGGACCTCTCATAATTAAACCTTTGCGAGGGGTTAATGTCAATGCAGATAGAGCAAAGAGAATGCCGAGGAGGGTGACGACGATGCCAGCGGTGGAAAGGGGAAGGTGATGGGCCGAGAGAATGTGGCGAGAGAGGGCCACTCCAAAGAGGGAGCATAGGATGCCGAAGAGGGCGGAAAGAAATAGGAGAGGGAGAAGCCGGTGCGTCCATAGACGTGCTATGACGGGCGGGACAACGAGAAAGGCGAGAACGAGAAGAACTCCGACAGCCCGGAATGCCGCAACAGCTGTGATCGAAGTCAGGATCATGAGGAAGGCGCCGAAGAGGGTGCGGGAGATGCCCATGCTCGTTGCGAGAAGGGGATCGAAAGCGACGAGCTTGAACTCTTTGTAAAAAAGAAGAAAGGCGCCGATATCGATGGCCGCCGCAATCCAGATCAAATGCATATCGTTGTTATTCAAAATTTCGAGGTTACCAAGGACAACTTCCGTGCCGACATGGGCGTCGCGCGTGAAGAGGGTGATGAGGACAATCCCAACGGCAAATAGGGTGGTAAAAACAAGGCCGATGCTCGCATCTTCTTGGAGTTTGACGGTATGGGTGAGGGCATGTGTTAGAAGGGCTGTGAGCAAGGCTGTAAAAAAGGCCGCGATGAGGAGAGAGGTGACGCTCAATGTAAAATCACCCGTGAAAAGGAAGATACCCACGATGCCTAAGATCATGGTGTGAGAGAGGGAATTGGCGAGCATCGTCATGCGTTGCAGAACGAGAAAAGCTCCGATGAGAGAGCATGCGATAGAAATACCGATGAGGGCAAAGAGTTGCAGCTCGTCGGAGACGGGAGCAAGGAAGATCTCACCGCTGCGCACTCTATCGAAGAGGAGCGCAAAAAATTGTAAAAAACCTTTGCCCCAGTAGGGATTCATAGGGAGGTTCCTGGTATGGGTTGCGCGGGGGGATCGTTGGTGGGATGGTGCAAGATCTCGAGGAGCTCGGCTTCTAGTTGGGGGGTGAGGATGTGCTCCAGTTCTTCAGCGTTGCGATGGACCTTTTCTACTTTTTGTCCCATGTAATGAACGAGGTAGACTTCCCAAAGACGATGGAGGCGGACGATCTGCTCGCCCCGTTTTGTACCAGCTGGCGTGAGATGATCGTTATCGTCGATCCAGCCGCGCCTCTTAAGCATACTTCGGGTGATGGGAGTAAGCTTTAGTTTGAAGCCTTTCCAGAGGGCTTTCAGAGCATTTTCCATCAGACAAATTTGGCTGTAATGCCGCCTTCTAACATAGCGGACAACAACTCCTGTTTTGGGAGCAAAGAAAAGAGATAGAAAAGATAGTGTTGCTGCTGAAAGAAGGATCATGGGACCCGTGGGCAGAGGATATTTTTCTTGGGATAGGTTGAAAGAAAGAACATTGCCGATGAAGCCGGAAAAGAGGCCGATGCCGCCGGCCAAAATGAGCTGCTGAGCGAGCGTTTTTGCAAAGGGACGAGCAGCCACAGCGGGGGCGATGAGCATGCCGGCCATCAGAACAACTCCGACACTACGGATGCCGATGACGATCGCAAGTACGAGTAGAAAAAATGAGGCTTGATCGAGAAGTCGATACCGAATGCCGATGGTCCGGCTAAAAATGGAGTCGAAGGAAGTGGCTTGCAATTGTCTATAGAAGAGAACGATAAAGCTCACGACGAGTAGCGAGAGAATTCCATAGATCACGATATATACATCGGTCATCGTCGCTGCTTGGCCGTAGAGGAAGGAAAGAGCTTGGCGATACCAAAGGCCGTGCGTCACTTGAATGCGACTCGCGATCAAGATGCCTACACCAAAAAAGAGAGAGAGGATAAGGCAAAGGGCTGCGTCATTATGGATTTTGAGACGCCTCTCGATCACATCGAGAAGCTGCATTCCTAGAAAAGCAGACAGAAAGGCTCCGAGCAATATGATGGGAGCAAAGAAGATGTCTGGTAAAAATCCGGCAAAGATGACGCTCAGGACAACGCCCGGGTAAGTGGCATGGGAGAGAGCTTCTCCAACCAGTGAGCGCCGGCGGAGAACGGCGATAACGCCCACGAGTGCGGCAGAAAGCGACATGAGCATCGTCCCGATGGTGGGCGCGCGTAGCACGGGGTTCGTGAAAAATTCTATCATAATCGGCCTTGCGACTTGTCTTGGACGAGTGCGGCAGCTTCTTCGAGAAGCGTGCTGCTCTGGCCATAGGTGCGCGCAAGGTTTTGCCGGTTATAGACTTCTTTTGTAGGCCCTGCGGCGATAAGGCACGTGTTGAGGAGCAGCATCCAGTCGAAGTAGCTAGTAGCTGTATTCAAATCGTGATGGACGGCTAGGATTGTCTTTCCTTCTTTTCGAAGATTCTCGAACACACGGATCAAGACTTTTTCTGTCGCGATATCGATCCCGGCAAAGGGTTCATCCATCAAGTAAAAATCTGCTTCTTGAACGAGGCTGCGCGCGATGAAGAGGCGTTGTTGCTGGCCGCCTGAGAGTTGACTGATCTGCCGATGAGCAAAGCCGTCCATTTCGACGAGGGCGAGTGCTTTTTTTGCCGCTTCCTTGTCTTTTTTCGTGACCCATTTGAGAAAGCCGAGTTTGCCATATCTGCCCATCAGCACGAGCTCAAATGCTGTAATGGGAAAATCCCAGTCGACGGAGGAACGTTGGGGGACGTAGGCGACCCGATTTCGGACTTGGTCGAGGGGTTCTCCAAAAAAAAGAATATTGCCGGACATCGGTTTTAAGAGACCCATGATGGCTTTGAGGAGGGTGCTTTTACCGGCGCCGTTCGGGCCGATCATGCCAACAAGTTTGCCCGGGGGGATTTCAAAATGGACATCCCACAAAACGGATGTTTTTTCGTAAGAAACTGTCAGCTGATCAACAAAAAGAACATCATCTTTGCCAGGCATCGATTAACACGCGTACGTTATGGTTCATCATTTTGAAATAGTTGTCAGCATCAGATCCCGGTTCTCCCAGTGCGTCAGCGTAGAGAGGTTCTTCGGCAATCTTGACTGCCGTGCCCTTTTCTTTAGACGCTGCTGCGATTTTTTTCAAAGAATCTCGGCTGACATTGGATTCAGGAAAAAGCACGGTGATATGAAACTGTTTTAAGAGATCCATGATGCGCTGAATATCGTGACTCGAGAGCTGGCCATCGGGCGCTAGCCCCTCAGGGGCATGAAATCGATCTTGGCTGCCTAAATATCTTCTGCTGAAATAGTTAAAGGCGTCATGGCTTGTCACGAGATATTTTTTATCTTCGGGGATTTGTGCGAACTGAGACATCATATTTTGATGGAGCTGGAGCATTTCTTCTTTGACCACTTTTCCATTTTCCTGAAACGTTGCGGAAGAAGAAGGGTCGATTTTGCATAGAGCTTCTACGATGGGGTCGACGATATCAGCCCATAAAGCGACGTCGAGCCAGATATGCGGATCTATTTGATTTCCACGTTGAATGATGGACTGCGGGTGTTTTTGCTGGAGGGTAGCTCCTAAAGATATCGCATTAGGATGGTTTTCCAGGCGGCTGCGTAGGCTTGCGCCGTGTTCCAGGCCCAACCCATTGTAAAATATAAGGTTGGCAAACTGTAATTTTTCATCATCCCCTTTAAGAAGTTCATAGCTATGAGGATCTATGTCACCTGTTACCAGAGTGATGGAGTCAATTTTTTCCCTACCAACACGAGCGACGATATCATCGATCATGGCCGTAGTAGAGAGTACTTTAATTTTGCCATTCGGCTGCATCCAGCTGTCCAGCTTCGAAGGCTCGGAGGAACATCCGCAAAGAAGAGTGATTAAACAAAAAATATACCGCAGCATAAAAGTAATTGTAACAGAGATTTCGATGAGATGCGATAGAAAAGTATCCTATACACTTTTATATAAGGTGGTCTTAGTGCTTGCAAAAATATTTGATCTTTTATAAACTCGCGAAAGATTAGAAAAAACTCTATTTGAACAAACGTTTAATGTAGGAGAACAAAAACGGATGGAAACTATGGAAAAAACTAAAAACCTTAAAGAAGTCGAAGATGTGATTGGTCGCGCATTGAAAAAAGTGGGTGCCAAGAAAGAAAACGATCTTTGCCGCTATATCCCTATGGCAACAGGCGGTTACATGCACCATTTTACGCTTAAAAAAATGAAAACTAAGCAACCTAGCGAACTTTCTTCGATGATTGAAAAATATATTATCAATACAGACCGTCCTGGAATGGTAGCTCCTAAAAGCCGTGCTGCTCGTGGTTCTCGCAAACGTCGTGATCAAGTTGCTTTCAGCCGTACAATTCTCGATAAACTCCTTAACATGGCCCGCACGTCAGGTGATAAAGAGCTCCTTTCTGTGCTCAGCCCCCGTAGACCCCTTGCTATTTGCAAACGCGAACTCATCTCTTCTATCCGTCACAATCGTGTAGAGCAAGAGCTGTGGCATGCCTATGCAGATGCCCTCGCTGCAGAGGTTAAATAATCCCTATCTAGGAACTCGATATTCCTTGATGTATATGCCCAGGCTTCGCAGCCTGGGTTTTTTTTTGCATTTCAATCTTGAGAGCCAATTGCAAAATTCCTGCACATGCCAAAAACGCCCTTTTGACCCATTTTGCCACCCCACGCCTAAGCCCTACTCGAAATAGAGTATGTGCTTAGGCGTGGGGCTTTGACCGCGGTGCGGCTGGCAAACTGGCTCAAAATCATCGTTTTTTCCATGTGCCGTAGTTTTACAATTTGCTCTTGAATTTTTCTCCGAATCTGCTAAAATGGACCTCTTTCATCAGACCAAAAAAGGATATAACTACGTATGTCAACTACAGCAACCCAAACCGAATTCGGAAAATGGCGGTCAAGAATTTGGCCCATCCATCTATGGGAATTAAAAAAATTCGTTCCCATGGCCCTTATGCTTTTCTTTATCAATTTTAATTATACTGTTTTACGTGATACAAAAGATTCTTTAGTTGTCACGGCTCCAGGATCGGGCGCTGAAGCTCTTCCGTTCTTGAAAGTATGGGGAGTTCTTCCGTTCGCGATCTTGTTTATGCTTCTCTACTCGAAGCTGAGCAACATTTTCAGCAAACCAAAACTTTTCTATACAATGATCTCTATCTTTATTGGATTTTTTGCATTCTTCTTGCTGGTGTTATACCCCAATCGAGATGCTCTCCATCCCCATCAGTTTTGCGATACGTTGCAAGCCTCCCTCCCTGCTGGCTTTAAAGGTATGGTCGCTATTATCCGTAACTGGACCTATAGTCTTTTCTACATCATGTCCGAACTTTGGGGCAGCGTTGCCTTATCTCTTCTCTTCTGGGGATTTGCCAACGACACAACAAGACCCTCCGAATCAAAAAGATTCTATGGAGTGTTTGGTCTTGGAGCCAACGTCGCCATGATGTTCTCTGGACCTCTCATTATCCACTTCTCTCGTATTCAAAGTAAATTGGCCCCAGGTGTCGATGCTGTTGGTATGACCCTGAATTACATGGTTGGCCTCTTTACTCTGGCTGCTATCATGACGATGGTTGTTTATTGGTGGATTAACAAAAATGTTTTAACAGACACCCGCTTCTACAATCCTGCCGAACAGCAAAAAGTGAAAAAAGAGAAGCCCAAAATGTCTCTCAAGGAAAGCTTTGCTTACCTTGCTAAGTCGCGTTACATTGGCCTCCTTTGTCTCATCGTGCTTTCCTATGGTGTGGCGATCAACCTCGTCGAAGTTACCTGGAAAGGCCAGCTCAAGCTGCAGTACAACAACATGAATGATTACAACGCGTTCATGGGAGAGTTCTCACTCTTGACAGGGACGGTTACAGCCCTACTCATGCTGTTTGTCAGCGGTAACGTAATTCGTCGTTTCGGATGGACAACAGCGGCTCTCATTACCCCCGCTGTGCTCCTCGTAACGGGAGTTGGTTTCTTCACGTTCATCATCTTCAAAGATGCTCTGGCTGGAGTCATCGCTGCCCTGGGAACAACGCCGCTCATGCTCGCGGTTCTCTTCGGCCAAGCGCAAAACATCGCCAGCAAAGCAACGAAGTACTCGCTGTTTGATCCCACCAAGGAGATGGCTTATATTCCCCTTGACCAAGAGTCTAAGGTTAAAGGAAAAGCCGCCATCGACGTCGTGGGCGCTCGCCTTGGAAAATCAGGCGGAGCTCTCATTAACCAAGTACTCATCGTGCTCTTTGGTTCGTTAGCAGCCATCACTCCCTATGTGGCGGGCATCAGCATTTTCATGATCTTGGCATGGATGAAAGCATCCAAAGCTCTGGGCGTACGTTTCCAAGCGCTTACTGCTGAGAAAGAAGAGCAAGCAAAAGCAGATGCAGCCGCTGCAGCAGCAGCGAAAGCAGAGCCTGCTATGGTGAAAGAACCCGCTGGAGTCTAATTCCTGCGGAACTCTACAGACCCTCTCCATATACTGGGGAGGTTTTTTTATGATCATGGGTTAAAATATTTTTTTTACAAAATGGGGCTGTCGTGATATGGACAGAAGATAGGAGGAATCTTCTATGCCCATCGTTGCTGCTCTTGTCGCACCACTTGCGATGACTCTGGGGTTTTTTACTTCGGCGACGTCCGAAGGTTCGAAAGACTCAAAAAAGAAAGAGTCCTCTAAGTCCAAAAAAAATGGTGATAATACCACAAAAACGGTTAGAGGGACTCCCATTGCCGATCCTCCTCCCAATATCAGCCGTACAAAATACACCATTGTAGGTGATTTTCTTTATTGGAGAGCCGATGAAGACGGCCTTACCTATGGTTTGGATGTAAAAGAAGGCACGAAAGCAAAAGCTCTCGACCCTGATTTTGAATGGAGACCCGGCTATAGAGCAGGCGTGGGCTTCCAATTTAACAGGAATGATAACTGGGACATGATGTTTATATGGACCGGTCTTAACTCCCACACCAAAGATCATTTTGTCACAGACATAGATAGCTTAAGCGAGCGCTTAGTGGCGCCCCGCTGGTCTCCGGAGATTCTAGGCGCTACTGCTTCATCGGCCTCACTCCATTGGAGGCTGCGCTATAATACGATCGACTGGTACCTGGGCCGTGACTTTTTTGTGGGCCGCCAACTAACACTCCATCCTATCGCCGGTGTGCGCGGTGCATGGATCTCTCAAAAGTATGATGCTCACTATTTGAGTCAATTTGTTACCTCTACGCAGCCAGGTCCGTTCTCGATGCCCACGAGTTTTGATGGGAACATCGATTTCAAGGGTGTCGGGATGCGCGCAGGATTCGACCTGAAATACCATGTCACAAAAAATTTCGGCTTTTGTGGAAGCTTGTCGGGAGCTCTGTTCTACGGTTGGACGAATTTAAAAGAGCGTATCAAGGGTTTTCAAACGCCTGTATCCGGCGATCTCGTGCCGGAGGATCTTACGTATCGACATCATTTCCAAGGAACGCGGACCAATCTTGAAGGGGGGCTTGGCCTTCTCGTTGAGGGAGATATCCGCAATTCGGGACCGCATATAACTTTGACTGTGAAATATGAATTCAGCGAGTGGTTTAATCAAAACGTACTGACGGACGCCGTCTTTGTTCCCAATATCGTAGATGCGCCCACGCCAACGAAGTTTAGTACGCTTCGGCCCAATGAGCAGGATAAAAACCTTGGCTTGCAAGGCGTGACTGCAGAACTCAGGATAGACTTCTAAAAAAAATCCTCCGCCCTTTATCAAGGCGGAGGATGGGTTGTCAGAAATGAAGAAGAATTACTTCTTCTCGTCTTCGAGGATTTCGACTTCAGCTTCTTCTAGATCAGGTTTCTTTTCGGCTTCTGGTTGGGGAGCGGCAGCTTGCTGTGCAGCACCTTGCAGATTTTCACCGATCTTTTGCATGTGCTTATTGAGCTCTTCGGCCGCATGCTTGATCGCCGTCATGTCGGTTCCTTTGAGGGCTTCTTTGGCTGCATCGATGCGGGATTGGATCTCGCTGACGATGTTCGCCGGTAGCTTCTCTTTGTAATCCGACAATGCTTTCTCAGCTCGGAAGACGGTCGCATCGGCTTCGTTGCGCGCTTCCACTTCTTCTTTGCGCTGTTTATCTTCTTCGGCATGATCTTCGGCGTCTTTGAGCATCCGCTTGATCTCAGCTTCGGTCAGTCCCGACTTCGCTTCGATACGGATTTTTTGCTCTTTGCCCGTCTTCAGATCTTTCGCAGAGACGTGGAGGAGACCATCTGCATCGATGTCGAACGCGACTTCAATCTGCGGCGTACCACGCGAAGCAGGTGGGATGTCGGTCAGATCAAATCGGCCGATCTCTTTGTTGTCTTTCGCCATCTTGCGCTCTCCTTGGAGAACCACGATAGTCACAGCAGGTTGGTTGTCCGCTGCCGTCGAGAAGACTTGTTTTTTCTGTGTCGGGATCGTCGTATTGCGATCGACGAGCGGAGTCATGATGCCTCCGTAAGTCTCGATACCAAATGTGAGCGGCGTAACGTCGAGAAGGAGAACGTCCTTCACGTCACCGGCGAGTACGCCCCCTTGGATAGCGGCGCCGACGGCGACCACTTCGTCAGGGTTCACACCTTTATGCGGCTCTCTTCCGAAGATCTCTTTTACTTTGCGCTCCACGGCAGGCATACGGGTCATACCACCCACTAAAATCACTTCGTTGATCTGATCTTTCGTTAGACCAGAGTCTTTGAGGGCCTTCACGCAGGGCTCGACGGTGCGCTCTATGAGGTCGTTGGTGAGGGACTCGAGCTTCGCGCGGCTTAAGGATAGCGCTAAGTGCTTGGGTCCTGTCGCATCCATCGTGATGAACGGCTGGTTGATCTCTGTTGCTTGTGTGCCGGAGAGCTCAATTTTGGCTTTTTCAGCCGCATCGCGCAGACGTTGCAGAGCCATCTTGTCTTTGCTCAGGTCGATGCCATGCTCTTTTTTGAACTCTTCGAGCATCCAAGTGAGGATCGTGTTGTCGAAGTCGTCACCGCCGAGGTGGGTATCCCCGTTAGTTGACAACACTTCGAAAACGCCATCGCCGATCTCGAGGATCGAAATATCAAATGTACCGCCCCCTAAGTCGAAGACAGCGATTTTTTTGTCGTGTTCTTTGTCGAGGCCATAGGCTAGAGCAGCCGCAGTAGGCTCAGGGATGATCCGTTTTACATCGAGGCCCGCGATACGTCCTGCGTCTTTTGTCGACTGCCGTTGGGCATCGTTAAAGTAAGCAGGAACCGTGATGATTGCTTCGGTGACTTTTTCACCGAGATAGGCTTCGGCGGTCTCTTTCATTTTGATCAAGACTTGCGCGCCCACTTCTTCGGGGGTGATCGTTTTGCCGTCGATTTCGATGGCAGCATCGCCATTGGATCCTTTGACCACTTTATAGGGAACGATCTTCGCTTCACCGCCCACTTCATCGAACTTACGGCCGATGAATCGTTTTGCAGAATAAATCGTGCGCTCAGGATTGGTGACAGCTTGACGTTTCGCAGGGACTCCGACGAGACGCTCATTATTTTTGTAGCCTACGACGGAAGGCGTTGTGCGGCCTCCTTCTGCGTTGGCGATGACGACGGGTGTCCCGCCTTCCATGATAGAGACGCAGGAGTTTGTGGTTCCCAGGTCAATACCGATAATTCTTCCTTTTTTCTTATTCTCCATGATTTTCTCCTTCTTCTTTTTTTACTTTTGCAACTTTTACACGGGCTGGGCGGATAATGCGCTCTCCGCACCGGTATCCTTTTATGTATTCTTGTAAGATCGTGCCATCTTCCACATCTTCTCTCTCTTCGAGCTCGACGGCTTCATGCAGATGGGGATCGAATGTTTTCCCGACAGAAGGGAATGCGTCTACGCCTTCACTTCTGAGCACATCTTGGAACTGCGTCAGGATCATCTGAAATCCCATGGCCCAGTTCTTCACATCAGCGGACATCCCATCGGCGCACTTCAACGCATTTTCCAAACTATCGAGGGGAGCGATGATGTCGGATAGCAAGTTGTCCACTGCATAGCGCACAGCGTCTTGCTTTTCTTTTTGCATCCGCTTGCGGGCGTTTTCCATATCCGCTAGCTGTCTTAAATACTTATCTTTGTAGTCGATGACTTCTTCGACTGTGTTAGTTTCTTCCATTGAGGTTCTCCAATAATAATGAGTGATTTCCTGTTTTCACATCGATCGCCATCGGTTCGGGCGAACGGAAAGAAATTTTAAACTTGTACATGCTTTTTGTCAGCGCTTCAGAGATGGCCTCTGAGGCGGTTTCCAGAATGCCAAACAATTTGCGGTAAGGGATGCGGTTGGGTCCCAAAATGGCGATGGCGCCGACGATGGTGTTGTGGATTTTGTAGGGAATCGCAATCGCAGAGCAAGCTTGCAGCGTTCCACCAATCCAGACGCTTAAACTCTCTGTGCTGGCGCATTCGGAGAGAAGCTTCCGCAGCGCTTCTTTATTTTCGAAAAAGCCCAGGCCCGACGCAAGAGCCGTCGCATCATTAAAATCGGCATAGGCCAGCAGCTGCGAAAATCCTGTCTTATATAAATCTTCCGAAGAAAAATGCGTATTGCCCACGAGATGACGGAGCATCACTTCCCCATAGAAGCGCGTTGCCAATACTTCTTCATGAGGGGAGAGCTTTGGTTTGTCGACGCCAGTGAGCCTCCAGCGAAAAAATCCTTCAAGCCGCTTCAGTGTGAAGGTGCTGAGCTTCAGGTCGGAATAGAGAATTTCGGTTTGCACCATACCAAAATCGGTGATGAGGACGCACAAACATCGGTGCGTATCGATACCGACAAAACGGACGTCTAAAATAAAGTCTTGGTCAAAGCGCGGTGCGGAGAGAAATACAGCGCAGTTCGTGAGTTTACTCAGTTCTTCGGCCGCATATTGGAGATAGGAAGCGACTTCGCGTGTTTCTTGGGAAAGCGCTTTTTGTAGCTCTTTCCGTTCTTTGTCATCAATGGTGGAAAATTTTAAGTGAGTCTCGGCATAAAATTGATAGGCGAGATGCGTCGGAATGCGACCGCCAGAGGAATGTTGTTGTTTGAGATATCCTTGTTCTTCAAGTTGAGAGAAATAATTACGAATGGTGGCCGAGCTGAGGTTATCGAAGCCATTTTCTCGAAGGGTGCTTGAACCGATGGGCTTGCCTGTCTGTAGATAGAGCTCGACGGTGCCGAGCAAAACAAGCTTCTCGCGTTGATCCTTAGGGGGCTTGCGCAGGTTCAAAGTTTTCATGATTTTTCATTATATAAAAGACGCCCGTCAATGCGCAAGCAAAATTTAGCGGTCACACAACATGACTGCTAATTCTTTAATGCAACACTCTTATAATTAGTAATTTAAGAATTTCACCGGAAAGGGGGATAAGGACACAGAGGAACGCGAAGAAATGATATTTTCTTTCTCTGTGGTAAAAAAATCTTTAATTTTTTCTTTGTGGCCCGACTCTAAGGAGTGGGTGGTGAAATACAACAAAATGTTGTTTCATCACAACATTTTGTTGTAGATCTAGTCCTCGGTGATATGTGGGTCTTTAATAATAAGGGGGAGAATATCGACCACGGAGGGCGCCCATTGGAGTCCGCGTCTATATATAAGGCGCTGGGCTAAGAAGCAGGCGATGATCGCCTTTTTGTGGATGTCAGGAATTTCTTTAATTAGTCGCTCGCGATAGTTTTTTTGGAGGAGGGGCGGCGCATATTTGAGGAGGCATTGGAGGTAAGGGTCTTTGGGATCGTTGGATAATTTGAGGGGAGTGAGATAGGAGAGGATCTCGTCTTTATAATGGTTGATGCGTTCGGAGACCCATTCGGAGATGTCGGTTAAGAACCCTTGGTCGGAAATGCGCAGGAGAAGGCTGGCTTCATCCTTGGAGCGCGCCATGATGATCGCGAGGATTTCTTCGACAAGGACAGATTTTTCTTTCAAAAACTCTTCGTCGGAAAGAACCAGGCCGGCTAAAACTTCAAAAGAGGAGCAGATCACTCCGCCTTTATTAGCCGAGCTGTCTTTAATGATTAAGAGCCCGAGTTTCTCAAGGGCACGGCGCGCTTCTTGCGTGAGGTAGAGATTGGCCCCTTCGATGATCGCTCGAGCTGTCGGTTTGCCGTCGGCGTCCAGAAAGTCTTTATAATTGGTCTCGTTGAGGGTGCGAGGGCGGCCTCCGCCGGGGATAAAGATATCGGCCTTTGTCTGATGGACGTTCGTGCGGAGGATATGATTCATTTCTGAGCCCGAGAGCCATTCTTCGACGACTTTTTCCCCTTTTTTGCGCAGGAGGAGAGTTTGCTGCGCATAAGCACTCTCTTCGCGACGCGTTTTCAGATCGAGTAAAAATCCCCCCTCGGAGAGCTTCTCTGCGGGATAAAAACGGATCGGTTTTCCTTCTTTGAAGAGCTCGGCAACTACTTTTAAGTCGAGGCCTTGGGGATCAAAGATGGTTCCGGAGACGTCGACTGTCGCTAAAAATTTCGCTGTTTTGGGGAAATAACGATAGAGGTTGTACATCTGATTGCCTGCGACATCGCCATCGGGCCCGCCGGTCATCTTGATGGTGAAGGGTTCTTTGTGGGGATCGATGTCGAGGAAGTGGAGCACCTCTTCCATGTAGACGTTGATGCCGCGCGACGTCACGCCATATTCTTTGTGATTGATGCCAGCGCCCGGCTTGCTCGACATGAAGGATGATCCTGGCTTGTATCCTTGCGCTTTGGCGTAGCTCGAGATCCACGTGATCATGCTGTCGTGCATGTTCTCATCGGGGCCTAAGTAGACATATTCGGGCTTGTGGTAATAATCGATGATCTCGGGTGTGTTTTCTCCATGGAGGATGGCCACAAAACTTTCGATATAGGCACGCTGAGCGCTATAGAGATATTCGAGTTTTTGCTCTTGGCGCAAGCCTCCGATTTTTGCCTCGATCCGCTTCATTTCGATACCGGCCGACTCGAGTTCGCGTTGTAGAAGCTCTTCTTCTTTTTGGATTTGCTCAAAGGACTCTAGAAGAATGACGGCTTTCGCTCCGCCTTCGGGAATGTCTTTATTCTTTTTTTGCTGAGTGTAGGCGAGGTTGTAGCATTCGGAATAGACGTTGTTGCGTTCGATGAGCAGCTGCTCGATTTGCGAGGGATAAACGGTGCGCAGGCCGCCTCTGGCTAAGTCGCGGAACCGGATGTGGAAGCCGATAAAATGCATCCCTTTCATGAAGAAAACAGCAAAGGGAATTTCGGGGAATTTTTCTCGACGCTCATAGGGAACGTTTTCTAAATAGCGGGGATCGAGCCGGAACGAAAAAGCGGTCTTCGATTTGCAATAGAAGTTAGTTTTCAGCGTGTTTTCGACGAAGTTTAAGGCCTGTTTGAGGATGTTTTTGCGCCGCGTGTCATTGGGAACGTTTCCTGTATCGAGCTCGGCGACAGAGGCTAAAAAGGTGTTTTTCAGTTTTTCGTAAAGCTTGAGGTCATTTTTTTGAGGATGGAATTTGGCCTCAAAGGCCTCTATGATTTTTACCGTTAGTTCCGGATGGCGGCACAGCCCTTCTTCGACAGCTCCCAGCGAGTACATATGAGGATCGGCATGGACGAGAACTTGGTGGATGAACGAGGCGATCGATTTCAGGAGGTTTCCTTTATTTCCACTGATATGCCCGGGATCGACAAAGGCTTTCTCGATCATTTCCTGACCGTGGAAGTACTTCACTGTCATCAATTCCTGCAGAAAATCTTGCGTATCGGCCTTTCCATGGAGTCCCATGGAGATCAGCAAAATATTTTCAGGGCTATAGACAGCGGAGAGTCGTTGCATCGCAAGGCCGTGTCGGCGCACTACTTTAGCGATGCGGTAGAGAAACTCATGCTTCGGGGCATTTTTCCAAGCCAAGACGATCTGCAAGGAGGGAGCCTCGCGATTATGGATCACTTCTAATTGGCAAGCATCGTTCTCCTTAGCTCGTTTAAAGACATCGTGTGCCAGTTTACGCCGCTCATCATTGAGCGATCTTTCAAAGCGGGGCATCGCTTCAGCTTCTTTCCATCCGGTGAAATAAATGACAGCGATTCGTAAAGCAACTTTTAAGCCGGGGAAGGGAGGTGGGGCATTCGAAACAAACGATCGATAATTTTGGATTCCTCGATGTCGATAATGACGTAGAACTTTGAGATCGCTATCGGGTAAATCCAAAGAAAGGGTGATGGCCCGATCTCTAAAGTGGATATGGCAGAAAAACTCTTCACGCTCAAAACTCATCAAGCTATGGGTGACAAAAACGAGCGTGTCGGGATCGGCATCTTCGAAGAAGCTGGCAGGAAGGTGCTGCTCGATCCAAACATAGTACTGTTCGAATTTCTGGCTTTCGTTTTCGACAGCCTCTTGGAGGCGTGCCTTTCGTTCTTCGGGGGTCATAGAGCTCAGTAGACAGGAATCAAATCTTTTTTTCAACTCAATGTTATACTTTTTCCCTCTTTAATAATTTTACTGTTTGTTACATCTATTCGCGAGAACTTCTGAACTTTAAAAGTTGGCAGTACCATGCCGAGCTTGCTACCGTCAATAGGGACCTGATTCCTGCTAGTGCCTGACCACAGAAGTGTTAAGAATTTTGTGGTTAGGTACTGGCTAAAAATTTCTAGAGCGCCTACAATTGCCTCAGAATCAGGAGGTTTTGTATGACAGATGCCATTGAACAGCGCTTGGTACGCCGTCAGCAAGATATGCTGACACTCACCAAAGAAAATGCCGCTTACCGGTCTCTGAATGGTATACGCGAAAGATGCAACATTACTTTCGATAACATTGAATCGCACCGGGGTGTTGTAACCCTAAGCGAATTAAGTACTAAGATTTTCGCGATTAATGACTGCTTTCTTGAAGTGGCAAAAGCAACAGCAGTTTTTGAGAACGCTCGAGAGGATAGTTTGGCCATGTTGGGTAGTACGGAAATAGAGAGCGACACCATCGAACTCTACCGTAGTTATCAAGATCCTCTTCCCAAATGTCAAGAATGTACGGATCGGGTTGCTCCGCTGCTGAAGTCTCTTTTTGTTCGGATGGGGTCGGATGCCCTAAAATTCAAAGCCGATTTGAAAGTTGGGTATACTTTTATTAATAGTATTGAGTTGGATGGAACGCTGCGCATATTATGCGGTGGTGCTCAAATGAACCTTTCCGGGCTCGATGATCCTAATTGCGGTCGATCGGTCAGAGTATATCTCGATAGCAAGCCAGAAAAGGATGCCGACGGTAAAAAATTTGCATTGCTCATTCAGCTAAGCATGGAAATTTCAACTTATTACTCAGCAAAAATAATAGAGATCAGGTCCACGAGTTGGAACGATGAAAATACCATTGCCTTAATGAAGGCTTACAAGTTTGAACAGTTTCCTGCTGTAAATACGATTCATTCGTCGATGTGGAGACGCAACCTTGGGCAGAATCCCTCCCAAAAACAGATCTTTCAGCATCACGAGAACGTGGCTGTCTTCAAAGACTTTTCTTTACCCTTTAAAGAGTCTTAAACTGTTCAGGCCAACGAGGACGGTTCCTCCTTCATGAAGAACTACGGCTAGCCATAGCGGGATCCAGCCGAGCGTAGCGGGAGTTGTCGCACAGACGATGACCGCTAACGCCAACGTTAAATTTTGCCTAACGATGCGGCGTGTTTGGTGGGCTTTGTCATACAGGTTGCCTAGAAGCGTAAGATCATCATTTAAGAAAACGACATCGGACGCTTCGACCGCCGTACTGCTGCCGATTTTACCCATGGCAATTCCCACGCTGGAGCGAGCGAGAGCCGGAGCGTCATTGATACCGTCTCCGATCATCATCAGCCCCTTTTCTTGGGAGAGTTTTGCAACGATTTCCAATTTATCTTCGGGGCGCAGGTCGGCAAAGACTTCATCGATGCCCAACGATTTTGCGACAGTGTCAGCGCTAGCTTTATGATCTCCTGTGAGCATCGCGACAGAAAGACTGCGCTTTTTGAGCCCGGCGATAACAGAGGGGGCCTCAGAACGGATCGTATCGGTGAAAGAAAAAACAAAGAGGGCGTCTCCCACGAGAAGGTAGGCCGAAAGTCCTTGCGAGGGGGCGATAGCGAGTTCTTTTTTGGAGAGAATGAACTCGCGGTGACCAATAGTCACGGGAGTATTATCGATGATTCCTTCTAGACCAAACCCGGCGCTGGCCTTGAACTTTTCTAACTTGAGAAGCGGAAGCTTCTCTCCATAAGCAACGAGAGCTTTTGCGATGGGATGGACAGCATTTCGTTCGAGCGTAGCAGCGATGGCGATGGCTTGGGTTGTATCATAGGGAGGGCCGGCAATCTGCTCAGCTCCCGTGCAGGTGAGCTCTCCAGTTGTCAGCGTTCCCGTTTTATCGAACGCTACGATGCGGCACTGAGAGACGGCGTCGAATATCGCTCCTCCTTTGAGGAGAATGCCCCGACGAGCGCAGCTGCTGATGGCGCTTAAATAAGCTGTCGGAGTGGCGATGATGAGCGCACAGGGAGAGGCAGCGATGAGGAATGTGAGCGCGCGGTAGATGCCTCCTTCAGGGCCGAGTGCTGGAATAGAAAGCAGCCAGGGAAGCGTGAAAGCGAGGATCGTGGCGATCGCGATGATCGAAGAGGCATAGTATTTGCCAAAGCGGTCTAAAAATTGTTGGACTTGAGGTTTGGTTCCTTGAGCCTCTGTGATCATTTGAATGATGCGGCTGAGCGTCGAGTCGCTGCTCGTTCGCGACACCTCGATAGTCAGCGTGCCGTCGACGTTCAGGCCGCCAGCGGGAACGGTGTCGCCCACTTTTTTAGAGAGCGGCTGTGCTTCTCCGGTGAGATGGACGAGGTTTACAAAGGCGCTTCCTTCGGTGATGGTACCATCGAGAGGGATGATTTCACCGGCTTTCACGAGGATCTTTGTCCCGATGGCAATTTCTCGGATGGCGCAGTCATAGAGCTTACCATCTTGTCCGACGACTCGCGCGATGCGCGGAGAGATGCGACGCAGAGATAGGATGGCACTTTTGGTTTTTTGCGAGACGGCATTTTCCATCGAAGCCGATAACTCAAAAAGTACGAGAAGAAGGCCTCCTTCGAGGGGGCTGCCGATCGCCACAGAGAGAAGCGCGGCGAGGGTCATGAGAACATCGATGTTGACCTCGACATTGCGCAAATCATGGATGGCATTGAGAAACGCGGGCGTACCCGATAAAAAATAGACGCCGATGAGGAAGACGGACGATAGGGGAAGAGAAGTAAAAGAAAAAACAAAGGCGATAGCGAGCAAGCCTGCCGAAAGAAGAGAAGATCGTAGCGAGATGTTTTTGCCCCACTTGCGTGAACCAGGTGTTAGAAAAGGACTGATCGTCTCTTCTTTTCCTGAAGCGAAGAATTCATCAAAAAAAATCGGTTCACTTCTGTTCATAAAAGTTGTTGTAAAAAGTAGACAATCCCTGCAGCAAAGCCGGCTAGAGAGAGGTTCCAAATGACCGCTTCAAGTAGACGGTTTTTTTGAGATTTTGCCATGAGACCGGCAGCTAGGGCGATGATGAGTCCTGACATCACTAAAGGACCGCCTACGGGCCAGATAAGCGTGCTCAAGAAAAAGAGAGCAGCAGAAGAGAGAACGCCGATAGCCGCTCCTATGCTTTGCTTGAGGGGATGTTCAAACACTTCCAATGTGAGCCCCATCTCTTCTTCAAGCATGATTTGAAGAAGGCGGTTGTCATCGGCCATGAGAACGGAAATGGTCTCCTCGAGAAGTTTGCCTTGGAGCCCCTTCGCCTGGTAAAGAGCCGTCAGCTCTTCACGCTCTTGGGGACGATTGTGTTCGATTTCATACCGTTCTTCTTCGATGACGCGATGGAGTCTTTCTAGTCTTGTCCAGCCCAGCAATGCGCTGCGGCCTATTTTCCATAGAAGAAAACCGGCAGAAAAAAGAAGGAAGAAATGTCCTGGGACATCATGGAGAAGGAGCCAGAGGAGGAGGAGAACAAACGCTGTTTCTTTAGCGCCATCGGCGCCAGCTGTAAGCGGGCCAGGGGCTTCTGTCCCATGGACTTCAGACATCGCGACGATGCCCTTCGCCCTGGCTTCCTTGAGATGCTCGAGGGGTGGTTTTCCTTGGAAATGATCGGTTGTCATGACTGCAAGAGCCGGGTGAGAAGCTGGCACATATCGAGATGGTCTTGGCACGCCATCACTTCGCGCGTTGCATGCATCGAGAAGATCCCGCATCCGATGTCGACGGTTGGAATGCCGAGTGTATGGGCAACGATGGGGCCGACGGTGCTGCCGCAGGGGACATCATTGCGTGAGACATAGGACTGCAGAGGAAGTTTGAGTGTATTACATACCGAAGTGATCACCGCGGAGGTCGCGACGTCTGTGGCGTATTTGCGATCGGCGCTGTGTTTGAGCACGATCCCTTTGCCCATCAGTGGCTGGTGGTTCGGGTCGTATTTTTTCGGGAAATTAGGGTTATAGGCATGCGCAACATCGACGGAGATGCAAAGAGAATTTTTCTTGAGACGGATCAGTTCTTCATCGGGGAGAAGACGCTTTAAAACGTCGGATAAAAAGGAGGACGCCGCCCCTTCGGCAGTGCGCGATCCGATTTCTTCGTGATCCCACAGAAGAGCCATCTGAATCGAGTCCGTGATAGGTGTCGACGCAATCGCCGCGGTGCAAGCGTGCGCAGACGCCAGGTTGTCGAGACGATACGAAGCGAGCATCTCGCCTTCAGGTCCTAAAAATCGAGCGGGTTCGAGCGGAACGAGCATGAGCTCAAACGAAAGAAGCGTGTCAAAGTCGATCGTGCGTTTGAGATAAGGTTCTAAAAACCCAGTTTTTTCTCTGGTGAGCGTGAAAATGGGTCTTAAGTGATCTTGTTTGTCTAAAACAGCCTCGCGCTCTAAATGGATGGCGATCTGCGGAATGAGCATCGGTGCTTCTTCGAGGAAAACAAGCTCTTCAGAAATTTTTTTCCCTTTTTGAACGATGACTTTACCAGCGAGCGCCAGATCGCGGTTCATCCACGAGGAGAGAATCGGTCCGCCGTAGACTTCAGTCTCGAGAAGGAGCATGTTTTCACTGCGCACTTCGGGCCGAGGCTTGAGTTTGAGAGCGGGACTATCTGTGTGAGCGCAGACAATCGTGATTTTTGTCGGGGCCCCTTTGGGAAGAGAAAAGCCGCACATCGATCCGCCGCGTTGGACAAAGTATTTTTCGCCGCGCCCCAGCTTCCACTTTTCGGATTCATCGAGCGGCGTCATGTCGACATTGGCAAAGCGGTTACCGATCTCTTGGGCCGCATGCCATGAGGTTGGAGAGCTGTCTAAGAATTGTCTAAAATCCTCTAGGATGTGGGAAGACATATTTCTTTGACGCCCCCTAAATATTTATGCAGGACAATCGGAAGCTCGACCGTCCCATCGCGCCGCTGGTTATTTTCGAGAAGAGCAACCATGAGGCGTGAGGTAGCAAGACCCGAACCATTGAGCGTGTGGACCAGTTGGGGCTTCTCTTCTTTTTCACGGAATCGGATTTGGGACCTGCGCGATTGAAAATCTCCACAGTGCGAAATCGACGAGACTTCGTAATACCTGTTTTGACCGGGGAGCCATACTTCGACATCAATCGTTTTTTGTGCGGCAAACGACATGTCTCCTGTCACGAGAAGCATGTTGCGGTAATGGATGTTGAGTCCCTGCAGAATCTCTTCTGCGCTCGCCAGCATCTCTTCGAACATCTCTTGGCTTTGTTCGGGCGTCGTGAACGCGAACATTTCGACTTTATTGAACTGGTGCATGCGGATGAGACCCCGTTCTTGACTTCCCGCCGCGCCAGCTTCCCTGCGGAAACAAGGAGTATAAGCCACATATTTTTTGGGCAGCTCATCGGAGGGGATAATTTCATCGTAATGGAGGCCATTGAGCACAGCTTCCGCTGTCGGAACCAAATACAAATGGTAATCATCATCGCGGAGTTTGAACATCTGGCCTTCAGATTTCGGCAGATGGCAAGAACCGAACGCGATCTCGGGCCTTACCAGTAAGGGTGGCATCCACATCGTAAATCCGTTCTCGATATGGATATCGAGCATGTAGTTGATGAGAGCCCATTCCAACCTGGCGCCCATGCCGCAGTAGGCGGGCCATCCGCTGCCAGATGTCTTAGCGGCTCGTTTGAAATCAAAAAGTTTGAGCTGCTCACCGAGCTCGACATGGTTCTTAAACTCGAAGTCAAATTCCCTCTTAGTTCCCCAAGTGCTGAGGCAAACATTATCTTTAGGATCCGGGGAGACTTTAGCTTCGTCGCTCGGGATATTGGGGAGCATGGCTAAGAGATAGACGAGCTCTGCCTCTAGCTTCGTACGCTCATGATTCAGGGCAGACACCTTATCGCCCAGTCCGGCTACTTCTTGCATCACACTGGAGACGTCTTCGCCTTTCCGTTTCTTTTCACCGATTTCTTTGGAGAGGGCGTTGCGTTTGGCTTGGAGTTGTTCTCCTTCGGTGATAATCACGCGGATTTGTTCATCGAGACCCAAGATGGGCCCAAGTTTAACCGTAGGGTCTTTCGTTTGAAGTTTAGCTTCGAGAGCTTTGGCGTCTTTGCGCAGTAATTTTATATCGAGCATAACTTCAAAATGTTATGTGCTTTTGGGCAAAATGTCAACGTTCTTACTTCTTAGCGGCGCCTGGCAGGAAACGCATCATCGGACTCTTTAAAAAACTGAATATGGATGAGAAGGGGGACATAACGAAGCTGATAGCCCAATGTATATTTTCGATGATAAAGTTCTTTATATAAAGAATGCCATCTCCGAGGAACCGTCCGATGCGATAGGACCATGAGGTAAGGGAGGGTGCAATGGCGTAGGCCACTTCGTTATGAGTCGTCTCAAGTTGGGCCTGGCAAGTTTCAGAAAAATATTTTATCACCTCTTCTCTTGTCAACTCGTAAGGGGATTTCTCGAAGGTTTGTTTGAGGGCGGGAATGTCTTTCCTTATTTCTACGGATATTCTGTCAGGATTGTAGTTTCTGCTTGTCCATAAGTGTTCATATATATTGACAAGATCCATTAAAACCGGAGTTTTAATACGAGTAGTTGCATTATAAGCCATATCAATTTGGAATTGGAGAAACGTGACTCTTTCCTTCTCTGTTAGCCCTTCTTTGTTCAGTTGGTTTATTTCTCCCAATATTTTCAATCGGTCCTTTGGGTTTAACTCTTCTATATCTTCAGATGTTAATCTTTTAGGGGCATAAGCAATCGATTCCGGCCACATTTTAGACAAAGGTGATACGTCTACTGGAGCTGCTGAAGTTGTATCGCCACCCAGCATAGATTTGGCCATTTCAGCCATTCCTGCAAGTCCCGTACCCGAGCCATGGGAAGAAGCGGGCAATTCATTCACTTTGCCAAATATGACAACTTTATAGCCTGCTTTCATCGCCGTTTCAATTTGCACTCCTGACGGATCGATTTTTTCAACTTCAAAGAAAACAACGCTACCTGGAGGGGCTTTAAGGGATGCATTTGGATCGAAGAAGCGGATGTCCCTTCCAAAGACCATGAGCCAGCTTGCCACTTGGGCTTGCCGATATTCACGAAGGGTAGGGCTGTCTTCCCCAATCCACAAAGGAGCGTGGAGTTTAGTTTCCTTCTGAAAGCGACCCAACGTATTACGTAAAGTTTCTGGAGCTTTGCAATACAAATAGTCGGAATTAGGCTTGTTGTTTTTTATCCAAGCAAGAGGATGTTCTTCTTTAGGTTTGTTTATCGAAGAAGTAGATGTCTCCAACAGCTTTAGGTGCCCTATGACTTTGTTTGGGTATATACTCAGAGGGTCATAACTTTCAACAATTGTTGCCCACAACTCTTGCTTTGCATTTTTTGGATCCTTGGAAGAGTCGATTGATTGTATTTGAGCTTTCCATTTTTGAAGAAGATCAAAACAGAGATCCCCTCTTGAAGTTGTCGAATCTTTTTTTAGCAGAAAAGTGTCTACTAAACTTTCGACAGTTCTGATAATTCCATCAGATTCGTTGTCTCTTCCGTTGTCAAAAACGAGATGGGAGAGCCAATCGAAAACTTGATCATGAGAGAGATCATCCATGCTCATTTTTTTGACTAGGGTTGGTGTTTTAGGCTTAATAGGAGAGCTTATCAAGCCCTTGGATTGCCCAGACGTATCAACGATCAATATTTCTAAATCTTTTTTTCTTATTGCATCTAAGAATAGTTGGTCTACAGGGTGGATAGCGGGTTCTTCTTTAACTTGTTCGTTGTTTTCGAGAGTTGGATTGCTACTACCTACCATCTTTTGCATGTTTCGAAACATTCCCGCCATGGGGCCTGCTGTCCCTGGGAGTATGCTCAAAGGAGATGTCTTACTTGAGGAAGGAACTTGTTTCGTTTTTTTAAATTCTTCCAAGTGTGGAAGTAACAACTCTCCATCCTCAATAAAAAGGATGTTTCTTTGGGTTTCAGAAGATGGCTGAAGATGCTCTCGTATTTGTTCGGTAATCTTAGTCTTTTCTCTTCGCTCACTATCATAGAGATCGCGAAGATTTTCGATAGATACGCGATGAATGGATAAATTGCCGCTAGTAAGATAGGCGGTTGCGTATTCAATGATAGTTCCAACCAACGCAATAATCTCACATTCAAAGATTCGAAGAGTAACTTTACTATCTTTAAGAAGGTCTTGATGTACCCGCTCAGCTTTTTCTGAGATATACTTTGCGGTTTTAGAGATGGGAGAAATAACTTTGGGAAAGAGGGGAGTAGGATCGGATCCTTGCATGAGAGTTCGAGAAGTTTCTTTGTCATACGAACTGCTTAGACTTATTTCGCGTTTTTTCTGGTTCTCCCATCGCAAGATCAGTGTTCTGCTATTTTCTTGAGTTAGTCTGAGATAATCTAGGAAATGCTCTTCGGTAAGAACTGTTGTAGTTGTTTGATCCGCAGAATACAGTTTGTTGCAAATCGATCCGAGAAACTTGTTGAATTCTAAGGTGCTTCGCGCAGGATCAACAGCATTAGGATTTATTTGTGCTGCAAAAAACACACAAGCCTTGATGGCGCTTGAATCGACAGCAAAGCGTGGCGCGCTATTTGGTGAGGGAAGTAATACTTTGTCTCCTAGAAGTTCCTTTAGAAAATCGTCTTTGGATTGCTCGAGGATACGTATGACTTCAGCAGGCTCTTTGGGCTGCATGGTTATGATCATACATCTGCGTTGCATTCCATATTGGCTGTCTATCCATCCAGTCACGACTTCGGGATTCATCGAAGCACCGATAATGTGGGTGTTGTTTCTGGCAAGTTCTGCTTTCAGATATTTGAAAGCATCTCCACTGTCTTTCAAAAAGTCCTGAATTTCATCAATATAAAGAATAGATTTCTTTCCTTGAGAAGACATTTTGCCCAAGTGAACAACAATTGTTTGCATGGCTTTCTCTAGCCCGCCGTTGGCCATGTTATTCATCATCGCAAGGATGCCAGTAGGGAAAGCTGCGGTCATATTGAGAGATAAAATGCGAGCGCCTTCTAAAAGTGGTATTTTTTTTTCGATAATTCGACAGGCAAGCTCATCGATGAGCGCTGATTTTCCTACGCCCGGCTTGCCGACAACAAAGGCAAAGCCACTTCCTCCTAGCAGTTGAGACACCAGGATTTCAATTTTCGTATCTACGTCATAAGCACGCTTAAGTTCTTTTTTTTTGGCGCGGGCTGTAAGGTCGATTGTCAGAGATTTGGTCTTGGATAAGAATGGTATTTTTTCGGTAAGGCGCTCAATTGAAGCTCCGCCTTGCATGTACATGAACATAAGCCCCGTCGCGCCGAGACCCAAAACACCTTTCACTGTTTCCTTGTCGAAAAAAACACTTTTTGCTACTTCTGCTGCCATAGAAGTTATCGATGATTTCCCTAAATTTTTATTCCCAACCAATTAATCAAAAATTAGGATTAAGTGGAATGAATTTTTTATCCCCATCCTAACAATCGCTTGAAAACAGATGCAAATTTCCAGATGGGTAATCCTGTAATCCATCCGACGATTTGTCCGGTCGCATAATTCATCAAAGATCGAACAGACCACAGCACTAAATTTCCTACATATAGCAGCGGATCGGTGACTTTACGCCAGATGTAGTATGACCAGGGTGTCAATTCCGGAGTGAGCAGGTACGGGATTTCTAAGGGATGCATGCCGAATTGTTTGCTGATGCTCGAGAAAAATTCTGCGATTTGATTGAGATCCAAGTTGGATATTTTTTCACTCAGTGCTCCAATGTCACTCCTAACATCCTCAGCAATTCCATTGGCATTTCGATTGAGTCGATCCCAAAGATATGTGTAGGATGTGATCAAAGCATCGCGATTGGTTTCATTTAAGGAGGATTCCTTAGGTTTTGCGGAATCAATTTGAAATTGTAAAAAGAGACGTTTTTCTTCTAGAGTGAGCGGTTCTGATCGATACACTTTCGCATTAGGCCATGGTTGAGGTTGTGCTGTCATGCCTGAAGATGGTCCACTGTTTGTGAACTGGCCTACAAGTTTTGCCCCCGAGTCCACAAGCCTAGAGACATTGTCAAACACATCACCCTGCTTAAAAGTGTTAGGAAGTAGAGAAGTTTTACCAAAAATGATCACTTTGATCCCTAATTGTTTATTCTCAGTTGATTGCATAAACTGTTTTAGAGGTTCTATGCAGCTCGGGATTTGTTCTGCATCGAGAAGAAGGACCGTATCTCGATCTCTATTTGGGGAAAGCTGATCGAAGCCGAATTCGACATTTCGCTTATAAAACGCTAGCCAGCTTGCGACTTGAGATTTTCGGAACATAAGGGTGGTAGGACAATCCTCTCCAATGAGAAGAGGGATGGAATTATCACGTTCCATTGCGAGTTCTCCAAGCAGATTGTGAAGAGGTTGCGGAAAATGGTGCCTTAGATAAGTAAAGGTAGGCATCTTAGCTTTTTGCTCGGGTCTCTGGGTTGTTATAGTGAGAGGTGCAGGAGTGTTTATCTGTTTTGTATCTTTATTTTTAAGACGGTCGTACTCAGCTTTAGTGTTGGAAGGCTGGAGATGGGGTGCGATTTCTTGAATTGCCGCTGTCCAATTCTCATCTACATTAAAACCCCCGCTCTTCATTTGTATTGCATTGAGAAGCCCGTGGCAGGTATCGCTGGGGTTAGGAGAGTCTGCAAGACTCATTGTAATGACGAGTGAGTGAATTTTTGTGGCTATAGCTGTTTTTTCTGACGACTCCATCTCTTTGGGTAATTTAGTAACAAGCCATTGGATGGTGCTTTCAGGAGATAGCTTCACTTTTGTCGGTGTGAGAACTTCAGGCGTGGGCTTGTAGTAAGTCTTGAGCAAGACGGTTTTTAGTCGATTGTTTTCAATAAATTCACAAAAGATAGCGTCGACAGGATGGAGGTTAGGTTTAGAAGGTGCTGCTTTTGTAAGAGTGGTAGAGTGAGGAATCATAACGGTTCCCATAAATGTCTGAGAAAGTTGGTTAAGCTGGTTTATGCCCTGCGTTGCCATCTGACCAATGGGTGTGGAACTAAAATTGTGTGAAGTAGAGGGCGATCTTTGTTGCTGTTTATCTTGGAGGTGACAAAGCAGCTCGTCTGCTTCTTCGATAAAAAGAACACCCGTGTCTAATGACTGTAATTTTTCTCGTATGAACGCTTCGACGTCAAAACCATCTTTTGATTTGAAATATTGTCTATGGAATTTTCTCAACTCTGTGATAGAACATCGATGATACACAGGATCTGATGCCTCTGTTTCCGGTTCCATGGCTAGGTACACAATTTCTTTTCCATATTCTTTGGATCCACACTCATAAGCAATGGGAAAGGAGGTTTCGGTGTGGAGCCTTTGTTTTAAAATATTTGCCTCAGCTCGAATCTGTTCTGCTACAGGTGTACAGGGGTGTGAGATTGGCGGGAAATAGGCTGTCCCACAGCTTTCTTTGAATTGTTTTTTCTTTTCCTCAGATTCGTGATTTTTTTTGCGGCGCTCTATTTCGAATAGATGCTTTTTATACTCATAAATAGCGGGATCAGCGACACGAGAAGCAAACATCCCTCGGACACATTCGATAACATCCTCATCACCGCAAGATGTCTGAGACTTTTTTTTATCACAAAAGTAAGGGATCACTTCACGAAAAAATTTAGTACTTCGATTGGGCTCGACAATTTTAGGATAGAGTTTCTCTGCGAAGAACACTGTGGCTTTTATCGCACTATCATCTATAGTCGGAACGGTACAATGAAATTTTTTACCAAACTCTTCGGAAAGAGAAGGCCTGCTAAGGGAAAGAACCTCGACGGTTGCCTTTTCGGTCAATGGTTCGACGCGAATAACGTCGGCTCTTCGCTCCCTTCCCATTTCTTTTTGGATCCAAAATTCAATGTCCTGTTGATTCATGGACGCAGCGATAATATGGATCCCATGGGTGGCAAGTTCGGCTTTAAGATCATCAAAAATCTTTTCATTCCCTTTCAAAAGAAGATCTTGACACTCATCGATGAAGAGAAAGGTAATTTTTCCTTTCAAATGGCGGTGTTCAAGATCCTTGATGATTTTTTCTACAACAGCAGCAGCTCCTCCACTGAAGAAGGTTTTGAGCGAATCACCAACGCCCTTTGGAAATAACTTTCTCAAATTCAGAGCCAATATCTGCGCATCTTTGAGGTAGTCATTGACTTCTCCAAAGGCGATTTGACGAGCTAGTTCATAGACGATCGTTGACTTTCCAACTCCCGATGCGCCTAGAAGGAAAATAATTCCATACCCCCCGGCAACCTTGGCTTTCAAAGCATTGAGCTCAACATCTCTTCCAAATGCTTTGGGAAAGGCTCCTTTGCGGGCGGCTTCCACAAGACTATAGGTATAAAAGTCCGTAGTTGACCAGCCTGGTATTTTTTCCTTTAGCGCATTGATTTTATCGGAATGATCCCAGAGGAATTTTATTGCAAAACCGCCGACAACAGACCCAATACCCGTTAATAAAGGACCTCCTACAGCTTTTCCTATTTCTGCCCAACCGCTCATAATCGATCACTCCTACTTACAAAGCGAAAGAGTTAATCAAAATCTTGAATTTATAGGAACTAGTAATAATAATTTTACTGGTAAGTTTATCCACTTGCAGGCCCAAAGGGGTATGTGGTAATCTAGTCTTTTACCTTAGGAATAAAGAACAAATTATATGGCTGCACAAAAATATCCCACTGCCCAAAATCCTCTGCTTCTCCGCTTCCATCGGTTGATGGATGCGTTCGCCAAATCCGATGATGAGCGTGACTTTTATCTCGATAAGATAGAGGGATTTATCCTCTACGCCGATCTCGATAAAGGACAAAAAGAGCTCGATGATCTGCAGGCGGAAGTCAAAGATCATGGCGTGAGATATTTCATGTTGCCGAAGATGACCTTCTACGAAACCAAGAAATTTATGGAAGGGTTCGTGAATGAAAAAGTCTATGACATCGATACGAAGGAAAAACTACTCGATATCATTACGGCCAAAGAAGCGCGGGAAAACTTTTTGGAATTTATTTATGACCATTTGACTGAGCTGGAAAAGTGGCAGCAATACTACGTCGAGCGGATGAGAATTCGGATCATCGAGTGGCTCCGTCAGCAACAGATTCAGTTTGTTTTTGAAGAGGATTTAGATCTGCCGAGGATCACAGTCGAGAAAGTTAAAGCGCATCTGTTTGATGCTCGGGTCGGTAAAGATGTCAATCAAGCGAGGGAAGTGCTTTCCGCAAAGGCGAAGACCTATTATTCCAGCGAAGCTCTCAACCCCCGGCCCAAAAGAGGTCGTCCTCCTAAACAACAAGCGAAGGTAGAAATCGAACCGCAACTCACAGGCGATATGTACACGACGGTGCCTCTCGAATGTCGCATATTTCTTTACCTTCCCGACATCACGAGTGCTACGGCAGTTACGTTCTCGACGAAGTTCGATACAGAAGCTCAATTTTTGGCCAGCCTTCGAGGCAGCTCACGGGCGAAGGTCGATACGAAACTCGAAGCTCTATCGCAGCGTCTGGAGTCTCTCCGTCAGATCTCAAGCCGCATGACAGGAATGGAAGACATTATCGGCGAACGTGAAGGCCGCCTCATGAAGGCCGTCAGCCAAGAAGAAGAGAAAAAACCAGCCGTCGGTGACGAAAAACGGGGCATTATGGATGTGGTAAAAGGATTCTTGCCGCAGCGAAAAGAGAAAAAAGCAGCGCCCGAAACGAAGCCGGGAGTCAAGAAAGTAACACCGATCAACGTGAAAAAGAAAAAATGACAACGACTATAACAGGAAAATCCCTCGCTCTACGCGCTCTTGAAGTGGTGTATATCACCCGCTTCATGGACGATAAGTGCTTCAAACTGTCGCGCCAGAACAAGGGGGGAACGTTTCAGTTATCGGTGGCGGGACACGAGCTCGTTGGAGCTGTCTGCGCTCTTTCTCTGACTCCGGGTAAAGACTGGGGCCTTCCGTATTATCGTGATAGAGCCTTTGCGATAGGTCTGGGTTGCACGCCGCTCGAGCTCTTTGGAGCCTTTTTAGCGCGCGCTGTGAAGAACCAGTCCGGTGGGCGGATGATGCCCGATCACTTTGTGGACAAGGCTTTGCGCATCCCTTGCCAATCGAGCTGCGTTGGATCCCAATTTTTACATGCTGTCGGCGTGGCGAAGAGTGTTCAGTTGGCGGGTAAAGACGATGTCGTTTATGTGTCAGCGGGCGACGGAGCGACTTCTCAGGGAGATTTTCACGAAGCGCTTAATTTTGCTGCCATCCACAACCTGGGCGTGATTTTTGTGATCCAGGACAACGGCTGGGCGATCTCTGTTCCAAGTAGCGAGCAGACGGCCGGCTCTTCTATTACCAAGATGGTGGGTGGATACGAAGGTTTGGCTGTTACAGAAGTCGATGGATGTGATTTTGAGCAGATGTCGAAAGCTGCCTCCATGGCTGTCATGAAAGCACGGATGGGAGAAGGTCCCAGCGTAATCGTGGCAAAAGTTCCTCGTCTGGGCGCTCATAGCAACAGTGATGATCCTACCAAGTATCTTCCCAAAGACTGTCTTGAAAAAGAGAAGACGAAAGATCCTCTTCCGCGTCTGGAGAGTTGGGTTCTCGACATGGGATTGGTATCCAAAGAAGAACTCGAAGAATTAAAGAAGAGAATATTTGCTGAGGTGGAGAAGGCCGCCGCAGATGCGGAGCAGATTCCTTTTCCCGATCCCGCCACCGTGATGGACAATGTTTTTGTCCCCGCCCCTGAGATTGTGCATACCGAAGAGCCTCAAACGAAAGCCGGCGATGGCATCGTTCTCGTCGATGCACTGCATAACGCTCTCGATGAAGAGATGGAACTCGACCGTGGTGTGGTCGTTTTTGGCGAAGATGTAGCGCATGGTAAAGGCGGCGTTTTTGGTGTAACGCGCGGCATTACAGCGAAACACGGTACCGATCGCTGCTTTAACTCGCCCTTGGCTGAGTCGACCATTATCGGCGTCGCTGTCGGTATGTCGATGGCCTACGGTTTTAAGCCCGTCGTTGAAATCCAATTTGCCGACTATGTGTGGCCCGGCATCGATCAAATCTTTAGCGAGCTCTCCAGCATTTGCTACCGTTCCAATGCCGAATGGAACTGTCCTGTTGTCGTTCGGATGCCCTATGGTGGGTATATTCAAGGCGGACCCTATCACTCACAGAGTATCGAAGGGTATTTAGCCCATTGCCCCGGTCTAAAGATTGTGATCCCGAGCAACGCAGCCGATGCCAAGCGACTCCTCAAAACGGCAATCCGCGATCCGAATCCGGTCATATTCCTCGAGCATAAAGCACTCTATCGCCAGCGCGTCTTCTGCGCTCGTCCTGAACCTGAGAAAGAAGAGCTTCTTCCCTTTGGAAAAGCCAAAGTGGTCCGCACCGGTCGCGATGTGACGTTTGTCGGTTGGGGCATGATGATGGTGATGGCGACGGAAGTGGCAGAAAAACTTTCGCAAGAAGGGATCGATGTCGAGATTATCGACTTAAGAACACTCGTTCCGCTCGATATGGAAACGGTGATCACATCGGTCAAGAAGACGGGGAAACTTCTCATTGCTCATGAGGCGCCCAAAAGCGGTGGCTTTGGCGCAGAAATTGCGGCGCGGATTGGCGAGTCGGCCTTCACCTATCTCGATGCTCCCGTGGCTCGTATCGGTGGCAAAGAGTGTGCGGTTCCTTACTGCAAGCTTCTCGAAGATCTCGTTCTTCCTCAGCGTCACGATATCGAGAAGGCGCTGCGAGAATTAGCGCTTTATTAGATCTAAATTCAGTCGAGAGAATTGAGTGATTTTTTCTTTGATTTCAGTGTAGCGATGGGGCGTTGCCCTCAGTAAACAAGCCTTTACATCTTCATCCATGTCGCGCTCCACAGACATCAAGTGATCGAGCAGCTCTTCTTGTCTTGCCGCGCAATCTGCGCCGCTTTGCATTTGGCGCGAATTTTGGATCAGCAAATCGAGCGTTGCCTCAATATCAGCTAATGGATGCATAGTACAACCTCTTGTTTCTCTCGGTATGTACTGGGCGATGAAATATTGTGTCAAATTAAATTTAGAATTTGATAGCGACGCTGATGGCGTCTTGGAGAGCGATCGATACGGGGGTCAGAGAAAGTTTTTCCCGTACGGCACGGAGGGCTACCTCGGGAGCATTGCATTCTTGGGAGAGATGCGCGAGATGGATGTGTTTAAGACCATCGTGGGCGATTTCGGCAAGAAGATCGGCACACTCGCCGTTGGATAGGTGTCCTTGGCGGCTTAAGACGCGTTGCTTGTAGATCATGGGGCGATGGGAGGCGTGCACCATTGAGGGTTCGTGGTTGGCTTCAAGATAGAGATAATCGCATTCTTTCAGTTGAGCTTTGACGAGAGATGTGACAAATCCGATGTCAGCGCAAAATCCCAGCTTCAATGCGTTGTAACGGATGGTGAACGCAACAGGATCGAGCGTGTCGTGCTGGATGCTGAACGGGTGGACTTCGATGTCGCCAAACGTGAACGGTTCGCCGGTGGAAAAGATCTTGAACTTGAAGTCGCCATCGAGGGTTTGCATGATGGCTTTGGCGGTATCGGCGTTGGCAAAAATCGGAATGTTGTGCTGCCGAGTGATGCTGGGAAGGCCGTAGATGTGATCGGTGTGTTCATGCGTGATCAAAATAGCGTCGATATCGCTTAAAGAGACGCCGATTTCAGCGAGGCGTAGGCTCATCGCGCGCAGACCGATGCCGGCATCGATCAAGATGCGAGTATTCTTGGTGCCAATGAAAATAGCATTTCCTTTCGAGCCTGAAGCGAGCGGGCAAAATCCGTACATATGGTATGGATCATAATCAATGATGAAGTTTCTGGGCCATGGTATTAAGGAGCTGCTGCTTCTTTTGGTTCCCATTTTGATCGTGCTGATGACGCGCTCAACGGTGGGGTTTGTCGAAAAGATTTTTCTCTCTCAACATGCTGTCGAGGCTTTAGAGGGGACGATGCAGGCCATTTATATCGTTTTTCTTTTTCAACTGCCGACGATTGGATTTGCCAATATGATTCAAGTTTTTCTCGGCGATTTCGTCGGCAAGAAGCAAGAAAAAGAAATTGGCAGGCATGTTTGGCAGATGATCTGGTGTTCGTTGCTGTCTCTTTTCATTACTTATCCCTTAAGTCAAATACTCAAACCCTTTTGCTTCCAAGGGGTAGTGCAGGCGCACGCCTATGCCTATTACGATATTTTGATGCTGGGCAATTTTCTCTTTCCCGTGGGAGCCACACTCACGGCTTTTTATCTCTCGGTGGGAAAATTTGGGGATATTGTAAGGGCATCGTTGCTCGGGTTTACGCTCAATTTTTTTCTCGATCTCATTCTTATCAGTGGTGTTGAAGGTGTTATTGCGCCTTGGGGAAGTCGGGGGGCGGCTGTCGGGATTTGTGTCGGGCAGACTTTTTTTTGCGCTCTGCTCTTAAGGCGCTTTTTGGAGACGGATTATCGGGAGAAATTTCGGACGGATAAATGGAAATGGGATTTCTCCTTGATCCGAGATTTTTTTCGTCTCAGCATGCCCAGAGCGGGAGGGAGATTAATTGCCGTGGGAATTTGGTCGATGGCTACATCGATGATGGCGCTGCGCGGAGGTGAGCATGCGCTCATTCTAGCGATTGGCGGAGCGTTTATTTTGGCCGGGAGCTTTCTGCAAGAGAGTCTTCTGCAATCGATGCCGCTCCTCGCTTCTAGAGGGCTTGCAGCTCAAGATCGATCGGGACTTCGGCATCTTTTATATGCAGGGTTTTCTTATACAGTTCTGATTTCCTTGGCGCTATCGATGCCCTTTTGTTTTTTTGCTGAGCAGACCCTTCAGTTTTTTTTTCCTGGGGAGGTGGTAGAGGCTACGTGGTCGTCTCTCAAGCTCACAGCCTATTGGTCATGGCTGTGGATTTTAGGAAATGGATTCAATACGGTGATCCTCAGTTTCCTCTTCGGCATGCGCGATATGATGTTTTATCTCATATTTTTGGCGTGTTCTTGGCTGATCACGTTTGCACTTCCTTATCTTGCCATCGTCAAAGGGGAGTGGCCGGCCCATACATTTTGGCTGGTTCTAGCCGTCGATCAGTTTTTGGTTTTAGGGGTCTATGTCATCCGAGTATTTTGGGTTAGTCGGCGCCGTTTCTCCTGGCTATTGAAGAAAAAAGAATTGTTTTGACAAAAGGAAGCCTTATGGGTGAGAAAATTCGGGTCGTAAGTTATCGCGGAGAGGCTGTACGCCAATTTATCCCCGCTATCGCCAAACTGCGCATGGAAGTTTTTCGCGAATATCCTTTCCTCTACATCGGTGATGAAGAATATGAAAAAAAGTATCTGGAGAAATTTATCACAGCTAAAGATGCGATCGTTGTCGTCGCATGGGACGAGGAAGAAATTATAGGTGTTTCGACAGGATTGCCTTTTACGGATGAATCCGAGGCTTTGCATCTGCCGTTTGAGAAGGCGCATTGGAATGTAGGTGATTTTTTCTATTTTGGTGAATCCGTTCTTCGAAAAAAATATCGGGGCCAAGGAATCGGCCATCAGTTTTTTATTTTGCGGGAAGCCCATGCACGTAGTCTGGGCCGCTTTAAATATGTCTGTTTTTGCACCGTTAGGCGATCGCCGGACGATCCGCGCCGTCCTGCAGATTGGGAACCGTTATCCAAGTTTTGGGAGGATAGAGGGTTTGTGGAACATCCTGAACTTGTAGCGTTGTATCCATGGCAAGAAATCAGTGAAACTGAAGAAACGCTTAAGGAAATGCTATTCTGGATCAAGATGCTGTAGAGAAAGATCTGTTTGGACCTTCTTGAACGCTTGCCGACGATTCTCGAAAATTAGAGGGGAATGACCATCTTGTCAGCAGCCAGATGAATCGGGCAATGTAGTCCGATGCGTTTGGCGATAACCTCGTGAGCGATGAGTTTTTTCTGAAGATCGTCATCACTATGATGGGGGTTATGATGGGTGACGACCCATTCTTTCGGAGCCATCTCACGTGCGAGGAGGGAAGCGTTGGATACGGATGAGTGCCCCCAGCCGATGCGATCGACATATTCTTCATCGAGGTATTGGGCTTCGTGGATGAGTAGGTCTGCATGGCGGAGAAGTTCGATGAGCGGGCGATGCGGCTCGAAAAGGGGATGTCCTGCTTGGATTTTAGAAGGGTCGCTCGTGTGACCGAGCAGAACTTCATTGTCAGTGACGTAGCCGATGTTTTTTCCGCAGGCGGAGATTTTGAAGCAGAGAGTCGAGCCAGGATGGTAGGCATAGGAAGCTTGGATGTGGATGTCTTCGATGTCGATATGATCTCCATCGCGCAGCTCATGGAAGGTGATGCGAGGAGCGATTTGAGCAAAGGGTACAGGGAAGAGGGATTCTGAAAAGATATCGGCAAATATTTGGCGGGCGGTTTCTGTATAGCCGACGGGAGTCCAAATGTCGAACGTCGCATTGGTATGGAAGAGCGGGGCAAAGAAGGGAAAGCCATTCACATGATCCCAGTGGGTATGACTGAATAAAAGATGGTAATGAGGGGGCGGCTCGAGAAGAAGTTCTTTTCCGAGGGACTGGAAGCCGGTGCCCGCATCGATAAGAACGAGGGCGTGGGGCGTGCGGATTTCAAGGGAAGCGGTATGTCCACCATAGCGCATATGATGAGGGCCTGAGACGGGAGTGGAACCGCGGGTGCCCCAAAGTTTGAGGTAGGAGGCGGGGCGTTTAGCGGGCAGGGAAGCTAGGGTAGGGATAGAGGCAGGACGAGAGGTGGGTCCGCTGAACGAATTGGGTTTTAGGGTGCCAGCGAAAAAGCGGTCGATGGCAGCGAGAAGAGTTCTAGTTTCAAAAGGCTTGGAGAGGATTTCATCTGCGCCGTAGTGAATCGCTGTTTCGTAATTTTGCAAGATAGGAAAGTCATCGATCAAAATGCAGCCGATCTTTTTTTTCTTGGCGATTTTGAGAAGTTCGATGCCATGCATCTTGGGAAGATGGAAAGAGACGATGAGAAGGTCGGGAGGGGTTTTATGTAATTTTTCTAGACAATCGGGACCGTTGGTCACGACGGTAACATCATATTTTGAGAGAGGATATTGAGGCCTAGACGCCTCAGCGATCAATATCCGCGGCATTTTTTCGCCTCCAGGCAATAGTGATACAGGTGGCGCCGACAGCTCCGAAGCTTGTGGCAACGAGGATCATGCTGATGAGAGGGGGCTCGGATAGTTCGGTGAGCATTTCCTCTTCGGTGAGGAGGCGTTCTTCGGCTGGCTCTGAAAAAAGATGATAGCCAAAAGCTACCAAACTAAAAGCAATAAGAACATAGCCGAGATATTTGAGGCGGGGGATTAATTTTTTTTCAATCTCTTCTGGCGTTTTCATCGATTAACACTCTCCGGGGTTTGCTCCCTTCTTGGGGGCTGATCACCCCACGAGCCTCGAGCTCATCCATGAGGCTTGCAGCTCTCGCATAACCGATTTTGAGCTTTCTCTGCAAGAACGTGGTTGAGGCAGTTTGTGTTTCGATGACAATAAGACGAGCTTGATCATAGAGATCGTCGCTAGGTCCCTCGTCTTCTCCAGATCCGGCTCCACCCTGCATCTTATCGAACGATGGGATGAGGTAGGAGGTGGGACCTTGCGCGGTGATAAAATCGACGACGCGGTTGATATCCTCGTCGCGGATGTAGGCTCCTTGGGCCCGGATGAGATGGGAACTCCCCGGGGGAAGGAATAACATATCGCCGTTACCGAGCAGGCTGTCAGCCCCATTATCATCGAGGATGATCTGGGAGTTGACGCGGCTGGCGACTTTAAAGGCGATACGAGTGGGAAAGTTGGCTTTGATGAGGCCGGTGATGACTTCGCGAGACGGACGCTGCGTGGCGAGGACGAGATGGATGCCGACGGCGCGCGCCATCTGCGCGATGCGGGCGATGGGCGTCTCGAGGTCGGCACTCGATGCCATCATGAGGTCGGCGAACTCATCGATAATCGCGACGATCATGGGCATCTGATCGGGGATGGGTTGCGAAAGGGACGCTTCGAAATCCTTATTGATAGTGCGGTGGTTAAACGCCGTGATGTTACGCAGGCCGAGTTGCTTTAAAACTTCGTAGCGTACCTGCATCTCATGGACCAGCCAGCTCAAGGCGGCATAGGCGCCGTGCGGCTCCGTGATGACGGGAGCAATCATGTGGGGCAGGTTGGTGTACTGTGTGAGTTCGACTTTTTTCGGATCGACCATGATCAGTTTGACTTCATCGGGGCGGGCGTTCATGAGGAGCGACATGATGAGCGTGTTGATGCAGACAGATTTTCCCGATCCTGTGGCACCGGCGATTAAGCAATGGGGCATCTTAGCCAAATCGCTGACAATGTTATCTCCCGTGACGGTTTTGCCAAGCAGTATGGGTATCGTGAGCTTGCGGGGGTCTTGTTGATAGGAGATGAGCATGTCCTTGAAGCTCACTTCTTGCGGATGCGGAGAGGGGATCTCCACGCCGACGGCAGCCTTGCCGGGAATGGGAGCGATGATGCGGATCGATTTTGCTTCGAGTTTGAGGGCAATGTCGCTTTCGAGCGCGGTGATTTTCTGGACTTTCACACCGACAGCGGGATGGACTTCGAAGGAGGTGATCGTGGGCCCGCAATGGATATCGCCCACTTTGGCCTCGATGCCAAAGCTAAGGAGAGACTCTTCTAAAATCTCAGCTTGGCGGCGCAGTTCTTTTTTGAGCACGGGCTGATCGACATGCTGAGGGCTCGTGAGCAAAGCCGGGGGCGGCAGCTGATAGGTGGTGAGTCCTTTTTTGGGCGAGGGGCGAGGGGATTCTGATTTTTTTTCTTCTTTGTCCGTATGGGTGCGGATGTGGATTTGCGGCTCTTCTTTTTTCAACGGTTTAGGGGGAGGGGGGCTTAAGCTCTTTTCGATATCCTCGATTTTGCGAGGTAGAGGCTTTGATGGGGTTCTCATCAGATCAGAGAGGCGCACTTCGGTGAGAAAAAACAAAGCGACAAGCCCCAAAAGTGAACAGGTAATGCCAACTCCTGTGTCGGTGAGCATTCTTTGAAGGCTAAATTGCGGGACGTCATGGTAGAGATAGTAAAAGGGAACCCCTCCTAAATTGTATCGGATCTCGCGGTGAGGATAAGGAAGAGGAAAATTATGCACTTCGGTCAAAATTTTGTGTTTGAGAGCGCCGGGAATGGGCATTTTATTTTCCGCAGCGACATTGAGCAGGGTTGAAAAAGAAAAAAGAAAGAGGGAAAAGTAGAGGGCCTTCGATACCAGCTGCGGACATTTTCCGGAGCTTAAATATTTCCAGCCGACCCATCCGACAAAGCCTAAGACAAAAAAACTGGTGATCCCAAAGAGATAAGAAAAAACCCAGGCGATCGTGTGCCCAAAAGGTCCCAGCCAATTGACGTTTCGGCTGCCAGCATGGAAGCTCACGAGGCACAGGAAAACAAAGAAAGAGAGCGCCAGCAGGAGAAGCCCGCGCGCTTCAGGATGAGACTTCTTGTCTTCTTTCTTCACCATAACACTACTGTTACCAGAATTCCTAAGAAGAGGCAATACCAGGCAAACGGTTTTAATACACCGCGCTCAAGGAGGCGAAACGCAAAGGAAAAGATGGCATATCCCATCACGGCTGAAGTGACGAAGCCGATAGCGCATCCCGTAATGTTGATTGCGGCAAAATCGGGGTGGCGGAAGAATTTTAACAGCTCTAGAGCCATGCCGCCCAAAATCGTGGGGATCGCGAGCAAGAATGAAAAACGAACTGCTTGGCTAGGCTCGAGGCCTGCGATGCGGCCTGCAGATATGGTGGCGCCGCTGCGAGAGATACCGGGAATGAGGGCCGAGGCTTGCATCGTGCCGATCCATAAAGAGCGCGCGATCGGAGATGTTATCGAGAGGCGCAGGCGCGATCCCACAAATAAAATGCCCGACGTGCCGATCAAACAGAGTCCTAAATATTCCGAACTCGAAAGAGCATCGCGCAGGGGCTTTAAGAGGAAGTAGAAAGGAAAAAGAGGAAGAATAGCCCAGGCGATTTCTTTGCTCTTCGAGAAGTTAAGGGAGAGGATTTGGTGGCGGAGGAAGTAGAGTAGAACCAGAAGTGTCCCGAAATGGCAGGAGAGATCGAAGAGGACGTGCTCTTGCTCAATTCCAAAAAACATTTTAGCGATTTTAAGATGGGCGGAGGAGCTCACAGGGAAAAACTCTGTGAGTCCCTGGAGGAGGCCTAAAAGAAATGCTTGTAGATGGTTCATAGGGGAAAATGGGGCGATCGACGGGGCTCGAACCCGCGACATCTGGATCCACAATCCAGTGCTCTAACCAACTGAGCTACGACCGCCATGGGGATCTATTCTAGTTGAGATCGCTTCTTTGCGTCAATGACGGCAAAAATAAAAATAATCTTGCTCTCTTTGTGAAATATATAAGAACTATTTTGATAGGCTTGCTCTCAGGGTCAAAAGGTGGCCAATTGATTAGCATCCATAACAAAATGAACGCTTTCTTCTGGAAGTTCTGGTAGCACCTTTGCCTGGAGAATTTTCCTAAATCCGAGATGATGAAAATAGGCAATTGCTTCTTTGTGCGATACATAGCTATCAAGAGCTACTGTTTTCAAATTGGGAAAATAGGTTGGCAAAGCTTGTAAAAGTTTCTTGCCTATTCCCTTCCTCTGCCAATGTTTATCAACATAGAGAAACGTAACAAAAACTGCTGAACCATCAAATCGGGCTTCTTGCTCGTCCGGGGGCAGGGCCAAAACGTCACGAATCTGCTGCAAGACATTCCCCTTTTCATCAAGCAATAGACAATGCTTTGCGTATATAAAACCGACGACTTCTTTGTTTCTATTTTCAGCAACGAGCAGGCGACCCATCTTTTGATCATAGAATTTATCAAAGGCCCATTCGTTGACTTCATCATTGTGGGCTTGATTATTGGTATAAATGTTTAATGGTTGATAAACAGTTTCATAAACTGCCTGAGAAATTGCTTCGCAATCTAATCTATCCTGATCAGTGGCTAGACGAACAACAAAGGATTCAGAGGCTATGCCTGCACTGAAATACAACAGTCCAACAAAAAGCACACAAAGCGCCGCAATAATAGTAAGTTTCATCTTGCCTCTCGATTTTCTTAGAATTTATACAATTTTTTGTGTTTCCTCAAGCAAAAAGCACATGGCTTTGAGAAAGCTTTGATAGTTCTTTTTAAATTCTTAATATAACAAATTACCTCTTTAAAATAATTAGGTTCGCCGATAAGATGTCATTGGCCGTGTTGATTATTAGAGGAAGAAAGATGAAAGCAATCTTGTTACTTTTGGTATGTTTCTTAGGGACCTTAGGTGCAGAAGAAAAGCAAGGACACACGATCAACTTCCAAGACGTTCCCG
>VFSW01000832.1_pt1 | contig 45626 bp, 45 predicted proteins | sample 5358111 | NCBI WGS metagenome assembly VFSW01 (sample SAMN11554181, study PRJNA540505) | mine drainage metagenome | isolation source: sediment from site ElyBrook_90M | place: USA: Ely Copper Mine, Vershire, VT | collected 2017
GGTGGGGGCCGGGCCCGATCGCCGACGCGACTCCCCCCGCGCTCATTCGTTCAGGAGCTGCTCAAGCTGGTCGAACAACTCCTCCTCTTCCTTCTCCTTCTTTCGGCCCCCTTCCCAACGGGCGTTCACGATCTGGACGAGCAGGTCCGCTACGCGGTCCATCCAGGGGCCCTCCTGCGCTTCGAACCGCTTCTTCATCTTCTCCCGCAGGAGCTCGTTGTAGGCGCGGTACGCCGACCAGACCCAGGGACCGTGCTGCATTCCTCGCGACGTGCACTCTCCGTTCTCTTCGGACATGGTTTCTTACCTCGGAACGACGCGTTCCGGTAGCCGTAGCGGGGCCCATGGGATATTGAGCGGGTTCAACGATCACCGGTCACAATTCCCGCGCTCCACGGGACGTCGCGCGAGAGGGGACGTTCACGGCACCGGGTCGACGGGGCCGAGTTGTCGGGTAACGGAGAAGTAACCGCCCCGCTAAATCCCGTGACTCCGATGGCGAACCGATGCCGCCGGGAACGGAGGATCGGGGGTCCGAACCGCTCGGGCGGCTCGACGACCGCATCCTGCACACCCTCGAGGGCCTTCCCGGGCGTGTCGCGTTCAGCGGTCTCCGACGCATCCTCCAAGCCCACCCGGAATCGCTCGCGCGGGCCCTGCGCCGGCTCGAGCGGGAAGGATTGGTCGAACGAGTGAACGGGGGCTATCGGATCCTCTCCGAGCAGCTCCGGTCGGCCGGGGAACTCACCCACGATCTGTCGCCGATCGCAGAGGTCGCCCTTCCGCCCGGCATCGCACCCGGCTCGCTCCTCGGCCGGCTCAGTGGTCGTTGGTTCGGTTCCCTCCGATGGGTGGGGGTCGTGGAACGGCCGGACGGACGCGTCCTCGCATGGGCCCGACGAGATGGGTCGGGATACGTGTTGCTGGGGGTCGATCGCGGGACGCTCCGGGTGTATGTGCCCGGACCGGGCGGGCGAGACGATTCTGGCGAGGCCGAGGATGCCGCGTACGAGCTGCTCGTCCATGCGGTCGAAGCGCTGCGTCCGGCTCCGAGGGGCCCGAACGCAGTCTCCCTACTTGCCGCGCTTCCCGCTGGCCTTCCATCCTACTGGTCCGGAGAGAACTGAGCTGGGAACCGTCCGGCCCCCGGGGGCGATGCCGCGACGCGCTTCGTTCCCACCCCCCTTTGGGCCCAAGGCTGGACCGACCTCGCTAGGTCCGCAAGGACCCTCCCCCTCGCGTGATCTCCCTGCGCCCGACGGTCATCTTCCGGAGTGTCGAGGTCGATCACGACGCCGGGGTCCTCTGCGGAGACCTCCCTTGTCTCGGACCGATGGCGTTGTACGACGAACCGGCCGCCCTGGTCCCCTCGGATCCGGCGGAGCTCTCCACCGAGCTATCGGTCCAGGAGCACCGGATCTCCCCGGACCCCCCGGTAGATCGGGAGGACGATTCGAGCTCCCCCACGCTCCCGCGCGGAAACCAGGAGGTCCTACGTGGACGGTCGGACGAACGGCGCGTCGCCCCAGACCACGAAGAACGCCTCCGCTTCGGGGGAGATTGCGGCGAGGAGGCCCGCCCGCAATGAGCGACCCAATCCCGAACGCAGGTCGGCGTTCTCCACGTCGCGGGCCCCCCGAGGGGGACCTCGTGTCGAATCCGCGCGGCCGGCGTGCCGAGGACCACGATCATCTCCTCGACTCGCGAAGCCGGGAGGGCTCGAGGACCCACGTGAGCATCGGGCGCGCCGCGAGCTGCACGAGCGGCTTCGGCCTCTCCATCCGCGAGGAGCCGCCGGGCGCGAGGGCGAGCGCGGCGAATAGCATCTCAGACTCCCGGGCCGGGCCGCCCGGCCGCCCCGCTATGGGACGGGGACCACGACCGCCGTGCCGGCCGAGATCGACGCCGGCAATCAAGGCCCGTCGCTTCCGACCATCGGACCCGAAGGCGACGTACGCTAAGACACCGGTCGAGGTCCCGAGCCGGCGATGTCCGGTCCCGCGATGCCGAGAGCGCCCGCCCTCGAGTCGGCCGGGCGCGAGGGAGGTCCCGCGCTCGAGGTCGACGAGATATCGAAGTCGTTCGGGCCGGTCCGCGCGCTCTCTCACGTCAGCTTCAGCGTCCCCGGCGGAGAGATCGTAGGTCTCCTCGGGCCCAACGGCGCCGGGAAATCGACCATGATGCGATCGATCCTGGGGCTCCTGCGGCCGGATTCTGGGGCGATCCGGCTCTTTGGCCAAGATGTCCGCTCGGATCCGATCGGTACGAAGCGCCGGGTCGGCTATGTCCCGGAGTCACCCGCCCTTTACGAGTTTCTGACGGGGGCCGAGTACCTCGATTTCGTGGCCGACATGTATGGCCTCGACCGCACGACGCGCCGCGAGCGAATCACGCAGTTCCTCACCGGGCTCGAGCTGGTGGGTCACGAGGACGCCCTGATCAGCGGATACTCTCAGGGGATGAAGCAGAAGGTGGCGCTCATCGCCGCACTTGCTCACCGCCCCCGATTCCTGGTCCTTGACGAGCCGTTGAATGGCCTCGATCCTCGGTCCGCCCGGGTGACCAAGGACCTGTTGAGAAACTTGGCGACGGTCGAAGGGGTCGGCGTCCTGTTCAGCACGCACGTGCTCGAGATTGCCGAGGCGATCTGCGACCGGGTCGTGATCCTGGACCACGGCGTGGTCACCGCTTCGGGGACCGTCACGAGCCTCCGCGACCGCGCCGGTCTTAGCGGCTCGGGACTCGAGGCGGTATTCCTCGCGCTCACGGGGACGGGAGACCTCCACGACGTCGTCTCGGCGCTCTCCCACTGAGGCCCCAACGATGGACCTGCATCGCGTCCGGCGCCTCACCGAGACATTGGTCGCCTCCCAGCTACGGTCGGGACGCACCTCCTCGAACCCGAAGGCCTGGGCCGGCCGTTCGTGGCTCATCGCGCTCCTCGACGTCGCTCTCTTCACGGTCGGTGTCGCGCTCGCCTCCGCCGTCCTGCGGCCGATCGGCCTTTCCGGGGGCGAGCTCGCTCAGGTGACGGCGACCACCGCACCCCTCCTGCCGCTCGTGGCCGTCGGGGCGGTCCTCATCGCGGGCGTCCTCTTCGAGCTCACGACGACCGCCCGGTTCTCCGGCAGCGATGCGGCCAATTGGCTGCCGGTCACCCCTTCGGAATACGTCGCGAGCTCCGCGAGCGCCATCGCGTACACCTACTCCCCGGCGGTCGCCCTGTTCCTCGGCGCGCTCCTCCCCGTGGCCGTCGCGGGCGGGGCGCTCGGGACCTACCTCCTCGCGGCCGTGCTCTCCGCCGTGGGCCTCTTCGAAGGCGGGGTGCTGGTCGAGATGGTACGCGCCGCCACTCAACGCACGGGCGCGCCGGCCACGGGCCGGCGGGGCCAGATCGCGATCCTCCTCCGCGCTATGCTGCTGGTCGTGCTCATCCTCGCCTTCGACCTCGCGTTCAACCCCGTCCTACTGCTCCCCCTCGTGGAGCAATTCTCCGCGCACGAGCTCGTGACGGCGGCCGTCCCCGTCTTCTGGTCCACCGAAGCGCTGTCGCTCTGGTCCCGCGGCGAGGTCGCCCTCGGACTCGGCTTCACGGCGGGACAGTGCGGGTTCGTGGCCCTCCTGGTGTTCCTCGCCGGTCGCCTGCGCGCCCGATACTGGACCCCGATGCCGACCGAAGCGCGACTCTCGGTCCCCTTCGCTTCGCGCGGTCACCCACTGTGGCGTGCCCTCGGTCTCTCCGCTGCGGAGGCTGCGCTCGCGTCGAAGGACCTCCGCGGGTTCGTCCGCCGCCGGGAGATGCTCCCGACGCTCGTGGTACCGGTGGTCCTGATCGTTCTCCTCCTCGCGGAGGGGAGTTCGATCGGCCTCTTCGGCTCCGTTCTGTGGGCCGGGTGGGTCGCCGGGTTCTTCTCTCTCCTGCTCGCGTCCACCTCGATCGGCCAGGAACGGCGCTCGCTGCAATCGCTCTTCGCCTACCCGATCTCGTCGCGGACCGTCCTACGGGCCAAGGCGGCTTCCGTCCTCTTTCCGGCCCTGGTCGGGGCCGAGGCGATGACGGCGACGGTCGGCGGGCTGTTCCGATTCCCGCCGCTCGAGCTCCTCGCCCTCGCGCTCCTCCTCGCGGTGGGCTCGGTCGTCCTCGCCTTCTGGGGATTCGCGTTCGCCGCTCGGTACTCCGACTTCCAGGAGCGCCCGCGTCCGCAGTATCTTCGACCCGGCGCGATGCTCGCTGCCCTCGGCTCGGGAATGGTGGTCCTCTTCGGCTTCCTCGTTCCGGGGATCCTCGCGATCCTCGCTGTGGGCTCCCCCGCCCCCGGCCTGCTCGCTCTCGCGTTCGCGATCGCGCTCGGGATCGGAGGGTTCGCGGTCTACTGGGCCCGCACGGGGTTCGACCGGCTCTTCCGCGAGCTTCCCTTCTGAGCCTCGTCGCGGGGGCTAGAAGGACGCGCCGCACGTCGGGCAGCGGCCCGCGACCTCGTTGCCGAGGTTCCCGCAATAGCGGCACCGCACCTTGACGACCTCGCGCTCGATGACCGTGGGGACGATGACCCCGGGTGGGGGAAGCGACTGCTTCGCCCGCGCGAGGTCCGCGACCCAGCCCTCCGGGTCGAGGACGTCAAAGGCCGGCCGCCGTGCGCCTGCCTCCACGACGAGCCAGGCCCTCCCGAGACGGGCGCGACGCACGCTCACGTTCCGCACCGCCTGGAGCGAGCCGTCGAAGACGAGCCGGCTCTCGCGGCCCCTCAGGAGGTCGCGCACGACGCCGCCCGAAGCGGGGGCTTCGAAGACAAGGCGGCGATTCGTGAGGTAAAGGACCCCGGGTCCCGGGACGCCGCTCGGCCGGTGGTCGGGCTCGAGGACGGCGTACGCGCTCCGGAGCAAGTGCTCGCCGGCCTCGAGCAGCATCTCGGACCTCGACACCCCCGGAGCGCTCTTACGCTCGTCGGCCGGAGGACAGCTCCCCGAGGAGCCGGGCGGGCCGCGGACCCGCGGACGACCCGTTCGGGCCGCGGGGCGCTCCCCCGGGTCCGGTCGCTCACCATCCCGACGGCGCGTGGCGATTCTGTTCGTCGAGCCATTCTCGGAGCGGACGGAAGTACTCGAGCAAGCCGTCCGCCTCCATCGTTCGTGTTCCCGTGATCGTCTCGAGCGCGTCGGGCCACTCGTGACTCTGACCCATTGCGAGCATCTCCCGGAGGCGGCGGCCGGCCGTCGCCGATCCGTAGATCGATGCCCGGTGGAGCGGTCCTTCGGCGTCGATCTCTCGCGCGAGAGCGCGGTGGAACTGGAACTGGAGGATGTGTGCGAGGAAGTACCGCATGTACGGCGTGTTCGCCGGCACGTGGAACTTCGCTCCGGGGTCGAACTCCTCATCCCCCCGGTCCCCTGGCGGAGCGATCCCCTGGTAGCGGCGGCGGATCGCCCACCAGGTTCGGTTGTATTCCGAGGGAGGCACCGCTCCGGAGAAGACCTCCCAGCGCCAGCGGTCGACCGCGATCCCGAACGGTAGGAACGCGACCTTTTCGAGCGCCCGCTGCAGGAGGAGTCCGATGTCCCCGCTCGCGGGGGGCGCCGCCCGGAGGAGCCCGACCCGCACGAGGTACTCCGGCGTGACCGAAAGCGAGATCGTATCGCCGACAGCCTCGTGGAAGCCGTCGTGCGCACTGTCGCGGAACAGGTACGGCTGCGCGGAGTACGCTCGCTGGTAGTAGTTGTGCCCGAGCTCATGGTGGACCGTTCGGAAATCCTCCTCGGTGATCTCGATACACATCTTGATCCGCAGGTCGTGATCGAGGTCGACGTCCCAGGCGCTCGCGTGGCAGACGACCTCTCGGTCCCGGGGTCGCACGAACATCGAACGCTCCCAGAACGTCGACGGCAGTGGCTCGAGACCGAGCGAGACGAAGAACCGCTCGGCAAATCGCACGAGGTCGGTCGGGACGGATCCGCGTTCGACCAGGATCTTCGTGAGGTCGTAGCCCGGGTCGCTCCCGGGTGGGGCGAGGAGCGGGAAGATCCCTTCCCACGACTGAGCCCACATGTTCCCGAGGAGGTGCGCTGGGATCGGTCCCCGGGGGTCGACCCGTTCGGGACCGTAGAACTCGACCAGGCGGCGTCGAACATAGGCGTGCAGCGCCTCATAGAGTGGGCGCACATCGGCCCAGAGTCGGTCGACTTCCGCAGCGAAGGCGTCGGGCTCCATGTCGTACTTGGAGCGCCACATCGCTCCCGTGTCGGCGAACCCGAGTTCCCGGGCGCCGCGGTTCGCGAGCTCGACGTACCGTTCGAAGTCGGGGCGGATCGCCCGGCCCACGTGATGCCACCCCGCCCAGGCATCCTCGAGCCGAGCCGGGTCCCGGCTCTCCTGGAGGACTCGGGAGAGTCCCTGCAGGTCGAGTGGCTCGTTCGAGCCCACGAGAGTGTACCGCCCCTTCGCGTACGTGCCTTGCATCGTGGCGACCCGACGCGTGAGCTCCTCGCCCTCGGCCGGTTCGGACGGCGCGATGATCGGCAGCGACAGGCGAAGGAGCTTGAGCTTGCGGCGATCCTCCGGGCTCGCGTTCTCGACCGGCAGGCGGGTCGACTGCTTAGCGAGTTCGACCGTCGAGGTGATGAGGCGGGAGTACGCCTTCGCCGATAGGGCCTCGGTGTCCGGTGTGATGTACGTCGTGTAGATCCAGTCGGCCTGCTGGGTTTCGATCGAGAGTTCCTTCAGGCGCCGCTCGGCGGAGTCGAGGAATCGCGCCACGTCCGGGGCCGGCGGGTCGGTCATGGAAGGCGGCCCCGACCTCCTCCGCCCTCATAAGTCGGCGGGCGCTTCCCCGCTCGCGATACGGTTCTGTCGGCCGATTGTCGGTCGCCCTCCTCTCTCGGGGCCGGGCCCCCCACCCCCCTGCTTCCTGTCGAGGTTCAGGGTTTATGTATGACATGCGTCTGACACCTGCCGAGGGACGATGTCGGACGTTTCGGGGATTAGCGCGATCCTCGCGGCGATGCCGTTCGGAGCTCGCGAGGTCGACGACGTTGCCGGCTCGCTCGCGCTCCTTCCCTGCCTCGTGGCTTCGCACTCCACCCGCTACTTCCCGGTCTACGAGGAGCTGTGAGCGTCGCGGGTCGCAAACCCAAGGCGGTGACCCATCCTATCCCGGCCCCGATGCCGGTCATCCTCGGGCAGGGTACTCCCCGCGGCTACGGCACGCGCCCAAAACTCTCTCTCGAGGCGGCCGCCGCCTTCGCGACCTATATCGACTCGGCTCGGGCCCGCGCAGCGATCGAAGGCCGCACTCTCGTCTACACCGTCCGTTGGAACTAGTCTAACTTCGCGGGACCTCGCCGGGCCCTTCGTCCTCGTCCGGTACCTCTACTCGCTGGTCCGGGCGATACCGATCGACCCCGGGGGCCACCTCACTGAGCGCTTCTTTCGATAACGCATCGGCCCGCTGGTTCTCCTCTCTCGGCACCCATCGGAACTCGACGTGACGAAACCGCTTCGCGAGCGCCCCCAGGTGGGCGTGGTACGCCCGTAGGTGCTCCGCACGGACCTGGTACTCTCCCCGCATTTGGCGGACGACGAGCTGGCTGTCCCCTATCGCGACGACATCACCTTGGAACCCCTGGCTCGCGAGCCATTCGAGGGCCCGGATCGCCGCGGTGTACTCCGCGACGTTGTTCGTGGCGTGGGACGAATAAGGGCGCACCGCGAGGCCGGAATCCTCGTGGAAGAGTCCCGCGCCCTTGACCACGTAGCCCCAGGTCGCGACGCCGCCTCCCTTCGGGGGGTCACAGGCGCCATCGAAGTGGAGCTCCACCCAGTTGGGATCGACCGCCGCGAGGCCGCGGGGGATTCTGGCATCGTCCACGGACCGACGACCTCCCTAACCTCGTCGGGGACGCGCGCCCACGGCGGCCGGGCCGTTCGGCCGCTCCAATCGCGGGCAGTTGCAGAACGCTTCCACCCGGTGGCAGCTCGGGCAATCGGTCCGGTCACCCATCATCTCGAGCGGACGCCCGCAGACCCGGCAGTCGCGCGAACGGGCGCAGCGGGGACATTGGGCGAGGTCGAAGGAGATCACGGTCCGGCAGTGGCGGCACTCGACCGCCTCGCGCGGGTTGAGGCGGAGCACCGGCCGAGGCCGCTCCGCCGCGCCGGCCGCCGAGTGACGCAGGAAGTTCTCGTCGGGATTCCCGAACGTCCCCCTGATGGTCGTGCGTTCCGGATTCGGCTGGACGGCGCCGATCAGCACCACGAGCAATCCGATCGGGGCCAGGAGGAGGCCCGCCTCCTGCTCGAGGTCGAGCTGCTCGGCCCCGGTGACCACGATGGGGAACGCCGTGAGCGCGATCCCCGCGAGGATGATTACGACGCCTACCCAAGTGATCGAACGGTTCATGCGCGGCGCCCGGCGGTCCCGCCGCCGGTCGTTTCGTAACAGTTGACCTACTCCTTCTTAAACCGGTCGGCGAGCCGGTCCGTCGTCCGGCTTTTAGCCCCCCTGCGGTGTCGGACCGTCATGGCGAACCCGACCGTCACGCTCCGGACGACCCTCGGCGACATCCGGATCGAGCTCTTCCGCGACCGCGCCCCCAAGACCTCGGAGAACTTCCTCACGCTCGCGCGCAAGGGCTTCTTCACGGGACTCTCGTTCCACCGCGTCATCCCCGGATTCATGATTCAGGGCGGATGCCCGAAAGGGGATGGCACGGGGGGGCCGGGGTACACGATCCCGGACGAGTTCCATCCCACCCTGCGCCATGACGGGCCCGGGATACTCTCCATGGCGAACGCGGGTCCGAACACCGGCGGCAGCCAGTTCTTCATCACGCTCGCGGCAACTTCTTGGCTCGACCAGAAGCACGCCGTGTTCGGCCGGGTCCGCAGCGGCCAGGACGTCGTCGAGAAGATCGCCGCGGTCCCGCGCGACGGCCAGGACCGGCCCCGTTCGGCGGTGAAGATCGTGGAAGTCGTCGTCGCCGGCGCCTAGGGCGGACCCGTGCGCCGATTGGGGCGTGAACTAGGGTGGAAAGTCGAACGGCAGGCGCTCCCCGGGGGACCGAAGGTCCTCGAGGGTGGTGAGAACGCCCGCCACGAGCGCGAGCCCAGGGACGAGGAGCGCGAGCTCGACCAACGAGCCATATCCCAGGGTCAGCTCGATCGAGCGACTCGGGAGTGCAAGTCGGTACACCGCTCCGAGGCCGATGGTGAGCAAGTACCCGATCGTCGCGAAGGACGACGCGGCCGAGACCGGACCGAACGCCCGCGTCGGCCGGAGGATGTACCGGGCGGTGACGAGCCCACTGATGACCGCGCCCGCGACCGTGACCGTGAGGAGGGGCACCGGCGGAGTCACTCCGTGCGAAGAGAGGTAGGCGAGCACCGCGTCCGGTAGACCGACGAGCAGCACCAACAGGGCCACGAGCCGCACGCTTCCCGCGAGGATTCGGTAGGAGAGGGGGGGCACTTGGTAGCCCGAGAGGTCGAGCATCCGGGAGGAAGGGGTGGTCATGGCAATGCCTCGGGCGGAAGGACGATCGAGGCGCCGGAACCGACGAAGGTGGCAACGGCGCTCCCTCCGGAGAGCGAGCAACCACTCGTCATGGCTGCGTTCTCGGTCTGGAAGTAGAAGCCCGACGGGGGGACGGCGAGGGAGAACGAAACCTCCCCGCACGCCGCGCCGCGGGCGCTGAGGAGCGCGAGCGCCAGGTTCCCCACTTCGGCGAAGCTTGCGTGGTTCGTGAAGCCGACCGTCACCGGGGCCGAGAGGTTTCCTCCGCCGACGACGGGAGTACCGACCGAGATCCGGAGGTTCGAGAACGGGGCCCCCCAGGACCGTTGCTGGTCGAAGTGGATCGAGATCGGGAACAGATAGGCGTAGGTCGCATTCCCCCAGAGCCCGAGAGTCAGGTACTGGTCGCTCACCAGGAGCGACGCCGCCGCGCCCACCGGTTGAATGGGAAGGTAGACGGAGATCGGGAAGGTCGTGGCCGCCTGGGGCGCCAACGTGACGGGCCCTGCGACCACCGCTCCGAGGAGCGCGCCCGAGCCGTTCTGGATCCGCATTTCGAGCGACAGTGCCGACACGGGGTACATCCCCGGGTTCGATAGCGAGAAACTACCCTGGATCGAGACGGAGTTGTTGGCGGCGAAACCGGCGGAGAACCCGCCCGAGCGCGGACTCGACTGGACCAGCTCCGAAGCCGAGTATCCGACCGTTGCCAAGTACAGTATGAGCAGGACGAGGGCGACGAGCGAAACCCGTCGGAATACGCGCGCCAGTCGATAGAGCGGAGGAGGGCGGCGGACCCGGGTCAGGTAGATCGATGCCATCGCCCGCTCCAAGGAGGTACCAGCCGTGGGCCTCCCTTGAAAATCTGTCGCTGGAGGGTGGGGAAGACCCGGGCTCGAGCCCCGATCGAGCTTAAGACGGATTCGGGAACGACGGTCCCCCGGAGCCTAAGGACCCGGGCTCAGGGCCTCCCGCCTCGACCTCGAAGACCGCGTGGAGGATGCCGAACTCCTCCGCCATGCGGGCCCGCAATGCTTCCGCGACCACCATCCCTTCACGCACCGAGGTCGCTTCGCCCACGCGAATGTGGGCAGTCATGCAAACGAGCGTCGGGCAGACCGCCCAGACGTGGACGTCGTGGAGGTCGACGACGCGGGGGACCTCCCGCGCCACCCGTTCGATCGCGGCGATCTCAAGGTCTCGGGGGATCCGTTCGGTGAGGACGTCCCAACCTCCCCGGAAGAGCGGCAGCGATTCGTACACGAGGATCGCCGAGATGGCCAGCGCCGCCCCCGAGTCGGCCCAACGGAGCGCGGGGTCCCAGAGTAGCACGATGCCGGCACCGAGCAGCGCGATCGTGATCGCCACATCGCTCGCGAGGTGCACGATCACGCTGCGCAGGTTCAGGTCGCGCGCCCGGCCGGGTGTCCGCCCAAGGACCGCGAAGTTGACTCCTCGCAACGCCAGCGTCGGCACCGCCACCGCGAGCATCCACAACGCATCGACCGGACCGGCGAACCCCGCGCCCTGGACCAGGGAGGCCAGCGCCGCGTAGCCGAACACGACCCCGGTCCCGAGGACGAGGGCGGCGTTGAGCAGGCCGGCAAAGACCTCGAGGCGATGGGTGCCGAACGTGAACTCGCCGCTCGTGCCGCGCTGCGTGGCTCGCAACGCGGCCCAAGAGGTGGCGAAGGCGAGAAGGTCCGGCACGTTGTGCACGGCATCTACCGTGACGGACAAGCTGTGGGAAAGGACCGCACCTACCGACTCGAGGAGGAGGATCCCGATCGACAGCTCGAGCGCGAGTCGGAGACCGCGCAGGACCCGAACCTCGGCCTCGGTCTCACCGTGAAGGGGTACCGGCATCGATGCGCTCGGAGCCGGCCAGTCCCGGGAGCCGCCAAAAGGATTCGCGTAGAGGGGATGGGGAACGGCGCGAGCGACGCGGGGAGGGGCGGGCCGGCACGGCCTCTCGCGACCTCGACGATCGCGGCCCGGTAGTCGAACGAGTCTTGGGTTCCTCTAGGGGGGAGCGGGGGAAGGACCATCGATCGTCCGCAGCGCCGTCGCCTCCTCCCGCGGTCTCCCGTAAGCCGGGCCACGGTCTCGCGCGGCCGCCCCGCGCCCCGGACTCCCTACTCGGACCTGAACTAGGGGTAGATCGCGGCGGACCCGCCGATCCCCTGGGCGTACGAAACTATGGGGTCGACCTCCGAAACCGGCGCTGCGCGAGGGCTGTCCCTGGTCCACGGCCAATGCCGCCGGCGTCCGAGGGGCCTCACCCGCTCACCCGCGGGAGGCCGTGCCGAAGGGGTGCCCTTTCGGGCGTCGCCTCCCCTCCCTCGATCGACGCTATCGCGAGGGGCCGGGGGACCTCGTGGGAGTCGTGAGCCCGGGAAACCCCCCGTACCAGCATTACCACACGGGTACCGGTGAGGGCGACCGTCTCCGGTTCCACGCCCCGGTTGATCGTTACTTCGTTGACCACGACGAGCATCTCGAGCGCCATGACCAGATTGCAAACGATCCGCTGGGCGGCCACCGCGACCCTCCGGTCGGTCACTTGGCGGGCAATCCGCTGGCCCAACGTCGCATCCCGCTTGAGCGCGGCCGCGATTCGGTTCAGGGTCGTGTTGGCCTCGACCACCGAAAGCACGGCGAAACCGGCCATCGTACTCGTCAGCACCTCCTCGAGCCGCCGAATCCGCAGCGCGAGATCGTTGGTCAGGGACGGAGGCAGTCGGCGGAGGCCCGCCAGGTGGGCATCGAGGTCGGTCCCGATCCCGTAGACCAAATCCCCGGTGACCTCGAGCGCCTTCGCGACGAGTCGATATCCGACCTGGTAGTGGCGGCTCTCCACGTCGATGTCCCGCGCGATCCGCGGGCTGTCGGAGGAAAGGAGGAGTTGCCGGGCCATCAGGAGATAGAGACGGTCAACTTCCTCTTCGAAACCTTCGAGGCCCCGGAGCGAGGAGGAGGCGCCTCCGACGAGAGCGTCGTGACACGCGGCGAGCTCTCCGCGCAGCACCTGGACCACCCGGTGGAGCAGCCGGGGGAGCTCGTACTTGGAGGGGTCGATGAAGTTCTGGACCTCCAGGGCCTCCGCGGTGTCACCGACCACCGTCATTCCGAGAAGTCGGTCGACGACGCGGTGTATCTCCCGGCGCTGGTCTGCCGTGAACCCCCCGAGAGCCGTCACGACGACCTGGTCCTGACCGGTGATGTAGCTTCCCACCAGCAGCCGGCCGATCAGGGTCGAGGGCGCGCCGGTCGCGTCGATGCGGAGCCGCTTCTGGACCCGCCCGTTCGGGGTCCCGGGCTCGAGTCGACCCCGGCCGAGCTCGTGGGGCGCGAGGAGCGCGGCCCGGGGAAAAGGCGGGTCGGCATGCACACGGGTTCGCTCCGCGGACATGTCCGACCCGCTGCGGCCTATGCGGTGGTTCCCTCGGAGGTTCGGTCTACGGCGCGGACGCAAGGTGGGCCGGCAACGTGCTGTCGAGATACAGCAGCGCGGCAATGCCCGCGAGCGCGACGAACGCCACGAACACGATCAACGTGGCGTTGATGTAGATCGGCACCCGGAAGGTCGAGCGAGCGTCCGAGGTCGCCTCCGACGATCCGCCCGAGGAGCCCCCGACGATGGGCTGGGCGGCCCGGGTCGCGCCGAGGAGCGAGGGGCGCCGGCGCGCCGAAGCGATGCCCGCGCTCGAGGCGAAGGCGGTCCCGTTCGGGTGGGTGAGATAGTGGTCCACGACCAGGGTCGCCGGGAACGAGAGGATCCCGGAGAGCCCGAACGCTCCGTACATGAGGAACGTCTCGAGCGGCTCCTTGGTCATGGCCAGGTGGTAGCCCGACCAGCCGTAGGCGATCGTGACCCCGCCAGCCACGAGCGCGAACAGACCCGCGAACTGCAGCCGCGAGGAGGTGGCCATGGAGACGGCGAGGATCACCAGAGTGACCCCGAAGAGCAGGTAGATGTCCGTGAAGAGTATGTTATAGGAGCCCGGAAGGGGCCACGCCACCTCGCCCCACAATGCGAGCGTCGTGGCGATCGCACCGACGCTGCCGAGAGGGATCGCACCGCCCCGGAGGACCCCCTTCAATCCCGTGGCGTCGTTCCGGCGCAGGGCGAAGAACGCGACCACGCCGACGTAGCCGATCATCACCGCGGCGATCAGGAGAGTGACCTCCTGGAACGCGAGGAAATCGATGAACGCCATGGTTACGGCTCCCGGACCGGTCGAGCCCCGAGCGACGAGGAGCGCTTCCCGCTCTCCATCCGACGGGGCCAGTTCGGCACTCGGACCTTTCGGCGCCAGCTCGCTCGGTCGAACACTCGGTGTCCTTCTCCCAGTCGCATCGGAGGCCTCGTAGGGGAATCGGCCGGGGTAGTCATGCGACCCCGGTCCCGGCCGTAAGGAGAGTAAGGAGAGGCTGTCAGGGGCCCGAGCCGGCGTGCCCCATCCGGAGAGTTCGGGGGGGACCGTTAATGAGCCGAGGAAGATGGGGGCGCGATGCCCCGCGCTCGGAGGGAGAGGGAGGAGCGCCCGGACGAGCCCGGGTTCACCCGACGCGTGCAGCGGACCGGGTCCTCCTCGCTCTCGATCACCCTGCCGAAAGCATGGACCGATTCGATGAACCTCCAGACCGGGGACACGCTGCGGTTCCGCGACCTCGGAGAAGGGCGGCTCGAGATCAGTCCGGCCCGAGCCGGAACCTCCTCCGACCGCCGGCAGCGGCTCCTTCGGATCGATGCGAGCGGGGCGCCCCCGAAATTGCTCGCTCGCCTCCTGATCGGGGCCTACATCACGGGCCAGGACCAGATCCTGGTGACGGCCCGCTCGGGACTCACGGCCGAGCAGCGCCAGGAAGTGCGACGCACGGTCGCGCACGTCCTCGGAATGACCGTCGTGGAGGAGGAGTCCGGGGCGGTCGAGGTGCAGAACTTCGTCGACCCCGGGAAGTATCCGTTCCATCGCCTGATGAGCCAGGTAGTGCGGATCCTCCGCACGGAGCTCGCGGCCTGCCGGACCGCGCTGAGCGGAGGGGGTCGCGCCGCGCTCCAACAGCTCGGCCCCATGGAGGACGAGGTCGACCGGTTCTACCTTCTGATGGTCCGGCAGCTGCTCCTCTCCTCGGACGACTTCCAGGTCGCACGGGACATCGGTGTGGAGAGCCACCACTTCCAGATCGGCTATCGGCTGGTCGCGAAGGTGCTCGAGGTGACGGGGGACCTCGCCTCGGGGGTCGCTCGGGAGCTCGGCGACAACCTCACGGGGCTCCAGCGGCTGCCGAAGACGGCTACTGCGGACCTCCTCGCGCTGGTGGAGCGCGTCGACGAGATGCTCGAGCGGACGATGGACGCCTTCACCCAGCTCTCCGTCGTGGATGCGAACGCGAGCCTGAACGATATCGAGGAAGCGCTGTCGGCGAACTCTACTCTCGGCGACCTACTGGCCCGACGGATCTCCGACCGACGGGTCGCCGTGGCCGCCCAGCGGGTCGTCTCTAACTTGCTGATGACGCTCGAGATGCTCGTGATCATCAACGAGGTGACGATCAACCGGAGCGTCGAGCCCGAGACGGTTGCGAAAACCGACCGGAAAGTGTCGATGGCCTCCCGCGAGCGTACGCCACCCGGGAACTAGCGCCCTCCCCCGATCCCTCGGGCCGAGGCTCGCTGAACAAAGTCCTGGAGGAGCGAGGAGACATTCTTCGTGACCGGGGCGCCATGGCCCGGCAGCAGAACCTCCACCTCGAGTTCTCGGAGCCGAGCCACGGACTGAACCGCTTGGTCCAAGTTCGCTGCGAAGTTCGGGGCCGGCAACGTGAGCCGCCCCTTCCGCTCGACCACGGCATCTCCCGAGAAGAGTATCTTTCGAGTCGGATGATAGAAAACGACCTCTCCCGGGGTATGTCCCGGCGTGTGGAGGACCTGGAGCGGGCCGAGCCGGTCCCCGTCCTTCAGTGGGATGGCGACCGGGGCCGCACGGGTCCGGACGAAGAGGCGCATCAGCAGGGGCATTGGAGGCGTGATCTGGCCGTTCACGAATGGTGCGTCGTCAGCGTGACAGGCCAGAGGTGCCCCCGACGCCTCGAGAAGATACGCCGCGCCCCCCATGTGATCTGGATGGTGATGGGTCAGGAGCACCTTCCCCACGCTGACCAACGGCACGCCGGCATTTCGGAACGCCCGAACGATCGGCCCTGCCTTTCGGGAGAAGCCTGTGTCGATGAGCAGCGTTTCGTCTCCCTCCCGGTACGTGTAGCTGTTGACGAATCCGGGAATCCGGCCGACACCGTCGACCACCGGTATCCCCGCCGCGGCTCGGAATCCAGTCGACACTCTTCTCCCCCGACGGCCGTTGAGTGGCCCTCGAGCAGCGTGCCCAGTCACTTCCATCGGTCCGGGTGGTTTAACCGTTCCGTTTCCTGGCTCGGAAGGCGGAACGAGCTCTCTGGGAGTTTCCGGCCCGGGCGTACCACCTACTTCGACCGCGGGCCAGGAGGGTCGGCGGAGGGTGGGAGCGCGGCGAGTTCGGACCCCCTCCCGGCCATTTCACTCGGCCGGGGTCGGCGCAACGCGGAGAACGCCGCCGCTACCGCGAGGATCACCGCCATCGCGTAGAAGGCGAGGTGGAGCGCCCCGAGGAACGTGATCGAGACGTCCCCGATCAGCCCTCCCGCGCCCACGAACACTCGGAAGGCGACGTAGCGGGGAACGGCCACTGCGGCGAGGGTGATCACGAGCACGTAGCTTCCGATCGTTCCCGAGTTCGAAAGCGTCCGTAGAAGGCCCGACACCGAGCCGTAGTGCGCCGGAGGAGCATCGGCCATCACCGCCTTGTTGTTGGACGGCCAGAAGAGTGCGCCGCCAATGCCGGTCACGAGGGAGATCACCGCGACCACGACCAGGGGGGTGGTCAGCGTCAGCTGGGCGTAGAGCAGAACGCCGACGATCATGAGGCCGATCCCGAGAGTCGCGAACCGCCACGCCCCCCAACGATCGGCCCAGCGACCGGCGGCCGGGGCGAGGCCGGAAGAAAGGACGTATCCCGGGACGAGTAGCAGGGAGGCGTAGAGCGGCGAGAGGCCGCGGATCCCCTGCAGATACATGATCAGGAGAAAGACGACGGAAAGGTATCCCAGGCTCTGGAAGAAGGAGGCGGCGAGCGAGGTCGACAAGAGGCGGGAACGGAAGAGCATCAGGTCGAGCGTCGGAGACTTCGCGCGCTGCTCCCAGAGAACGAAGGGGAGGACGAGTCCGCCCCCCAGGGCGGTCAGAGTCACGTTCCATGGGTCGGCTCCGTACGACGCGAAGTCGGTCGCCCCGTAGGTGATGAGCGACATCGCCGCCGCGAGCAGCACCATGCCGACCAGGTCGAGACGGGCCTTGCTCCGGACGCTCGGGCCCAGATACCGCAGGCCCAGGGCTACGGCCACCACTCCGATCGGGATGTTGATGAAGAAGATGTAGCGCCAACCGACAAACGTCGTCAGGACTCCGCCGAGCACGATCCCGAGGGTCGCCCCCACGTTCCACCCCATCGTAGTGAAACCGAAGGCTCGACCGCGGGTCGCGGGCGGAAAGTGCTCGGAGATGATGGCCGTCCCCGTCGCCAACAGGAACGCTCCTCCAACCGCCTGGATCGCCCGGAACCCCACGAGGCTGGTCGCCGTCGGTGCGAAGCCGCAGAGAGCCGACCCGATCGTGAAGATGACGAACCCCAGGTTGTAGAACCGGCTCCGTCCGTACAGGTCGCCGATCCGACCCATCTGAGTGGTCAGGATCGACGTCAAGAGGAGATAGATGAGGATCGTCCAGATCACCGCATCGAGCCCGGCGTGCAGGTCTCCCGCGATCGTCGGGAAAGCGAGCAGGACGATCGTGGTGTCCACGGACGCCATCAGAGTCCCGAGGACGACGACAAAGAGGACCCATCGAGGCGATGAGGCGGCCATGAAGCGCCTGCGGAGCTCCCTTACCCGGTGGTCGGGGCGACGGTCGATAGATCGCGCCGCCTCTCTCGGGCTGAGAAGGCGCGCATGGTCTCACGGGGAGGGCCGACCCAGCTCACGGCCGAAGAAGTCGAGGACGCGAGTCCATGCATCCTCGGCCGATGCCGGCCGATAGACCTGAGGTCGGGTGTCGTTGAAGAAGGCGTGCGGGGCGCCCGGATAGATGTGCCGGGCGAACCTCCGGCCCGCCTTCCGCATCGCTTCCTCGAACTCCGGTACCGTGTCCGTGACCCGGTGATCCTCGCCCCCGTACAACCCCAGGACCGACGCCCGGATGTTCGGTACGCTCTCCAAGGGAGGGTTGGCACCATAGAACACCACTGCCGCTCTCAGTTCCGGGTCCAGGGTGGCCAGGAGGCCTACTAACCCGCCCCCCATGCAGAACCCCACGCCTCCGATCCGCGTGGGGTCGACCTCCTGCCGGGTCCGAAGGTAGCGGCAGGCTTCGACAAGGTCCTCGGCGAACTGCCGCTGCTGGCCCGGGCTCATCACGCGGAGGAGCGTCCGCAACGCCTCCTGCTCGGACGGGGTCCGCTGGGCCAGCAACGGACCGATCTTCGAAGGGTCGCGCTGCACTTCGGGCGGCGCCTGTCGCAAGAACGCCATGCCGGCCTGGATGTTGTCGGAAGTCATCGCCGCTCGTAGTTCTCCGATGTAGAGGTCGGGGGCGAGGGTCACGTACCCCTGGGCTGCGAACCGACCCGCCACATTCCGTATGTGGGCATCCAGGCCCCAGATCTCGTGAACCACGACTATCGCGGGCCGTCGCTCGTCGACCCCCGGGGTTATCAAAGCGGCGTCGAGTTCCCGGCCCTTCCCCGGCAACTTCACCATCTCCCCGCGAGTCGCCTCGGTCATCGCCTCCTGCCCTAACCGCCGGGCCTTGAAAACTGTTAAGGTGACGTATTAGAACCCACGTCCCTTCCGGTTCGAGGGACGTTCCCCTCCTAGGTAACCTCCGATGAACGGGGCCGACTTGACTCGGATCGCTGTCGCGCTCGATGGCTCGGGCCACGCCGAGCGCGCCCTGGAACTTGCGATCAACCTCGCCCGCCGTTACGGCGCGTCGCTCGTGCTGATCTCGGTCGTCCCTCTCCCCTCCACGATGATCCTCTCTCCCCTCGCTCCCGGCTCGGCCCCGGTCGACGTCACGCCCCTCCACGAGGAATTGCTCGCGCGGGCGAAGCGAAAGGCCGAGGAGGCCGGGGCGCACGACGTGGTCACCGTTCGACTCGAGGGCCACGTGTCGGATGCCATCGTGACGTACCTCGAGACCCGCCCGATGGACCTCCTGGTCTTGGGCTCCCGAGGACTCTCCACGACAGCGCGACTCTTCCTCGGTAGCGTTTCGGACGCCGTAGTCCACCACGCGCCGTGCCCGGTCCTTGTCGTCCGATACGCCTGAGTGTCGGCCGGGCTCCCGTCGCCCCCAGCCCGAGGTAAGACGTCTTAATATCCTCCCAAGTATGGTTGCCTCCCATGGGGACGCCTCCCGCCGATTCCCGCCGACGGGAGGGAGGAGCGGCCCGGGCGACGGGGTCGGTGGAGCCCCCGTGGGACTCGGTCCGTGAGCTCTATCGGATTCTTCGCGGCGTGACCCAGGAGGCCCTCAACCCTCACGGGCTCCTTCTCTCCGAGTACTACGGGCTAACGCTATGTTCGCGGGGTCCCACCCCCCTGAAGTCCATCACCCAGGCCCTCGGTGTAACCCCCGCAGCCACTACGGATTTGGCGCGCCGTCTGGCCGGTAGGGGTCTGATCCGACTCGCTCCCCACCCCACCGATCGACGTTCGCGTCTTGCCATCCTCACGGTGCCGGGCCACCGACTGCTCCGCCAGGCCATGGAAGGCCAGAGAAAGGCGCTCCGGGACCTCGGCGTCAAGATCTCTCCTCCTGCACGCCAGGGGCTCCTCCGGGGAGTCATGGAGCTTCGTCTGGCGTTGGGAATGTCGGAGGACGCCTGAGGGTCCCGTACGGGTCATGGTCGCGTACAAGTGGGTCGTCCTATCGAACACGACGATCGGCGCCCTCATGGCATCGATCAACGGGACGATCCTGTTGATCTCCATCCCTGTTATCTTCCGTGGCCTGAACGTGAACCCGTTCAACGCATCGAGCTTCGAGATCCTGATCTGGCTGCTCCTCGGCTACGGAGTCGTCACGGCCGTGTTATTGGTCAACGCCGGCCGCCTCGCCGACATCTACGGGCGTGCGCGCGTCTACAACCTGGGGTTCGCGATCTTCACCCTTGGCTCCGTGCTGTTGTTCTTCACCCCGAGCATGGGCACGACCGGCGCCTGGGAACTCGTCGGGTTCCGACTGGTCCAAGCAGTCGGAGCGGCGTTTCTCTTTGCCAATTCGGCGGCGTTGCTCACCGATGCCTTTCCTCCGGAAGAACGCGGGAAGGCGCTCGGGATCAACCAGGTCGCCTTCATTGGGGGCTCGTTGCTCGGGCTCATCATCGGTGGTATCCTCGCGGGAATCCCGGACCTACATTTGGGTGCCCTGACGATTCCCACCTGGCGCCTCATCTTCATCGTGAACCTGCCCGTGGGTGTCTTCGGCACCGTTTGGGCGTATTACCGACTCCACGACCTACGGCCGCCCCAGAAGGACGAGCGACTCGACATCCCCGGCAACGCGCTGTTCGCGGGCGGCCTCACCCTCCTGCTCGTGGGACTTACCTACACGCTGCTGCCGTACGGCGGCTCCTCGCTCGGGTGGCAGAATCCCTACGTGTGGACGGCGATCGTGCTGGGCGTGGTCCTCCTGACCGTGTTCCTGTTCGTCGAGGGACGCGTAGCCCAGCCGATGTTCCGACTCGCCCTGTTCCGCCACCGGGCGTTCTCGGCGGGGGTGACCTCGGCATTCCTGGGATCGCTCGCGCGGGGTGGGATGATGCTCCTCTTGATCATCTGGTTCCAAGGAATCTGGCTCCCCCTGCACGGGTACTCCTTCGCCAGCACTCCGTTTTGGTCGGGAGTCTATATGATCCCCCTGCTGGGAGGTTTCTTCGTGTTCGGACCGCTGAGCGGTTGGCTGTCCGATCGGTGGGGGGCCCGAACCCTGGCCACGCTGGGGATGGTGGTCGCGGGGGTCACGTTCTTCGTGTTCCTGCTGGTTCCGTACAATTTCAGCTACCCGGTGGTCGGCGGGCTCCTGTTCGTCCAGGGGGGCGGGATGGGTATGTTCGCCGCCCCGAATGCGGCTGCGGTCATGAATTCCGTCCCGGCCCGCCACCGCGGCGCCTCTTCGGGGATGCTCGCCACGCTGCAGAACACGGGTCAACAACTGTCACTCGTCTTCTTCTTCACCATCGTGATTGGCGGTCTGGCGTCCGGGCTGGCGGGCTCGGTCACGGCCGCGCTGGGCGGTCTCGGGGTCGGTGCGCCCGACGGCCCGATCCTGGCCAATCTCGCTCAGGCGAATCCGACCGAATCGTTGTTCGCCGCCTTCCTCGGATACAACCCGGTCGGCACTCTCTTGACGTTCGCCTCGTCGGTGCCCGGATGGGACCCCGGCCAGATTACGCCCGCGATCGCCGCCCAGCTGACGTCCCAGAGTTTCTTCCCCAACGCGATTGCCCCGGCGTTCATCGACGGTCTTCGAGGAGCCTTCCTCTTCGCTGGCGTCATTACGCTCGTGGGGGCGGGAATCTCCTACCTTCGCGGGGATCGGTACCTCCACGAGGACCAGGGCGATGCTCCACGAAGGACTGACGCGCCCGCTACGATCGAGGCGCGCGTGAGCCCGGCCGACCCGCCGGCCACGGACTCCGCGGAAGAGTCCGCCGGCTGAGGACGGGAACCGGATGCAGGCCGTTCTGATCCGGCCCTCGAACCCCACCGGTAGCGCCGATCTGCGGATGTTTGGGTTCCTGCCGGCACCACTCGCGCTCCTTCCACTCGCGGGGGGTCTCCGCGCTTGTAGTATCCCGAAATTACTTGCCCTCGGAAGACAGAGCGCTCGGGGTGAGGAAGCTTTCTCGAGCCGAAGTGCACGGGATCCTCCGGGAGTCGGCCCGACACCGCTGCTCCATCTACCACATCGCTCGCGTCCATAGAGTGACTCCCGAGTGGATCCGGGAGATCCGCCGTCCGGCGACGCTCAGTCTCCCGTTACACGGGGACCGACACCTCGTCCGACCCCCGAAGCCCCGGGACCCAGACGAGGCCGAGCTGATCCTCGCCGCCGAGCGGCACCACCGCCTCCTTCCCCTCGCCCTCGAGCGGCTGCTCGAGGAGGAGGAATACCGTGTGTCTAATGCCCATAATCGCCTCTGGGCGACCTTCAAGCGAGCCAGGCTCGTGGTCGACTCTCCGAAGAAGCTGCACCGCCGCAAGTGGGTCCGCTTCGAGCGGAGGCATTCGAACTCCCTCGGGCAGATGGACCGCTCGGAGATCCGTCGGGCGATTACCTTCTCGTGATCCTCGACGATGCGTCCCGATTGATCGTGAGATGGGCCCGAACGCCCACGGCGACCGCCGAGGTCGCGTGGACGACCTTCGAGACTGCGGGCCGTCGCTACGGGTTCTCCAAGCAGATCCTCACCGACCATCGGACCCAGTTCACGAAGGTCCAGTAGGGCCAGCTCGCCCACTTCGATCGGAAGCTGCGGGAACTCCAGCGGCGGAAAGGGATCCGCATGCAGCACATTCTGGAGCGGGTGAAACATCCTCTGACGGCCGGGAAGGTGGAGCCAGTCTTCAGGACCCTAAAGTCGAAGCTGCGAGCCAACTGGCCGGACGGAGAGGCGCTGTTCGACACGCTCGAGGAGCTCGTGGCGTGGTATAACGAGGACAAACCCCACCTCAGCCTGAACTTCGAGCGCGCCGAGACACCCCTCCACGGCTTCGTAAGGAAGCTCACCCCGAAGGACCGAGCGGACCACCTGACCGCCTATCCCGAGGACCAGGTGCACCGATGAAACACGGCCACCTGGGCTCACGACGCCGAGAGCAACTACTTACGGCACATCACACGACCCGGGAATAACGGCACGTTTAAGACGCTCGACCACATCCGATGAAAGGCACCCGGTGTCCGACGATGGCCAAGTAGTCGGGCGCGCGGTTCCGCCTGCCCTACCCCTTGGTCCTAGCCGGTCCCGGAGTGCGGGGGGGGAACATGCGAAGGAAGCGAACCGGGACGCGAAGAAAGACTCGAGAACTGGCGGTCGGAGTTGCCCTGTTCCTTGCGGTGGCGGCCTTCTTGGTGCCGCTCACGGCGGGCTCCGCGGCGTCGCGGAGCGTTGGAGCGACCGGAGGGGATCCGGTGTGCGTTCCCGCAGGGACTACTGGATTGACGGCGAACGTCGTCGCCCACTCTCATCAGTGGATCAGCGGATACATCAATGCCCAGGGCTGCGATGTCGGAATATACGTTGGCCCCGGTGTGACGAACGTCGACATTGTCGGCGCTACGGTGAAGAACGCCAATGACCACGGGATCTTTGTTCAAGACACGATGGGAGTGAAAGTTCTTGGGGACACGGTCGTGCACAACGGACTCGCTCCACACACGTGCGGAGCTCCTCCCTGCATCGCCGAGGACAAGGCCATCCAGCTTACCGGGACGACGGGTGTCATCGTGCGCGACAACCTCGTCCTGAACAACATGGCCGACGGTGGGATCGGAGTCTCCGACGACGGAGCGTTCGACCCTGCGGCGCTCGCGCCCGGTGCCTTGCATCCCGCCATCGGGAATGTGATCATGGACAACATGATCGTGAATGACTCCTTCGGATGCGGGATCGTTCTGGCCGCCTACGACGCGGGAGCGGGGGTAGGTGCCAATATCGTAGGGGACAATCTCGTGGTCGGAAGCGCCCCGGGAACGGGCCCATTCGTTGGGGGAATCGTGGTCGCGGCGGACACCCCCGGCACGTGGGTCTGGGACAACGCGGTCGTGGGCAACCACATCTACAGGAGCATCATCCCGGGGATCGTGGTCCACAGCAACGCCCCCGGGGACCGGGTCTGGAATAACACCTTTGCCCACAACATGATCGGCAACAACGGGTTCGAAGGGCCCCCGAACGACCCGACAGTGCCTACCGGTATCGAAGTGGTGGCGGAAGCGGCCCCCGGCGAGGCCAATGCCCCGATACTCGCGAACACCACCTTGCAGGACAATTCGGTCAACCACGATGCCATCGGCGTCTGGCTGTGCGACGAGACGAACACCATGATCATCGACCTCGACGGGAGCGCGCCCGTCTCGGTGGAGACCTGCTGAATTGGCTACCGGGAATCCCGGACCCCCGCCGGCGGGCCCCCACGGTATCCTGCCGGCCAACCCATTCCGGGTCTTCCGACGTTTGGGTGGGTAGTTTCGGCGTCCCCAACCGGTCATCCGGAGTCTCGAGCGTCGCCTGCCTCGCCCTTGAGTCCTCGTCAGAGGATTCGACCAGGAGGGACGGGTGAGCGCGTCGGCATTCCGCACGGGCCTCTCGAGGATCTCCCGCGTAGCCTCGCTACTCGAGGACCCACCGGATTCCCGGATGCGCCCCCGTTCCATGGTTAGACGAATCGGCTACCGAGAGCGACCAGAGGATATAGATCGCAGGAATCTCGTCGCCGAAATCGTCTGGACTGTTCTGTTCGACCACGGCACCGGTTCCATCGACCCCTCCTGGTAGCATAAGACGGATACCCGAGAGTAGAATCGCCACGGCTTCTTCGGAAGGAAACCCGTCTCCTCGAGTAAGTCGACGGAGCTCCGCGCGGTCCTCTTGGGGGTCAAGCGACGATTGGCGGAGCCGAGCCGGATCAGCGTCCGATCAATTCGGTGCTACGGGCAACGATCCCCGCGGCCGCTATGGGTTCTCCTCGGATGTGGGCGGAATGTACGGGTGGTTGAATCTCGTGACCATGGGGGGTTGCCTACGTCTTCGACGGAAGAGCATGGTGATCACGAGAGCGGTCACGACAGATGCTGCTATCCCCAACAATCCGGCGAACACATAGATCGACCCGAGGGAGAGGGGAGAACCACTGACCATGGGTTGGCTCCCCTTGACCACGAGCGTGGTTGAGTTAGTGTCGCTCTTCCCGATACTGTCGGTCACCGTGACGCTGACGGTAAACGTTCCGGCCGCGGTGGGAGTGCAATTCAAACTCGACTGGTTGGAGCTCTTACATCCGGTCGGTAAGAGGCCCCACACGAAGCTGAACCAAGGGACTCCTCCCGAGATGAGCGCATTCAGACCCGTCACGTTCCCGAGGTTCAGGGTCGACGGGCTCGCGACAAGCTGGACCTTTAGCGGAGGGGCCAACGGCGAGAATTCGGTTGATTGCCTGGCATCTGCGACTGTCGGTTGGATGCGGGCGAGGTGGCCGCCGGCATCGATCGCTGGCAACGAAGTGAGGAGCATCAATGTGGTGAGTGCCACGACCCACGCCCACAACGGGGCATCCCATTCTCTTGTCGGAGGAATAGGGTGGGTGGTGTGGCGGTCTCTGCGCACCAACGGCCTCGACCATCAAAATCCCGTCACGTGGTATTTGAGCCTTGGGGCTGCAGAACATGGCCATTCACGGCGGGGGTTAGGCGTACGAATTACCCTCCCGATGTCGGTGGGTTCAGAGCTGTGAATCGTTCCGATCCCTGACGCACAGGCTGTTCCCGCTGACCGACCAAGCTCGGGAGCCGACGGGGAACGAGATAGACCCCGATTCGCTTGAAACCGGCGCCTTGCGTACGGCCCGGACCCTCCCTCAGCTTGGCTGACCGATTTGTTGCCCGAGGCTTGTGTAAGCCCCCCCGAAATCGCTCGACTCGGTTTGACGCACGAGCCCGCGAGGCGCCCCGGGGTTCATTGTTCCTCTTTCTGAAACGGGTTTTCTTTCGACGAAGGATTCGAATGTGAGGGGGCCGGTTCTAAACGGCTGCTCGAGCGAGCCGGGCTCGCATCCTTTGCGCGATGAATGCGCGTATCCTCGGATCGTCGAGAAGGTCCGCGAGACGGTCCTCTTCCATCTTCCACCGCACTCGCTCCTCCGCACCCTCGAGCGTCAGCGGCCCTCGGCACTGGACGGCGAACTTGCCGTCGGCATCGTTCGAGGTCGAGCAGCGGGCGCAAACTCGCGGGAGCTTCGCCCTGGGACTCTCGACCTTCCCAATCTCGATTCCGTGAGCTCGGGCGAGGGCGTCTTAGACTTCCTTTCCCGAGAGGTGGACGTACGTCTTCGCCATCGGGGACCCGGGTTGCCAGCCGAAGAACTTCTCGAGTACGGAGGTCGAGACCCGGGGATTCTGCGCGACCGCCGTAGCCCGGGAGTGACGGAAGCTGTGGGGGTTCGCCGGATTCTTGACCCCAGCCCGAGTGGCCGACCTCTCGAGCAGCATGACGACATAGCGGTAGCCGATCCCGGTACCGCTCGGGTTCGCCTGCTCGACCGAAACCCAGAGCGGAGCGTTTCGGTCATCGGCTCTCGCATGGTTCTTGAGCCAGAGGAGCAGGTTCGGGACCGCCAGTTCGAAGAGAGGGACGGTTCGGCGTCCGGTCTTCCCCGTGGGGAAGTAGAGTCGGACCGCTCCGTACTCGGTCCGCTCGACGTCCCCGATCCGAGGGGCCAGTACCTCCCCGATGCGACCTCCGCTCTCGTAGAGGACCCAGACGAGTGCCTGGTCCCGCAGGTTGATCGCGTGTTCGGCGATCCGCGCGACCTCTTCCGGTGTCAGCACGTCGTTGCGGTCGCTCCGACGTGCGCCTCGTGCGGGGACCGAAATCTTGAGCCACCGGGGGAAGTCCTTCCCCTTGCGGTCGAACCGCCACTTCCAGAACGAGTAGAGGACCGAGCGGACGGTGATCTGGGTCCAGACCTCTTTGTCGCGGTAGAGTCGGAGGAACTTCGTTGGCGGGTCCCGGTTCGGTTCGAGAAGGTCCGGGCCGAGCTTCTTCGCTGCTCCGTGGAGGTTCCAGAGGTAGGGGACCACCCTCTGCGCGGAGACGGCCGCGCGACGGGCCTCGACGAACTCGAGGATGGTGCGGACGGTCTCGGGCGGGACATCAGGATCGCGGGAACGAAGACGGGCTTCGGCGTGAGCGATCTGCCCGAGCGCGTCGTGGATGTCAACCCGGCGATTGTCGGTTACCGGTTCCGCCGGGGCGACTCCGATCGCTCCGAGAGAGGAACGTCAACGGATACGAACCCTTGGACCAAAGCCACTGGAGGGACTTGAACCCCCGACCTGCTGATTACGAATCAGCCGCTCTGCCAGCTGAGCTACAGTGGCGTGACGGACGGACGAAAGGAGACGCCCTATAATGCTGGCGCTCGGCGAGGACGGACGGTCAGGAAGAAGGCCGACGGGCCCGCTTCCTCCGACGCGCGGAGAGGGCGTTGCCGGCCCCTACGACCCCGGGAGCGCGTCGAGCGCCTCCGTGACGTCCCGGACGAGGTCGGCCGTCTCCTCGATCCCGAGGGAGAGACGCACCAGCCCTTCGTCGATCCCCCGGGCGGCAAGCTCCGCCGCCGAGAGGTGGCGGTGCGAGGTGAGCCGGGGTACGCTCGCGAGGCTCTCGACGCCGCCGAGGCTCGCGGCGATGTGGACGAGGCGCAGGCGCGACAGGAACCGCTCCGCCGCTTCGACGCCTCCGCGGAGCGACACCGAGAGCATCCCGCCCCGCCCGCGCATCTGGCGGGCCGCGATCGCCTCCTCCTCGGGCCCGCCCCATCCGGGGTAGTGGACCCGGGTCACGGCCGAGTGCTCCCGAATCGCTTCGGCGACCGCCCGGGCGTTCTCGTTCTGCCGGGCGACGCGCAGCGAGAGCGTCCGTAGGCCGCGCGCGAGCAGAAAGCCCACGAACGGGTCGACCGCCGCCCCGAAGTACCCCTTCGAGTCGATCCGCGAGATCAATCGCTCGGGGCCGACCACGACGCCCGCGACGAGGTCGGAGTGGCCCCCCAGGTACTTCGTTGCGCTATGCACGACCAGGTCGGCGCCGAGCGCGAGCGGATTCTGATTGATCGGGGTCGCGAACGTGTTGTCGACGAGGAGGATCGCCCCGGCCCGGTCGGTCGCTTGGCCCCAGCGCGCGAGGTCGTGTACGGTGAGCAACGGGTTCGTCGGGCTCTCGACGATCGCGAGCCGCGTCCGCTCGCCGACCACGCTCTCGGGAGCGCGCGCATCCGCCACGGAGATCTCGCGGACCCGGACCCCGTAGCGAGGGAGAAGGTCGGTGAGCAGGTCGGTGGTGCCACCGTACAGCCCCGCAAGGGCGACGACCTCGTCCCCCGAACGGAGCAGCGACAGTACGGTCGCGGTGATCGCGCCCATTCCCGATCCGAAGAGACGGCCGGACTCGGCGCCCTCGAGCCCGCGGATGAGCTCGGTCGGAACCTCGAGCGAGGGATTCTCGAGGCGGGTATAGAGGTACGGCCGCGCGCGGTCGGAGGATTCGGAGCGTTCGGGGGGCCAGTGAAAGGTGGATGTCTGATAGATCGGCGGCACGACCGCGCCCGCATTGTACTCCGGCCGTCGGGCACCGTGGACGAGTCGCGTCGACACCCCCACCCACTCCGGCAGCGGCTCGAAGCGGTGGGGGCGGCCCGGCGGGGGCTTGGACGCCTCGGGGTCGGTCACGGTACGGTTTCCGGGGAGGAGCGGCTCTCGCCGGCGCGCAGTACCCGAAGACGGGCCGGCGCGCCGATCGTCACGAGATATCGCGCCACCGCGGGCGGCACGAGCGGTTTCCAACCTCGGTCCGTCGCGAGGCGCTCCCGGAGACGCACGCCTTCCAGGTGACGCCGGTCGACGAGAGGCGGGCTCTCCACGTTGTACCCGCTACGCTCGAAGAGCAGACGGGTGAGCGGGTTGTTCGTGTAGACCCGGTCGAACGTCGGCAGGAGCCCCTCGATGTACCGGACCCAGAGGGCGTGCCGTCGGATGTCGGCGATCGGGACGATCTCGACCCGACCGACCTCGGCCTCGTCGAGGGCCCGGGCGATCATCTCGAAACGCTCTCCCGCGGTGAACGGGTTCTTCCAAGTGTACGACTCTTCCGCGCTCCCGATGCCGATGAGGAGCGGCGCCCCCGGGCGGTCTTGGCGGATCTGGCGCGCGACGGCCAGGTGCCCCCGGTGAAACGGTTGGAACCGCCCGACGAGGAGCCCGCGCACGGCTCGGAGGATATCACTCCGGGGTCAAATCTTCCACGTCGTCCAGAAACTCGTCAATGTGCGGGCAGCGGGCCGTCAGGTAGTGCCGGCAGTGCTCGCAGTGACGATCGTTCCACGCCGGTCGCAATAGCGTGTTGAACTCGTAGCAAGGTCGATTGACGAAACGACCCTCGTCGTCCTCCGATTCGTCGGGGACCGCGGGGGCGGCGCGCGGAGGGGCGGGAAGATGGACCGGGATGCGGAAGGAGCTCCTCACGAGCCCGCCGGTCGTCCCGGAGGAACGGCCGGGGCGCCCGGAGCGGGGATCTCCTCGGAGGTGCGGCTCGTCGCGCGCACCATCGCGGAGAGCCGCTCGAGGAGCGACTCCTTTTGGGTGCCCTGCCCGACGAGCGCGTACTTGAGTACGTCCCTTAGCGTCCGCACCGGGATCACCTCGATCATGCCGCGGTAGCGCGACTCGAGCACGAGGTCGTCGAGGTTGTCCTCGGGAACGAGGACCCGCTTGATCCCGGAGTCGGCGGCCGCCTCGACCTTGGCCGTAACGCCCCCGACCGGCAGCACCTGGCCCCGGACGGAGAGCGAGCCCGTCATCGCCACCGATTGATCGACCGGCACCCCCTCGAGGGCGCTGATCACCGCCGTAGCGATCGAGACCGAGGCGCTGTCCCCCTCGACCCCGTCGGACGTTCCGACGAACTGGATGTGGATGTCGTACCGGGAGATGTCCTCTCCCGTGTACTTCTTGATCAGTGCACTGACGTTCTGCACCGCTTCGCGTGCGATCTCGCCGAGCTTCCCGGTTGCCACGACGACCCCGCTGTCGCGGGTCTGGGCGGGAGTCACCTCCGCGACGATGGGGAGGACGATCCCGGAGAACTCCGCCATGCCCGTCTGCGCGTTGATCGCGGCGAGGCCGTTCACGACGCCCACCGCCGCGCCCTCGACGGAGAACATACGGTACTCCTTGCGTCGCTCGATGTAGCGGTCCGCGATCTGTTGTTCGAGCGACCGACTCGCACGCTTCGCCTTGACGACCTGATCGGCGTGAACGATCGAGAGGCCCTCAGAGAGCGCGATGTCTCCCGCCACGCGCACGAGCCCTCCGAGCTCGCGCAGTCGAAGGGTGAGCTGGCCCGAGCGGCCCGAGCGGCGCTGGGCCTCTCGGATGACCTCAGTGATCGCCCCGACGTCGAAGTGGGGGATCTTCTTGTCCTTCAGGACCTCCTGGGCTACGAATCGGACGAGCTTCATCCGATTCTCCGGCGTGTCGGCCATGGTCGTCTTGACGTACAGCTCGTAGCCGTACCCCCGGATCCGGGAGCGCAGCGCCGGATGCATCGTCTGGACGCTGTCGACGTTGCCCGCGGCGACCAGCACAAAGTCGGCCGGCACCGGCTCGGTCTTCACCATCGCGCCGGCCGACCGCTCGGACTGACCCACGATCGGGAACTTGCGCTCCTGAAGCGCGGTCAGCAGCGAGTGCTGGCTCTCGATCTTGAGCAGGTTGATCTCGTCGACGAACAGCACGCCCCCGTTCGCCTTGTGGATCGCCCCGACCTCGACGCGCTCGTGCGGCGGGGTCTCGAGCCCGCCGGACTGGAACGGGTCGTGCTTCACGTCCCCGAGGAGTGCACCGGCGTGCGCGCCCGTCGCATCGATGAACGGAGGTTTGTCGTCGACGGTGTGCGATACGAGGAGCTTCGCGACCCCGGCCCCGGAGTCATTGCGACCGCCCGAGAACCGGACGAGTGCATAGACGATGAACACGATGAGCATGCCGAAGAGCAGCGCCGTCAGGTCGTGGGTCGTCAGGACGATGTAGAGCGTGAACGCAATGATCGCGAGCGCCAGCACGACGAACAGGATCGTGCGCTGCTCCTTCTTCTGTGCCGCCTCGAGCTTTTGGGCGGCCACGATCTCCTTGCCCTTCCCGGAGGGGACGACTCGGATCTTCGGTTCGTTCGAGTCTTCGTTGTTCGGGTAGGCGAGGATGTCCTGGAGCTGCTCCTTCGGTAGGAAGTCGACCATCGCCCGCGCGAGCATGCTCTTGCCCGTGCCGGGCTCGCCGATCAGGATCATGTGCCGCTTCTGGGTGGCCGCCTTTCGGGCGACCTCGACGGCATCGTCCTGCCCGATCACCTGCTCGAGCAGTCGCGGCGGGACCTCGACCTGGGCGCTCGACGTGTAGGGAAGGGTGCGGGCCCAGCTGTCCAGCTCGCTGGACGACACAGGCTCTACAGCCCCGATGGACGGTTGTTCCGTTCCTTCTGCCATGGCAGCGTTCCGGCCCGAGCCTCCGGGTCGTCGCGCCAGAAGAACGAAGCGGGGGTCCATATAAATCCCTTCGGGGCGAGAGGGAGCGTCGACTCGCGGTCCGGGCGTCCGTGCCTTGCAGGGGACCCGGGACCCGTCACCGAGCACCGGCCGGGGGCGGCTCGTTATCTATCGAACCGGGCTCGACCCGAGGAGGTCCCCCGTGACCGAGCGCCTTCTCGGCAAGCCGATCGCGGACCGCATACAGGCGGAGAGCCGCGGCGCCATCGGCGCCCGTCGGGCGGGCGCGCCGCCGCCCTCGCTCGTGAGCGTTCACCGGGGGGTCGAAAGCCCGTTCCGCTTCTATCTCAAGCGCCAGTCGAAGGCCGCTGCCGACGTCGGCATCGCCTTTCGCGACGAAGCGCTCCCGCCCGACGCCGGTCCGGCCGAACTGCTCGCCCGGCTGCGCTCCCTGGACCAGGACCCTGGGGTGCACGCGATACTGCTCGAGCACCCTCTCCCAGCGCCGTTCGACTACTACCGGGCGATCTCCGAGGTGCGGGCCGGGAAGGACGTGGACGGGGTGGGAGTCGAGAATCTCGGTCGGCTGGTCGCCCAGCGACCGGTCCACACACCGGCGGTCGCGCGGGCCGCGATCGACATTGCCCGACACTATCACCTTCCGCTCGAGGGCGAGCGGGTCGTAGTGCTCGGCCGTTCCGAGACCGTGGGGCTTCCGACCGCGCTCCTCCTCATGGGGAAGGCGGAAGGGATCCACGCCACTGTGACGGTCGCCCACTCGCGGACCCGGGACCTCTCCCGCGTCCTCGCCGACGCCCGGACCATCTTCTCGTGCGTGGGACAGCCCGGGCTCCTGACCCGCGCCAATGTTCCCGAGGGGGCGCACATCGTGGACGTCGGCCTCTCGAGCGTCCCCGATCCCGAGCGGCCGGGCACGGTGCGAGCCGCCGGCGACGCCGATGCCGCGTCGCTCGACGGCTGGGCCCGTTCGTTCACGCCGGTTCCGGGAGGGGTCGGCCCCGTCACCGTCGCGGAACTGATGGCGAACTGCGTGCGCGCCTGGGAACGAGCGACCCTTCCCGAGGGGAGCCCGTGACCGCTCGGGCCGTCTCCCCACGGCGGACCCGGAGCGCGCCCTCCCGAGAGCCGCTCCACTGCCAGGATTGCCCGATGTGGTACGGGGCCGAGAACGGAGGCTGGGGTCCGTGTTCGATCAAGAACCGTCGGGGCGATACGCGCTACCTCACGTGGGGAGGGCACGAGTGCGACGAAGGCTACGTGCCCCCGTCCGCGGCACCGACCTTGACGAGGGCGGCGGAGTTGAGCGGTGCCCGTTCGACCTCGAGCGCGTCCGAGGTCGGGTACACTTCGATCTCGAAGGCGGGCCACGGCAGGCGCCGGGCGGCGGTGCGCAAGGCGTCGGCCCCGAGCTCGACCCGACGGCGCGCGACGTCCAGGCGGTAGTCGTCCGGCCCCACCCGGAGCCGGCGCGCGACGCGGGATGCCCAGCGCGGCAGGTCGCGAGCCGCCGTCGCCTCCACGACCCCCAAGACCACGGTTCCGTCCGAGGTGCGGTCCGCGAACGAGGGCGCCGTGCGCTCGGCACGACGGAGCAAACGCTGGCGAAGCTGGACGCCGTCCTTGAACCGGGAAGAACAGTAGTGCACCGGCACGCGAAGACGCATCTCGCGCACGACCGCTTCGGCGACGGCCCGGCTGCCCCGGACCCCCCAGCCGTTCCGGGGATCGGTCCGATAGCCGCGTTCGACCATCTTCTGCTCGTTCGTTTCCGAGAACTCGAGCTCGTTGAGGTTGACGAAGTCCACCCCGATCGTGTCCAGGGTGCGGAGCAGTCGGCGCAGCTCCGCCGCCTTGTCGGGCAGCACGGGGATCTCGACCCCCCGGCGGATCCCCCAGTCCGGGGCGGCCTCGAGGACGGCGCGGTAGGCGCTTCCCTCGGTGGAGAGCGGCCCCCACAGGTAGTGCGGGATGTGGAGGCGGAACTCGTCGAGGCCCGCCGCGGCGAGACGCGCAAGCTTCTCCGCGTTCGGCTCGTGGGTGTAGAGGTGGATGTTGTGCGATGGGCCGAACGTCCGCTTGAGCAGGCGCACGTAATGCTCGACCCGATCGACGACCCCGAGCGGGTCACCGCCCGTGATCCCGGTGCCGGCCGCGCCGATCGCGCGGACCTCGTCGAGCAGGTCGTCGTCGGCGAAGACGCGGCGTTCGTTCGCGTAGACGACGTCTTTCTGGTTCCGGTTCGGGGAGACGGGACAGTAAAAACATCGGAATCGGCAGACCCCCGTAACGAACAGCACCATCTTGCGGCCCTCCGTGCACTGAACGCAGGCCGGAGAGAGCGCCCCACGGTGACTCGAGGCCATGGGCAGGAGGTGGAGACGGTTCGGCGCCATGGGAACGGAAGCAGGCGGGGTGGGAGGGATAAGCGTTGCCCGGCTCCACCGGAGGCCCTCCGAGACGGGCCCAGAGCGAGCCCCTGCCGGCGGCGCGGAACCCACCCGAGCCGTTCACGAACGAGCGACGCGACGTTCCCGTGGTGACCGAACGCCACCTAGTGGGGGGAGGGAGAGCGAAGGCGCAGGCTCAAATCCCCCCCTCGATTCGCCAGCCTCACTTTCGGGGGCGCGACGGCGATGGAGATGCAACCGGGTCAGATGGCCTACGACCGCGCGAGCACCGTCTTCTCCCCCGACGGTCGGCTCTTCCAGGTAGAGTACGCCCTCCAGGCGATCCAAATGGGAGGCACCGCGGTGGCGGTGACGTACGACGGAGGGATCGTCTTCGTGGCGTTCCGCAACCTGCCCGTGAGTTCGCTCGCGGAGGCGGGTTCGATCGAGAAGAGCTTCGCGATTGACGCCGGGCTCGGCTGCGTCACGGCGGGGCTCATCGCGGACTCGCGCGTGCTCGTCGAGTTCCTGCGGGTCGAGGCTCAGCGCCATCGGCTCACCTACGGCGAAGCCGGCCCCTACACGCTCCTGGCCCACGCCCTCGGCACCCTGCTCCAGCAGTACACGCAGTTCGGCGGCACCCGTCCGTTCGCCGTGTCGCTGCTCCTCGGCGGGTTCATCGGCGGAGTCCCCGGACTCGTCGAGCTCGACCCGAGCGGCGCGACGATCGGATGGAAGGCCTATGCCATCGGCCGCAACCGCCGGGCGGTCGCCGACTATCTCGAGGAGAAGGTCCCGGAGCACCTGACCGAGGAGGCCGCCTTCAAGCTCGCCGTGCAAGCGGTCGCCGAAGGTTCGCCGACGCCGTTTGCGGCGGAAGCCCTCGACGTCGCGATCCTGGAGCCGGAGGCCGAGCTGCGTCGCCTCGCTCCGACCGAGGTCGCCCGGCGCGTGCAGGGGTTGCCGTTCATCGGCGCGCCCGAACGGCGCTCGGGTGGCCGCTAGGCTGCCCGCCAGCTCCCGAGCATCGCGCGTCGCCCCCCCCCGCAGTTCTAAGAGTGGACCGGCCGTAGGGGCGGCATGCCCACCTCCCTGGTTCGGTCCGCTGCCGAGGCTCGCGAGCTCCTCGACTACAACCGTGCCGTTTTCGACCGGTTCGCGCGCCGGGTTGCCCGACTTCCCCGCCGCGCGGCTTTCGCGGAACGCGAGATCGGCCATCACACGCTCTTCGCGACCCTCGTGCACATCCTCCACGTGCACGAGGCCTGGCTCGTCTACATCGTACCGGGACGGACGCGAGAGCTCACCCGCCGGTTCAGCGAGCGGGACCGCCATCCGACCGACTGGAAAGGACTGCGCGCGTACTCTGCGCGGGTCTGGTCCAGCGCGGCCGAGACCGTCGACCACCTCTCCGGGCGCGATTTCGCTCGCACCGTTCGGGCCCCCTGGATGCCGGGCACCTACACGGTCGGCGACGCCTTCCTGCAAACGACCCTCGAAGAGGCTCACCACCTCGGCGAGGTCATCGCAGCGCTCTGGCAGGCCGACGTGGCCTCGACGCGGATGACCTGGATCGAGGTCACCCGGGGCCCCGGTCGGGGGGCCGCGCGCCGGCCGCGGAAGCCCCCGTGAACTCGTCGCGCAGTCGCATCCGCCGCCGTGTCCGGTGGTACGTGACCGCGAATCGATGGGCCTCGTCCCGAACGGCCCGAAGCAGCAGCATCGGAGGCACGTTCGGATTCGGGCGGAGCGGCTCGGTCCGGTCGGGAAGGTACAGTTCCTCTTCGCGCTTCGCGAGACCGGCGGTCGGGATCGTCCCGGCGAGGCCCAGGGCGGCGAGAGAGGAAAGCGCCGCCGACAGCTGACCGGCCCCGCCGTCGATCAGGAGGAGGTCGGGGAGGACCTCCGCTTCGGCCTGCCGTCGGAGGTAGCGGCGGCGGACGACCTCGGCGACCATCGCAAAGTCGTTCGTCCCTTCGACCGAGCGGATGCGGAAGCGACGGTACTCCGACCGTTTCGCGATGCCCCGCTCGAAGACGACCACGGAGCCGACCGCTTCCGCGCCCTGAAAGATCGAGATATCGATCCCCTCGATGCGGTTCGGGATCGTCGGGAGGGTGAGGAGGCTCTGCAGCGCGAGGAGGACCTCGCGCGGGGCGGCCCGAGGCACGACCTGGTCGACGGTCGCGCGCGCGAGCCGCTCGGCGAGCCGGCCGATCCCGGCGTACCGGCCGGTCGGCCGGAACTCCACCTCGATCCCCCGATAGCCGAACAGCTCGTCGAGGGTCGCGTCGATTCCCGCCGGCCGGGGCCCGGCGACGAGGATCCGTTCCGGCAGCTCGAACTGGTTCCCATAGTACTGGGAAAGGAACTGGCGCAGCACCTCGCCCGGCTCGGGGACGTCATCGGCCGGGATCGCGACGAGGTGCGGCTCGGTCTGGCGGACCTCCCCGTCCTCGACCCGTACGAGCCCGACCGCGACGCGCAGGGTCGCCGCGTCCGTCGGATAGGCGAGTGCGAGGACGTCGACGCGTCCGGCCCCCCGGCCGATCACCGACTGGCGCTCGCGGAGGGCCCCGAGCCCCTGGAGGGCATCGCGCAAGAGGGCCGCCCGCTCGAACTCCTCGCGGGCGGACGCGTGTCGCATCTCCTCCTCGACCGCGGGGCGGACGAGCGCGGTCCGGCCGCGCAGAATGTCGACCGCCTGGTCGACGCGGGCCCGGTACTCGTCGCCGCCGATCGCCCCGATGCACGGGGCGCTGCAGACCTTGAGGTGATAGTACAGGCACGCCTCCTTCGGGAGCCGAACGCACCGTCGGAGCTGGAAGAGATCGGAGAGGAGGCGTTCGACTCCCCGCGCCTCCCGGGCGCTCGTGTACGGGCCGAAGAGCAGGACGCCCGACCGACGGCGGGGCCGCCGTACGAGTAGGACCCGCGGCACTTCCTCGCCGATGGTGACCGCGAGGTACGGGTAGCTCTTGTCGTCTTTCAGGAGGACGTTGAGCGGCGGCTGGTACTGCTTGACCAGGCTCGCCTCGAGAAGCAACGCCTCCCGCTCGTTGGCGGTCGGCACGAACTCGACGCTCGCGCTCTGCGCGAGGATCGTGCCGTCCTTCTCGATGCGGGCCCGTAGGTGGTCGAGCACGCGGCGGCGCAGGTTGCGTGCCTTCCCGACGTAGACGACCTCTCCGCCGGCGGAGCGGAAAAGGTAGACCCCTGGGACGTCCGGTCCCGGCCGGAACCCCTCGCCGGTCGCCGCCGCGAGCTGGCTCGCGGGAACGAACGATGGGGGATCGGCCCGACGCTGCTCGGTCATGCCCGCGCGCGACGCACGACCGCCAGGGACGGGCGAACCAGCGGCGCGAGGAAGCGGCCGGTGTGCGAGGCAGGGATCCCGGCCACCGTTTCGGGCGTCCCTTCGGCGATCAGGTGGCCGCCCGCGTCGCCGCCCTCAGGGCCGAGGTCGATCAACCAGTCGGCGGACTTGAGCACGTCGAGGTTGTGCTCGATCACCACCACCGTGTTGCCGCCCGAGCGCAGGCGGAACAGCACCTGGAGGAGCCGCTCGACATCGGCGAAGTGGAGGCCGGTCGTGGGCTCGTCGAGGAGGTAGAGCGTCTTTCCCGTCGGGGGCTTCGCGAGCTCGAAGGCGATCTTGATCCGCTGCGCCTCCCCGCCCGAGAGCGTCGTCGCGCTCTGCCCGAGGTGGATGTAGCCGAGGCCGACATCGCGTAGGAGCTGGAGCCGCGTCGCGATGCGGCGCTGGTTCGCGAAAAACGCGAGCGCTTCGTCCACCGTCATCCCGAGAACGTCCGCGATCGTCCGGCCCTTGAACGTCACCTCGAGGGTCTCGGCGTTGAACCGTCGGCCACCGCACTCTTCGCACGTGACGTAGACGTCGGGGAGGAAGTGCATCTCGTACCGGAGCACCCCATCGCCCTCGCACGTCTCGCACCGTCCCCCCGCGACGTTGAAGCTGAACCGCCCCGGCGCGAACCCCCGGGCTTTCGCCTCGGGGAGGCTCGCGAACAACTCGCGGATCGGGGTCATGATGCCGGTGTACGTCGCCGGGTTCGATCGGGGGGTCCGGCCGATCGGCGACTGATCGATGAACAGCACCCGGTCGACCTCGTCGATCCCTTCGATGTAGTCGTGGCGCCCGGGGGTCGCCCGCCCCAGTCCGAGGTGGCGCTGGACGGCCTTGTAGAGGATCTCCTCGAGGATGGTCGATTTTCCGCTGCCCGAGACGCCCGAGAGGGCGACAAAGAGGCCGAGCGGGATCCGCACGGGATCGCCCTTCAGGTTGCGCTCCCGTGGCCCGTGGATCGTGAGGGCGCGCGCGCCGGGCCGCGCGCGCACGTCGGGCACCGGAATCGACCGGCGGCCCGAGAGGTAGTCGGCGGTCAGCGAGCGGGGAGTCCCCGCGATGCGGTCCGGAGGGCCGCAGTACAGGACCTCGCCGCCGTGGACGCCGGCCTCCGGGCCGAGGTCGACGAGCCAGTCCGACTCCCGCATCGTCATCTCGTCGTGCTCGACCACGAGGAGGGTGTTGCCGACGTCCCGCAGGGCTTTGAGGGTCGCCAGCAGCCGGGCGTGGTCCCGGGGGTGGAGGCCGATCGACGGCTCGTCCAGGATGTAGAGGACCCCGACGAGCCCCGAACCGATCTGGGTCGCGAGCGCGATGCGCTCGGACTCGCCCCCCGAAAGAGTGCCGGACCCGCGGTCGAGCGTGAGATAGGTGAGTCCGACGTTCTCGAGGAACCCGATCCGTGCGCGGATCTCCTTCACGACCTGCCCGACGATCTGCTCGTCGCGCTCGGCGAGCTTCAGCGCGCGGAACAGGGCGGCCGCGTCCGACACCGTCATCCCCGCAACGTCCGCGATCGACCGGCCCTCGACCGTCACCGCGAGGCTCTCGGGCTTGAGGCGTCGCCCGCGGCACGAACGGCACGGCACGAACGACATGAAACCGAGGTAGTACTCCTTCGCTCCCTCGCTCTTGGTCGACTTCCAGCGGCGCTCCACCGCGTTGATCAGCCCTTCGCGGAGCCACCCCGAGCCCATCCACCACTCCGCGGCCCCGCCGACCGCGCCGCCGACGTCGCGGGTCGAACCATACATCATCGCCTTCCAGCCGTCGGGGGAGAGCTCGCGCGCCGGCCGCCGCGGGTCGTAGCCGAACGCCTTGCCGAAGCGGGCAAGAGAACTCGCGCTCGGCGTGAGCCCCCAAACCGCGATCGCCTTCCCGAGCGGCTTGTCTTTGTCCGGGATGATGCGGTCGGGCTCGGCGTGCAAGGTCGCTCCGATGCCGAGGCACTCGGAGCAGGCGCCCATCGGATTATTGAACGAGAACATCCGCGGAGTGAGCTCCTCGACCGAGAAGCCGCAACGGGGGCAGGCACGCCGGCTCGAGAACGTCTCCCGCACCCCGCCCGGCCGCCGGAGGACGACGAGCCCGTCCCCGAGCTCTCTCGCGAGCGTGAGCGATTCGGTCAGCCGGCTCTCCTCGTCCGACCCGACCTCGAAGCTGTCGACCACGACCTCGATCGAGTGCTTCTTGTTCTTCTCGAGACGGATCTCGGCGCCCGGCAGGCGGATCTCGACGCCATCGATGACGAACCGACGGTAGCCGGTCTTCCGCAGTCCGTCGAGGACGTCCCGATGCTCCCCTTTCTTCGCCCGCACGACGGGGGCGAGGAGGTCGACCTTCTCGCCCCGGGCGCGGCTGAGGACCGCGGCGGCGATCCGGTCGATCGATTGGGGGGCGATCTCTTGCCCGTCGTTCGGGCAGTGGGGGGTCCCGATGCGCGCGTAGAGCAGTCGCAAGAAGTCGTAGATCTCGGTCACGGTCCCGACGGTCGAGCGGGGATTGCGGCTGCCCGAACGCTGCTCGATGGCGATCGACGGGGAAAGTCCCTCGATCGCATCGACGTCGGGCTTGTCGAGCTGCCCGAGGAACTGTCGTGCGTACGAGGAGAGGCTCTCGATGTAGCGGCGCTGGCCCTCCGCATAGAGCGTGTCGAAGGCGAGCGACGACTTGCCCGATCCGCTGACGCCCGTGATGACGATGAACTTGCCGCGGGGAAGCTCGAGGCTGACGTTCTTGAGGTTGTGCTGGCGGGCGCCGCGGATGCGAATGACCTCGGACGGTGCAGGCATGGGTCCTCCGGGCTCACGCGGGAAGCAGAGCGCGCACGGTCTCCACGAGACGGTCGAGGACGTGCGCTTGGACCCGCTCGCCGAGCTCGCGCGACGCGGGGCGCGTATCGCCCGCGACGCTTTCGGGCCACTCGTCCGGGGTCGGCGCGCCGGGCACAAACGGGCTGTGGCGGTTCTCGACGACCGGCCGCACGGGACCGACCGTGGTGGGGGCGAGCGCGAGCACGCGCGAGGTCTCGAGGAGCCCCGCGTGTCCATCTCCCGCAGGAGACTCGGTCCCGCGCAGCTCATAGACGAAGTCATAGTCGGAAAGGACGACGATCCGGACGGAGGGCGTCGCGCGTGCGGCGCGGTCCGCGGCCTCCCGAAGAGCGGCCATGTGACCGCGCTCCGCGTGGCCCGAGAGGACGAGCAAACGCCGGACTCCCGAGCGCGCGAGCTCGCTGAGCACTCCCGCGACGTGGGTCTCGAGCTCGGCGATCGAGAGCGATACCGTGCCGGGGAAGGAACGCGCGCCGGGGGCGGATCCGTACGGGATCGTCGGCGCAACCAGCCCGTCGAGGCGCTCGGCGAGCGCGAGCGCCGTCGCCTCGGCCTGGATCTGGTCGGCCCCGAGCGGAAGGTGAGGGCCGTGCGCCTCGAGGGCACCGACGGGAAGGATCACGAGCGGGTTCGACGTAAGCCGCCGCTCAAACGACCGGGAGTCGAGCTCGAGCAAGTGGCGCGAGGAGGAGGGCATGGAATGAAAACACCGGATGTGGGTATTTAAGGCGGGCCGGGGGGCCGGGAAACGCTCCTCCCCGGAACGTGGTGGAGCACAGCTCTTAGCGCCCGGGGGGCTCCGTTGGGGTTTCGCTCGACCACCGAATGCCGGATCAGGGAGACGTTGGCGCGGGGCCTTCCGACGGCGACGGAGTCGCCACCGGGCCGGGCTTTGTCCGCCGGCGAGACGGCCGGGCCGCCCGCGGGGTCGCGCCCTCGGGAGTCGGTTTCGACGCGGGGGACCGGACCGAGGATCGCTTCTTCGTCGGCGTCTTGCGGGCGACCTTGCCCGCCGCGCCCGCCGCCTCGGGTTTCGCGCGCGTCGGGCAGACAGGGTTGATGCACAGGGTCCAGGGCGGCCGTCCCGCCTCGATCGCGGTCACGACCGGCGCCCGGCAGACCGGGCAGGGCGGCTGATCCTTCTCGAGCTTTCCCCGCTGGGGCAGAGGATAGGTGACGCGGCACGACGGATAGCCCGAACACCCGACGAACCGCTTCCCGGCGAACGAGTACCGGATGTGGAGCGGACTTCCGCAGTTCGGACAGACGCCGATCCGGAACGCCTTGTGGTGCTCCGGGCATTCCGGGTTGATGCAGTAGAGGTCGGGCCGCTGGCCTCGGAAAACGATCTTCACCCGGGGGACCTTGCACGTACCGCAGAGGAATTCCGGGGCCGGCTCGATGAAGCCGGCGGATGGAAGCGCGTAGGTGGCGGTGCACGAGGTCGGGTTGTTCACACACTGGACCCAGCGCGCGCCGCGCGGACTGCGGGCGAGGCGGAGCGCGCCCCCACACTTGACGCACGGACCGACGAAGTGCTGGCGGTCGAGAGCGCCGGTGAGCGTCTCTTTGACGCCGACCGCGTTCGCTGCAAGCAGCTGGTGCGCCTCGCGCAGCATCTCGCGCGATTCGGAGAGGACCTCGGCCTTCGGCTTCTTCGACTGGGCGACGAGCTCCATGTCCTCCTCGAGACGGTGGGTCATCTCGGGTCGCGTGATCACCGGGGCATGGGCTCTCAGCGCCTCCGCGACCGCGATCCCCGTCGAGGTCGGCTCGAGCTGGCGCTGCGCGACGTAGTGCCGGTCGAACAGCTTCTGGAGCACGTCGTGCCGAGTGCTCTTGGTCCCGAGGCCCAGGCGCTCCATCTCCTGGATGAGCGAACCCTGGGTGAAACGGCGGGGCGGACGCGTCTGTTGCTCGACCAGTCGAACATCGCGGATCGCCACCGTCTCTCCGACCGCGAGCACGGGCATCGGCACCTCCTCGGGTTCGGAGTAGGGGTAGACGCGGTACCAGCCGGGGTCGGTCAAGTGGTGGCCCTTCCCCTCGAACCGTTCGCCCTGTACTTCGACGGCCGCGGTGCGGGACCACCCGACCGCGTCGGGGGCGAGGGTCGCGAGGAATCGGCGCACGACCAGCTCGTAGACCCGCGCATGCTCGGGCCGAAGCTTCTTCGGGTCGACCGCGGCGGTCGGATAGATCGGCGGGTGGTCCGTCGTCTCGGTGCGTCCCCGCGTCGGCCGGAAGGCGGGCTGGGCGAGGACGAACTCGGCCGCTTCGGTGAAGGGTCCCTCCCGGAACTTTTCGACCAGCGAGCGAAGGCCAAGCCCGCGCGGATACACGGTATTGTCCGTCCGTGGGTAGCTGATTAGCCCCTGCGTGTAGAGGTCCTCGCCGATTCGCATCACGGTCGCGGCCCCGAGCCCGAGCCGGGTCGCCTCGGCCACGAAAAGGGTCGTGGAGAACGGGATCGGCGGGCGCCGATGGGTCTCCTCCTCGGCGAACTCCCGGACGGCCCCGTCCGTCGCGTCCCGCACGCGCGCGAAGACTCGCTCGGCCTCCGCCTTCTGTTCCCAGATCCCGTGCGCATGACCGAGGCGGAACGCCTCGGCTCCCTTGGCTCCGTTCGCGACGATCTCGTAGTACGGGGTCGGGGTGAACTCCTTGATCGCCTGGTCGCGCTCGACCAGCAGCGCGAGCGTCGGCGTCTGGACCCGCCCGGCGGAAAGGAAGCTGCGGCCCCGTTGCCCTGCGGTCAGGGAAAGGTACCGCGTGAGGAGCGCGCCCCAGACGAGGTCGATCTCCTGACGGGCCTCGGCGGCCTCGGCGAGCGCGCGGTCGAGGTGTTCGAGGTGGGAGAAGCTCTGTTCGATCGCGTCCCGAGTGAGCGCGCTGTAGCGGGCCCGGGCCACTTCGATCGACGGGTGGACCTTCTGCAGGAGCTCGAGGCACTCGAGCCCGATCAGCTCCCCCTCGCGGTCGAAGTCGGTCGCGATGATCACGCGGTCGTAGCCTCGCACAATGTGCTGGAGGGTCGTGACGATCCCGGTCTCCGTCACGCGCTTGTGCGGCAGGGTCTCGATCAGCTTCGGGAGGCTGTCGAGGGACCACTCGGCGAGATCGCTCGGGTAGTCGAGCTCGACGATGTGCCCCCGCAGCCCGACCACGGCGTACGGACCGTCGGGTCGTTCGAACTCGAAGACGGGGGTCCCCTCGATGCGGGTGCGCTTCATCCGACCGTCCGAGAGGACGATCGCGATGCGCAACGCGGTGTTGAACTTCTCCGTGATGACAAGCGAGCGGGTCACAACCCCCAGTGGAGGCGGTGCTCGGTAGATAAACTGAAGGGACCGACGGACGCGCAACGACCGCTCGAACGTGAGCGCGCGCGTTCGGAAACCGGCCTCGCCCGCCGGTCGCCCGGAACGGCAATGGACTGCGACGCAAGAGGGTCCGCTCGCGCGTCCCCTCACCCTTTATACATCGCGATAGGTCCGGGTCGGCGGCGCCGCGGTAACTCAGTTTGGGAGAGTGCAAGACTGAAGATCTTGAAGCCGCCGGTTCAAGCCCGGCCCGCGGCATCCCCCCGCTCCCGCCCGGCATGAGCCGGGGGGCGGGGGTCTGCGGGGGGCCCTCTCAGACGACCGTCATCGTGCCGGCCATGTAGCCCGGCATTCCCATCGGCTCGCCGGTGTAGCCATCGGACCCACAGGGGTCCATGCACATCCACGAGAACGAGCCCGTCGCGTTCAGCCAAAGGCTGAACGTCACCGTGGTCTGGGCCGGGCTGAGGACGTTGACCCCAAGGGATGGGATCGAGAAGGTGTGGGCCACCGCCGTCCAGCTCACCTGGGAGACCGGGGCACTGCCATTCACCGATTCGACGTTCCCCTGGGTACCCGTCACATTGCACGCGCAGCCCGCCCAGGACGCCGGGAGGTCCCGGTCGACGATCGTCACGAAGAGCTCACCCCGGGCGACGGAGAAGTTCGCGGGGGTGTACTGCGGCATCCCCGTTGTCGAGTTGATCTGGATCGTGAGGTTGAGGTAGCTCACGGTGACCGGCGCCGCCCCCGAGCCTCCCGCGACCCCTTCGGCCGAGATCGCAAGCGCACCCGTAGCGACGACCAGCACGGCCGCCACGATCGCAACGAGCCCGAACCACTCGGAGTCCTTCATACAGGTCTCCGGCGATCGCCGGCGGTCATAGTTCCGGCGTCAATTCCAGTTGACTGACACCGCGCGGAAAGGATCTCGACCCCGGGTAACCTTCTTGGGCCCGGGTCCGATCCCGGCCGGATGGCCCCCGACCGGCGCTTTGCTCGATTGCGCGCGGGGACCACAGCTCCAGGGCCCGGGCTCTACGTAGTGCCGGACGACGGGATGTGCCTCTCCGTCTTCCTCGTCCTCCGACCCCCAGGCCGGGACCGCGAAGTCCTGCTCGGCCGACTCGACCCCACGGCCCCCTGGTTCGAGCTGGGCGCGCTCGAGCCGTCGCGCGTCGTGCGGATCGGGCAGCGCTGGATGCTCCCGTCGAGCCAGCTGCTCTTCTTCGAGGGGCCCGAGGTGGCGGCGGAGCGGATCGCACGGGAGCAGCTTGGAACTACGCTCCCCCCGGTCGAGGAGCGCTCCGTCCACTCGGAGGCCTACGGACGCTCGCCGACCTCGGCCCGGGACCCGCATTGGGACCTTCACTTCGTCTTCCGCGCGCGTTGGCCGTCGTCCGAGCCGCCGGCCGCGGCCGCCTGGAAGGAGCTCGCCTTTGTCGACCTGGACGCGATCCTCCCTTCCGAGCTCGCGCGCGGGCAGGCCGACGTACTCGCCCTCGTCGGGCTCCCGGTCGGTCGGGGCCACGCGTCCGAATCCCGCTAGCGCTGCGGCACGAACCAGACGTCGGTGATCGAGTACTTCGGCGCGGGGTCAAAACGGGCCTCGACGGGCATCCCGACGTACACGTCGGACTCGACACAGTCCTTGAGGCGGACGAGCAAGAGGCTCCCGACCCCGTCGAACTCGACGAGCGCGAGGTTGTAGGGAGTCTCCTGCAAGAACGCTTCGCTGCCGAAGTGGCAGGTCGTCCAGGAGTGCACCCGACCTTTTGGGGGGAGGTCGACCCACTCGGTCGGCGCCCCGCAGACCATGCAATGTCCGCGCGGGGTTCCGTAGACGAACCCACACTTCGGCCGCCGGCACTTCGAGCCCCGCAGGCGGCCGTCGGCGAGGCCGAGGAAGAACGGAGAATCCTCGGCGTAGCTATGGATGTACGCGATCGCGTACGGGTTGCGGATGACGAGGCTCTCGACCCCGTCGGCGTCGCGGAAGAGGGCCGAGCCACTGCGCTCGAGCTCGGCCTGGACGTCACGGAACTTCGAGTACGTCGGGGGCCGCGCGGTCATCGGAACCCCCGCTCGAGGATGGAGACGGTCACGCTCGACCCGGTTCCGGCGTGGCTGTGGATGGCGCCTCGCTTCGGGCGTTCGAGCTGGAGGGTCGGGTCGCCGAAGTGCTTCGCGATCGTTCCCTGGAGCTGCCAGAACGCGAAGACGCCCTGCATGAGCCCGGTCGCCCCCACCGGGTGGCCGCACGCGATGAGGCCGCCGGAGGGGTTCACGGGGATCGCTCCGGCGTCGGGGGTGGGGAACCCGTAGTCCATCCCCTTGAGGAACGGGTCACCCCGCTCTACGAATTCGTAGCCCTGACCGTACTTGCAGAGACCGAGGTCCTCGTAGGTCTGGATCTCGCTCGAGGCGTAGGCGTCGTGCAGCTCGATGAAATCGAGCTCGTCGTTCGGGCGGGTGATCCCGGCCATGCGGTACGCCTCGATCCCCGCGGCGCGCCCCGCGCGGAAGGAGTGTACTCCCGGGTACTCGAGGTCCTCGTAGTCGCGCGCCCGCTCGTGGGAGAGCAACGGGACCCGGCCGAACGGCCGGTCCGCGAGACGCATCGTATCGGTCCCGCAGCCGACGCCGGCGATGCGCACCGGCCTGTCGGTGAACTCCTTCGCCCGCTCCTCCGAACAGAGGACCGCGACCGCGGCCCCGTCGCTCATCGTGCAGATCTGCTCGCGCGTGAGCGGGTAGCTGATCATCTC